>JAESFQ010001065.1_pt1 | contig 9959 bp, 17 predicted proteins | sample 9269431 | NCBI WGS metagenome assembly JAESFQ01 (sample SAMN14502588, study PRJNA617103) | algae metagenome | isolation source: Plectolyngbya sp. WJT66-NPBG17 and co-occurring heterotrophs from well... | place: USA: Mojave Desert, Joshua Tree National Park, California | collected 2006-08-06 | reverse complement strand
GACGACGCTCGAACTGTTCGATAGAAGCTGTATCCGTTCTTGTACCGATCGTGGTAAATTGTGCTGGTTGATGTTTCCCTGTGAAGCTTATAAGCCATTGGGACTGTAAGACATACTTCCAATCGTACCTTCAACAGCGCCCGAATAGAACGGTAAGAGTACAAGAGGAACGCAACAAGTCCCACAAGCCCACTTGCACTGAAGATAGCAACAAGTGCCCATTGCCACCACTCCTGCAGTATCGCGCCAGTACCGAAGGCCTTGATGCCCAGAATGTCCGGCCTAGGCATTGTTGCTAGCTGTAATTCGGATCAGGATAGCTCAGATATCCTGAGCCACGGCTCCTTGATGTAGTGAGTATAGTAACGACCATACGCTGACGGGGACCAGCTAGTGAGGGAGATACGCAGATGTGGTATAATAATGCATAATAAGGACCACAAAAGTAGAATGGATATAATATTTTAGAGGACAACAAGTGTGACTAGAGGGAAACGATCTTTACTTGCTCCTGGCAAGCTTGTCAGCTACCAAAAGCCAGTCTGGATAATGCTAAGATATTCATCATGGCCTATGTTTGTGCAATCATGTCTTAGCTGTTGACCTGCAAGTAGCGTTAGCATACATGGTAGGGGGTTAGCCGGTGCGAATTGTCCACCGCTGCACGGCCAGCGGCAGTGAAGCAGCACAGCCGTGCTTCGAGAAACCTGCAATACGGCTCTTGGCCGCCGCGAATAGCATTGGAGCGGCAGTCATCAGTGAGTGACTCGCAGCGCGGAGCCTTCTGACCGGGTGTTGGCGAGAGCGACGCCAGGGAATGCTGGCGGCGTCTCGGTCTAGTGCCCATCTATCCCGAACAGCGAACTGCAGCTGTATTTAGACTAGATCAACGATGAGGCGCTATCAGCGTAGGAGGGTGCCGTGATGACGCGACAAGAGTGGTGGATGAGGGAAGCTTGGAAGACGTGACGAGGCTGAACGGCCGGGGTCCCGGTAAACCAAAAGCCCGTGCACGCTCATCAGGGCTCCTCCAATCGCTTTCATCCTCCGCTTTTAGCCTAACTTCCTCAGCACGACGACTCTAATATCATCCTTCATCTATTACGGCATCTTCGCCGGTCTCATGCAATGCAATGCACCTGCCGCAGATGAAGTCTTGGCCAGGAATTGCTCGTGCCCCATGGACAGGCTGCGGGCAGACGCCCGCTTGCATCGAGTCTGGCCAGAAGAGACCCGGCGCGTCGCCCACAATATGCTTACACACACTCGTGTTCTTGAGGCCTCAACGGATTATGGCACCACCGTGGAGTCTAGTGGTGCGCCTTTTAAGCGGCTATGCCCATCAGATCTGCTCAAAATACGCCTGGTAACCTAGTCAGTCAAGGGCGAGGTCAAAATCATCAGTCGATCAATACTCTAATGTCTTTGCGATACATTAGTCTTACATGGCGGAAGCCACAACGCCACAGCTTCTCAAGTACACTGGCCAGCCGAGATCCTTGTTGACTACACGGCTTTAAGGGCACGCTACGTATGAGAGGTTCTTTAGGATTTACGGCAGTGAGAATACGAAGCATCTGATCAACCTATTTGCCGCCCCATGTTCTGGATCAAGTGTAGGTAGAAGTCTGACAGCTGAGGCTGAGAAGGGAGAAATTCGATAGTTTCTTAATCGTCTACTGCTTATGGACCAATATCGTCCCAGTGGCCTATGAAATGATAACTGCCGAGACTTCTTTATTAAATCGTCTAAGTTCCGCAAAAAAAACTCCGTCAGCATGCTGTTTACTTCACGTCTCACTATGGCGTCTTCAATTCTACCATCACTGCGAGCATGTGCGCTCACGTGCTTTTGTCTCTTCCTGCAACATGTTTCCGGGTATGTGGGAAGTGCCACGGTATCCAGCACAATCTTGGTCTTCGCACGGGATTCGACTTCGGCTATTAATAGCGCTACACTCGGTCTCCAAGGCTATGGCATTCCTTATGAAGTCGTCATAGTTCCCCAATCTGGCATCACAAACCTCCCGCTACTCAATTCTTCAGCAACACATGGCAACTACGGGGGTGTTGTCACCATAAGCGAATTGTCATACAATTATGGAGATCGGTATGCCAGCGCACTCACCAGCGAGCAATGGAACGAACTATATACTTACCAGACCAACTTTGGTGTACGCATGGTCCGTCTCGATGTTTTCCCCGGGCCCGACTTTGGAGTCACCAACACCGGTGGTAACGCGAACGATGAGCCTATATCCTTCACTAATACCACCGGATTCTCCGCAGCGAATTTAAAGACGTAAGCCTTGGAGCTCGCAACGTCTTGGTACAATACTGACTATGCCAATAGTAATGTAGGTGTGAGTATCGCGAATATATGGCACACTCCTGCGCAGATTGTGAACCCCTCCATTGCGTGGGAGGTTGCCAAATTCTCGGCCGGCGGTTCTGCCGCGATCATCAACCAGATAGATGCCCGCCAACAAATGGTATGGTTTTTGCCATTCGCCTTGGACTGGGCACCCGCGAGCAACATCATCCAACACGCTTGGATCACATGGATTACAAGAAGCCTGTACGTCGGTTTCAGAAGAATCTACTTCAGCACACAAGTAGACGACATGTTTTTGCAGACGCCGATGTACCGACCGGCAGGCCAAGTCTATCGCGCTAAGCCAGATGACCTTTCGATGCATGTCACGTGGCAGTCCAACCTAAACGCGAGAATGCCTGCAGGATCCGAATTCTTCATAGAGATTGGGCACAACGGTAATGGCGATATAGAAGCTTCTGCGTACACGGATCAAGGCGAGTCACTCTGCAATCCTCCATACCCAATCGAACACCGTGAACAGGAGGACGCCCCTCCGGAATGGTCGAAGCCTCCTGGTACTGGCATTGATATATGGCCCGCTACACCTTCTCAGTATACATGGAGCCTTCAGTGTGCTAAAATCGATGAGTTACTGAATTGGTTTGCTGTCGCAGAGCAACGCGATGCCTTTGCGCATATCTCCCACACTTTGTACGTCATTCAAATGTTCAAACTTTACACTACTGACTCAGAACCAGCTCTCACGTCAGTATGACCAATGCAACGTACTCAGATGCATCTAGAGAGATCTCGTTCAATCAAGCTTGGGTTAGGCAAGTTGGACTTGATGCAGCTCGACATTGGAGCCCAAAGGGCATCATCCCACCCGCTATTACTGGCCTGTACAACGCAGATGCCATCAAGGGGTGGATGGACAACGGCATCACCAACGTAGTTGGAGATAACACTCGCCCACGTCTTCGCAACCAGCAGAACTCTTTCTGGCCATTGACGACCGACGTTCAGAACAACGGTTATGCAGGACTCACCGTCATGCCACGTTGGGCTACACTTATATACTACAACTGCGATCTCCCGGATTGCACCCTGCAGGAGTGGATCGATACTTCTGCAGGTAGGGGAACGTTTAGTGATCTCCTGAACAACGCCCGAGACACTGCTATGCGAAATCTCTTTGGTTTGCATTGGGATCCGTAAGTAGAGCTTTGCTTTCATGACACGAAATCGTACTGATCTGCGATATAGGTACATGTTCCATCAGGCAAACATGCGAGTCCATGATGTGCCAGTTACTACCATAAACGGCAAGAGTGGACAGTACTCGCTACTTATGGCATGGACCGAGGTCGTTGCTACTGAGATGACGCGCCTGTATGTATACTTTGATTGCTTGAATACATTGAATGCTAACGCACAGCAGTACTACCTGGCCTCTCAAGACTCTCAAGCAGGATGATCTTGTGCAGCAATTCGTCAACCGACAAACACGCGACCTGTGCCGACCTAGCCTGACCTGGACTACAACTGCCGACGGCGCCAGCATAGAGTCTGTCAATGTGTATACCGCAGGCGGAAACCGGTGCGGAACTACTATACCTATCACCGTCCCAGGCGCTCTAGCGGATACGACTGGCGCGACGAGGGAGCAACTAGGAAGTGATCCGCTCACGTTATGGGTATCAATGACCGGCGCTAGCAGGCAGTACAGGTTCTCACAAGCCATTCCCCTGTAAACTTAAGCACTCGTGTCGGAAAATTACAGCACAGCTCGCTATCCCGTATTCAATCTTCGGTGTAGGTTCTTTAGTAGCACTCCGGGCTAAACTTAGTCCACAAAATCAATTCTTAATCGCCTCCTCATCTCTGTAACTTTGCCACTGCAAACACAATCACCAGTGAGACACCGCGGGGTTTAGGCGGTCATTTCTGTCGACCCCTGCATCTACCCCCCATCCGCACAGCCACAGCGTCAACGTGGGCAGACAACGGACCTAAACTGCCGGGACAGCAACGCCTCAGTCAGCACTACAAACGTACATATATCGAATATTGATGCAAGACAGCCACAGTGGAGCTCTCGTACTAGTACTTGCCTCCAGCTCATCTCCTCCGTTCATCACGCCGCCAAGAAACTGACTCAGTGGAGGCGCTTGCAGGCCGTTCGTACGTTCCGCTGTCAGCGTTCTCAAACGGGACGTTTTTCATCGGCACGCCACATCCGCAATAAATCGTGCATGAGCGCTATGCCGTATACGGTTACTCAACATCTTATATGGAACAGCTTTATATTAACTACATATGCAAGGCCATGCACAACACTGTGCCGCTTACGGTGCATCTCCCCACGAATTTTTCTGGACTATCGAATTGTGCCTGGGCTGAGGAGTGCTGGGCGTAAGTGCTGACATCGTGGGAATCACCTTTTGCTTGTTTTCGTGTGTAAACGTTCTCTTCGCCGTCTAGACTGTCGCGCGTTGGGGTGTCTGTAATAGCGAGTTGGGTGTGCGGACGCACCGGCAGACTCGATATTCTACTCTGACAACGCATCGCAAAAAAGCACAATGGACGCGAAACCCAAGCCGCGCCAACCATGGTCGCGACGGCGCAAACTCGTTTTGTTAATCGCTCTTGCCATTGTGATTCTCGCGCTAGGTCTTGGGTTAGGTCTAGGCCTCACTTTAGGACGCGATAATGACAATGACGGCGACTCCTCACCCCCATCATCCAGCCCAACACCTCTTCCAACACCAAACAGTACACTACCCTGGGTACCAGCTGTGTCAGACACCTGGCAGATCATCCTCTCGCACCCACTCACTCTCTCTTCTTCCTCCAGCAGTGTAACACCCAATGTCAGCATCTTCGACATCGACCTCTTCGACACGCCAACGTCGACGATACAACAACTACACGCCCTAGGAAAAAGAGTGCTATGTTACTTCAGCGCAGGCAGCTACGAAAACTGGCGCCCCGACGCCGCACAATTCACGCAATCAGATCTCGGACTCGATCTAGACGGCTGGGCAGGCGAGAAATGGCTGAACACAAACAGTGAGAATGTGCGAAGGATAATGAAAGACAGGATAGACCTGGCCAAGGAAAAAGGCTGCGATGGCGTTGATCCAGATAACGTAGACGGTTATGTAAGTCACCCGTCTATCCATCATGATCTCTCTGGTGGTGACAAGATTGTACACATGCTAACAAAACGATCGTAGCAAAACAACAACGGTCTCTCACTCAGTCAAAATGATTCAATAGCGTACATACAATACCTCTCCTCCTTGACCACGCCTCTGAACCTTACGCTTGGGCTCAAGAACGCGGGAGATATCATACCAGACGTTCTGCCCATCGTAGACTTCAGCATCAACGAGGAGTGTGTCAAGTACAGTGAGTGCGCTACGTTTGCTCCGTTCATTGCTGCGGGGAAGCCGGTGTTTCACATCGAGTATCCGGATGGAGCGGGTGCGGAACAGGGCTTGCAGGAAGATGCTGTGGAGAAGTATTGTGATAGAGGGGGTCAGGGTGAGGGGAGTGAGGGGTTCAGTACGGTGCTAAAGAAGATGGAGTTGGATGGGTGGGTCGAGTATTGTGATCGGAGGGTTGAGGTTACGGATTTGGATGAGAGTGTAGGGAATCATAGTTAGGAGTCTTATAGTTGTGTTGTAGGCATCGACGTTCGCCTACTGCTCCTGGTTTTGACAAGTTGCTTGGACTTGAATGCGCTTGGAAATGTCTTTGGATCAACATGCTTAGCAGTGTCAAGCTTTGCAACATAACCAGGTTGTTCACCATTATGTGCGCCGGTTATAGCCTGCTAGGGTTATATGGGAATGGTAGCTTCTGTCCTCATCTCGCCCATAACAATAGTCAACGACATGGCTGATGTGTTTGCTAACATGGCATCGCTCCTGCAAAATGGTTTTCAGATCGCGATTCAAGACTGCTACAGCGTTCAACGTGTCAGTCCAATTTTTTTCACATGCTGTAACATCGTGTATCCCCGGCGAGCTGACTTTCAGCGCTGGGCTGGATTCTTCCTGATCTCCGCTGCCCCCCGCCTCGAAACCACAACTTGCTGCATGCTTGGCAGCATGTATACCACGCTACCCTGCTCACGCCATTTCTGGCTGCCTGCACAGGGATACCCCACAGCTGTCGATCTGACGTGCGTGGCATGCGCTTGAGTACCACCCGTTCAATGGTGGAATATTGTGCACTAGTATTCGCTCTTCTGATGCAGTAAGCAGAAATATGTGCTCAATCTTGGTACCGGGTCGAGTTTGCCAAGCATTGGCACCGGCCGGATAAATTCGACTCAACCCCCGATGCAGGTGAAGTGACAACTCGGAGCCGATCCCGGTTTGTGTGCTCGGCATTTCGACCCTTTGGGCTTGCCATCGATATAGGATTACTTCAGCTGAAGCAGGCGTGCAGTTCGGTCTTGCCCAAGCACGTTTTCTTTTTAAGGCTGGCTTGGCACGGGAGAGGGGTATCCACCGTACATTCAACACTTCGATCGTGTCCACTGGTTTCGACACGAGACATCACGTTAGTTGCTATTTCTAGATCACGATGCTAGCGGCAGGTACGTAGGCTCTTGGCGCACGGGAAGACCATCCCAAGAGAGGAACGAGCCGTGTGGTGGTACATCCAATGTACTTGCGGCATACGATGCGAAGCACGCCATTTTCCCATCGATCGCGATCTTCAGAGGGTCTATCGGTGGCAAAGGCCTTCGGGCTCGTTGCCGAAATTTACGTACAAGCGGACCCGAACGTGCGTCACAGGAAGCCTTCCCTAGATGCAAGCCACAGTAGACGGCCGATCCATCAGATCGGGGTTCAATACGAGCTTCCATGACTAGCCACAGAGACATCTGTGGATGCGATCATGCAGATTCTCCTTCCTTGTTTGGTAGCCGGGTTCTGGCGCAGGTATTGGAACCCGCCTTGTGTAGCTGAAACATCAGCACGAGGCCGGACCGACTCTGTAACTCTCTGGGAGTGATCCATCGAACAGCCTTGCGCATTTGTTGACGACCCTAGTCGGTCCGCCTGCATATATTCATGTATTGATGCCGTCGGTTAGTAAGACTAATCACGTGCAATGGCGCGATTTCTTCGTGTCTTATTGTTTGACTGTGAAGCTTCGACCATCCAACATCGCGGATGACCGTGAACACCGATTCGTGCCAGACTTCATGCTCCAGAGAATGGTTGAGAAGAGCATTCGCTTCAATTACCCCTGTCATCAGTGGTGTGATTTCGAGGTTAGCATTTGGCTTTCGGACTAGACCGATCGGAAGCACAACGGACGCACCTTCTAACACAGCTCAAGCTAGATGGCATGAGAAGAGACTTCAACCCATAGTCTTGTAAGCGAAACTTGAAGAAGCAACATGAAGCGACTCTTTACTCCGCGGCGTAATAGTCCTCGCGGCAGAACCTCGGACTTCTAAACCTGTCGATGCGGCATGTCCGTCTACACTCATGCAGAGTCGCCAGCGCTTAGCCTCTGTTGTATTGCGACCTAGCGTCAGTGTTTCTCCAAGGATGACATGCATCAAAAGAAAAGTGCCTTCAATATTGAGGCCCCGGCCGCAATCGCTTGGAAGATGCACAAAACGACAGGGACCTAAGCAACGCGGAGCAGAGATTGCATTTTGATATGAAGTACAGGATGGTAATACAGTGCGCATGCAGCTCTAGCGCAGAACAAAAGGCTTAGCCATTCGATCTGGGGTGATGCGCAGGGGTTGAGCGAGCTAGATCTGCAGTCTAAAGCGGTAAACAGGGAATACGTCGGGGTAATTTTAGAGCCAATCCGTGGTGAATGTTTGCTAATTCAAGTTTCCAGGTCAGCTTTGATGATGATCGTGGCGTGTTTGGAGACGGCATCTTTCAGTCGAAATAACTTCTCCTCGGCCTTTCTTGAATTCAACCGACGGGGTGACGGACCGATTGTGTTACGGGAGGACTTTGTGCATCGCGGGCTGCCTTTGAGTAGTCTTTGCCCTTGTGCATGAACTGACTAGCGGTTGGGAAAGCCACGATAGCACGTATCAGCCATGGTCAGAAGATCCTTTCCTTCTTCAAACCAGCTTCACTTCGTCGATCAAGATCCTCGTGCTCAATCACTCATAGACAGTCAATCCAGGTAATCCAAGCTTGCCGTGAAAGCGTTTGTGGGCGACAAGCTCGTTCATACTTCCGTAGCAAAGACGACTGTTGAAATTTTTGTGTCTTGCGTAACTCTAGCGGCCGATGACATGACATCTACTGTCTTCAGTTACAGAGCTGTAACCCTCAGCTCAACAATGCAGCCAAGATTTCGATGAATGTAGACAGTACATCATCAAGCTCGGTGTAGTCCGAGCCAGCTGTTAACCAGACGCCACGACCCACGGCCAGTAGTTGCAGTAGCGCACTAGCAACTTCAGCAGTGGTCAGATCTGGTATGGACTGTGCAAGCAGCGCAAGCTTTTCCCGATCGTATAAACCCATCGCCTCGGATAGTCCGGTACTCTTGACCGCCCAATTGAAAAACAAGTTCTCAAAGACAACGCTGAAGTCTAGTACTTTGAAGAGAGCGCCATCGAAATAAGCAGGCTTTGGAAGAGCGCCAGGGTTGTGTTCTAGAGCGCGATGTCAGCCTTACGTTCATGCAACTGCCGGGATCGGAAGGTGGGGGTTCGCTGTAGGCGTGCAACAGAGAAAGTGATTTGAGGATCCACAGTAAAGTGAATGGTAACATAACAAGGATTCAGAGAGGCTGACTCCTGTAATGATTCGTACTATCAACACACAGGAAGTCGGGGCTGAGCTTACCGATGTAGTCATCCTTTAGCCCGGCGCTTTCTTGAACTGCCTAAGAAATCCTATCGAGATACACAGCATGGTCTAGTGTAGGCGTTTCATCGACGAGTATACCACTAACAGCCAGTGAGAGATCGCACGCTCACCAGAATGAGAAAAGCCGCAATGTCATCTAGCACAGAACTCAAGTCCCTGGCACACCACGTGGTTGCCACATAACCAATAGTGCGTACACTACTGACCGAGTTGGGTGCCTCGATGGCTGTCAAATATTCTGCGTTCGGTAGTGCGCCTTCTCCTGGGTCATGGTGTACGTTGATGACGACCGTAGACTGCATATGGGGAAACGATGATGCACTTGCGGTAGTGATGTCGTTAGCGCCGGTGGGACAAGTAGCAGCGAAAGCATAGGAGTCGTATCATATTCGCTGTGAAGGTCCATCCATGACTCTGTTCCGAGCGCGGCTAGATGCAAGCCGATGACGAAGTGTTGGTTCGAACAGACATGAGTCGCCGGGAATTAGCACGTCGGGGAACCCAGCAAACGGGGACTGACGAACGCAAGCGTGTAATGCATGCCTTTGTGGTATGTTCGGGCACTAAGAGAAATGTGGACGGATACCGGGATCGAGGCATTGAAAGAAGCCTCGCAGAATGCCCACGTTGAAAATCTTGTGGCCCAGGCGATGATATTTTGAGAGATTAGAGGAGGCGGCAATGCAAATCACACGGGTATGCATCGCGCAGTCGGCCATGCAGAGTGAACAGGGATTGTTAGCATGCGAGAGTATATTCGGAGA
>JAESFQ010001064.1_pt1 | contig 9960 bp, 8 predicted proteins | sample 9269431 | NCBI WGS metagenome assembly JAESFQ01 (sample SAMN14502588, study PRJNA617103) | algae metagenome | isolation source: Plectolyngbya sp. WJT66-NPBG17 and co-occurring heterotrophs from well... | place: USA: Mojave Desert, Joshua Tree National Park, California | collected 2006-08-06 | reverse complement strand
CTGACACAGACTTCTAGTTGCGTTACCACATCCACCCATCTTTGTCTTCTACTCCGCCACAGGACACAAGTCGTAGTTCCCAGCGACGTTGTTTCCCCACCATTGCGGAAATGGGATGGCAGGCCCTCCCGCACCAAAGACAGCGAATGACAGGATAAACAGGCAAGTCAGACTGGCACCATCGAATGCACCCGCAATGAGGTACGAGTAGTCCTTGAAGATGCGCGGGCGGTAGTTGCGCAGGTAGAACTGCGTAAAGAAGCCGACAATCATCCAGCTGAGGAGCACACAGGTCTGGCTCTGGTTGTACGGGATGTACCCTGCATACTGGATGAACTGAGGAAAGTTGATCTCGCGGAGGGAGAATTTGCCAATGCGCGGGACGAATCGGACCAAGATACGGTGCGCGAGAACGATGGCCGCGCCGATGAGAAGACCAAGGGGAACGATGGAGTAAGCCTTTCCTTGCTTGTAGAGATAAGCAGCGAGGGCCCAGGTTGATGCATTGGTGTTGTACGACTGGATAGTAGCACCGCTCCAGGACGCATTGCCGTCGGTGTCGGCCAGGAGATGCTTGTTGCCTGTGACGATGGAGATCATGACGGCGTAGTTGATAAAGCCACCCAGAATAGTGCCGTATATCTGCGTCAGGAACATAACCCTGGGAGGGATCTTGAGGTATTCGCCCAATTTCAGATCCATGCTGAGCTGAACAGCACTGTTGATGACGTTGTGAGACCATGCAGCGAAGTACATGTTCCCGATCGGGCGACCGGGCAGGACCAGCCCAGCAATGACTTTGGATAAATTGTTCGTTGCAATGCCGTTACCAAAGCGAGCATACAACAAGGTGCTCTAATCCGCAGTCAGCAAACATGTCCCATCATTAAACTTAGACCATAAACTTACGAATGGCGAAATGATTGTGCCCATCGCCAGTGCAATGACATAAGCCCAGACTGGAAGAGTGACGTTCTCTTTGATCACAACGATGAGACCGAGCACAAAACTGACGAGAAGTACGACGAGGTACCACCACTGTGGCGCATCCTTGTAATGCTTGGCCATGTGCGCGTGATGAGGATCGTCGAACCTTCCCTTCCTAGCATCTTTGAATGCTTTGACCGTATCGCCGCCCCAGAAGAGAACGATATGGGCAATTAGGGCGCCAATCTAGGGTAAATCAGCACGCAACGCTGTACATTGCAAGTAAGAGACTTACCGCAGCATTGGCCATGAACATGGCATAGGCAAATGTACCCGTAATTCTCGGTAGACCGTATTGCAGTAAAGCTTTCTCGTCCAATATGCCATTCACAAAGACGCTTTCGCTTGGATAGGCTTTGCCCTCCTGGGTCAAGAGACGCGTTGACATGAAAGGAAGACTCTGCGCACCCCAAGCGTTACCATAGTAAATGCCGAGCATAATGAAGAAGCAGACTATCAAACCGGCAGCCTGATGCAGTTGGAATTTGAGCGGCAGCGATGACTGGAAGGAGGTAATCTGGAGAAAAGGTCAGAGTTTGCGCAGTGCAGGGGTTTTGGATAGCTTCCTTACATATTGCCAGTCGAACGAGATACTGAACCAGCCTAGACCCTCATTGTTGGTAGCCCCACCAAAGAAATTCGTAAGCGTAGCTGCTTTGGTACCAGTCGCATGCATGGCAGCCAAGCAGGGGATTGACACAGAGTTCAACCAGGGGAAGATGTATGCAGGGAAGAACTCATAGACAAACATGCAAGAGAACGCGATCCAGAACCACCGGAGTGGCTTCGAGTCCTTGACGGTCTGCCAGTGGAGACCCTGGAGTACCTTGACAGTGGGAAGACTGCTCCAGTAGACTGAGTCAACGTGCCACACACAGATGGGGCGCATGATACCGCAGATTCCGTAGCCAAAGAGTCCAATGGAGATGGTGCTGAAGATGACAGTGATAGGGCTCAGAGGCATGTCGTAGAAAAGGTCGGATGCCGCGAAGACCTGACTGCTTGGAGCAGCGATTGATGCAGAGGTTGCGGTGATGGATGTGATGGCATGCTCCTTCAAGTTCCATTCGCCGTGGTTGAAGAAGGACATGATCGTGATCCATAGTGGTGCCTTGCCAACTCCGCCCTTCTCTCTCCACCGAGCCTCGAATTTGTCTCCACGTGGCAGTAGCTTAACCCATCCTCTACCGAGGAAATAGGCCATGAGGACGATGAAGGTTCCTTGGATAGTAACTAAGGTGGGTTTAAACTGGAGCGTATGTCAGCATTCACAGTACGTACATTCGAGAAATGTAGACTCACCTGGTAGATCTGATACACAACAGCTTGAAATGCGGATAGAATGGAGGCTAGAAAAAGACTTCGGAAGGTCAATGCAGGCTCGAAGTCGTCTCGCATCGGCAGCAGGTGGGCAGCAGCGTCGGCACCAGTAACAATGATATGATCCTCGCCATCGTCATTTTTGTCGTGTTCTGCAGCATCATACGCAGGAAGGACTGCCTTGATCTCAGGTTCCAAAGTGCCTTTCTTGTCGATTTCCCTATCGCTAACCGCAAGGCGATGCTTCTCGTCGCTGAAAGCATTGACTGCTTCGTGGCTGGGGAGGTTGACGGCTTTGCCCTCAACGGCGTCGGGCCTGCCGAGGATCAATACATCACCAAGAGGATTTGCAGCCATAGTTGCGCGCGGTGATTCGTTTGATTCACGCTTCGAGGGGGGTGTCCCATTTCTAAAATATACAATTCGTCGATTGTTCCTCGTGCAAACGCGTCATCGTAGTCCAAACAGGTGTGATTGCGGCGAGGTTGCGCGCAATAGCACGCCAGATAAGGCCCCTGTTCCAGGAGCGATATTGGGGTTGTCCCTAAGTTTGAAAAGGCAGGTATGTTACATGAGAAAGCCGCCGAGTTCAAAAGGGCATCTAAAGGCCATGCGGGTCGATGTTGGTGGGGCAGAAGGTAGGCTGGTTGTGCAGCCCGTGGCTCCTTTCACCCCCTCTTCTTCTATCGTTCAAGATCTAGAACATCTGGCATATCACAATCATGGTCTACAGTCGTGTTTCGGCCGAGAATGCACGAGTACAGCAAGGTTGTGCTATCCATATCGGAAATGCCTTTCCGAAGGGGATATTCTAGCGTCCAATTGCAACCGTAGGCTGATAGCGATAGATAAACAGCGAAGTACTGGCGCCATGAAGGCTAGATGGCATCATTCGCAGACAAGATTTCGAATACGCCCGGGCGAATGGTTCGCCGCGTTATGACCGCGCGACAAGCCAATCGCTGCCGAAGTTGATGTCGCCGAACTGCAGTGCAATCTCTGGAAATTTGTCGGCGGTGGTCTTATGGGAAATCCTGCATCTCGTGCAATCGGTGCGCCAGTAGCATGGAGAGGTTTTCGAATCACGCGACGATAAGCGTTGCCAAGCGGGGAGTGGCGCCCTCTTGGTCAAGCTTGTCTGTAACAAGATGGACCCTTGGGGAGTTGAAGCATTCACAAGTGGACGGCGTTCCTGCGAAGAGCGGAGTGATGGCGAATGCAGTAGTTGGGGCCGCAGTGGCACCGTGCATGTGGTGCATGAAGATAGGCTGTCGGGTTCCGAGATTCTGTTAGTGTGCTTTCCGGACGATGGAACACCCACCTCGCGATAACTCCTACGTAAAGAATAATAAGTGATGGTGAATGTAAGAAAGACACGCCTTGTCATCTACGAGAATGCGCAGGAACGTCTTTAGTACTTCAGTCTATGAAATCCTTAGTGCTGACATTAGGCTGACATCTTGGCATCGTGCATAATGACTCATTTAGGTGGAAAATCGGCTTCAAGGGATTCGATAGACTATGGTGTGGATTGAGGATGTGGCCGCGGTCACGTGCTCTGATATTAATCTCCTAGAACATCCGCCGTATGGACGTATTCTCACTTTCGTCAGTAGTTCCCCTATTCATTGGACACCCTCTTCAATGTCGTTCTGCTCCGCTTTGCATACATCTCGATGAAATTCAAGCGCAGAATATTTCAGTCCCAATTTCCTCAGATCGAGCTGCACAAGTTTCAATGTTAGGCCCAAACCCCAACCTAAGCGCCTCCCTAATACCTAATAACGGCCATGTTGTTGCATTTCGTACACCTGGATTTACTCCAAGACATGGATGCTCAAATTGAAGGCCAGCCGATGACGACTTCAGGGTCTCAAATTTCCACCATCTTGGGCGTCTTTCGGCAGTAGCATAGCTTGTTTTGCTCATACAATGGTGATTACGACCTACAACTGAAATCATTGCGAGAACACCTCGCCACCAACGACATTCATTCACTTTATCCCAATACAGTTTTAGCGAATGATAACAAAGAGAGGAAATACGAACTTGATCACGTTTCACTGAGCTGTCTCAAACGTGTCAACATATTTGCTTCGTTACTACTGATCGTCTAAAACTTTCACTTTATGTCCATGCGGGACGTACACACCCACAATGTTCTAGTCGCTTGCCCAAATTTGTATCACGCTCTAAGGCCTTCTCTCAAGACTTACTCTACCAAAATCCTCGTAGCAAATCCTTTTTCTTTGCCGAACTACACCCTCTTCAACTCCCAACCCCATCATGTCCACTGCTCACGAGCGCGACATCAACGGCCTAGCCGCCCTTTCCGTCATCGCCAAAGCCGAGCAATGCCAAAGCAACCTCTCCTTCTGCCTCCCAACATCCCTAGCATTCGCCAAGCGTCTAACCTGGGAGCAAACACCCTGGATCCCAAACCGCCTAAACAACAAGTCCGTGAACCCGATTGACGAGACCGACGCACATCGCATCGCCAACTACCTGGCTTCTCACGGCCATGATGTATCGCAGGTAGACGTCCAGCGTGCACTGCTATTCGGAAGCACCACGCGAGAAGAAGACCAGATGTCAGAAGATATAGGAACATACCCCCATATCTTCGTCATCTTCCCCCATGCCACCATGGTACCCTATCTCGACAACCAATTCCTCAAGATCTGGCACGACGACATTGTCAAACCGGCGTTCGATCGAGCGTGGAAAGACTCCGGTCTCACACTCGTCCACGGCGCTTCCCTAGACACACCCACCCGCGTCTTACCTGCAACCGGCGTACGCACGTCGCGCGATGCACGTCCAGCATCCGGGTTCCTCGAGCGGCTGCGCAACGGAAAGTCAGGCGCAGTGCGGGATTACTGGCCCAGTTGGACAGATAAATCGTGGCCGCTTGGGCTTGAAGGGAAACACACAGGTACGCGGACTACCATTTACCATGAAGCCTGGGGTGCGATCAAGGGTATGTTGAAAGACCATCCACAGCTGGCTTCGTACCAGGATCCGATCTTACTCGCGCTTTCGAGGGGTCAGATACACGTTAATCCGCAGTTGAGCACAAAGGATAAGTACAAGTGCGTGGCGCAGGATTGGGACCAGCTTGTTGATTCGCGCTTCGTTAAGCCTGGGTCGTTTCAGGTGGTCTTTGAGACTTTTGTTGGGACTACACCCGAGGAGATGGTAGAGGATGAGCCGCTGAAGACGGTTTTCATTGCGGATGAGGAGGGGGAGGTGACTAAGAGGCCAGTCAATGGCGAAGAAAACGCAGGAGACGATGCGCATCGAAGTAAGCGGATGAAGAGGTAGGTTGGCAATATCTGCCTTAGAAGCGCCTTTTTTCGCTTGGTTATACAAACGCTGGTGCTAAGGAAAGTAATGTAACGCAGAGAAGTAACCAACGAGCGATATCGGTTACACAGTGTAAAACGTAGTGCAAGTTCGTAAAAGTTATCCAAGCTTAACATACAACGCCAATCAATGCAAACTCCGGCTATGCGCTACCAAAATGCGATAGCGATGATGGAGTGTTTCTCGCTCATACCTGGGATCAGATAACATTATCACACCAGATAGCCCTACCGACCTCATTCATCTACACCAACTCCAAGTTCGTCCTCAGCCTCTTCCTATTTCGGCTTCGGTCGTCGAAACGGATGCGCCTCAGTGTTGAATACCCAGTCATCCAAGCTGATCATATCCGGCGTGCTGAAGATGAGGTAGAAATACTTCAGTGTCTCCGCAGTCCAGAAGCTCTCCATTTTATCCTCAATATTGTCTTGCAGTGTGTACGGGACGTCAGTCACACCTGGAACCGACTTGAAGCCGCGGCCTGGGGCTTTTGGCGCCACGTAAGTGACGTCTCGGACCTGCCCGTTGGCGTATGGCGTTCGAGATGCGGCAACGATGCTGGTGAACATGTCCCACGCGTCATCCAAATACTGACGGTCACCAGTGATGCGGTACATGATGAAGACGGATTCGATGGCTTCAGGTCTGAGCAGGTACCGTCTGTCGCGGATGTTGGTGAAGCCAGGTGGGATCTTGTACTTTTCTACTGCATCTTTGAAATGTACAACATATTTGCTGCTGTAGTGATACATTGCGCCCTCTTCCCAGGCTGTTTGGTTCCATGGACAAGACTTCCGGGACTCACAAGGAACCATATCAAATGTCTCGGGCATGATGCCAGTGGGCGTGGCAGCATAGGCGTATATACACCCTTTGGTGAGCTTCGCACCAAGATCCACGTGGTCAGGGTCAGAGAAGAGGCGACCAGCTAAGCCAAACATGCCACCAATGAAGCACGTGAGGTGTTGCATGGTTGGATCGAGGCGAGCGTCTTCGCCGCGTGTAAAGATATCGCCACATAGTAGTAGATCTTCTCCATGCGCCTTGTCAGGCACCATGGGTCGGAAAAGTAGGTACGCGTCGATCATTTCCGCTGAGTCGCGGTACATCTTCTCATACGCAGGTTCCACTCCGCCAAGCAGCGCATGCATTTTGGGGAAATATTCGTACGTGCTGTCAGAGAGCGCGCCGATGGAGAAGAAGCGAGATTGATTGAATTCTTCTTTCGCAGCGTTCACCATAGTCGGCCATAGGCCAGGCAGCTTGGTAGTATCCTGCGCGCGATCCATCATTCTGGTGATCCTCGCAACCGCATCGTAATACTTTGGTTCTAATGTAACCTGGGCAAGGCGCGTGAACTCCATGGTCAAACTTCCGAGACAGGCAAAGCAAATATTGCTCTCGGCAGCGAAGGCTGTCCGCCCTACCTCCTTAGTGTCTTCCACATGCAGCCAGCCAAGAGGCGTGTTGTTCGTCGTGTCAAACGCTCGATACAGCATCTCTCCAAGTTGTATCGCTTTCTTAAGCAAGATGGGCTTTGCGCTCATATCATATGCACTCAACAGCCCACCCAGGTATCTGATAGTTGTCTCGAAGACGCTTATGGTGGTAAGGTTGGTCTTGCCAAAATCGATGGATGCGACAGCCTCTACGGCCTCGTCGAACTCATCTCGGAGTCCCATGATCCACAGTGTGTCCAATGAGTCAACAAGAGTGGCTCCCCAGCCGCCAAACGACTCTTCACCCGAGGCAGTGACTGGCCTGAGCTCATCTTGTGCCCAAGCATGCATCTTATAACTATCCCAGCTATGCTTAAACTCGTCTCGGACAGCGACTCGTCGCCGTTCTCTCTGTTTTCTTTGTGCTCTTGTTTCAGGAAAGTCTTCGGACTGGACGGGTGGGAGTTTGCGAGGAGCGGTTGTCGGCAGCGGTATGTAGGATGCGATTTTGTTCACGAAAGGTGCTTCTCGCCAATCATATGATTGCTCGGATTTGATGCGCGCAAGACTTGATCCATCGCGCATATATGCTTCGTGTTGCTTAAACGGGACGGCGAGCGCGTCGATGGGCTGCGCGTACAGCCAGTAATACCCGCCGAACGCGACGGCCGCAAGAAGCGCATATAGCAGGGACCGTTTGTGTTGCCTCGACATGGGGTACTGGTATGGCGCCCCGCGGGACACTTTAATCCTACGCATTGTGAGAAAAACGCGGTGACTCGTGGTCTCTCATTGAAAATACAATGGGAGAGGATGTGGTGAGAAGCAAGCGACCAACACCGCAAATGGGCAGCCTGAATAGGATATAATGTGAAGTATTCAAATCAATGTATCATGCGATGAGAAAGGGAAAAGATGCCGGCTGTGGTAGTGCCACCAAGAAGTAAGGCGTTCATGAAACCGCCATGGTGAAGCCGACGCTCAGGACACCTCTCCAGTGAGGGCTGTAACGGAAGTGACCCATCTGCCAAGGCAAGACCCATTGCCGATCAACAGAAGCTACGGGTCGAAGCACCTCTAGTAACCGTAGCGCTAGAGGGCAATATCGCGCGTGTCGGTGAAATATACAAAAGTGCGTACAAGCGACGGGGTTCTTTGATTGAATGAGGTGCATGTGTTCAGTCCTTCCGGCGCGCGCTAGAGACACGCTCGTGCATACCTATTGGTTGGGTAACCTTGTAAGGGTTGCATCTATGCCACGACCCCCGTCACATGTTCACTCCAAAACTCTATCCCGGGTCTGTACAACAGTCATGGAGACGTCGATTTTCTGATGACTACCTCTTTGCTTGGCAACTATGGCCCATGCGATCAATTCTCTACGACACATATCCGCAGCTACCACCCTGCCCAATCCCCAGCAACCAGCAACCCAGGCTATAGACCACTTCCATCTTCGCAAAAACGAGCCAGACAGTGACCGCAAAATCCATGTCAAACCACTTCATAGCGATGCTACATCGGATGAGAATTTCCCATCTTCAAGCGTCGAGTCTCGGGTGAGACTGCGATGACAGTACAGACACCTGGCTAAGACGGCCATGAGGCTATGTCTTCTTGTTAATAGTTGGGCAATTTACTCAACAGACAGTAGTTTTAGTAGTGGCACGTTTGATCGAATATTTCATTACTTGGTCTCCGTTCCATCACTTCGTCTTACATACATACACAATACACTCGGCCTAGCCGTTCCGAGGATCCCAGGCCGTTTTCCCGAGCCCAACATCAAGACCTTTTTCTAAAAACCCTCGTGAACAACCGGGTCTCATCTTCCATATAATGAACGCCAGCCTTATTGTACAAGTTGGGCAGGGCCCGCAGAGTGGTGAGGAGGGTTGCGCTAAGATCGACTCGTGTAAATGCAGGATAAACGTCCAACGTAGTAGAAGAAGTTGAGAAGATATCGCTTCGCCTGTATTCGCGACGAGGCTCGGTGAGGCAGCGTTAAATAGCGTTCATTGTTTGGAGCAATCGCTTTTGTTTTGGATTTTAATCGACTGCTTTTAGGTCGGGCTCGAAAAAGACCTTTCGTGTTATCTGTTGGGTTGTCAGCTTTCGCTCTGAGATAGCGGACATTGAATCGACGTACCGCCCATCCTCCTGCTACAGTCGCGCAGATGCCCGAACTAATAGCCATCTGCCTCGTCCCTCTTGTGCTCTTGAACAGCGCCCCGCTCAATGCGCCCGCCACCACACTGTTGCTCATATCGTGCTTGCCCCGGTAGTACCCAATAGTGCTGTTCACACCATTATAAACCATAGCAATGACACCCGCGCTGTTTCCCAAGAATGGCCCTCGCCGTGTTATCGCATTGAGCACACCGTTGATTCGCAACCGCGGTGGCATACTAGGTGGGTTCTTTTGCAGTCCCTCGGCTAGACCCCACGCCCCTCCGATTGTCAGCGCAGTTAGATACGACACGCCGGTGCCATAACATAAGTCGTCTGACCAGCCGCGGGACGGTAGAGCGGATTGTGCGCCGGGCAGATCGGACAGTACAGAGTCGTCGAGGTTTAGGTAGTCGAGTGTGTCTTGGTTGAGGCCGGCGAGGGGATGCAGTTGTGAGGGGTCGACAAGGAATTCTGAGGGATTCTGGATGGCTGTGTTGGGATCGAAGGGTGTGGGTTGGAAGGTGTCTTCTTTCACAAAGTCGGCATTTTGGGGCGAGGCGGATGCTGTGTCCTTGGACTTGCGTCCTGTTATGGAGTCCCAGCTAGCAACACAATTAGCATTGCTGTATATGTGAGTGTATATTCTGGAAAAAGGACATACATGGCCATCTTGTAG
>JAESFQ010001063.1_pt1 | contig 9967 bp, 8 predicted proteins | sample 9269431 | NCBI WGS metagenome assembly JAESFQ01 (sample SAMN14502588, study PRJNA617103) | algae metagenome | isolation source: Plectolyngbya sp. WJT66-NPBG17 and co-occurring heterotrophs from well... | place: USA: Mojave Desert, Joshua Tree National Park, California | collected 2006-08-06 | reverse complement strand
GTTGCTCCTGACCTCTATGGTTTTTAGGGCATCTCTCTAGGCTTCATGGTGTTGTAGCTGGGGTCGCGTGCGGCGCGCGTCACGTAGAGCATGTGGAACGGCCCGAGGCTCCGAGCTCAAGGAAGTGCTAGACGACACGCTCAGCACCACCACCACCACCACCACCAGGAGCAGCATGTCCAGCAGTCTGTCGTCGATATACGGACACATCACCATCTGCCAGGAACAGCATGTCTGCTGATCCCACAGCTAATCTGCAGGTCTTCTCACCAACGGGTTCTGGCCGCTCAAGTCCTGCGCCAAGACAGACGCGCCATGCAGCAGAAGAGCGTATGTCCTCTTGCCATGCATACCACGCCAATGCACTAATTGCGATGAACAGCCCTCTACAAAAGAGACAAAAACTTCCGACGATATGCCGCCGGTGTCGAACGCGCCCTAGCCCTCTGGGACACGGCACAGCAGGAATGGGCCGACTACATATCGTTTCTGGCACGGCTGCTGAAGGTCAATACCGCCATGCTACTGCGACTATGAGACAAAGCGCTTATACAAGTTACCCTCCAGGCCTTGCAAGCGCACCCTCCAGAGATACCCATCATACCACATAGCGATACTGTCGCACTGCGATTAGCGCAGTGCTTGAATCCAACATTGCCCTCGGGCGTTCACCAGAAAGCGCTCGACGTCTATGACTACATCTTCTCTACCATTGGTGTATGCCTGCCTCCCCGAGTCAGCTTGTGCGAAGCTGACCCGTGTCCAGAAAGATGCCCTCGCTCGTGACCTCAACTTCTACTTCCCCGGCCTGGCTTCGGTGCTCTCCTTCGCCTCGCTCTCAGTCCGCCCACTCTATCTCTCCATCTTCGAGAAGCATATACTACAGCTCGACGGAGCTGCACTTCGCCCAGCATTGAAGGCAATCATATTATCACTCCTGCCAGGTCTAGAAGATGAGACCAGCGAGGACTTTGAGCGCATGGTCTCTGCAACTGAAAAGTTGCGGAGTGCAGTGCAGCAAAATGCAGATGGAGTGGTCGAGGCGAAGATGGCCGGTGGCTCATCTCACTTCTGGCAGTGCTTCTTCCTGTCAACCATCACGAATGCATCGAGGAGGCAAGGTGCGCTTGCTTTCCTCGTACGACGGTTGCCTAAATTTGGAAGACCAGAGCGGCGCAATTCTCCTTCTGACGCCCCCGAGCCCGCCGATGCGTTGTCAGATGAGGCTGAGGCAGCTACATCTCCAGAACCGGGTCTTCTTATTCGCTGCTTCGAAGCAGGCTTGTCAGATCCTCAGATACTCATTCAGCGGGGGTTCCTCGATCTGTTGGTTAGTCATTTGCCTCTCGATTCACCCGTTTTGCAAGGGCGCGTCGGGAAAGGGGATTTGGAGCGACTTGTAGCTGCAGCTGCAGGCGTTGTATCGCGAAGAGACATGAGCTTGAACCGCCGGCTCTGGGCATGGTTTCTAGGTCCAGAACCCACCGCATCTGAGGCTAATGATAGCACCACATCTCCAACAACAGACAGGCACAATCCGTCGGCAGATCCTTCTGCACATCAAGCCGCTTTCTTTTCCCGATACGGTCTCGAGGCGCTCACGAACAGCGTCCTCAAGATGATCGGTCGTCGCAGCACTTTACCTTCCGAGCGAGCACGTCCTTTTAGAGTCTGTTTGTCTCTCATGGACCGTTGGGAAGTAGGTGGGCTGATTGTACCTGACATCTTCCTGCCAGCGTTACAAAGCGTCTATGCATACAGCGAAACTGCATCCAAAGAGCAAGTCGACGAAGTCATGAGAAGTGCTAGTGCATTCTTCGATGGCGTCGATAGTGGCCTTATCTGGGGCAAGCTGATTCACCTCATGACGTCTTCCCTGCAGACGGATCATGATAACGCTTTACAAAAGATGAAGCTGGCCAAGTTTGTTTTAACCCGGTTCAATCTCAAAGAGGAAGATATGCTACTGCATCACATGCCTCTAATGGTGCTATCATCACTTGTTTCTCTAAATGAGACTTGTGGCAAAACCGGCAGATCATCAGGAGGCGCAGAAGTTGTGAGCCTTGCCCTCGAGATCGCAGACTCGCTCGTCCAGATAGTACCAGATCGGTCATTTCAAGGTGATCAAGCAACGGATCAACAGCTGTCCGCAGCCCTCGGAATATCACGAACCATTGTGTCCGAGAAGATCCGTGCATTCTATGGGGAATCTCAAGGAAGCCTTGATGCAGCTGACCCTCCTTTTGATCCGCAACTGCTCGGTCAGATTGTGCTTCATGAGGCTTCCTGCTTGTTCACAGCATCTATGCAGTCGGATGATTCCGGTATCTCTGTCGAGATGCCTTCCAAAATTCTGTCCCATCTGGTCTTCAAAACAAAACGTCTAAAGGCCATCGAAGATCTTGACCTCGTTACCATGCTTGCAAATGTCCTCCGGATATCGGACGAGGCCAATACAGATCCTTCGTTTTCACACTTGAGCGCTATAACCACCGTTTTATTGGCACTTCAAACAGCACTCCCATCAAGACCTCACATCGCCTCTGGCCAATTGTCTGAACTCGTCCACCCTTTAGTCCAATACTTCTGGCGATACCTCTCGCCGACATTACCCAAGTATCATGTCGAAACGGCACGGTCCTTATTACAGCTGCATTCTATTGCGCCTGCTAGTCGGATGGTCGAAAGTGCCATCGCTTCCATTGTCGTGGAGCAGATAGGCCAAGGCTCTGCTTCGAGTGGCTCGTCAGACTGTGCCCGGAAATTTGCAATATTATGGACCCATATTATGCACGAGTTGAATCTGCAGTCAGAAAAGCGTGTTAGCATTACACGCCGACCCAGCGGTAACACCCCACAAGTCTCGACACCAGCGAGCGACTTCCATTCTGTCTTAACAAGGCCGCTACTCTTGCTTCTAGACACGCTAGCAGAAGAAGGGTCAGAAACCTCCACGTTTATGCAGAACTGGCTACCGGATACGCCAAGCTTGAACAGAGTCTTTGAAGTCCTCGCGCTTCACATCCAGGCGCTCAACTGTTTGGCTGATTCAAGCGGTTTGGCACCTAATAGGGGCTCTCAAGGACGACCAGCACGTTCCAAAAGAAACGATACAAAAGAATGTCTGTACTACCTCAGGCACGTCTTCAACATCATCAAACGGCCATCACATTTCACATGGGTAACTCTTGCTGAAGTAACTCTTGCGTGGCCAGATTCATCGTCGTCGCGAATGTCCATCCAAGAGTGGCTCATACGAACATGTTTGACGACATTGTCGCTTCAAGTTAGCACGTCGGAGATGGATCTTGAGCCTCATGTACACGAGCTACACCGACTATCAGTTTCAATCATATCGCAAATCTATCGGAGTCCGTTTGCCGCTCCACTCCGAGAGTTGGAGCTTGAAGTACCTTTGATGGCAAGATTGAGATCAGCGAGCCCGCCTTTGCAGAGTCTCCTACTGGGTGCAGAGTTGGCCGCATTAAAGCTCCGTCTTAGTCGTCCGTCAGAGCCAGCAGCAGAACCAAAACCTTCAAACCACCCCGTGAATCGATCGCGCCTGTCATTAGCACTGAACAGAGATTCGGAAGACCAAACACCAGCACCAATTCCTCCACCTCCACAGCTTGTTGAGTGCCTGAAATTTGGGTTTTCCTCCCCGACCAGTCGCCTAGTCCTTGACGACTGGATTCAATTCCTCGTTGAAGTCCTGCCAATGTTCTCCGATACGATATATCAAAATCTCCTTCCTCTTGTGGAATGTCTCTGCAAGCAGATCAATGTTACGTTTGAGCAGCTCAAGCTGACATTTGCAAAGACTCACTCTGTACCAACTGTTTCTCCGGAGTCGACTCTGATATCGTTAATGAACGGTTTGGAGCAAATTTTGGCCAAGGCGCACGAGCGTTTGACAACACAGGAGACGAAAGTGTCTGCCAGCAGGTCTCCGGAGCAACCCCAGGGCTTTTTCAGCAATGTGGTGTCTGGGCTGATTTCGTCTGATACGAACCAGGCTCGCACGCCAACCGCGAACAGTAGGCTTACAGTTCTGCTCTGCTTCCAAGATACTGTTCGTATATGCTTTGCGATATGGTCATGGGGTGGATATGGGCCTATGCTCGAAGTTCAGGACCACACATCAGCGTCATCGTTCGCTTATACCTCTTTACGCATGCGCAATCGGGCTCGCCGCACGCTCGAGCATCTTTTCGCTGCGGAAGCGTTGGAGTGTCTAGAGACTTTGGTAGTTCTATGGGCACATGCAACACTTGAAGATATACAAGGAGCAGCCATTACAGGGCTTCTAAACGTCCTCAATGGCTCAAAGCCAAAGCACACCATCCCAGCAATATTCAACGCTGTGTATAGCCGGACCGATCCTGGGGCCTTGGACACTAACCGGCTGTCAACACTGACCTCTGATCTTACCGACGCCGAATTGGTTTCCTTCCTTGTTGAGTATACGAACTCTTTGGAGGACGACGCCATGGACGAGATTTGGCAAGATTGCACTTTGTTCCTACGAGACGTGCTCGCAAATCCCCTACCTCATCGACAGATTTTGCCTACGCTGCTCGAGTTTACCGCCGTCATAGGTCAGAAAGTCGACAATACCAACTTTGGAGAGCAACGGAAAATGAGGAGGGAGCTTGCAGTGAGTGTGGTTGCTCGATCGATAGAAATCTGCTAACCACCCAGGCAGGACATCTTTGCTAGGATCTTGACTGCAATCTTCACCACCCGTTCAATGGGCTACCTGCAAGACACGAGCCAAGCGGCAAATGAGAAGACAGCCGCATTGACAAACGGTAGCCGCGCGCAGAAGCGAGCAACCGATGTTGTCTCCATTCTTACCACCATTGTACCGAAGCTTTCGGTTATTCTTGTAGAAAATGACCGTGTTGCAAAGGTCGTCTCAGACATCTCAGCATCCGTCATAGGTCCAACCTTTCGCGCCAAAGCGTTCCCTGAGAACGTGTCGGGAAGCACGTTGGATCTTCTCCAGGGTCTTACCAAGATCGCACAAGGGAACAAGCTCCTCAAGAAAGACATCTACGATGCTTTTAACGATCCCAAATTCTTCAACACGCCGCTCCATCTGCTAAGAGAAGCTTGGCTGCCTATCCTTGCACAGTGGACACAATCAGACAAGGAACGACTGCCTGAATTACTTGCACGACTTTCCGCGCCAACAACCGCTGGCATCATGTTCGGGGTGGGTGCGACTTCTGCCCGGCAAGAAGCTGATCGCAAGACACAGCTCACACTACGTCGTATTGCGCTTCTTATACTAGGTAGTCCCGAAGATGCTTTCACGCCGAACATACCCCAGGTTCTGGAGAAGGTCGTCGAACTGCTTACCGCTATGCCAGCGTCTTCCCCTTCATCGGTCACCCGTGCGGATGTCATCGTATTGTTGCGTGCCATCATTCTGAAGACGTCACCTGTCCATCTCGCGTCACTTTGGCCAGTCGTGAACGGCGAATTGACATCCGGGTTATCCGCACTCCTGCCAGATGCTGTGAACAAGGAACATTACAACAACGCCGGCATCATTCAGATATGCAAGTTGTTGGACGAACTAGTCGTACTAGACCCTGACGACTTCCAACTCATGGAGTGGCTCTTCATATCCGACACTATCGATGCTGTATACAAGCCTGTCACCCCGCCTACAACAATGTCTCTTACCGACGAGATTAATGAGGTTTTAACTAGATCCTCGATAGCGCCTGCGGCTCCTGTAACTGCACTGAACGGGTCGGATCTGGATGAACCCAAGAGGACATTGTTCTTGGACCCGCTCATTGAGGCTCTAGAAAAGGAAGAGGGTGCTGCGGTGCTGGAGATGACCAGGGGAGAACTCGTGAATCGGTTGGTGAGGCCATTCTTGGGTAATCTGGCCATGAATGCGTTTGAGGCGAGGTATGGGGGTGGCGAAGCGGATTGGCAGGGTATCTGGGAGAGTGTGGTCAAGGATGCAGGGAGCTGAGCTTAACGATGACAGGATGAGAAGATGTGCATTGGAAAGTATTTTGACCATCAGGTCAACAGTGCTCAGTATTTACTGATATTCCAATCGTTTATGAAGTGGTATTCACGTAAAGGGAACATTGTGATAGTATCAATACATACATTCTACGACTAAAAACCCTACACATCCCCACCCAAGATGTTCATGCAGGTACATCTCAACCTCTCCACAGCCCATCCAAGTATCCTACACTCCATCCTCATTCTCCTTCTCACGTTACATTTCCTGTCCAACCACTACTCCAAGAAGCTACACGCAATCCCCGATCCCCTCCTCGTCTCAATAACCAGCCTCTGGCGTTTCCTCTACGTCTGGACCCGCCACTGCGAAGTCATGGAGCAACATCACGAACTACCGTATCTAAATGGCGGCACCAAAGAAACCTTTGACCGCAGACGGAGTGGAAGCCGTCGTGTAATGCGTGGTTTGTGAGGTTGAGGAGTAGATGGTAACTGGACAAGAACGCGCATATTTGTGTCGTGCAGCTTTAGAAAGCTAGGATAATGTCGTGTAGAGTTGTTAGCGCATCGTAATGCGCAGCTTATGGTCTCCATGTCTTCCACCCAGGTTTCACTTTCGCTCTTTGCCTGGGTTGCCCAGCGGAAGGAAGTACGAGATGGCTTCATGGTGGCTCGCATTATACTCGCCTATTGAGGCATGGATATCCATGATGCAACCAACGGAGCACGTCTTCTCCGCCCCAAATACCTGGTGTAGGTTCAGCCGGCCAGCCAGCCGTATAAGCAGGATACGCAGCGTGGTTGGACAGAAGCTAGATCTTGTCATGCCTCTTGTCTAGTTTCACTCTGACTCGTCTTCTTCTTCCTCCTGCATGATGGCCTCGCACTGCTCTCTGAGCTCTTGTACGCCAGCGACACCCTTCCACTTATCTAGAATTCTGCTGACCTCCTCCCATTCCCGCTCCGCCTTTTCATCTTGGTCCTTGTCTACCATGTCCTGCAGCCGCCGTGGTGTATTCAGAACCCACCTCACGGTATCCTGTTGTCTCCGCTTCTTCTCCAGATCTGTTTTGTCTTTCTCGTCTTGCTCGACATGTATGCTTATGCCCAAGCCCTCTTCTTTGGATTGACGATTATCTTGTAACGAGGATGACAGAGAAGCAGCTGTCTCGGCGATGTGTGAGATGGCAGGACCGAGGGTATGAGTAGTAGGTGCTAGGGGATCCATGTTCCCGCGCATGCGGCGGATGGTGCTTGTTGCCGAGAGGAGTTTGGAGTAGTTGTCGTAGACGAGGGATTTGCGGTCGCTGTCCAGATTTCTGATTTCTATGCGAACATTAGTCCTCCAGACATTCTCTATTGTGCATATAGTGATGGCATACGAGATACCAAGTCTGCCTCGACCTTCAATACGCCCTTCAGCCCCTCTTTCGCAAGCAAGCCTTCTACAAAGGCTTCTGCGTTGAAATTGGCAGCATCGAGCTCCGTAAGCGTCTCGTCTTCTTCCGGGCCTAGTTGTGTTCTCGCAGATTCTTCGGATATCCTAGCATCTGGCGTTGCGTCTCTGGGGGCGTTCTTCAGGCCATAGAATTCGCGAAGGGCAGCACGGTTTCGGCGCGTGGCTGGGGGTGGGCGATGGGATGAGCTGCTGTCGATTGAGGTGCGGGTCAGAGAAGGGCTGCGAACTGAGGAGCTGGCACGGGGTGAGGCTATAGTTGACATGTTGTAGTATGTTCTGTCATATATTGTGATGTTTGGTGGTTGAAGTGTTGAAGGTTGAGCTTCCTGCGAAGGCCGAGGCCACAATTAGTGAAATAGGGCCCCACGTCATTCTACGCGTCGCGTCTCCCACATCTCTCTGCATTAATTCGCGAACAAGCAAAACCACGCATTCTCAATACGATTGCAATTGATCACCGACATGGCAGCTAATATTGCAGCTGAGCTAACACAGCACCTAAATGCCCGCCACCTCTACCCCACCGCGGCCTGGCTGCAAGGCTTCCTCTCCACGACCCGACTGAACACTCCATTGCCCGCCATCAAGCAGACCTCCCACTTCCGCCTACTAGCTACCGACATCACCACGTCGCTCAGTCAGCCTGCAGCCTCGGTGTTTCCCAGCGATGTACTGAAGGGAACCACACAATCCCGCATCGTTCCTGGCCCTGTCGTTTGCCAAGTGCTTGACGTCGAGGATATAGGTCACTCACGCTGGTCGCAAGTCGAAGCTATCGAAGCGCAAGAGCGGGGCGAGATGACAAAGGGGAGGGAGATTGTACGCGTCGTAGAGCAAGACAATGAGGGTACTGCTGAAGCTGCGGCTCCTGTGCTGAGCAAAGGGCCATTCAAGCTGCTACTGCAGGATGCCCAAGGGCTCAAGATCTACGCCATGGATCTGAGAGGGATAGACGGGATCAACACCAATATGGCTATGGGCGTTAAACTTGTCCTGAGGAATGTTGATGTAAGGAGAGGCGTCATCATGCTCGAGCCTGGCAGTGTTCAGATGTTAGGCGGGAAACTAGAAGCACTCGACAAGGCTTGGAGAGAGGGCAGAAAGGAGAGGCTCATGGCAGCAGCCAGGCTAACAGGGTAGGCTGTGGGTGCTGATACAAGACATATATCAGCATTTCGCAGCATTGTCGGATCTTGGCACTGCAACGATTGTAACGGATGAACATTTCGGTTGCAAGTCCGAGTCGTTGTGTGAGGACATGGTGTATTATTACTTTACATCAGTCCAATGCCTCTTCGTGAAGGCGTTGGCTGACAATTCCCGCATATTTGATGGAATATGCCTCAACCAGGAGAAGAAGAATATGGCGCATTTGGAGACATGCCTAAAGCGGTAACGGTGTAGCGAAGACCCGCGTTGACTCGGCTGAGCAAGCGTTGGCCCACGCGTCGTCGCATGCCAGTGATGAAGCGATGCGCGTACGGGCGGGCACAGTCGTTGGGAAGGCGTCTCGATGTAAAGTGTTTACGCGGGGTCGTGGTAGTCGCAAACGTGTGGTGGCTGAGGCTCTGAAGAAGCGCAATCTACGCTTGGCACATGGTCGACTCATAGTCGCTCAGAAAGCGAGGTGAAGTCGCATCGCAGCATTGCGTTGCCATGGCGCCGCAGCATGCATATATGCGACCGCCAGACTGTCGGCTTTGGCGGTCTCCTGATCAGCCTCGTACCGACAGCGGTGAAGTCAAGCCAACGGATACGTGTCGTGCATTTTGATTGGACCCATAGCAATCGCACGACGCAAAGGCAGCAAAGGGCTGTGCGCATTTAGATGGAGGTGCACCATAATCGCAATCCGGTATATGTAGCGACGGCTGAATGCGCCACTGACATGAACGTTCCTCTTTCGGGATCGTTCGTCCTGGAAGCACGCCCTCACCGGAGCCGGTGTAGTGCGAAAGGGCGGAGCGGAGACGGATGCAACGAACCAACGAACGCACTGTTCACCGAGTTTTGTTTGTGCCTGACAATGAAACGCACAGATGCCAAAAGGTGAAGTTCTTGGGCCGTCGGGCTGTAGCAAGGCAAAAGCAATAAGCGCGTTCGGCCAGCAGGCATGACGATGGTGCCAACTCCCTTGTCGCAAATTGACCTGCTCTTAGCACGCAATAGCGAAGCTTTGGAAGGAAGCGCATGATCGTGTCATCAAATTATACTGGTTCATGCAGGGTGATTAGCGGGTTTGTCAGAAGGCATTGTTCAGCATGTCTGACAAAGCCAGCCTCTCCACCAACGACAGCGCGGTGCAGCAGACGGGCGGACAGGGAGTTAGTAATATACTATAGTAGAGTCGGGGACAAGAAACAGCTCTTGGGCATTGCGTGCATTTGGCGCGTGGGTGTGATTGGCAGCCTGATGATCTGCATGGGCGCGGGGGGATAACACTTGACTGACAGGTCCGCGTGGTCGACGTGTGGCTTGCGACGACGACGCGGACGAAAGCTGTGAGGA
>JAESFQ010001062.1_pt1 | contig 9968 bp, 9 predicted proteins | sample 9269431 | NCBI WGS metagenome assembly JAESFQ01 (sample SAMN14502588, study PRJNA617103) | algae metagenome | isolation source: Plectolyngbya sp. WJT66-NPBG17 and co-occurring heterotrophs from well... | place: USA: Mojave Desert, Joshua Tree National Park, California | collected 2006-08-06 | reverse complement strand
CCTCCCCTTGGAGTTGTCGCTCCAGTCGACGCCCCACGTTATAAGCCGGTCCTTCTGTATCCTGAACTTGCGATGCAGCGCATGCGACTCGGGCGTGTCTTTGGCGTCCTGCTCCACGACGGCATCGCATGTGGTCTTGGTGTCGGAGTAGAGCTGGGTCAGGCGTCGGGGGAGTCTACTGATGGTCTCCATGGTCGCGACTGGCTTAGGGCTCGTCGCAACGGGTGTTCTGATGCGCGACGAGCGAGGGTGATGGGGAGATCAAGTGTGCGTATGTAGAAACATGGAGAGAGTCTGCAATGTGCCTGCCTGGAAGGTGGTCGTCATGGTGCGAGACCCGTGTGCCGCCTGACTGGGGTGCTTTTGGTGGTTGCCTACAGCCCTGGCACCGCCTCAGGGCGCTGCCGTCGATTGCCATGTGGGGGAAGACACGCCGCCGAAGCCGCCAATCACATGGCCGGCAACTCCGCCTGCGCCTCCATCTTCGCAGCGCCAGTGACAAGGCTCATCACATCACAAGGCACCATGTGTGTTAGACGGCTAGTTGAAACGGTTGCTTGTTTGCATATCGTAATACATGCTTTCATTGCTACATTTTGTTTACTTGGTGCCGCTACTGTAGTTGCTCTGCGACCATAACACATGTGCAGGCTTAGTCTTCGGTAAGATCGCCATACTCCCACTGGCCACGGCGCTCCTCCTTGGCCACGTCCTGCTTCTTCTTCATGGCAGCTAGCACGCTGGCGGAGCGCTCCCACGGTCGCAGCTTCTTTGGTACCATGGCAAGACCTTCGCTGAGAATGTCGGCGTTGATGCTCTCGGTGCCGTCTTTGCTCTGGTCAGGGTTGTACAATGTCACCCAAAGCATGCCGTCCTTCTCAGTAGCCTCGACTCTTGCAACAAGCTCACGGTCAGCCGTTTCTTGCGAGATGAAGCTGACGGCGTCGGCAAGGTATTCGGAGTTGCCGGGGAGCTGGATGAACGCCAGTTGTGCCTCGACAGCCTGCGGCTTCAGTTTCGATGGCAGGAACTCACTTTGTGAGAGAGGGCGAAGGCGGGACCATGGGATTGTCTCCGAGTTACCGTAATCGATGTAAACAACCTCAGCCTTCTTGTTCTCTCGGTCGTTGCGTCGAATGCGCGCACGGTACCACTGGTCGTCAGCTGTGAACTTGGCTGCTACAAACTCGCCAGCCTTGGGTGCGTCTGGCAGACCAGCGCTGTTTGCTGGGTTGAGATGGAACTTGCTAAAGGCGCTCATGAGGGATGTCAAAGCTGATGTGCCGCTGCCGATCTGTTGCAGACGAAGCCGTCCGTCATCTTCGACGTGCGTGATCATTACATCGCGGTAGTCTGCCTTTCTTGACGGTTCAGCGTCGCCGTTGGTAGGTTCAGTGTCTGCCGCTGCTTCGCCGTCTTGTTCTTCTTCTTGAGACGGATCATAGTCTTGCCACAGGTTCTTTCGTGCATCCTTGGCCTTCTGCTCAGCTGCAAAGAGTTCGTTTGCGTTGCCAGACTTTTCCGCTGAGTAGGCATGTACCGTAGCCAGGCCTTCCTCAACTAGAGTCTTTGCAAAGTTCTCACGGTTGATGTACAGAGTGCCAATGAAGCCACCGACCTTGTCGCAGTCTTCGACATCGATCTCAACGTCTCGCTGCTGGCAGCGGCGGTTGGCAAACTCATGGGCCTCCTTGCCGAAAGGTTCGCCCTTTTCGCTCTCGTTTCTCGCTGATCGAGGTGCGCGGATACCAGAGAGGACAAAGGTGAGCTTGGCGTTCTCGCGAGGTACCAGTACAGTAAAGCGCGATCCCGATTTGACAAAGTCGACAATGGCTGGTACCTTGCGTTGCCGCGAAAGCAGAGTGAGTTGACGCTTAGCCTTCTCGAGCGACTCTGAATAGTCGACGTACTGTTTCACAGAGGGTGTCCTGTCTGACCAAAGACCCTTCTTCTCAGCCTGCGCACTGGACTCGGCCAGGAGAAGGTCGTCGTAGATGGGGCTCCTGTCGGCATCGTCCTGTCGGTGGCGGATGACTGAAGCCATGCCGCTCTCTACAAGCATCAAGCCGACGTTCTTGCCCTGTAAGGTGACGGTGCACATCTCGCGCTCGTCATAGCCCTCGGTCGCTGGTCGCTTTCCGTCTACATGGAACTTGACGTGCTTGCCGATGAGCTTCTTGCGCAAGAACTCCTTGGCCTCAGCTACCCATGGCGATTGCTTGGGATCGGTAGGCTTGGGTTGACGGACGCTGCTGAGGTTGATGCGCTTCTCCACGCCCGCCTTGTTCCGGATGAAGATGGTGTCGGCGCTCTGGACACGGCTAACGGTGGCTTCTTGCTCGCCAGCCTTGCTGACCTTGGGCGCAACATGTTCCTTGTAGACACCCAGGCGGCCATCCTTTGCCTGCTTCTCGGCGCCCCTGAGTATGCCCATCTGCTGACCGAGGAGGGTAGTGTGGTGGTCGGTGCATTTGGCCAAACCGTTCTTGAGCAGGAAAGGTGTGATGCTGCCTTGGGTGGGATGCTTGACGTCTGCGACGATTTGGCCGTTGGGTGTTGTTCCCAGGACCTGGACAAGGACTCCTCGCTGTAGTAGCCTTGTCTCGACAAATTGCTGGGCCTCGTCGCCAAATGGCTCGGCTGGTTGCACCTTCCCGTCGGAAGGATTTGTCCGCTGCGTTGCTGGTGCGCGGACGCCGGCAAGGAGGACCATGGTTTGTACGTGCTCGGTGGGCGAGAGGAGGAATCGTACGATGAGGCGGTCGCCAGACAGGACCTTCTCGACAATCGAATCAATGTCCTTGCCCTTGTTCTGTTCGACGAACTGCTGCGGATCACTCAGCTCTGACGACGAGTTGATTCTGCCGCCCGTCTCAGCCCAAAGACCCTTGGAGTCTGCCCTAGCGCGTGCCTCGTCTACTTGGAGTCGCTCAAGTAGGTTGGCCGCTTCATCCGAGTCTTCCTTGCGACCGGCGTCGTCCCGCAGCTTCACCCAGCCCGCCGCGACGGCTTGTTGCGGGAGTATCTCCTTGTTCGGTGTGACGATGAGGCCATATTCGCGGTTCGCGCCCGTCGGGATCTTGTAGAGGACTTGGAAGCGGACAACCTTGCCGACAAGGAGACGACGGAGGTAGTCGCGTGACTCGAAGGCAAAGGGCTCGTCTCCCTCGCGTCGCAGTCTCGGCGCAGTGACAAAGGCTAAACTCAGTGTGCGCTCTGCTTTAGGGTTGTTGATGTTGTGGAGGACGACAGTATCGCCAGAGAGGACGCTCTTGACTTTCGCTTCGAAGAGATTGCTCATGATGGACGTCGGATAGCTGCAGAACGCGAGGGGAGCTGTGAGCCACTGTGTCCATAGAGCTTCAGATGTCGGGTGGGGCCACGGAGCAGTGCCCTTGCACGTACCTGAAGGAGATGCCAAAATGGAGTCAATGTACCAATGGGTGGTGTTGGGAGGCGCAATTGATGTGTGGAATAGGTGCCAATTGCTGTTCGAGTATTGTGAAGCGACGTGTTGTTATGGCGGGCAAATCTCGCCGTTGCTACTCAGGGACCGTTCGCTGTGGGGTCAAAGGCCCTAGGCGAAGCTAGACGTCACCGCCGCCTTCCAGACTCCTTCACTACACTTCCAACATGAACACACGCGACAATCTGTGAAACCATCGGGTCTGGCTTGTCGTCTGCCAATATAGTGCCACATGCCATAAATCGTGATTCGCATTACGGCACACGTGCTACCACAGACCGCGTAGTCTTCGATCCATCCGGCCATGGTTGCCATCGCAAGTGCTGTTTCACGAAACACTCGCGATTACCTCTCTAATCTTCTGCTCGGCATGTTCACACTGAGTTTACCTGACGAGTTAGTAATGCCTGTGACCCCTCTGTCAGGGTTGTTGGACGCCTGCCTGGACTACGCCGCAGACGAGCATTGGTTTGTCGCCTCGCTCGGCCTGAGACGCGTCCACAACTCGCAACCCTGACACAACGTCTGAAGCTACAGACTTCGCCATCAACATAACGGTGACCAGATACAAGGCGTCAATCACATCCATTGCCAGACGTCGCGTTAAACATTCTACGGTCTTTGCCAGTCCAGATGTCAGCATGGACGACGCCTCTTCACGGAAACGTCCTCGACCAGTTGTGTCTTGCCTGAGATGTCGTGGGAAGAAATTAAAATGCGATCGCACAACGCCATGCGTGAACTGCACCAAAACTTCAACCGCTGAATCGTGTACTTATGATCGGAACGGTATCACACCGAAAATGTCGAAAGTAGAACGACCACAGCGAGTGAGCTCTGCTGACATCGAGCCTTTGAACTCGCTCGAAGATCTTCAAAACCGAATGGCCAAAGTTGAGGAGCTTTTAGGCATTGCACGTGTACATCAAAGCTCAGCAACAGAACGCATCGAGCGGTCAACACCAACAACATGTCTGCCTCTACTTGGCACGGTCGTGGCCGAGGGGAATAGATCACAGTTTCATGGACAGAACGACAGGATCACGCTCCTCAATCAGGCAAGACAATAGAGCAGCATCATTTATGAAGCACCCACCTAACTGGATACAGTTTCTCGATGTCAAAGACTTTCTCAACAGGATGGCCAATGACGAACAGTTGATGGCATCTGTAAAGAAAGTCAAATTTCTTCAGAACAAATCCAAAGAGAGTCTAGAATCGCCGCTGCAGCGCAAGAAAGTTCCTGAAACCTCGCTTGCCTTACTAAATCTCTGGCGGTCGCTACCTCCAAAGTCATACTGCGATCGACTAGTTTCAATATACTTTCAGTATTCCGAGCGTACTATGCGCGTCCTGCATCGCCCAACATTTCTGCGTCAGTATGAAAGATTGTGGCGTGACAGTAAATCTGACATCGGTCGCTCATCGAGCATAATCGCGCAGCTTACAGGCGTTATGACCACAGCTTACATGCTGGACGACACAACCAACACCAACGAAGAAGAAGCTTACAGAAGCTATTTGGCAGGGGCAGCTATCAACCACCTGCAAGCATGGCTCGAAGAGCTTGGACGAAAGCAGCGGACCGAGCTATCAACTCTTCAAGTCGAAATACTCATCTTCCTTTCTAGTGGAATTAGCCACTCCCGTCCGGAGAAGCTTTGGAGCCTCAGTGGGGCTCTTGTACGCTCAGCTATGACCATGGGTCTACACATGGATCCTGCAAACATCAGGCCTCTTTCGCCATATCAGATGGAGATGCGAAGGCGACTGTGGGCGACTGTTTTAGAAACGGAGGTACAAGCATCCACGATGGCGGGTATGCCGTTGGTTGTTCCTGGGCTCGACTTTTACAACCCAGTACCTGCGAATCTCAACGATGATGATTTCGACGAGTCTTCGGCGACACTACCTCCTTCCCACCCACTTTGCGATCTGACAGACAGTCTCTACCAGATCTGTCTCGCTACGTCTCTTCCTCAACGGCTCAAAGCTCTTTCGCTCGTGCAGCGCTCGATACGCGATTTTGATCAAGTAGTCGATACAGGACATCAAGTCGAAAAATGCTTATCTTCTCTGCCATTGGTGCTCAGCTTGCATCACAGCCAACCAACACCCATGGATCCAGGTGCCTTGCTGCATCGAGTTCTCGTCGATTTCTACATACGACGATCGCTGTTGTGTTTGTATAAACCACTCCTCTTTAGCGATCAGGGAAATCACCAGGCAACTACGGAGGTGTGGAGAAACTGCGTCGCGTCATCGTTAGCCATACTCTCCTATCAAGACTTTTACAACCCTTCAGTCTTGAAAGACCCGTCGAAGCAAGACCTTTACTACTGGTTGTGCAAAAAGGAGACCTTGTGGTCCGCTCTTACTATATGTCAGCGCATCCGATACCTCCGTCAGGTCGCCTCGGATAGCCAGCACTTGGTGCAGCACACATATGACCACAATGAGCATGAGCTCGTCATAATGGTAGAGAGAACTATTAACCATCTCATCTCAAGAATGGGGCGCAAAGGAAGTGACTTGAAAGACATCATATTTTTGTCTTTGGCGCTGAAATGGGTGCAGCTACCCGAATCATCCCCAGGAAGAACGTACGAACTACATTCGACCATTAACAAAACAATGGCAGCTTGTATCGAGCAATTACTGCAGCCTGAGCTTACCAACAACAAAGGTCAATGTCAAGACGATACTGAACCGTTGGTTAAACGCGTAAGAACTTCTGCGAGATGCATGTCTCAGACTACTATGGATGCCAATCCCATCACACCGAGACAGACGCCCAATCCACTGCCGTCTAGGCATCTGGCTCCAGTGCGCGTCTCTGAGGATGCCGAACAGTGGCTCAATGACTTTCCTGGGCTGGCTGCTGAGTTTACGGATTTTCAGGCTGAATTGTATAATCTCAACAATGTTTTCAACGGCAGCATGGCGCAAGACTGGAATTGGGAGCACTTCTGGCAGTGATGAGTTTCATTTAGTTTAAGCTCGAGCGGACTTCTTTGTTTTGCCTTTGGTTTCCGAGTATGTGTCTTGCAGCCGATTGGTAGAGTTATACGGTCTTTCCTACAGCATTGTAGTCGCCACGCAGACCTTGATCTTGTACTTGTGATGTACAAACTACACTTCTTGGCGCAATCTATGCTTTGATCCACAAGTCTGATATCTCCGCTTTTTCTTCTTGTCCTCATGCACGCAAAACATTTCATCGCACATGCAGCTCCACCATCCCACTTACACCTTCATCCCTGCAATCCCGTCCAACACACCCATGGTATGTTTCCAAACCCTCTCCCTGGTATCGCTCTGCCTCAGCTTCGCATAACTGACTTCTCTTTCCTCATCACCCCTCTGCCCAACCGCATACGCACCGCCTCCCCTCTCCCTCGTAGTGCTAAACGCCACATCAGGCATAGCCTCCCCATGCTTACCCCCCTCAAGCCCCCTCGCAGGATACCTCCCCGTCCCCAAAGACACCATGACCTCTCCACAAAACTCGGGACTGGTCATATACCACCCGGCCAGCAACACTCTAACCATGCGCCACAAGACGCGAAACCACAACGGATTCACAGCACTGTAAAACGTGGGTCCATCGACCAGGCCAGGGAAAACATGGATGAAGGAGATCTTGCCCGCATGTTCTTCAGCCAGGGACTCAAACAGAAAAGTCTTCATGAAACAGACGTGCGTGCGTACTGATGTGACGCCGTAAGTGGTAGGCGGCGGTGGGCCAATGGGCAGGCAAGTCGCAGAGACGCGGTCGTGGATTGTGCCTGCGAAGACGGAGATCACATGGGCGCCAGACGGGTTCTGAGAGCGCTGGAGCAGCGGTGTTAGGGTGAGGATGATGCGGATGCGGGAGTAGTATAGGAGGGACATTTGGGTATCGAGGCCTTCTTTTGTTGCTTGAAGTGGGTTTCGGTGTTAGTTTACGCGGATTGGTGAGTAGTGGCTGTTGATGCCCTTTCGCTCCATCTGATAGTGCGAAGGAAATTGGGAAGAAACTTACGAGGTGACGGTGCAAGGGGTGAGATGGCTTGGCTCATATACAACATATCTATCCTTGGTTCTCCCCCTATGAACGGGTCTTTCTCCTCAGACTCCTTGATTTTCGCACACACGGCATCGACATCGCTCATCAACGCCAGGTCACTCGCTTTGATGAAGCGCCATTGTGCATCTGGACTCGTGGCGCGCACGTCTTTGAGCAGGGCTTCTGCGCGCGAGGAGGTGCGGCCGACAATGTAGACGCGTAGTTTGGACCCATGGTTGGAGAAGACGGAGGCAAATGCTTTGGCAATGTAGGATCCGATGCCTGAGGTTCCGCCTATGATGGCAACGACGAGAGGGGGGCCGGTGGTTAAAACGGGAATAGTGGTATGGATTGTAGAGTGGGCTGGCATGTTTTCTGTGTAAATGGAAATGGGAAATTGGTGTTGAGATGGTTAAAACGTTGACATGAAGAGCTTGGCCGAGTTACAAGGAGAGAAGATATATATATTCATAAGCTGATACTATACTTCCTCATTTTTGGTGATGGCCAACATTGCAGTTCTGCGAAAAATGGTCGTCTGGATTAGGAACATCATGCGAAAATTACGGGTTTAGGCTATATTAGGCGTTCAACGTCGTCCCCATAATGTTGTGGGAAGTAGACGCGATCGGAGGTGTATTGCGCCGAGACGTTGTGGTTTCCGAGTTCACGTATGAGGAAGTATTTGCGCCATATTCCCATCTTTTGCATGGACACGTTCGCTGGCACCTAGATACGAGGAGGACGGTGGAAGTTGAAATCACAAATACTGTACCATGCACATACAGCTGGTGTTAGCGCGTGTCGGTCATCATGAATGGATTCGTTCTTGTATTGCTGAGTGTGAACTTATCTGAGGATGTAGATAGTGTTGGGATTAGTCGTAGCGTGATTAATGTTGGCATATGCGGTTCAAAGAATGACGAAACACCTTTGCAAGATGGAGTTTCAAGTTTGGCTGGTAATGACTATGGACAGGTACTGCCTTTATGTGGGTGGACTCGCTGCAGTTGCCTCGATTGACGGCATGCAATTACTATTCGGACCATAATCGAAGCTTGGCTTGCTGCAACCGTGGTAAATGCTGACATGTACATGTGCGCGTGTTAATATGCATCGCGAGATGTGGTGCATGCACACCAATACTCGGACTCGAGAAACGTGACCATGGTACCTCATGGAGGCTATGCAACGCGCAAGAGGCTGGGACCGTCTGGCGCATTTTGACATTGACAGATGACCCAAACAAGTCGAGGTTGCTCGAATCCGGTAGAATGACTTGACGCTGACGCGGCGCCGAGTGCACGCCGAAATGAGATTCGCTCAGCGGCGCGGGGTAACACGAGTGGTGAGCACAACATGGCTTATCAGGCGGGTCCGATGGCGATCTGGTGTTTGCGTTTCACCATAGCAGTCAGACGGCTACGAGGGCGTCTGAACTCTGGATGTCGCGCATGCCTACGTGGCTGACATAACGGCCTCGAACAAGAAGACGAAAGTGTGGAAAAGAGGCAACACGACGGCAAGATGAGGCGATGCAGAGTTGAATGCATACTAGATGGGATTAGGTCGTTCCAGATATTGGAGTGAGCCGTTTGCGGTAGCGGCTGGCACGGGGAGCTAGAAATAGAACGGGTGAAAACGAGGTCAAGACGGTCATGACAGTTGGTAGTTGCAGTTTGCAGAGACGAGGTGTAAGACGTGCAGAATGGAGCAGGGGACGAAAGGGATATCACCGGGGAGGCTTCGCAGCAATAAACGTCCAACTGATACGGGAGATTGCCTCTTGCTCGACCCTTGCACTTGCCGTTGTTGATGCGGTGCGGCTTCCCGGGGTAGCGCCAAGGCCCCGCTGCAACTGCCTGTTTCTGTTGGTTTGCTCTATCGCTCTCGCCTGCATTGGGCGCACAGGCAGGCGCGATGGAACACAGCGCAGGACGAGGCAGGCACGATGCGGACCGTCATGGTGATGAGTGAAAGCACAAGTCAAAAAGCAAAAAAATAAAAAAGGGCTCTTGTCGGCCAGAAAAAGGCGCGCAGTCGGTATAGGCGTTATCTGGCCGCAAAACCTGTTGAGGCTGTTTCGAGGCTGGTGCATTGGCGGAGACGTCACAGTGGGTTCCTGGTGGTTTCCTGGGTGAATGCGCGGGCTAGTGCAACCAGCAGTCGCAAGCCGTCAGCCTCTGTCGTGCCAGCCTGCCTGCGCCGTGCTACCCGACCAACTACACACACCTGCATCATCTCTCCACCATTGCGCCTCTGCAACACGCTGCATCATCTTTTTCTCTCGTTTTGCCCTGGCCCCTTGCGTCGCCTGCACCCGTGAATAACAAACCCCCAGCCAACCGTGCTCCGCGTCCGCAAACACTAGCCAGGCCCAGCCATAGTCCGCCTCAAGTCGATCCGCAGAGCGGCGCGCCTCCGTCCGCTACCTCCTCCAAGCGTTGCCCGCGC
>JAESFQ010001061.1_pt1 | contig 9984 bp, 14 predicted proteins | sample 9269431 | NCBI WGS metagenome assembly JAESFQ01 (sample SAMN14502588, study PRJNA617103) | algae metagenome | isolation source: Plectolyngbya sp. WJT66-NPBG17 and co-occurring heterotrophs from well... | place: USA: Mojave Desert, Joshua Tree National Park, California | collected 2006-08-06 | reverse complement strand
CGGGGGACGTGATATGAGCGCATCTTGGGGGACCCACAACCTCTTCTGTATCGAGAGCAAAGTCGAGCTGTTTATCATTAACGATACATACATTCTAAAAGACGGATGAGGCTTGGTGATGAATCTGTTAACAGTTTGATCCGGGTTTAAGCTCCATGGTGTAGTAGTTACTGTGGCAATGAGTTGCCGTAGTTTGCGCGATGTGAGAGCCAAGCTGTACAGGGTAGAAAGCCTACCAACTCTCGAGCGTTTTCCATTAGTCTTGATAGTCTGTCGAAGAAGGCTAGGTAATGGCGTTCTAGTGACGCCACGGGCCGCTTACCTCCAGATACCAAAGTCTATCACATTCAGCAACACGGATGCTTTACAACTGCTGATGCGAATATTGCGAGTAATTTTTAGTCCAATTACGAACCTAAACCCGGAAGACTGACCAATCTTTGCCCCACTTCCCATCACACACGACGCGTGACACCGTACGCGTACCCTTCCAGCACTGGAAACATGTGGGCAGATTTCATTAATAATTTACCCGATCTACAAGCGCGACATCCGATTCCGAACCATCCTCACGATTGACTTTGATATCGACAGCCTTCGCGATACCACCCAAAGATAAACGATTCGCCGATCTTCGCACACGACGGCGGTCGTGGCTAAATCCGTAGCTGCTGTTCCCGGAGCTTTCGGATCTGCCGTATAACCTTCGGAGCGTATGCTGATAAATCGCATGCATGGCCGGCATGCATGCGACTACGGTGAACAGGTTGGCTTCGGTCACACACCAGTAAACCCCAGACACGTTGTCGTCTATAGTTATACTGTCAGTCATTGGAGCAAAGCAGGAAGAAAAGAACTTACAAATCGGATTCGAGCTCTGATCGAACCGGACGAGAGCCCATAATCGAAGGCAACTGACGATAAATATGACGAACCCGACACAGAACATGGACATGATCTGGATTTTCTTCCTCCAAGACATCTGCAGCCTCGCTAACATAGGCAAAGGCAATGATAAGATTGCTACGTCAAGCATGATTTCGATGGCGCCTCGAATGAACCCAAAGAGCCGGACGTCGACTGTGCATCGTCCACTTGTCTCACCTTTCCACCCATTCCAGAAGAACGATATCGACTGGCATTGGAACATCATAGCCCCTGTATTACCAATGCCGAAGCAGGTAACAATACCCATCAGAACGTATGTGGTCGTTCTTAGTTTTGGCGAGGTCGCGATACGCAGGTAAAAGGCGAGAATTGACAACTGACAGAAGGCCTCGGCGATCTGATACATGAAGTAGGTAACATACAACCACTGCACTCCACGTCAGCTGCATGCAAGCTTAAAAGGTGACGCTCACCTTGAGGCTGCTGGTTATTCCGGTTGGCGATATGCCCCACATATCTCTTCCGAAACCGAGACGACCCGCTTGGAAACCCGTTAGTCGACCGAGTTATTTTTAAGGTGAAGTAACAAGAGAACATACCGACGACGACAGGAACGTTCTGGAAAAGCGATGCCAACTACCTTGGATTAGATCTAACGCCTCATACGCTGTGTACATGTAACATCAGATTTGGCGACTTACTCCAGCCAGCCCAATTAAGAGGTCATCCAGTCCGAGCTTTACTTGACTTGAAAAGAACCGGTATATGAGTCGCAGAATAACCATCAGCACAGCAAGAGCGCCCATAGACGCTGTGACAGCGATCATAGTCTTGCTCTCGTCCCGAATTGGAATGCCACAAGCTGCGTAAGTTTGATTAGTCGCACTGAGTGTCGTGACAACAGTACAGTTTGCAGCATTGCACTTCGCTGATGCTGTTTGGAAGGTAGTGTCAGAAACACAGACAGTCGAAGTCTTCCGGTGTGCAACTGCTCGAGGGTAAAAGAGCATCAAAACACTTTGCCTGCGATTCTTAGTTGCTATTCGCATCAAAACTCGGCTATCAACTTACTGCGCAAATGTGTAGTTTGCGCACGAAATTCTCTTGTGCTAACACATGAAGTACGAGGATTGCCAATGCCAAAAAATGGCGGATGAGCTTCATTGCAATGACTACCGAACGGGCAAAAGAGAACCAATGCGAAGATCACGACCAGAATAACATCGGGAGTATATCTTCGCCAAGCTTTGTGGTTCATAGCTCAGGACAACCACCCCTTAAGGGTATTGCTTCCTTGAGCGTCAGACAGCTCGCAGGATCAGATAGATTCAATCATCGTTCCAGTTACTCCAGCTAGAGAACCGTGCTTTAGATAATCAAATTGCAATGGGGAAGGATCACTCGCAGCTCGGAGGGATTGCCGTTTCTCCACAAGCGTATGTCGCGAGCAATGGCAGAAACGTCTAAGATTCGTCACGTATGCTTTCACACCATCTGCACGGCGGACGGCTCAAGTTACGCGAGTATCACTACGCTCCATCTAAGTGGTGGAGAGCTTCGGCAAGCGCTGAGTGTCTGCGCCAATGCGGCGCAGCCGATTATGCCACCCGTCACCATGTATCAACATACCAGCATAGCGAAGGATCCTGGCTCCGTGAGGGAAAATTCCTTAACATCATTTCAAAATACTGGAAACCGCTCTCCCCCATCTTTATCATCGTCATGGCTATCGTGTCATCAACCGCACTATTGGTGATTTTCGTAACACTCAGCATACTGTATGCGGCCAATTGGCATTTGAAGAGAAGGAATGCTCGACCCCTTCCCCCAGGACCAAAAGGCCTGCCAATTGTTGGAAATGTCAACGATATGCCCAAACCTGGCATGCTTGAGTGCCACTATTGGCTGCAGCACAAGGAACTTTACGGTCCTATCAGTTCTGTCACAGTGCTAGGTCAAACATTTATCATTATCAACGCTCCCGACATCGCATTCGAATTGTTGCGCGACCGTTCGGCGATCCATTCTTCGAGACCTAGTCAAACTTTCAGTGGCGACATGTATGTAAAGAGCTTGCACTAGCAGTGTGAGGGTAGGCAGGTCGAAGTTTGCTGATCAGTCGAGCAGGGTGGGTTGGCGACATGCAACCGCAATGGCTCCATATTCTGCAGAGTGGAAAACTCAACGCAAGAACATTACGAAGATAGCGAGTACGAATACATCTGTGTCAGTGTTCGATCGTGTTCAAGAGATAGAAGCAGCGCATTTTCTGCTCAACCTTCTAGATTCACCCGAGAAGCTCTTCGACCACATACGGAAAGAGGCCGGTAGTGTGATTCTGAAGATCACGTACGGTTACACCACCGTAGCCAACGGCAATGATCCCTTCGTTGATTTGGCTGCCAAAACAATGGAGCAGTTCGCCGATGCTACAGTTCCCGGAAAATGGTCTGTGGATATTTTCCCCTTCCGTAAGTATGACCCCCTGCAGATATGTAACTGCGTCTGACCACAACAAGTGCGATACTTGCCAGGATGGCTGCCCGGAGTAACATTTAAAGACACAGCGAGAAGAATGGCAGCGCAGCTCAGCCAATGCACGAACCAGCCGTATGAGTTTGTGAAGAAGCAAATGAGCGAAAAGAGGCATTCGCCGTCATTCTTATCGCAATGCATCGAAGGAATTGGTGCCGATGCCGAAATGGAGTTTGTTCACAAATGGGCAGCATTGGCATTGTATCTCGGCGGTGCTGACACTGTGAGTTCAGAGCAGAAAGCTCAAAATAGATGTAGCTTTGCTCACCTTTTCATAGACCGTATCATCCATCATGACTTTCTTTCTTGCCATGACCGTCTTTCCTGAAGTTCAGAAGAAGGCGCAAGAAGAGCTAGATCGCGTCATCGGCGGAAGCCGGCTTCCTGTTAGCAAAGATCGCGAAAGGCTTCCGTACATCGAAGCCATCATGAAAGAGACCCACCGCTGGCATCTTGTCTTGCCAATGTGCCTTCCACACTGTAGTACGGAAGAAGACACCTGCCGTGGATATCGCATTCCGAAGGGCTCCATCCTCCTACCTAACAACTGGCATTTTACGCACGACCCTGGAGTCTACCCTGACCCAATGGTCTTCAGACCAGAGCGATTCCTCGAAACACCCACGCACAAAAGCGAGCCTGATCCCAGAAACTACATCTTCGGGTATGGCCGACGCATCTGCCCGGGTCGATACGTAGCGGACAACGCGCTCTTCATTACCATCGCGCAGACTCTCGCCGTATTCAACGTTACCAAGTTCGTTGATGAGAATGGTCGTGTTGTGGAGCCAGAGGTCAAGTTTGAGCCCGGGGTGATCAGTCACCCTGTGCCGTACCGCTGTTCGATCAAGCCGCGATCGTTGGGTCATGAGCAACTGATTAAGGCTTCGGAGCATTTGTATCCCTGGGAAGAAAGCGACGCTAAAGAACTGGAAAACATCAAGTGGTAGCACAAGGGTACGCACCTGAACATAGTGCTGGACGAATGCAAAGAATCTTGCATTTGTTTCCGTTGTGCCCAAATATATGCGTACTGTACACAGGTTTCTCACTGCCTTAAGGTTGTTAGCGCAAAGGTTTGCGGATACCAATGCTTGTGATGTATAGGACGGAACATGAAGCGGCTACAGACTTCGTAGTACGCGCCACCTACCTGCGCAACGCCAATTCTAGTCACCCTATTCGTATAATATTGAGATTTTTTCTATTGTACAAAGCTTTGCTACAGATGTCTGCATGGACAAAACTACACGGGCAGGAGTACACAGTCTTAGCAAATGTTGATGTAGATCAAGCAAACCCTCGACAAATCTACATCCACTTCATCCATCGCGTGGTAGACAGTACTCTCATTCCACGACTATATCTGAGGATGGAGTGAATTTTCTCGCGCACCAGATATGTCCCCCGATCGTGGTGTCCCCTACTGCTTAGGTAGCGGGTTGACAAACTTATCCTCAGAAGTTTGTTCGTCCTTGGACACCACACCACTTTCTTGTAGTTCTTTGAGGAGCTCTGGCGCTACCTTCCCAATTTGATCATGCCTCCACGCAGCGGGATCAGAAGGCTTCAGCCATGTCAAACGGCCCTCGATTTCCGTATTGTTGAGGTCGTTGACAGCGTTTTCTGCGCCCTCCTTGGTCGTAAAGTCGATGAAGCACAGCATGCGCGGTTTCGATTTCAGATCGCCGTAGAATGGGGAGAAGTCACTGATTCTTTCGATACCGTATTTGCCGAAGTACCGCTCAATGATCTGCGCTGCTTGCTGTTTTCCGATGGCAATGCGAGCACCGGGAGACCAGCCGGGTGTCTGAACTGAAAGCATCATGCGGCGACGTTCGAGCAACGGCCGTGCAGCATCAAATGCAGCGGTGCCTTCGTCATAGAAGTAGCGAGAGGGCCACGGTGACTCTTTCGGCCTCTCCAGTTTGCCCCAGATGAAGTCAGATTTTAAAGGCTGAGCAAGCATCTTGCGGCCGTGTATCTCTAAGCCACTAAACTCCTCCATGACCTTGGTGGCTTCTGCTTCGCTCCCAACTTCCAGGAAACACATGGTGTCGTTTTGAAAATTGAAGCGATCAACACGCATTTGTATCCTCTTGCTAATTGATCGTTAGATCGAGATATACAAGGGCTAAGTTCATAGCGAATAAGGTTTTTTAAAGACATACATGGTGAATCCTTTAGATCGTATTAGCTCCTCCATCTCCCTCCTTGACAACCGTTTTGATATTCTCAAGAAAGCGACCCCCGGTGAAGAGCTTGTTGTTGTAGCACGTGTATCAGTGAGTGCAATCTCTGGTCCTCGTGATGGTGTCTCAATGATATCTTCCCGCCTATATTGGCTGGCAGTGAACTCTCGCTTCAAGAGTAATGTTCTAGTCCATGGGATAGCTGACGGAACGACGTGTACGGAAGGTGTTGTCCGGGGAAAGAGACACCGCCCGCGAGAAAGCAGTCTGGGTACAGCCATTGTGAATTGTGTTCCAGCTGAGTGCGATGATATATGCTTCCGGTATAGATGATGGCGATTCGTCGTGGTTGTTTGAAAGACGCCAATCACCACTGCACTAAACAGAAAAAGTTCCTTGGCGTGCCAAGAGCTCTCTTATCGATAAGACAGGGTTGTGGGACCTGCCACCGCCGCCAATCGAGTATGCTCAATCAATAATCAGGTCTATCTTTGATCTATTCGATCTCTCGTTAATAGGTGGTGCTTACGCATCAACACGACACTGCTTACGCCAGCTTTGCCTCGGCGTCCTGACCTCTGACCAGGGATCATTCACGACATTCGTTTGCTTACTACGGCTCATAAATCCAGATTGATTGAGATGGCTTGATAAAAGACATGGCCAGACCGTATTTGCGGCGATCTTGCTGCAGTTAATCAGGGTGAGTATTGATGCCAAACGAGTTGCTTCACCTGATAGAATCCCACCAAGCAGATGAAGAAGCGTCTGGTGTTCGGGAAGATCCGTTTGTAAACAATTCAATGAATCATGAGCTAGAAGTGTTGTCTCACGTCTGACCGGGATTCAGTACCAATGCTTGCGAAGCATGTAACGAGATACTATTTCATCGAGCTATTCTCTAGCCTTGAACTGTAAGACGGGCCCGTCCTTCTTGCTCGCAAACACATCCTGGATCTGATACTCAGATGCTCTTGTCCTTCCGACTTCCAAATCCTTGCTTCCAGCACCCAACGACGTGCCCGGTGCCAATCTCAAATCGTACAGGAATAGCACTCTTGCTATCGTCACTGTCAGCTCAACATACGCGAGACCCTTGCCAATACATCCACGGGGACCGATGCTGAAGGGGTTGTATGCTGACTGTGCCGCCTGAAGACTGCTATGAAGCGGGTTTGCGGACGGGTCAGAGAGCCATCGCTCAGGAATGTAGTCGAAGGGCTGAGGGAAGTAATCGGCGTTGTGATGGATGGCGTAGATTGGTACGCCCACGTCGACGCCGGCAGGGATATGGCGACCATCGATGTCCATACCACCGGGAAGGACTTCTCGGGGAAGAGCACCAGCGACCGGGGGTGTCATGCGCATGGTCTCGTCGATGCAAGCGCGTAGGAATGAGCAGCCACTGAGCTTAGGTCCGGTCACAATCTCTTCGACATCAGTGAAAGTTGCGCGGATCTCCTTGCACACCTTCTGCATCGCTGCAGGGTTGTGTGCGAGGTAGAAGAAGGCACCAGCCATGGCCGTTGAAGTCGTATCAGAACCAGCAATGATCAATAGATTAGACTCGCCCCACAGCTCATCCATGCTGAAGCCCTTGCCAGTTTCGGGATCTTTTGCGTTGAGTAGGTAGTAGAAGAAGTCTTTGCGATCAACGTCTACGCCCAACTTCGTTCGCTCCATAGCTTGACCCTTGCTGTACTGCATGTACTGTGCTCGCTGGCCTGCGATTTTGCGGAAGAAGAGCTTATCCAGATGCCAGTTGTGAATGGTGAGATGCGTTCCACAGATGAGATGTCGGTGTGCCGCATTGCCTACCAGCTGTGTCGCAAACCGATTGGTGGGGCTCTCCAACATGCCAAAAGCCTTACCAAATACTAGATCACCCATGATGTCGAACACCAACCACTCGCACCAATGCGCAGCATTCCAAGCGTCGTTCCAGCCACCATCTTTCTCGTCGGTTAGGCTCTTCTCGGCAGACCAATTGTTGCTCTTGCGTCCAAGCAGTTCGCAACCAACACGTACATTTGCCAGGATGTACTTCTCGAGACTCTTGATCGCTGAATCACTAAATGCATGGCTCATAACCCGTCTCTTACGTGCATGCTGCATCTTGTCAATGGCGCTATGTACGCTAACCGCCTTGGGCGTGCTGGGAAACGCCTTGTAGAAAGATGCTTTCTTCACATTGCTGCGGAACCCATAGATAGTCTTGAGTCCAGTGGCGGTATTGACGGAAAGCAGATTAGGTCCAAGGCGGACGTAAGGTCCGTATTGCTCGTGCGCACGGTGAAAAGCGAGATGTCGGGAGCCCTTGTAGGCGTAGTACGCTAGGTAGATATCGGTGATCTTTGCAAGAAAAGGACCTGGGTAAGATGCGAGGGGATGGAAGATTAGACGGTAGACGATTACTCCGAAGATCTGAGTATGATGTTAATTGTGAATTGGATGATGACCCGGAGCAACTTACGTAGAGAAGTAGCGCTCCAAAGATGGAGGCTAGTAGGAATAGGATTCCCATATTTGCGGTAGTTTAAGGCGAGTTGAAGTATATGATGTTATTGGTGTGTAACAAAGGACATTGCCACAGAAACGCTCACAGTTGAACAATTCTTGAACAACAGGGAGAGTACCAAAATCGTTTTACGTAGCAGAAAGTTGCAGGTGGGCAGACAGGCTACCTAAGTACTCATTCACCCTCCACCACCATCCGCAATTCCCGCAATAGCCCCAAGCATCGCGATGACAAAGACCATCAGCGTTGTGGAGTAGTCTCGTGCCCTTTCATTTGCAAAATCCGCGAGCGGGTGTCTTGGGTATATGTTGCGGCGTGTCGCGGCTAATGTCGGATAATCGAGCAACACGGCGTAATCCAATCACGTGTCACGGCTATCTCAGCAAGCACCGACGCTAAGGCGGATACTGGTGTACCATCCACTTTTCGCGGATAGGAAGGGCGCGGATATCGTGTGCGTAAGCGTGAGAGTATTCAAGATGGAAGGGGAATGTGGTGTAAGAATAACATTACCCGCATCGACATCATCCTTCGCATGACAACGTGAGGCTTTTGGTTATGCTGCGCGATCAGCAACACACGCATGATCATTCGAGCTGTCGGAGGATTCTTTAGCCCTCGTTTGCGAATAACGGGTTCGAGAAGAATTGGGAGCGTGCAAGGAATCTTGGAGGGTCAGATAAGCAAAGCTCACATCGGGTGCGGTAAGATTTCTCCAGTCCACGTATCTAGTGTCTAAGCACATTCTAATCGCATGACAGGAAAAGCGAGCGAAATCATTGAGCCAGCTAACGTGAATGTTCAGCTCTCCGACTACAGAGGGGCATAACCCCGATACCCCACCACTACAAGCTGTCATTGTTTGCAAGAAGCCATTGTTTGTTGCCCATCCACTGTTCGTACTAGATGTAGTCAAAACGTCAGGTGTTCATGATACCGGCAAGCATACTCAAGCATACTCAAGCCTACCTTCAGGCTCTGATAGTGAGAATACAGTACAAATGCGATATTTCCAAACAACTTCAGTAGCAGTCCTCTGACAAGCACAACAATTGAGGAAGAGTATTGTGAAACCGTCGCAGAGGCTCATAGCTCGCAGCGCACCTTGAGCTCCAAAAAGACTTAATGTCCAAAGCACCGCCAGTGGTACGGTCTAGATGATCAGTGCCGGTAGGGTACAACATCTGCGTATCGTACTAAGTAGGGTCTGGCTTGCCATAAGGATCTCGAATATCTTTTGTCCATATCAGCGACTTTAGGCCAACTAGGACTGACAGATTTCGTTCATCCTAAGTTTTATGCCGCACTCGGCACGATAGAGTGCAATCGCTTTGAGTATGAAACCAATGAATACCGCAACTAATTTGAGCCAGTTTGTTGAAATTGTGGCCACGACTTGCATGACAGCGTCTCCAGCACTAGATTTTACGTTGCCATTCACTGTAAATGACTTCAATACCAAAACAGGCACAGTCATTATCAGCACGAAAAGTAGATAGAATAGATGAAATAAAGTGCTATAAGGGGTCTGCCGATGAACGCAGTCGGAACTAGTAGTAGGATGAAATGCGGAGAGCTTATGTTCTGGAAGCTGAGATGCGAGGCAGGAGCATCGTCGTGATGCTGCCTCAACGAATGAAAACGCGCGAGCATCAGAGCGGATAGTGCCGTCTTGGCATCTTCGAGCTTCGCGAACATCACCAAGCGTCACGATAGTCTACCCAAACGCGCACAGCACGACACCTGCCCATTGACCTATCCAAATCCTTGCGACCTGCCTGGAAGGCCGATTCCTCAAGATGTCGATGGCCAAGAATGTGAAGACCACGGTCTTTTCGGTACGGCGCCCAT
>JAESFQ010001060.1_pt1 | contig 9997 bp, 10 predicted proteins | sample 9269431 | NCBI WGS metagenome assembly JAESFQ01 (sample SAMN14502588, study PRJNA617103) | algae metagenome | isolation source: Plectolyngbya sp. WJT66-NPBG17 and co-occurring heterotrophs from well... | place: USA: Mojave Desert, Joshua Tree National Park, California | collected 2006-08-06 | reverse complement strand
CAGCCTCAACTATGATGTGCTCGCTGGTTACTAATATGAACCCAGCACCCAGCAACTCAAGCATGTTACTTCAGACAGTACTTGGATCCCCCGCTAATGCCACATCCGCACTCTAGACTTTAAAGTCACACACACACGATATCTCAACCCAAACCCAGGATATCCAAACTTCCCCATTCCCTCACCTTCGGTCTCACATCCCCACCCCTCCTCACCCCCCTCCCGTCCATCTCCTCCTCCATCCCAACAGCCCCACAAGCAGCAACCGCCAAACTCCCCGAAACATGTACAAGCGAGGCCACAACCGGCATCTCTCCGCCATTAACAGCGAAAACCTCGTCAGCTTCCACAGCACCCTCCTTAACATACGGATCCCTCCAAACCCTAACCATCCCATCCGTACCCCCAGCCCAAACCTCATGCGAAAGGCCCTCGATATCGTACGGCGAGGCCCCCGCGTTCCAAATATCAAAGCCCAGTTTCTGTCTCGTGAGTGCCTTTCTCCCCGCGCAGTAGCCTAGCGAAAGGGAGAAGTTACGCACGTCATATATGAGAAGGACGTTTGAACTGCGTTCGGCAACGTAGAGGTATTTACCGCAAGGGCTCCATTTGAGAGACGAGACGCCATCACCGATGACGTGGTCGAGCTTCTCGTTGCGGAACTTGATCCCGTTGATTGTGCCGGGGAGGGAGAAATGCGTGATTTCGTTGCCACCGACGGGGTCGTAGATGCCGATGTAGCGGGTTCGCGAGCCTGCTGCTAAAAGGCCGTCGTGGGAAGTGTGGGAGGGTGGAGAGAGCGACAGCGCGGAAATCCAGCCTTTGAAGCCGCGGCCGCCACCTTTGAGCTTGTTGCGCTTGGCGGGGATGGTGCGGATTGTGTGGATGGGTTTGTCGGTGTCTTGCAGGTCGAAGATGGCGATTTCGTCTTTTGCTCCGGCGAAGAGATGGGTGCTGGTGTTGGAGTAGGCGAGGCTAAGGGGCGCGGTGACGGCTTCGGTGAGGTTGTTGATGAGTTTGTAGGATGCTAGGGGGGTAGAAATATCTACAGGTCCCGCACTCGAGGTCTGACTATCTGCATTACCCCATAAAGCGTTGTGCAGACTGATATAGTTATCTCGCCGACTGATCAACACAGTCGTGCTACTGGCATCTTGCAGGTTGAAGAGCGGATTAACAGCAAAAGCCCAGATTGGGTCGGAAGAGCGGAGAGACGCGTAAGGTGCGAGATGCCGGGGGCTGACCTGAGTCAGAATGTCGTTGGAGATGGGATACACGGAGAATTGACGGCTGTAGTCTGAGGTGAAGATGCAGGTACCGTCTGGCGACAGCTGGGCTTCTTGTATGCAGCTCGTGTAGCATTTGTCATCCGATGCGGAATCTGAGCTGGTAGAGTCGCTGCTGTCTTCGGATTCTGACTCTGATTCTGATTCTGATTCTGAAGACGAAATCGATGGGTTTGAAGAGGATGAGCTGTTTAGATGGCGTTGATTGTTGTCGTCTTCCAATTCGTCATCATTCGACTGTTGTTCTGCCCCATCGTGACTGGACATCACGCTCTCACGTTGATCTGTTCCATTCAACCCGGCGGCACGACCTCGATCTTCATCCTCCTTCCCATTCTGATCCTCCTCTTGCGCATCTTCTCTCGAAACCCTCGTGCTAGCCAGGTATCTCACACTGATAGCCTCACCACCCATCATTCAACGCTCCATACCTAGACACTCTCCGCTGAAAATAAAACCGCCCTCTCGATACGAAAAACAGTAAAATCCCTAGACCCGAGGAAGTAAAACTTTCGTCCAGAAGGCGGAATTCGTGTTAGAAAAAAAATCCCATTCAAAGTGTCCAAGGTAGCCGATTACTCGGGACGAACAAGAGAGGTAAGATAGTTTCCCAGCTAGCTTGCGCACAGACCCTCCGTTCCTCCCCACGGCCATCGTCTCAAGAACATAATCGTCATGCGTCGCCGAATTACTTTCCCACAATGCAGCGTGCGCTCGACTCGACGACAGCACCACCACCACGAGCATGGGTTGAATCGCCATACTTGCGGTCGCTTATAGTGAGCAATTGAACTTCTTTTATACCAGAAAATTCCCATCCCAGTTCCCATCATACCGCGTTGCATCCGAGCCATCGATGTATAGCTTCTGTACATATATGTAAACACCGGCTAATACATTCACCCCACAGGCAGGCGGCCTAGCAGGCACAACAGTAGACCTGTCCCTCTACCCCCTCGACACGCTCAAGACGCGATTACAATCCGCCTCGGGCTTTGCCTCAAGCGGCGGCTTCACAGGCATATACCGCGGCGTAGGCAGCGCAATCGTCGGGTCCGCGCCCGGCGCCGCCCTCTTCTTCATAACATACGACACGATCAAACGGTCCTTTGCCAGCCACCCGCCTACCGCAATCCGGTACAATGTAGAAGGCAAGCCGTATAAGGAGGACGTCAGAGATGGCGGCACAGAGGCTCTGGTGCATATGCTAGCGGCTAGTGCGGGAGAGGTCGCGGCGTGCGCTGTACGTGTGCCCACGGAGGTTATCAAGCAGAGGGCGCAGGCGAGTCAGCATCCGAGTTCGCGCGAGGCTCTTGCGCATGTGCTGAGGCAGCGGCATACCAGGGGTCTCGCGCATGTGTGGATGGAATTGTATCGCGGGTGGTCGATAACGATTATCCGTGAGGTGCCTTTTACTGTTATCCAGTTCCCGCTTTGGGAGGCGCTGAAGAAGTGGCGGATGGCAAGGACGGGGAGGGCAGAGGTTAGTGGCTGGGAAGGAGGGCTGTTGGGTAGTGTGGCGGGCGCCGTGGCTGCGGGTGTTACAACGCCGTTGGATGTGTTGAAGACGAGGATGATGCTTGCGAGGGAGAAACAGCCCATGTTTTCTATGCTGTCGAGTATCATGAGGGAGTCGGGTCCGAGGGCTTTCTTTGCGGGCATGGGGCCAAGGGTTGGATGGATCAGTGTGGGTGGTGCAATCTTCCTTGGTTCTTACCAATGGGCGAGTAATCTCCTGGGTGGAGTGGTTGAGGGCTGAACTCATCCGGTCTGTTTTACGAGGCGAATCATGTCGAGGGCCGGCGTGGAATGAACGTCGATGACAGCATATAATATCAACTTCATCCTGCTCAGCCCCATGAGGCTGGGGCCACGGACTCATGTACGAGTCTACGGATGAGCAGGTATGTTATATACACTATACAAACCCCTGATCTTTATTCAAGAATGACAATAACCTCCACCACTGGGCCGCAAAACAGCCGCCTTTTCCCCTTTCATATCCAAGTTAAGCCAAGCCAAGCCAAATACATGCTATGGTCCAAACACTGCAGCATCCTTGGAACTCCTATCCGCCTCACTGCTCTGCTTTCCCTCACTCGCATTACTACTACCCGGTTGCGAGTTCAGACCAGCACCAACTTTCAATCCATGTATAGGACCAGGCGGGGCGCCAGACTGCGGACCGGGGTAAGGAGCGTGTTTGATCTCTTTACGGCCATTGGCTTTGTAGAGAAGAAGGACGTCGCCGCCGCCACGCCAGACGTGAGCGCGGATACTAGCCAACGTCATAGTCGGAGGAATCAACTATTTACACACAAAGAGTTAGCACGTTGCCTCAACTAACCCGACCTAAGATGCTAGCAAAGAACTTACCTGTCCGTTACAATACAGTTCCAAATACTCATCAGGCTTCAACACACCACCTGACTCAGCCTGCTTCTCTAGATCCTCCTTCGTAGGCGCGGGTTCAATGCGCTCAGCCACGTAACCCAATATCTTGCGCGCACGCAACATACGGTTTGCGTTGAGACGATTGTTGCTAAGTGTCGAATTAGCCAAGGCTGCGGTTTCGAAGGGAAGGGAAAAGGGAATGTACCCATCGGAAGAGATAGCCGGCAGGGCGTTGCCGAAGGGTTCGAGGACGAAGGATACTTTGACTATGTCTTTGGGAGGGAGTTGGTTCTGTCGTAGTTAGTATGAGCAAGTTTTGCATGGGTTGGTGTAGAGTATAACTCACTCGTAGCAAAACTTCAGCCAACCACATTGGTGCCGCCTTCTCGATGAGGTCAGCCTGCGAACCCAGGGTTCCAACTTTACCCTCGAAGAGATCAGCAACACCGCCAGAGTCTGGGCGATCCTCCTGAATCAAGATAGTAGTCAAAGCAGGTGGCTTTAGCACGGGTGTCTCGTTGGGCAGACTAGGTGCAATCTGTGTATCCAGCTTCGTCGCGCCGGCCGCAAGCTGCTCCTCGTAACCCTGCCGTATGCGTTGAAGAGTGCCGTAGAAGTTGTCCTCGACGGTCTTATCGTTCGTCCTTGTGGAGCGTGAATCGCTATCCTCGGCCTTTTCGTCGATGGAGGGCTTAGCAGGCTCAGGGGCGGCTGTGCCGGTACTAAACTTCTTCATGTTGAACGACATGTTGAACTTCTTGCCAAACATGCCTTTGCCCTTCTTTGCTGGCGTATCGGCGTCAGCGGGTGACTGAACAGTTTCTTCCTTTGAATCCGTAGAGCCTTCTTTCGAAGCTTCGGCGGGTTTTGCATTTCCGTTGCCGTTAACAGCAGGGGCGGAACCGAAGTAATCGCCGCCATCTTGAATCGAACTTCGCTGGGTTTGCGTCTTCTCGAGTTGTGAGCCTTCTTCCTTGGTCGGGGTCAGCGGGTTGGTAGTAGAGTTGCGTCCTGCACTCATAGGTGCTGCCATTGGCGTGGCTAGACCGATAGCTAGACCTGGTGTATGCGGTAGGCGCATCCCGTTCTCAGCTCTAATGGTCGAGCCTGAAGTAGGCCCCGAAGTCGCATCCTTCCAGCCGTTGATGTTCATGTTCGGTAGCTCAATGTTGGTTGGACGGCCCGGCTGTGGTTGTTCTTTCTTCTCCTTAAGCAGCTCTGCCCGCAAGACTTCGTCGCGCTTGATTTCTTCGTCGATGAGGTTAGAGAACAGGTATCGTAATATCCACTTGCCAAGATTTATGCGGTGGTCTTCCCGGAAGTCGATTTGGTCTTCTAGATCCAACTCATCTGCATATGTCTCCGCATCGAAGCAGTAGTTCTCCTCGAGCACACATGTCAAGGTTCCTATCCTTGTGTCGACAGCGCACCAATGAGCAACGCTATCCTGGGTGTTCACTTCTGGCAAAACATCCTCCATGTGCTTCTTGCCGTATGACCTGATAGGTGCGCATTGCAGTAGATCCCACAGAACCACTTCTCCTGCAGTATCGAGAGTAAGGACCCTTCGCCGATCGTTGAGGAGATGGTGCTTGATGAGACCGTTCTGACCTTCGATGGTGAAGTCTGGCAGAGCCCGAACGGTTCCAACAGCACTATGTTCTGGAGCCGCCAACACCTCGGAGGGCTTACGCGCACTAGCTAGAGTTGATGCGTCGGTGTCTTTGGTTGCAAACGCTTGCGGGAACGGTGCAGTGTTAGACATGCGGAGTAGAGACTTGAGCGGTATCTTGGATGTCACTCCGTTGGTCGGAGGGCTACCAGCAGGAGGAGACGGGTATCGCGATCGCATAGTCGACACGCTATTTCTTTGCCACTTGTATGATTCCGGAAGCTCAACTTCTGCCGCGGTTTCGACGTCATTCCACCGATTGATGCTCGAGCTGGATGTCGCGGTCCAGACGTAGTCGCCAGCTGCGACGATCTTGTTCACGCCCTCGTGCTCCTGACACACTGCTAGTGAGAGTCCCTCGTCCATCTCGGCGCAGTTGCGCACATCGCTCTTGGCGACGATACCGGATCGGTCGGAGGAGTAGAAAACGTCGAGTTCGGGCGAGTCGGAATGTAGAGACCACACGCTATCGTTGTGCATGGTGAGCGTGTACATGCAGCGACCTGCTGTCATGGACCACACCTTGACCGTCTGATCGGACGAGCCAGTCAGGATCATGTCGCCGTCCTGCGCCAGGAGTATATCGCGCACATTGTCGGTATGTCCGACAAACTTGGTGATGCGCTTGCCCGATCTCGCATCCCATACGCGGACAATGCTTTCTGGGCCGCCACTCGCGATGAGGTTGGGTGTTGCTGCCAGGGCGTATACAGAGCCCTTGGCGGTATTCTCGTCGTCGCCGACTGCAATTTCCAGCTTCTTGCCAGCGCCATTGAGGTCCCACAGACTGATCTTGCGATCGAGTCCACCCGAAGCTACCCAGTTCTCGTTACCGCCAGGCGATGCGACGCGCTTGACATAGTCGGTATGTAGGCCAATCGTTTGTGGTGGGAGTTTGTCGGTGGCAGCTGGTCGCCATACCTTGACGGTAATGTCGGACGAGGCGGAAACGAGGGCATTGTTGTTCTGGGCGAGTACGATGTCGTTGATCCAGTGCGTGTGGGCCTGGACCTGGTTGCGAAACTGCGTAGGCGGAGGCTTGAAGTCGGCGGCGTTGGAGTCGGCAAAAGGATCGCGCTCGTCGTCGGCGTCAGCGTGATGGAGGTCGAGATGCAGGTCCCATGCGCATATTACGCCATCACGTCCACCCGAGTAGAGAATCGAGTTCTGGGGGTCGACAGCCAAGCCATTGACACCGAGCCTGTGGCCTCCGGCCGAGTTGGCAAGCGGCAGCACTGTTTAGACATCACACGTCAGTCTCGCCCAGTACAGCTCCCCAAGTCGCGACGGCGCATGCAATAGCCGACACTTACCGTACGAGATACGCTTCCGCGCGTTGCGTCCCATCCCCCTCGATTAGCCCTGCGCGGACATGCGGACGGCGATTAGGGTTGGATGGTGGGGAGAGAGGGCTTGTGTGTACCTGTCCAGTGTCGACGGGGTGTTATGGGCGGGTGAAGGACGGCTTGGTCCAAAGGGTACGAGGCGGGCTCCAGGTCCCCTGCCCAGGTGCATCATAGTCCAACCCGCGCCGCCCGGGAATCTTACCAGGGCTGGGCCATTGCGGCGCGTAGGAGAAGGCTGACCAGTGCACGCGCTCCGACCCAGCGGCGCCCGTCGCTTTCATGGAGATGGGGGAAAATACGTCACTGGCCGAGGCTCATCATCATCGTCATCATCATGCGATGGTCGAGCTACTGGAGAAACTCCATGCCCAGCACGAAAGAAGCTCTACCAGCTGGCTTCCCGGCAACGTGGGCGCTGGTTGCGGGGTTTGGCAGCCCACGAGCCGGGCGTTCGCATTCGGACTACGGCTCATTCGGGCGGCTAGCCGGCTATCCAGGGACATGGTGCAGCATGCCCTGCATTTTGGAATTCAATCTTCCAGAACATACAACTACTGCTCTACTCCTACACCCTTTGGTTGCCGAACCATACATCCGTGCCAGTCTTTTCCCTCACCACCCCAAGGCTCCCGGTCCCACTCAAGAGCCTTTACCAGCACAAATCCCCTCCTCTCATACAGAGGCCTTCCAGCAACCGACGAATCCAAATACGTGACGAGACCCTCCGCATCCGCCTTCTGCGTTCCCCAATCCAGCATCATCTTCGCTGCCCCGCGACCCTGATGATCCGGATGCGTAGCCAGCTGATTCAGCATAAGGTACGGTGTCGATGTTCCCATGATGGAAGCTTGAGCGGCTCTTAGAGGACCAAACAACGAGCCGAGAGCATCAAGGCGCAGTTCTGGTGATAGGAAACCAGGCGTGTCGTCTGCTTTTTCTGCGGGCATAGTGGACGTTTCGTTGTTCCCGGCTTGGATATTGTGCAAACTCCATACTGATATAGCAATTGTTCGCCCGCCATTATCAGATGGGTCATCAGGGCTCGGCTCTAGATCCGTGTCTACGACTTTCCAGTGCCACCTGTTTGGTTTCTTCATCTCGCGTTTGCGGTCTTCGGCTACACCGCGTATTGAGGTTTCGCAAATAGGTCCGCCGTGTAGGACGTCGTGTGTCGGGCCGTGGTAGGCGAGTGCTCTAACCCGGATCCAAGACAGAGTGTCTTCAGTGGTCATTTGGTGGAGTTGGAGAGGCATAGTAGTGATGTGGTAGTGCAGAAGTAGCATAGGCTGAGTCCAATCGTGAAGTTTTCAAGCGGAAGGTACTATGCACTAGAGATGTAGAACTTGCCAAGTTATATTGAGTACCCCATCTTGCTACTTGGACGTCGCAGCGGATGAGTCACAAGATTGATACGGACGAAGACTTCCAGTGGGGTGAAGACTCACTACGATGCGATGCAGGAACTGGACAGTAGCGTCTACTCGATTATCTACCTACCTTCCGCATCTAGAAGCAGTGCTGACATGACAGCCAGTCAAGCAGAGCTAGTAGCCCATACAGCGCAGCTGGTTTTACGGCATATCGACTTCGTATGGAAGGCGCGTCCTGGATACAACTGGGCAAGTGTGGAATGCCGGAGTGGGGCAAAATGACTCCGCCCCGCTAGGTAGGTAGCAACAAGCGGCATGCACCACAATTTCTGGCTTCAGTTGCCCACTACGCATACGCGATAACACTGCGTATCTGCGCAAGCAATGTTGAACGGTGTATCATCTCCATCGATGCACTCTCCCGGGTGCTCCGGTTTACTGCAATTCCTCCGGTTCAAATGCAGACCACTGCAGCTTGATATCATTGCCAGATCGCATGGACGCACCCAGGACGAGGACCATGCGACGAATAAATCGTCTGCAGCGCGCTTCTTGGTATCATGAAACATGCCACAGTCCGGTGTATGTAAGGGCGCGCTCATATGTTGGTACATGATGGACGAAGTAGACCACGCTGTACTGATATATGGTTGTAACTCTTTCTTTCACGCTCGTAATCCAGTGCTCAGTCTCCCTTCTCTTCTTCATAATAAGCCGTCTTCTTCTTTCCATCACACATGGTCTGATCTACACTCAGAGCGTTCCCTATTTGCTTCGCCTTAGCTTCCTCTGTCTAACCAGATATACTTTGGTACTAATGGAATGTAACATGCCCATCAGTATAGAAGCTAATCTCTTAATTCCAATGAGACCAAGGTTTGGAATAATCTTGACATGCACGTTAACGACACGTCTCTTCTCCGAACTCTTCTCGAAACCACTCGAAGCCCGTTCCTGGGCAGCATTTGCCTGAAAGTGAATAGGCATCTGCACGTAAAACTTTATTCGCATGCATGTGTGCATTAGATAAACTGCAAATACAATCTGGCATGATGTTAGAAAGAAGCTTTATTGACAACTGCCTAACCCGTGACTGCGCCACACTTCAGCGCCACACCTGCAAGCTGCTGCCTGCTTGTTTAGGTATGTGCGTTTCCTTACAACTCTTAGCATCTTCTCAAAACCCAAACACTAAAGGCCTGCCAGAAACAAAAACAATCCCCAAACTCGCAAATCATACCACAATGCTAGACTTCGCAACCCGCCGCGCAATCTGCGAAGACACAATCGCACGCTCCGCCTCCATCGCAACCTCAACACCAGGCGGCTCCCTCACCAGCCACTTCATCCCCTCGCAACTCCCACCCCTGTCCAAACAATCTCCCACATACCCAAACCTTCCCCCCAAACCCCCCACAACAATCCACAACAGCGAAGCCTTCGCCCTCGCGCGAAAACTCCCCCGTACCAGCAAAATCGGAGTGCTGAACCTAGCGTCCGATGAAGAACCCGGCGGCGGCTGGCGCTTCACGCTTAGCCGAACGCAAGAAGAAGCGTTGTGCTATTCCTCGACGCTGTACGCTACTTTGAAGCCGGAGTGGTACCCGTGGCCTAACATGGGGCCAGGGTCCGTTGCAGGCATCATGTCTCTTGATGTAGTCGTTTTCAGGGATACGCTAGAGAATGGGCTCGCTGAGTTACCTGAGCATGAGCGACACGTGGTGGCTGTTATGACGGTTGCGGCGCCGCGGTTACCCGCTCTTACGCCGGATGGGGAGGATTTCGCTAAGAAAGAGGATTTGGAAGACTTGAGGGGGAAGATTCTGTTGGTGCTGAGGATGGCTGCAGGGCATAATGTGGGGAGGTTGGTGCTCGGGGCTATGGGTTGTGGTGCTTATAGGTGCCCGCCGCGGGTTGTTGCACAGGAGA
>JAESFQ010001059.1_pt1 | contig 9998 bp, 7 predicted proteins | sample 9269431 | NCBI WGS metagenome assembly JAESFQ01 (sample SAMN14502588, study PRJNA617103) | algae metagenome | isolation source: Plectolyngbya sp. WJT66-NPBG17 and co-occurring heterotrophs from well... | place: USA: Mojave Desert, Joshua Tree National Park, California | collected 2006-08-06 | reverse complement strand
ATGCCAAAGTCGACCTCTCAAGCAAGGAGTCGGATGCCTTGCGTCGAAGTGTTTGCGGTGCATGCGGAAATGTCATGATTCCGGGATGGTCATGCAAGGTTTCGAATAGAGGCAAATCCAGAAGCACCAGGAAGAAGTCACCGGAATTCGAGAAGAGCATTCGCTATACCTGCTTGCGGTGTCAACGAGAGACACTTCAAATACTTCAGCAAAGGCCTCGCAAGCAGACCAGGAAATCACGGCCTATGTTGGATACAGCCCCAATATCTGAGGTATCGATAGCGACGAAGCAAGAGGACGATGTGGCTCCAAAGACGATGAACGCGAGCAGTAAGCAAAGACAAAGGGCACGGAAAGGCGGCCTGCAGGCTATGCTTGACAAGAAGAAGACACAAGATTCGGCCTTGGGCGGGCTTGATTTCATGGACTTTGCGCTGTAAGCCTCGTAGGGCTGAGTGAAAGCGCACCTGCATGGAAGGGTCTAGCGACCCCCCGCTATGCAAGCGCGGGGCTCAAAAAAATCAAGAAGTTATGTCATCAGAACTTGCGAAAGTCAATCCAACCACAAGCACAATCCTCTGCGCAACACTCCTCTACACCAAGATTAATCGATTGCAATATGGCACAGCAACAGAGTCTCGCGAAGGATCTCTTCGAAGATATGGGCCGCAAGGTCGCAGAGGCGAGCGCACAAGAAGACAGCGATGACACCAAGGTTGTCGATGAGATCGAAAGCATGTGCATGAACTGTCACGAAGACGTAAGTACATTCGCAGACCGATGATAGATCCAACTGACACCTTGAAGGGTATTACGCGCCTCCTCCTGACTAGAATACCCTTCTTCCGCGAGATCGTTCTCATGTCCTTCTCATGCCCGCATTGCCACTTCAAGAACTCCGAGGTTCAACCAGCCGGCGAAATCCAGCAACGGGGCATTAAATTCACACTCAAAGTCGAAACAGCCGACGACCTGAGCCGTCAGATCATCAAGAGCGATACCGCGCTGTTCCGAGTCGAGGACATCGATCTAGAGATACCGCCCGGTCGAGGACAACTGACAAATGTGGAGGGCATTCTCGCCATGGTGGCGCAAGATCTGGAGCAAAAGCAAGAGGAGAGGAAGCAAGTGGTGCCAGAGGTCTACGAGCAGCTGCAGGCGGTCATCACCACGATCAAACAGATGGCGACCGGAGAAAAACTGCCATTCAAGGTCACGATCGACGACCCCGCCGGCAACTCTTCCATCGAACCTCCAACCGTGCTTGGTGCGGGCAAATACTCTCGAAGCGAATACCCACGAACTGCGGCACAAAACGAAGCGCTTGGTCTGGGCGATACAAGCGGCGATACCAGCAGCGAAGCGCCTGCCACAGAGATCCGACCAGAATACCACGCTTCGCAGATGTACCCGGAGATGCCATCTGCTCATGCCCCTATGGTGAACAACGTAGACGAGGACGATATTGTGGAGAACCAGGTCTACTCGTTCCCTGCCAGCTGTCCGGGGTGCACCAAGTCGTGTACCACAAACATGAAGATGGTCAACATTCCCCACTTCAAGCAGGTCGTCTTGATGAGCACAGTATGCGACCATTGCGGATGTAAGTTCAACTGATGTCATGGTCAATTTTCACCAGCTAACGTAACGCAGACCGAAGCAACGAAGTCAAGACTGGAGGTGAGGTTCCCGAGATGGGTCGTCGGATCACAGTCACTGTGGACAGCAAGGAAGATCTGTCACGAGACATCCTCAAGGCCGAGTCGTGCGCCATGTCGTGCCTTGAGCTAAACCTCAGCGTGGAACCTGGTACTCTTGGTGGCAGGTTTACAACGATCGAAGGTCTTCTGACCCAAGTACGCGATGATTTGAAATCGTCAATCTTCGATGCTGGCGACGGGGGCGATTCGATGGATACAGAGGCTAAGCAGAAGTGGAACACATTCTTCCATAATCTGTCCGCAGCCATCAATGGCGAAGACAAGTTCACTCTTGTCCTTGAGGACCCTCTTGCTAGCAGCTACGTCCAGAGTTTCACGGCGCCGGAGCCCGATCCAAAGCTGAAGGTCGAAGACTACAAGCGGACAGAGGCCGAGGAGGAGGAGTTAGGATTGCTGGACATGAAGACGGAGGGTTACGAAGAAGAGCATGCGGCGAGTATAGCAGCCAGCGCTGCGACGAACGGGACAACGACCAATGGCGCGTAGGGATAACTTCGACATCTCTTGATTTCCTTGACTCCTCTTGCATTAGGTCGGCGCTTCGTAGATACCAAGGCTTCGCCAGCCATGATCAGTATGATATGATCTTATAACGCACCGTTTCCCTGTGTCCATGATTCGTGATGCCTACAGCAGCTTGATTGGTTTCTGGTCCGACACTGGTAGTGTAAAAGCCCCCCCTTGGGTGTTGATCCGCGCTTTCTTTTTCTTACGATGACGCGACCTCCTTCATGCTCTAATTGAATGTTACGTTTCCAGCTTAGAATATGTCGCATCGCAGCTACAGTGTGCCCAGTCGCGCCTTGTTCATCCTGCAAGCGGATTCGCATGGATTGTGATGCTCTTGATCTCCATCTTCTCCAGGGGTCTTGACTTTTTGTCCACCTGAACGCTCTCCATGTCGTCCAGCACCTCCCACCCTTCTAATAGCTTCCCAAAGACAGTGTTCTTCCCATCCAAATGCGGTGCCGGCGCAAATGTAATGAAGAATTGCGACCCATTGGAGTTCGCTCCCTTGTTTGCCATGCTCACGATCCCCCTCGCATTATGCCTCAACGCAGGCCGAATCTCATCCTCGAAAAGTTGATTTGGCGTGTCATAGATGGAGGTAGAAGTTTTGGATTTTGGATCGGAGGCAGGCGAGCCGGTTTGGACCATGAAAGACGGAATCAGACGGTGGAAAGGCGAGGAGTTGTAGAAGCCTGACGCGCAGAGTGCGAGGAAGTTCTCGGCGGTTTGGGGGACAGCTTCGCAGAATATCTCGAGTTTTATATCACCCTTGGTGGTGTGCAGCTACTCGCATTCAGCAGTATACTTGGAATAGAAAGGGGGCTACACTCACTGTGACGGACATGGTGGTGGGCGCAGATCAGTGGTGTTGTGTCTTGGAAGCAGTGATGATGGCGCACGAATCGGACCCTCGAAGTCGAGAGCTCATCTACCTCGAACTCGCCGTGCCTAGAACATCGCGCGTCTAGCCGCCAGCGTTTACTACACGCAATCGCGCCCTGCATTCGCTGTCATCACCATTGTTACAGCCGAACTCGCGCTATTTCCTCTTCGCTCGCGATACCGGTAGACGTTGGACCTCGTCATAAGCGCCGTCGCATAAGCTCCACTTGGACAGCCCTACGACTTTCGGGACGTAATCCGCGACTGTATCCCCGCGCATTCACCACGAACACGACCATTCCTACATTGCATCCGTTACCAGTCGGCCCGCCGCGCATCTACCGGCATCACTGCCACCTGGAGCCCCGCTGGTTCAGGATACGAGGCGCCTACATCATCTCAACCCCACAATTGGCTGCTCGGAAGGCTACCTAGCTCCAAGCACGGCATAGCTGACCGGCGCACCAGCACCCGTAAGCCTCGAACGCGCGACTTGGACGAGGGCACCACATCCTGAAAGGCCACATTCACGCCCATGCAGCGCCCGCTGCCCTCCCAGGCCTGCGCTGCGAGAAACGAACATGTCGGCCTTCGTTCGCGTCTCTGGACCGCCAAACAGTAACTTCCTCGTTGGCTATCCAGGCATATCAGCAACGCTCGTACGTGTCTCTACTCTGTTTCTATTTCAACTGGACGTCTTGCGCTCCATCCAGCCCTCTTGGAGTCGCTGTATGACCGACTATGCTCCAACAAGGGTACTAGGCCATTGCTGACATGCCACAGCCTCGAATAGAAGGCAAAGTCGAAATACGGCCACTCATTGGAGTATCGGCGCCCGTCAATGTCTCCCTCGTTACCATCGCATTACACCGTCGCGAAACCATACATCCGTCCGCCGACTCGGTTACGAAGAAGCATCTGGCCGCCCCGCGCAAAGAGATTACCGATATCGTCGGCAAGGAAATGCTCTTGTATCGATGTTCGCCGGGAAGAGAACACGAGAGTATACTGTGCATGGACCTCCCGTTCGTCATCTTCATACCGTATGGACGGGGCGGCGAGGAGGTAGCGAGGAGGGTTCCGCCTGCAAGCCTACAACTACCGAGTCGGACGGCTGAGACATTCTACGAACTCGTTGTGACTGTGCAACAAGGGCCGCAGGAGCAGAAAAAGTATCCTTTTGCAGTACCCATACAACGATACGATACTCTCTCCACATTTGGCATGTACAACCGACCAGAAAGCGCAGAACGAGTAACGGATCACCTCGTCACTCTTGGAATAAGCCTGCCGAGATGGAGTTATGGTCCGCTGGATCCCGTCTCAGTGTACATCAAACTAAGTCCTAATCCTGACTGGCTGAGCAAGGCGAAGAAGGTCACAATAAACAAGATCACAGTCGGCATAGACGAAGAGATCGTCTTCAACCACGAAGGAGATGAACCGACTCGGAAAGTCAAAACTTTGGCAAAAACACAGCAGCAAGTCGGAGTGAGGATGCCCGAAGCGGGCTACTTCACCAACCTTGGCCTGGTCTTCCCAGCAAAAGATCTACGGGACAATGCAGGTATTATTCCGAGAGGGCAGAAGGAGTTTCCCATGTACGCTGTCACTGGCTTCACAACAACTGGTACTCTCTACAAGATCGAGTACTACCTCACAGTCAAGGTAGGCTGAACTTGGTAAATCACATGCCGCGAAATCTGCTGACTGAATGTAGGCGCAAATGTCGTCAGCAAGAGACATTCTGCTCCGTCAGCCCATTGTGGTATGTCCATTTGACCATGCTGGCTGCAAAGAGGAGATGGAGGCCATTGAGCAAGCAGCCAAGGACGCCGCACACGTCACACCTGACAACCCCATGTTACCCGCGAGTACTATTATCCGATCCAACGACCCAGAAGGCTTACGCGCGCTCGGTATTGCAATTGTAGGAGGCGTACGGAAACCGCTAATTGAGTGAGGTCCTTGTCACACAAAAGAGTTGGATATCTGGATGCATGCGATTTTACCATACGAGGAACGGTTGTGTTTGTCGATTTGCACGTTTTGTCTCTACCATTGGTGAAAGGAGAAGGGCTGAAGCACCAGCACTATTGGAATAATGTCACCAACGAGCAACTGAAACTACCTGGACAGCAAATCCGCATTACTCTACACGTACAGCCGTGGGTTGCATAAGACGCAATGGCATGCACGACACAGGGCCAAGATCGATGATGCAACCAGCGGAGCCCGGAGCCATGTCGAAGCGACCATCTACACTACGCATTGAATCTGTTTGAACACAAAAGGCGCAAGGTCATTATACCCAGTGAGCTTGCGCATAGTTTAAGGGGAGCATTTTTGGCTTTTGATTGGCGTTACAAGGAAGGCACGATGGGACGGCCGCTTGTTGTTTATGATACCTTCGAGTCCTTCATTTCTCTTTAAATTATAAACTCAGAGGAGAACATGGAGAACGCTTCGGCGGGTACCAGGAGGCCTTGTATTGGAGGACCGGTTGCACGCATTGACTCGAGAGGGTAGAAGAGAGGAAGCAGAGGTGACTCAAGAGCAAAGCCATAGTAGTTGGGTTAGCAACAGCTATGAGGGAGAGTTGACGAATACCACTACTCACATCACATCACTTGTATTTTGTTCTCTCGAAAAACCCCTCATATCCATTGAAGAAATTCAGCATCTTAGCCATATTCTCACTCCTCACCATCAGGCCACTGATCCATCAAGCCCTCCGTCCCAACTTCCCCTCCCATCCTCCTCACCAGCGCCCCTAGATTCATCCTCACGCTATACCTCAAATACTTCGTCTCATACCTCTTCGCATACCCGCCTCCCAACCCCCCGATATCGCTCTCCCCACCACTAGGATGATGATGCGCGAAAACCGGTGGTTGGACCGTTAGACAAACCCTCTCATCCCCGTTTCCACCTACGCCTCCACCACCACGACTAGAGGGAGAATGCTGGGCCTTCTGCCGCCCCATGTCTGGGTCGTTCCCGGCACACCATCGTCCTAGCTCGCTGTCGAAAATACCGTTCCACCCCGCGACGCCGAATTGATGGAGGAGGCGCCGGGCGCCGCGTTGGGATACGGCGTAGCCGACTGTGCAGAGGGTGCCGCCTGTTGCGCGGTGGTAGATGCGTGTGTGGGGTGGAAATGCGGTGCCTAGGGCATCTGGGTCGCCTTGGAAGGGGTGTGCTCTTAGGTGCTGTGGTGAGGGCACTGTGGCGTCGTTGGGGTGCGTTAGGATGGTGCTGCGAGAGAGCTGTGGGTTGGGTGCTAGACGTGGCATGCCGGTGCCGCAGTGACCGAGCCAGAGTATGTCCCACTTTGTTGGGTTGCCGTAGGGTGATGTTCGGGGTGTGCTGAACTGGGATGGTATAGAAGATAGAGGGAGGGAGGTAAGTGTCTTTGGGAGATTGGATATGTCTAGGATCTTGAAGGCGGTATCCTTTGTTTCTGTGTTTGGATGGGTTTGAGTTTTGCCTTTCAGAATAGACGTGTCATAGTTTTCCGATAGGAAGCGTGATGCGAGTGCGAATCGTTGGAGGTTCTGACGAATTCGAATGTCCCAGTCTACATCGTCTTCGACAATGAGAGCTGTGGTCAAATTCTGGGCGACGATGCTTCCATTTTGTTAGTTCAGTGTCTTCTCTTGGTCAAGTTTAGAGGCCGTATACTTTTGTAATGCGTTCATGTGGGTTCGCCAACTTCCTCGAATGCCTGCAGAAAGCTTCCTATTCTCTTCTGGTGGTGGATATGCCTTTTCGTTGATACTTTCTCCCGTCACACCTTCCACGAACTCGAGCTTGATATTGGAAATTGCTGCTGAAAGACTCATTGCATCGCGGCGGTCAGTACGGAAGGGGAGGTTGAGGACTAAGATCTTCTCGAACTTGGGTTGTGTTAGTATATCGCAGTGTCAAATAGAGCGATCTCATACATACCCCTAAGGTAGTATTCAGTATACTTCTCAAGCTCTCGTTCCGTACATACTCGAATGAATCCTCCGGTATCAGGAGTTCAGACCTCCCTATGTTGAACCACAACCACAACACGCCGAAGAAGACACACGTCGTCAGCAGTCTAGGCGTCGAGCACCAAGCACTTCTCCTCCTTACAGTCTCAAATCTGGCGCCGCTCTTCAGAGACATGAGTCCAAGCTATCGATGGAAATGCCTTGTAGGCGCAGGTAACGTAGCAGCAGCAATACTGTGAAGATGTGGAGAAGTGACGCATGATGGGAAAGTAAGACTCGAGTGACACAGCATGGTTAGAAGTAAAGCGAAATACTATATTCATGTTGCTCACTCTCTAGGTTTGCGACTATTCGACACGCGGCTTGCCAGGCTAAATCGATCTGCCGGACGGCATGCACCCCGCATGCTGTATACTCCGCGAGTGACTGCATTGCGGCAACTAATGTAGCCAAGTGTAGATATATTTTCCTGCTACCTAGGTACCCTCGTTTTTGGTATGCGCAGGCACGTGAAAAGTAACAAAGGTGCGCATGCGGAAGTAGTGGATCCGTACTGTGGCAACTCGCCGCGGAGGTTTGTCATCGGAATCTTTTGGAAATGCAAGCCTATCGATAGGCCGGCGCGTTGCGTGACTGCTTTCTCCGCGACATCGGGGCGAGAACTTTGGACTCTCTTAATAGTCTTGTGCCATTCTTTCCTTCTTCATTGACTCTTCATATCTCTTCCTGCATATTAAGGTGTCGCTTGTCTTCGCGCTTCTTTCTCAGTTCACGTCGCAAACTGCTTGCCAACCCCCCTCCCCCACTAAAGCACGGCGCAACATGAGCGCCATTCTTTCTGCCGACGATCTCAACGACTTCATTTCACCTGGTGTCGCATGTATAAAGCCTATAGAGACGCTCCCAGTACAGCAAACAGATAGTTCGGTATGCTTAATCTTCGCATTGCGTCATGCGCAGGCGCATTCTAACAGATATGGTAGAATCCATACGAAGTCACGACCGAAGAGAAAGCCGCCGCCTCAGAACCGCCACCACCCGCTTCAATATCGCTTACGGATTGTCTCGCCTGCTCAGGATGCGTAACAAGTGCAGAAGCCGTGTTAGTCTCGCTGCAATCCCATACCGAGGTTCTCACAACGCTCGATACATACCCGTCGTTACACGCACCATGGCTGGCACATAATGGGACGAACGGAGTAACAAACGGACATGCAAGTAATGGAATAGAGGACAATATGAACGGGCAGAGTGCTGAAGGAAAGCTATTCGTCGCCAGCGTCTCACCACAGTCTCGCGCAAGTCTGGCGGCTGTCTTCAACATTTCCGAGGCAGAGGCTGGGAACATGATCGCGCAGCTCCTTAGTGGGCCATCAGGTCTGAGGTCTGGTGGACACCGGGGAAGCGATTTCACCTGGGTCATCGACACCAATGCGATGCGCGAAGCCTGTCTTGTGGCAGCAGCAGACGAAGTTACGAATGCTCTCTCTCCTGAAGCATCCAAGATATCGCCAAAGCCTGGATCCGAGGGCGCGATTGATACGACCCCAAAAGCTCCCATACTAACCTCTGCCTGCCCTGGGTGGATATGCTACGCAGAAAAGACGCATCCATATGTCCTCCCGCATCTCTCGCGACTCAAGTCACCGCAAGCCCTTACCGGCACTTTAATCAAGTCAGTCCTCAGCGAACGTTTCAACGTACCACCATCTCAGATATGGCACCTTGCAATCATGCCATGCTTCGACAAGAAGTTAGAAGCTAGCCGCGGCGAGCTCACATCGGCTGCGTGGTTACCTAGTTATGACCAGTCGCAGGAAAAGATCCGAGACACCGATTGTGTAATTACAGCTCGCGAACTCTTGCACCTTGCAGCGGCCCGTGGTATCAACTTTGCGTCGCTTCCCCGAACACCGCTTCCCTCTGCCAACCGGACGCCGTTCCCAGATCCAACGCTCGATGCTTTTCTATTCCCTCCTTCGCGCCGGAAGAACCAGAGCACAGTCGCTGGGTCTTCTGGCGGATATTTATACCACATACTACAAACATATCAAGCTCGAAATCCAGGATCCTCGATATCAGTAGTACGGGGGCGTAATGCCGATGTGGTAGAATACTCGGTAGTCCGTGGCTCGGAAACGATAATCAAAGCAGCGCGATTCTACGGTTTCAGGAACATCCAGAACTTGGTACGGCGACTGAAGCCAGCGAAAGCCAGTAGATTACCGGGCGGCAAAACGGGTGTCAGCAGGAGGCCAGGCGGGGCCGTAGCTGCTGCGGGTGAGGGGGTGAAGGATTATGCATATGTGGAGGTCATGGCTTGTCCAGGCGGGTGTACAAACGGCGGTGGACAAATCAAGGTCCAGGAAGTAGAGGAAGTACGGGTCTACGAAGGGATTCCAGAGGCGAATGGAGATGCGCCCGCGCCCAAGCCAGGTCCAAAGGAGCAGAAAGAGTGGCTGGCGAGGGTGGATGAGGCCTACTTCTCGGGTACAGAATCGGAAGACGAGAGAACAGATGGAGACGGCGACCAACAGATGTCAGATGTGTACACAAACGGGCACTCTCCTGAGCAAGATGTTGTTGATGGTATATCGAGGTCACGCATGAAGCATCTCATGACACACTGGGCCGATATCACGGGTGTCGATCAGCAGAAGCTGATTTACACATCCTACATCAAAGTAGAAAGCGACGTTGGGAAGAAGAAACAAAGCGACATGGAACGTGTTGCTGGGCTGGCTGTTACCGCTGGGGGCGGATGGTAAAGCCCCGCTTACGAGAAACGAATGCATTAGACATGAGCACGAGCATTGGGTGGCGTTTTATAGATAGGCGAAACATTGGGACGGCTTTGCAGTAACGCCCCCCATGATGACTTTGAAAGTCAGTAAACAGGATC
>JAESFQ010001058.1_pt1 | contig 10001 bp, 9 predicted proteins | sample 9269431 | NCBI WGS metagenome assembly JAESFQ01 (sample SAMN14502588, study PRJNA617103) | algae metagenome | isolation source: Plectolyngbya sp. WJT66-NPBG17 and co-occurring heterotrophs from well... | place: USA: Mojave Desert, Joshua Tree National Park, California | collected 2006-08-06 | reverse complement strand
CCATTCACGTTTCGCAGGGCATGGCTGGATTCTGTGCGATTGCGCTTGAGACTAAAGCTAATCATGAGCATATCAAGACAACAAGCTTTGTGATGTTCAGAGAAACATCTCCTCCAAGTCCACAAAGCTACCAAGAGCTATGTTTCGGACGTAGTTGGAATCCATGCAGCTACAAGTCAAAATATACTACCAGAAAGCCGATCCAACTGCCTACCACTCCGACTGCTGAATACGAACTCGTAAACATGAGCGGTAGAAACTCATACCGAGAACCAAATACTAGACCATGTACCAACGAGCAGTATGCTATCAATGGAATTGAGAGAGCGATGTAAAGCAGGGAAAAGCGATCTAGCAAAAAGATCCTAGGTTTGGGGGAACTGTTGTATGTTAGCGGAGGCTCAAACAAGAGAAGAGGTCACCTACGCTGGAGCTAGCCGATCGAAGGCGATAAGGAAGAGGACGAGCCAGAAGATGGTATAGACTGTCTTCACAGGAAACTCGGCTGCCGTGTATAGCAGAGGGAAGAGTGATACATGACCGGCGACAGCTAGGGGTCGGAAAGCGCCAAAGTATCGACGATCCTGGAGCGCTATTAAGCTGAATGGGATTATGACGAGCAAGATTGCCTTTTCGTGGACATGCCAGCCGAACAAAAAGGACGCATAGCCGCATAACGTTATAGCACCAACGAAGGCCTCCCATGTAGGTTTGTACAGGAGACGGAGCAGAACAGGCTGGATGGCGTTAGCTCAATTAACATTCTGGGGTGCAGGTATACATACAATCTGTGTGCCTAGTGTAAGAAGGAAGCAAATCAATGGGTCTATGTCGGGAAGCACCGCGAAGGAAGTGTCTCCCACGAGCCCTCGAGTTACACTGTTCACTGCCTCTTGATCAACGTGCAGGCCGAGGCGCGGTGCCACTAGCAGTGTTAGCTTGATATACAAGGGTGATGGGAAGTTGCATACGGTATATTAGAACTCGGTCAGAGAAGGAGTACAAGGCCCAGACGTTCGGCGCCCAGTATGCATGACACAGACCTCGCGAGAATGGGAACAGGCGACTGAACACTTGCCCAATTTGCCCCCACATCGCGAATGGACCAAAAGCGGCTGCGAATACAGCAAAGATGCCCACGCCTAATTTGACACAGTTGAAGAATCGTATGGTCAAGTATGGGAAGGACGGCCGTTGCCCCAAGCAGTAAGCGCGCAGAAGGTAGACAAAGTACGCAGGTGCGAGGTACAGGTAGATGTGCTTGAGACACAAAAGCGCTGCAAAGAGCAAGCCGGACAGTAAGAGTGTCGAGTTGTTGCGGGCCAAGACCATAGAGAGGACCAAGATGCCATAGAGGAAGCCATTGTACTGAAAGTGGATGTGGTCGATGATCAGCAGTCCTGGTGACAATAGAACGGAGAGTGCAGCTGCATGGGCAGTGACTTTGGATTTCGACGTCTTCACGTAGCTGGTGAACATTTAGTAACAGACGGATCATGTAGGACGGTATGTAAGTACAGATGCAAAGCGTAAACCAAGACGAGCTCGGTAAGTATGACTGTAGTACGCTGGAAGTATACTGTCTGCCAGCTGTTGTATCCCAGGTCTTTTACACTGAGCAGACCTGGGTCAACATATGGTGCAACCTGAGACATTAGCCACTCAAAGTAGGCAAAGAAGGGCGGATAGTCCAAGGTCCATTCCGAGGTTTTCTGTGGAGTGTGTTAGACTGGAATCATTGCGTGGCATCGACAGTATGGTTGTCTGACTTCGTAGTACCACTCCTGAATGGGTAGGGAATGCGTCAGAGCTAGCCAGTTACGATGGACCTCGAAGTCGGTCGACTTACTGCCGCAGATGGTCAGCATGGACAAGGGACCAAACTTGAGAATCGCGCAATAAGACGTACTAAGCAGGAAACAACAGCACCTTGAGCGCTGTGGCCACAACGGCGCACTGCGCAATGGACGGGTACAGGTCTGCCATGGGAAAATGGACAGCGAGTGGATGCACGATCGTCGGAAAGCACAGATTGACCAGTCGGTCGTAGTTGGGTGTCACGTGCTCGCTTAGGGATAGCCCATCCTTACCAGTCGAGCACCAGCGGACAATGGTTCTATGAAGGCGTCCAACGACAGAAGACGCAAACGTCATTTTGACATGTCAGCAAACCCTCAGGGGCAAGCATGGCACACGTGGAGGTTTCGCATAATGGCGTCTGACATCTGATACCCTGAAGACGGAGTGCTCCGTGTTTGTTGCACACATGACGACCATTTCGCAGTAGTATGCCGCCGGAACTAGACCATGTGGAAACGTTCTGTATCGATTGCTGAGACAAGGGCATACAAGAGGGCCGGCACCAAGGGCCATCCTTACGCCTGGAACTGGAGCCGCAATTCGATCTGGACCCTTTGGTGTTCGCCTGACAAAGGGAAAAAAAAGGGACCCGTCTTAAGAGCAGCACTATCAGGCGGCTCGTCTAGTCAGGGACGAGTGTGCATATCTGCAATTACCCGTTGCCCGCATCTGCTGGATGGCTCCGGGCTGCACCGTTGGTAGCACAACACGACCTACGCCAGGCACTGGGGGCGCGTCGCTGCACGAAATACCGCGCCGCATAGCACAGGCGTGTACGGGTCCAGAGAACGATAGGGCAGCGGTTCGTGTCGACGGTGGTTTGCACGATTCAGACGTGGCCTGCGCGTTTAAATAAGCGGTGCGCTAGTTGTCCGCTTTGGGCTGCCTCATTTGCGCCTGCCTCCTAATGTGCCCTGCTAGTTAGCATTTCTCACCGACCTCTTTCTTCTCTCCTCCGCTACGGCTTCAGATCGCATCGCTCTTCTTCGATCCTCTTCGTTCATTACCTCCTCTTCTCCCCGCATCGAGGCTCCCGGCAAAGCTTGCTTCTTTGCTCTTCATTCTTATTGTTCGCTCTTTTAGTGCACGCATCCTCAAACAAGCCACGCGAGTTTGTTCTTCGGCAACTCTGGCACACTGCATGTAATTGCGCCTCTGCTGCCTACACTATTCCAGCCTGCCACCGTACGCTTTTGGACCTTCGTACCTGTATCATTACGGCTTCGACTGCCCGCGTTGTGAGCCTGTCTTGTATTGTTAGACCTTCCAACCGCCCGTTGCCATTGTGCTTTTGGGAGTACGTCTTCTCAAACACGTCTTCCCCGCTGTAAAACTAACACTATGCAGAACGCTATACATCTTGTAATACAGCAGCATCTTCTCAAGCCCAGCGACCACTCTGCAACCGGTTGCAACTTCACCTTCTGCCATACATATTTCGCCGTCCGGTCCAACGAGTCCCGGACGCAGTAATACACCTTCACCACGGCGGTTCTATCTCAAAGCGCGCGGGACAGCTTCAACCTGCCCCCGCATCTACTCGGTATGCAGCAACACGAGGGCGCCCCGAACGCTCCCAGCGGACCCCGTCTGCAGTCGAGCTTCCACAGGCAGATGAACGGTGGTCATCACGGCTTTTCCCACGGCGCCTTCGCCACGAACCAGCCCGGCTATGGCGACCGACACCCGGAGAGGGCGAACAACATGTCTATCAACACCGGCAGACTCAACCCTGGTAACCAGAACGGCAACGACTTGCAAACCCCAGGAACCGGTTTCGACATGAACTTCACCCCTCTGCTCCCTTCGCAGTTGCTCCTTGGTAGCCCCTTCCAGCCAGGCTCGCCCTCGGCTTTCGCTTCCCCGCAATTCCAGAACTTTGCACAGTTCGCTAGTCAGAACCAATCCCAGCAGCAGAACCACCAGTCCAACCATGTGGGAAGTCCCTTGCAGCAGCCTCTCTCGCCCCAGCTGTACCAGAGCATGGTCTCTCCCACCAGTGGCTTCTTCGGTGGTCCGCAGTCACCCACTGGAGGTTTCCCTGGTTACGGCGGCCAGGGTCTTGGTGGACTTGGCTCCTCTATGCCGATCGCTCCCGGCCTTGTCTCCGGGACAAGCAGGACTGTATACTTGGGCAATATTCCTCCTGAGACTTCCGCGGAGGAGATCCTAGGCCATGTGCGCAGTGGTCAAATCGAGTCCGTCAGGCTTTTGCCAGACAAGAACTGCGCCTTCATCTCCTTCCTCGACAGCAGCTCCGCTACCCACTTCCACTCTGACGCAATCTTAAAAAAGTTGTCAATCAGGGGCCAGGACATCAAGATTGGGTGGGGAAAGCCGTCGCAGGTCCCCACATCTGTGGCCTTGGCCGTACAGCAGTCGGGCGCTTCTCGCAATGTCTACCTAGGCAACTTGTCCGAGGACGTTTCAGAGGATGAACTCCGCGAGGACCTCAGCAAGTTTGGTCCCATCGACACCGTCAAGATCGTCCGGGAGAAGGCTATTGGTTTTGTTCACTTCTTGTCCATCGGAAATGCCATCAAGGCTGTTTCCCAGCTTCCCCAGGAACCAAAGTGGCAAGCTCCTAGACGCGTATACTACGGCAAAGATCGGTGCGCATACGTTTCGAAGACCCAGCAGCAGAACGCTGCGCAGTACCTGGGCATTGCTCCTGGCTACGCCCATGTTCTAAACGGTGCGGACCGCGATATGATCTCTAACGCTCTTGCTCAGCAATCCGTCGCTGCCGCTGCTGTCGCAACGTCTGCAGGTGGTGTAAACAACTTGGGTAACCGAACAGTTTACTTGGGCAACATTCATCCGGAGACTACCATTGAGGAGATTTGCAACGTCGTGCGTGGTGGTCTTCTTCACCACATCAGGTACATCCCGGACAAGCACATCTGCTTCGTTACTTTCATCGACCCGACATCGGCTGCATCATTCTACGCCCTTAGCAATCTTCAGGGATTGATGATCCACAACCGTCGCTTGAAGATCGGTTGGGGTAAGCACTCTGGTGCTCTCCCGCCTGCGATTGCCCTTGCCGTCAGCGGCGGTGCCTCACGTAACGTTTACATTGGCAATCTGGACGAGTCTTGGACAGAAGATCGTCTGAGGCAAGACTTTTCGGAGTACGGCGAGATTGAATTAGTCAACACTCTGCGCGAGAAGAGCTGTGCATTCGTCAACTTCACCAACATTGCAAATGCCATCAAGGCCATCGAAGCGATCCGTGGTCGTGACGAATACAAGCGATTCAAGGTCAACTTTGGAAAGGACAGATGTGGTAACCCTCCCCGCCAGATGAACAACCAGCAGGCCCAGGCTCAGCAAGCCGGTAGCGATGGTCTCCAATCGCCATCGCCTATCAATGGACTGCACCCCAACCGTGCTGGTGCTTCAGTCTCGCCGACTGGCTCTGGTGCCCCAGGCTCAGGTCAAAGCACCAACGGGCAGTTCCCTTCTGTGCAAGCACCCGCTTCGAATAACATCATGAACTCTGGCAACAACAATCCCCTCATGATGTACCTCCATGCTCAGCAACAGCAGCAGCAACAACAGGTTGAAGCCAGCATGCAACAACACCAGCAACAGCAGCAGCAGCAGCAGCAGAACCAACAGCAACAATCATTCCAGTCGCCGCAAGCTGCATTCTACGGCGCTGACTTGAACACTCCTCAGCCGCACCACTCGCACAGCTCCCACCAGAGCACCTCGAGCTTCAGTCTGATTAACGGTACCTCGACTGGTGGTTCCGGTGCTACTACTGTTGGGGGTCTACTTGCGCCCTCAAACCTCGGCTCGCGTGCTCAACACTCTCGCGCTGTGAGCCTTCCCGCTTTCACCCAAGGCCCCTTCAACCACTCCATGCAGCAATCCCAAGCACCTCAGCAAGGCTCTTTCGGTAGCCTAAGCTCCGGTATCGGTGGTTTCGGCAGTGGCAACGGCGGTTATGGTCTCGCCATCCAGGGTGACGGTGGTCTTCCTGGGTGGGCTGAAGAGGAGGTTGGTGCACAGTAAGCGTAACCTGGATGCGCGTATCTTCTTCCATGTGTGATACTTGCTCTTCATTTACGTCGGTTATTATTACTACCTTCACACACCTTCACACATCTTTTCTTTTGCATATGTCTGGTCTAGGGTTCATGGCGCGAGCTGATCTAGCTTTGGGGATCGAAGTTCAACTATGTGTTGTAATTGAATGTGCGCAGAATGTTGCCTTAATACTTGACCTTACCACCTTCGCTTTCTTTTCTTTCTTCGTTAGCTTTTTTTTTACGTTGTTGTAGTTTAGATACCCGTAGGGATTCCTAGGGATTTGGTCGGACGGAATGACACTAGACGGTCATATGAATGTCTGGGTAGGGTAGGCCTGGCAAGTAGTCAATCAAACTGTAAAACTATATATCGTCCACGGCTATCACCATGTGTTGTCATTTGAATTGCTTTCACGATGCAATCACGGCACTATCTAGATCTCAATGCATTTGGGGTATCTGGTTGTAAATGAGATTATGCAAACACTCGCTCAACCGCGCATGCGCAGGGCATCGCACCACATGCGCACCACTGCCTCCTGCTCCTGGCCCTTGTTATTCGTTGTAACTGGAGCCATCATTATTTCTCTAACCTCTGACCGGCCCAGATCGCGCCCGTCTTTGATCTTACTCCAACAGTCACGTACCACAGCCTGTGCGTACTCGACATCGACTTCTTCCTCGTCGAGTTCCATCGCGGTACCGTTTTCCGTCGTGTCATAACCTGAGGCTATGTTGTTGTTGTTGCTGTTGTCTGCATCTTCGGCGCCCAGCAACGTGCTGATGCAGACCACGACGCCTGGTGATGAGACAGCGCCTGATTGCGGCCCTTCACGGGTTGCTCGGAGCTCCCCAATCTGTATCGTACAGAGCCCTCCACTGTAGGATGTGCCTTCACGCACAGCGAGTACGTGTCTCGGCGTCCACAGAGCGGAACACTGGTATCGCAGTAGGGAAGTATGCGCGTCTTGCTGTCGCATTGGTATCGATGTGATGGTCTCTTGCTGCGCTAACGGTTGCGCAAAGACATATGTGCGGTTGGGCGAGAGGCTCGAGACTTGGAGGAGGTGCTGGTATGAATGTGTGTATGGCTTTGGTTTACCGTCTGCACCCGTGGGTAGCTGGTATCCTGGGGGTATGGTGTCGCGGAATGCTCGGTAGGACAGCGACCATGGTGTTTGTTGACGTGTGGCGTTCTGAAAGCTGGTCTCGATGCCTTGGATGAGGGTGTTTACGGTGGAGAGGGAGGCGTCGATGTGGGTGGAGGGGTTGGAAACGAAGTATAGCCTGTGATGTTAGCTTTGCCTGAACGGTATGTGTGTGTGACAAGGGCAGGATTACCCGCTATATTTCATTTTGTCTATGTTATTAGAGCGTGTTGGAGATGGATTCACTATGCGTAGAACTGGCTGGGTTTGGACGGTATTGACTATCGCATTGTTGTGTAGATTCTACAAGCGAGAGGGTAGAAATATAGACTGAAGAGCGCACATGGCCGTAACCGTGGATCAAGGTGCCAAAATGTTAAGTACAGATGCAATGAGCAACGCGAGGCTGCTGGGTGGAACACAAATGAATGCTCCCGGGTGGGTGGGGCAACTCTTAGCGCCGCGGCAACAACCGCTTCCAAGATTGGTTTTGTACCTATTGAATGTCCAAGTTTTGATTCGATGAGCGTCTTAACTTAGGACAATACCCGCAGTACTAACTTAAAGCAGCAGTTTTACCATGTAACACATAATCTTGGAATGTAACTGTCAAGGATAACTGAGAGTACATTATTCGTCCCTGCTGCAGACTCTCGTGCCTACCACAACAACGTACCATGAAGATGTTAACAGGCCCAAGATAGCTTAAACCTTCATGGTGCGTTCTCGTGTTTATCATAACACTAAAGAAACCCTACTTTGAACGTATGGGCAGCGGAGCTACGCACATGGACAGTGCGCGAGGTTCTGTCGATGCTGAAGTCTACAATATTACCGATGACTCGCTCTGAGATCCAAAGTGAGTTGCCCTGAAAGTACAGTACAGTTCCTCGACTCATGTCTGTGCCCGGGACGTTAATGTAAGCTCGCGAACTGCTGCCAATTATCGCACAGTCACGATGGCCTTCGCTGACTACATGGCTAGCTGTGTTGGTTTCCTTCCAGCAGGCAAAGCTGGCGTCTGGGAAGTAGTCGTCAATTGAGATTTCGTACTCCGCTTGTTCTCGGTCGTTGATGTACTCCAACCAAGCGGCTGTGGAAGATCCAAAGTCCGACGAGTGAAATGCAGCGCGCCCAATCCGATTTCGCTCAGCCAGTACGGTAGTCCACTGCCTTGGTGTCATCAGTGGCCACTGTGCAGTGACGAACAGTGACGCTATTAGAAACTTGACAGTCAGCCAGTCTTCCAGGTAAGGCGCCAGCATAGGCATCCGGCCTTCGTGAAGGCTTAGCGCGAGCCGGCTCAGTGCGACGCCTGTAGTGACGACTTGTTTCATAGCATGAAGAAACCTTGAGGGCTCATCCGAGCATTCGATATCAATACCAAACTGCTCGTAGATTTCATCCGGTTCCATCAGCGGCGCAACGATACCTTGGATGTGTGTAGCCATGACCTCGAAGACGTTATTAGCCACGTAGTTTGAATCAGCTCTAAGCGCCGGATCCAAGATATGGTTGTCATTGTAGGCTGCATTTTGCATCAAGGTGTTCTGCTCCGAGTTGTTGGGAAAACACACTGCACGACAGCATGGACATGTATTCGGGCAGAATTCGTTGCCGACACCATTCAGCCATGTGGTCAGACATAGTAGATGGAAGGTATGGCCGCATATCGTCTGAACGATGGCACAGGTATCGGGGTTCCAGTCATCAAAACAAACGGGACACACCGGATCATCAGAAGGTTCCGATTGCTTGATATAGCTTCTGAGATATTGCTTGCGCGACTGTGCTGGGAAGTACTTTTTCTCAAGGGAAGTCTGCATCGCTGTTAGCGGTCTGGTTACTTAGAACCGCCAACTCGCTGAGTGAGAGGGGTTTAACATGCTAATTCAATCTCGGCGTTGTGAGGATAGAGCAATCCTGATCATGTACAGTGCCACTACGCTGACTTCACACAGCACCGTCTGCGCTGTAGTTGAACGCCTCACTCATGTTTCGCGCTTTCGGTATCTGAGCAATGTCCGCAGGCGGTGCGACGATGTAGGTAAGGTAAATACTACTATTCGAGAACACGTTTCCAGAGGTAAATCAAGCGTGCCAGTATCCCATCGTGATATGCTGTATATTTGCAATACTTTTGCAATGGCTGGAGTCCCTTGAGAAGTGTAGCGTCGTTCCGTTACAGGCTTCAAGGCATGCCTGTCGATTGAAAGACGTTAACGGACCCTAATGTGTTGTCAGTGACTGTAAGAAGATGAGCTGCGAATTGCGAATATGGTGTCAACGCGTTCGACTAGCATCCTTGTCTCTTTGTCTCTCGATCAGATACCTCACCCGTGTTGGCCGGTACCTCAACGCCTTGGAATCCCTAGTTCAATCTGGAGTTATTGTATCAGAGGACTCGCCAATACTATCTTGAACATTAGATGTAGAACCATTTATTCTTGATCTCGAATACAGTTTTGTGTCGAGATATCTACCTTAACATCAATGCGCAAGCCGTCTATTTCTGTGCATCGAGGGAATCTGTACAACTCCTATGAAGGGCATTAAATTGTACTCTGACAGATATAAGTTTCCATCAGGTCGTTGAAGCTTACCTTCTACAGCTGCCGTGTAAGCCCCGATATTTAACATGGTTCTTCGGAGGGCAATCTCTCGGTCCGCATCTTGCGGAGTAATTACTAGTCCCTCGGTCGAGCCTCGACCAGCCTCACGCCACCCACGTATTGTATACTGGCACTAACCATAGAAAGGTACCGCATCTCCGTCATGAGTCATTATTCTTGTATTGAATATGGTGCGTTCGGCCGCTGATATTGTAAGAGCGGGGATTTATGTTGAAATCCTCGATAGGACGCAGCGGCACCGGGTAGTTCGCGCCTGCCTCTTCTAGCCTAGAGAGCGGAGTCGGTGGACTAGCGGCACATGCTTGCGAAGCTTCGACACC
>JAESFQ010001057.1_pt1 | contig 10005 bp, 7 predicted proteins | sample 9269431 | NCBI WGS metagenome assembly JAESFQ01 (sample SAMN14502588, study PRJNA617103) | algae metagenome | isolation source: Plectolyngbya sp. WJT66-NPBG17 and co-occurring heterotrophs from well... | place: USA: Mojave Desert, Joshua Tree National Park, California | collected 2006-08-06 | reverse complement strand
ATGCGACATGCACGGTGACATCTTCTCAGTTGACCGCAGTGGCGGCTTTTCTAGGTCCCTGTGCAGGATGCAGGCCAGTTTGCGTGACTGTGCCATGGCTACAGATAGCCCAACAAATGTCCTCTTTGCTTCTACTAGCAAGTAGGTGCCCCTGGACGTGCCTTGACCGTTAGATGCTATCGTGGCGGGTTAATGCAGGGACTACAAGGACTTTGTATCCCGTCTCTTCACCCTGGCTAGCGTCTTGACACGCTCGAGAGTTGATGCTCATCACGCACCATATTCACAGTCACATACTACATGAACGATTCTGCATTTCATCATAAGCTAGGCCATGCTTTTCTCTTTAAGCCCACCCATAATGTTACTTTGCCCACCATTTCGCGTCTTCAAGAAGACCGCGCACACCGCGACGATAGCCCCAATAATGAAAACCTTTTGGCCCATAGAAAGCCCATCAGCGGAACCAGTAACAGCAGCCAGTCCAGGAACCTTGGCCTTGGTGGAAGAAGGCTGGGATACTTCCGCAATGTTGACAACATCGTCAGTAGACGGAGTCGCTGTAATATCGAGTTCGTCGCCAGGAATGGCAGGTTCAGCAAGTCCGTATAAATCTTGAAGAAAAAGGCACAACTATCAGCAGCTCTCCAACCTGAGGGGTCGACTCAATAGCAAAGAATGCATACTGATGTCTAGAGTTCCGCATGAATACCTTCCTCTGGCACCTCGAGCTCTCCGCTCTTGGCGATCTTGACAGTCTGGACCGGCTTGTCTCCAGCACCCTTCTTGACGTTCTCAATCTTCTCCACGACCTCGTAGCCCTCGAGGACCTCTCCGAAAACGACGTGGCGGCCATCGAGCCAGCTGGTGACGACGGTGGTGATGAAGAACTGGCTGCCATTGGTATCCTTTCCGCTATTGGCCATGCTGAGGAGACCCTTGCGGGTGTGCTTGAGCTTGAAGTTCTCATCAGGGAACTTGGCTCCATAGATGGATTTACCTGGTGTACGAAGTCAGCGAATGTTTCAAATGCAATTCGTACAGGGAAATTGCGTACCGCCGGTTCCGTCACCCTTGGTGAAATCTGGGGTCTTGTCAGCGCTGCGAATCCCATTAGGGGATACTACAAGTTGCACTTACCACCACCCTGGATCATGAAGTTGCTGATAACGCGGTGGAAAGTAGACCCCTCATATCCGAAGCCCTTCTCGCCAGTGGCAAGAGCACTGTAGTCTGTATCAGATCCTGAACCTATACGTAGAGTTGTAGATGACCGTACCGGAAGTTCTCGGCGGTCTTGGGAACAGTCTTGCCGTAAAGGCCAATGGTGATGCGGCCTAGCTCCTCATCGCCGTGAGTGATGTCGAAGTACACCTGTATTGGGTTAGCAAATGTGAACGTATATCCCGATTGCGAGCTCCACACACCTTGTGGGTGATCTTGGGTCCCTTGGTAGCCTCTGCGCTTTGAGCAAAGAAGACAAAGGTGATCGAAAGGATCAAGAGGAGCGAAATTACAGCTCTCTGAATAGTAGCCATGATGCCTGTATGTGTCGAGAAGCAACTGAGGGAACTCGCAGGGTTAAGTAGTTTGGGAAGCCCCGTGCAATGGTGGAGGGAATGTTGAAACGTTGCGTTTTACCAAGATACAGAGCGAATGCCCGCATTGTCGCACTAGGGCTGGTTGGGCCTAGCGGGAAATGCGGGCGGAAGTCTGGAATTCGAGATCAGACAAGACAATTGACACTTCAACACGCGAATTCGTCGTCGGAACGCTGATCCGCCATGGTGGGTTATTGAACCGCCCATTCCCCTTGGGCTAGTCTTACTGATGGTTTCAGGTGTTCATCAACGGCTTCAGCTTCACGGAAGCGACGCTCGTAAAGCGATCCCTCGAATCATTCTTCGGCATCGGACCGTCGGTCTCGCAGCGCATCATGGCGAAATTCTACATCCATCCGTGGGCAAAAGTCGGCAGTCTGAAAAATGCGACAGTCATGGATCTGACGGCGGAGCTGGCGAACATGAAGATTGAGAATGATTTACGGCGGCAAGTGCAGGATGATATTCGGAGGTTGAGGGATATAGGCACATATCGTGGAAGGAGACATGCTATGGGTTTGCCCGTGAGGGGCCAGAAGACAAGGACACAGGTATGCTTAATCTCGAAAGAGGAGCTGCGATTATGGTGGGCATGTGTGCTAATGGTCGCAGATTGCGACTGCGCGACGGTTGAACAAGATGGAACGAGGTGGTTCTGGAAGAGTGGGGTTGTAGGTTGGGATAAAGCATACATACGAGTGTATAACATTGTACAGTATGCAGGCATTGGACGGTGTCTACAATACGTATTTAGAGGGAATACACGGCACATACATGACATCTTGAAGCGTAAAGTAGCCATGAGAACATTTCAAGCCCGCTCGATACACCTTGGCGTTGTCTTAGTATGACATTTGTTTGTTACTGGTTTCAGAACAGAATGTCGAGAAGTGTATCTTGCGAACTCCGAGGTATAACATTGGGCACAAGTCAACTGCCGAGAGCTATTAAGAACTCTATTTGCGCGTTCATGCCCTTGTCATACTGAGAACATTCTTTGGCTCCACATTCACTCAATACCTAGGTAGGCTTTGCCGTCTTATGACACCTGGCTAGAAGTCCATATCGAGATTTCACGCCTTTTCAAACGAGAATCTGTTACCCATGCTAACATTAGTCCAGATTGCATCGCTCTTCTGCTGAACTCAAAAGCAGGGTACACATGTCGATGGCTGTTTTATTGTGGTGGATGGAAAGCGAAACATATTGGGGCAATTATCGTAGGCGTTTATCCGCTGGATAAACCCCCTGAGGTGGCTAAGGTAGGATACCCAGGCTGCATCTGTTCCATGGCGCAGACCGTGTAGAGGTTCCGATGAGGCGTTATTGGCATCCATCTTGGCACTCTCCTACCATCCGATCTATCCTTTCTCCACGTTCGATGGCGGGAACTGTAGGCCTGGGCGGCGATTAGCCGTTGTACGGGAGCTTGCATTCCGGCCGGGAGCTTTCATGTGTATGCGTCTGCGTATGCATGGATACCGAGGAGCCTAGGATTTGGAAGTGAACACAGCCCTCGTTCACTTCGGAGATGACAACACTTTGGTCTTGCCTCTCGGAACTTTGACATGCGAGGTATAATTAGACGTGGAGAAGGCTTGCAGATTGACGCAACCTGCGTGGAAACAACTGTCCCGAATCATGCTTGCCATCTCTTTGGGTAGCGCCTGCCTCAGGTTGACCCTGCATGTGTTGGGGATGAGTGTGCTGCCGAAGGAGTGCTTGTGCTGGGCCACGAAGGAGGATTGATCATGTTACACATCTTGACTCGCCCAAGTGATGACGTTCGTTCCCATGTCGCACTCTATCTCCACCGCTTGCTGCGTATGGTAGCTAGCGCATAAACAGAAAAACAACAGACGTTTCTCGGCTTCGTCGACGGAATTACCCCTGAGAGAGAAAGCATTAGTCTGACTCTTGGCTTAGTCGTGCAGCATAGGTGCAGCTCGTGATCACCATGCGCCGACGGTTAGGGTCTAGTCGTGGAGCTATCAGCGGCTCCCTGCAGCACCAGCACACTTCGCTTGACGGCGGAAGAGTTTCAGATGTAATCGCAGGTCGGTAGGAATCGTACGATTTCAATATGCGTTGCATGTAGGATATATGTGCCTTGACGATGCTCAAATGATTAGCCGCGGTGAAAAGCAGATGGTCAGAGCCCTTTCGGTGATGGCAGGTGGCTGTCGTCTTTGCGAGGTTGCGCCTTGAAGCTGATTCAGCGTCGGGGAGTTAGACCGCATGTGTGATGACAAGTGATCGACGGGTCTAGGCTCAATTCGGCCTGGCAAATCCTTCTCGCTGCAGCATCCCACCCAGCCAGCAGCCCTTCAACTCGAACGCTATCCGTGCGCAAGGTCATCATTACGACCACCCAATAGACGGCCAGATGACTGGCGGAAATGCACTCGAGTCTACCATGAATCGCACATTATTCAGCCGCCGAATCAATACACCCTCATGGTTCGCATGCCAAATCAGCTCCTCTCTAGCCAATGGGTGGCTATCTGGCGAAATTTGGCTTGTCAGGCTGTTGTCAGCTTGACTGCGGGCACCAGCGACAGCAGACCACGCGGACATCTCGTTCTGCACAGGACCGTCAGTGGGTGGTGGCTTGTAGTTGATTACGGCTAGCAAGCCACATGTCTGCACCAATGAGAAGCCCAAAGCACGCTTTTTGGCGCCCACGCCGGCATCTCGTCAACTAGGATGTAAGTGCCTTTGGGCACATCTAAAACGTGAGGGGACGCAGCCATCAAGGCTTGCGGAGGCCGTCATGGAGACAAAGGCCTCGAGGGCTCGCTTCTGCTGCAGGAACCAGGCCTGAATCTGGGCCGGCTCCTACAAGGGCGGTTATGGCGCCGAATGAGAATCCACCAGACTACCAACCCAAATCTCTTCTGTTCCGGCTGCTCCTTCTGACGGAGACTTGTCTCAAGCTGCGCGGGCCGCCCAAGTGCTGACGAGACTGCTGAGCGTGGCAGCTTTGATTTCGCCAGACACGCAGAGCGTCACCGAAACACTAATCCCCACTAACCGTCTGCTATACCGTCGACCAGATATCCTGGTCCTCGACTAGCCCGTTTGAGACTTTGAACATGGCGGCGACGAATACAGACATGCGGATGCTTCAGGAAAGGCCCACGGCACATCACGTCCCTCCGCACCAGCCGTCGTCGCTTTTGCACTCTCTATCCTCGCCGTCGCTTGTCGACAGTATCCGCAGCCTTCGCGACGACTCGACGCGCTCCTACAACGTGCCGGCCACTGCGGACGAGCAACATCAGACCCCAGCACGTCGCAAACCCGTCCCAAGTCCGCTGTATCCCACCGGCAACAGCGGTGCCTCATACCAGCAGCTGCCCTATCACGACTCACCACGCTTCGACGAACCGCGCAGTCCGCGCGAGAAGCTTGACGCATTGCTTGCGGAGGAGCAACATCATACCTCGCCCATTCGCCCAACCAAGCCAGCGCATCCGCCTACACCACCCAACTTCCCCACCCCAAACTTTACGCAGCCCTCGAGGCCGTCTGCGTATGCCAGACTCCGACAGGCATCGTCTCCCACGCTGTCATCGGCTGGCATTTCCCCTCCAGCGTCACCCGTCACCATGCCTCCACCATCGCGGCCGAACCGACCTGAAACGAGACCGACGGTGCCTGTCCGCAACCCCTCCATAGACTCGGCGGCATCGTCACTCTCATCGACTGCCTCTCAGAACCGCCCTCCTCCCAATCATGCGCCCCGGCCATCGCAAGATACGAGCACCACGAATCCCCCAGACATGGCCAGTCTGATAGCTGCCGCAGGCTCACCAGAGGCTGCGATGCTGGCGTTGTGGAAGGAGAAGCAGAACACTTCCAGTCACAACGCACAGCTCTGGCGGCTGGTTGAGAAGCAACGGTCCATGATCATTGGGCTACAGAAAGATCTGGAGCGCGCATTGAAGGACAAGGACCGCTACCGCAGAAAGTTCAAGGAGTATGCTGAACAGGTACCACCAGGTCCTGGTTCACTGCAGAAGTCCGACACTTTCGACTCGGTCGTGGAACGCGACGCTAGCCAGTCGCCAGCCCTCAGCGAGCGAGCTGGCGAATCCGCTAGGCCCAGCGACACGAGAGCCACGGAGCACAAGACATCGCCTTTGACACAAGAGCACCCCGCACCACACCTCATACCAGACTCACAACTAGCGACGTCGCCGTCCCATTCGACCGCATCGAATATATCGTCGGCCGTGAACTCACCCACGGACTACTCTGTGCAACCCCTTACTCTTGGTAGCAAAGGCCTCGGTCTCGACGCTGCATTGCTGCAATCAAACGATGCTTCTCAACCCTCACAACAGGCCCCGAAGCCGGCTACGCCTCCCCATAATACCTCAGACGCGACGCTATTCCCAGGCAACTCCCAGCTCCAGCCTCCGCAAATATCACTGATCCAGGCCACGCCTGTCATTGGCGGTGATGGCTTCGAATCGCCTCCAAGGAAGACTCCGCAACCTTTGCGAAAGGCTCCACCAGCTCCTCTTAACCTATCGAAACCCATAACGACTAGTGCACATCTCCACCAAGCCGTGCATGGTGACGATGTCGACTCAGACTACGACGATACACTCGAGGTAGATGAGATACCTGTTGTCGAGCTGCGAGGAAGGAGAAAGACTCGTGAGGAAGATGACCGGGTACGTGAGGCGATGTATTCGAAAGACGAGGAAGCTCGAAGCAAGTCGAAGAAGAAAAGCAGCGAAAGCAAGAGCAAACAAGCGACGCCTTCTGAAACACCAGCAAGCGATCAGCCTCAGGCGGTCCCTGTTCCCCTTTCGCCGCGTCACTTCAATGCGCTGCAATCGGGCCTTCCACTCTCTCCCCGGCACCCACCAGCCAACTCTCTGAACGCTCTCCTTAGCCCTACAAATTCAGATAGTTCTATGATGGCTAATCGAAGCGTCGCTTCACCACTCATGAGTCCAGGATTACCATCCAGCCCCCGACCTACGGACAGGCCACTTGGATCACCTTTACCCAGGAACCCCAAGCAGTCAATAGCATCACCGCCCATGTCGCCAACTGCCACGCATCAATCGGCCGCGCACTCACTACAGCAACAAGTTCCCTTCCCGCCAAACACACCTCAGTCATATCAATCGCCTCCGGTCAACCAGAGCCAACAGCCTAATCAGCTACGCAAAGAAGCGTCTACAGGCCTCTTGACAGTGCCAGGTGCGCAACCTAGTCCAGAATCACCATCGAGTAGCCCTACTCTCAACGATGTGCCGGATGCAGAACATGTCTATCGGGGACTTGTGTCAGACCAATACCCTGGACTTTTGTTACCTCCTAATGCGCTACCATCTATTCAAGTCAAGGTCTTCTCATCTCGTCTCCGGCCGTCACGGATGAGCATGCTAGCTCCAAAACCACAGGAGGAGGACCCTGTCTTTATTCTCGCCGTCTACGCCCGGTCAGATAACAAACAACTATGGCGTGTAGAGAAGACAATCGCTACTCTACCTTCACTGGATTCGCAGCTGAGATCTCTGTGCGACTTTCAGGGACGACTTCCAGATCGTGCTCTTTTCGGGGGTCATGCGCCTGCCAAGATTGATGCTCGAAGGGTTGCCCTGAACCAATACTTCGATACCGTCTTAGAAACCCCCATGAACGAAAGAACAGCATTGATTGTGTGCGAATACCTGTCTACGGATGTGATCGGTGCTCAAGCTGGTGACAGATTGGCCCCCGAGCCCACACCAGGCCCGACAGTGTCTATCCAGAAAACTCACCGCAAGGAAGGTTATCTTACCAAGCGCGGCAAGAACTTTGGAGGCTGGAAAGCACGGTTCTTCGTCCTGGATGGCTCAGAGTTCAGGTACTTTGAGGGTGAGGGTGGTGCGCATTTGGGTACGATCAAGCTACAGAACGCCCAAATAGGGAAACAGTCACAACAGCAATCAAATCAATCGCCACAACGACGGGACGACTCTGAGGACAACCAATATCGGCACGCCTTCCTCATCTTGGAGCCCAAGCGAAAAGATTCGACGAGCTTAGTTCGCCACGTGCTGTGTGCGGAGAACGATGAAGAGCGAGATGCTTGGGTCGAAGCTCTTCTGCAACATGTTGACATTCCAGATGAAACTTCGCCAATCGAAATTCGTGTACCCTCCGCCACACGTCTTCAGAAGCCGCATGCTAGCCAGGACTCGACTCGCTCGCAGCGTAGAGAAAGCCCTGACGTGGCAGAGCAAGACCGCTTACAAGGCCTCAGCTATGACGACACCGTTCAAGCCCAAGCTCCTATTCGCGGTCCCAACCACCGAGACATGATGACAGAAAAGCCGTCACGAGGGTCACCCAAGGAATCATCTTTCCTACAAGATAACTCAGGTCACTATCCCGCCATCTCTGGGCCCAGCAATGGAACGCTTATCAAGGACTCTGAGAGCTGGGGCAGCAAACCAGCAGCGGGGCCCACGGCGATCAAAGACAAGAAACGCAGCATATTCGGCTTCAGAGGTCGTGGCGGTTCTTCCGATCTTGCGCCGGTACAAGTTAGCACCCCGTTGCAGCCGGCTATGGAACAACGCCTACCCCCGGGCCGCAGCGTGTTTGGTATCCCACTTATGGAGGCTGTGGAATTCACGCAGCCTGACGGTGCCAATGTGGCGCTACCAGCTGTGGTCTACCGATGCTTGGAGTACCTCCGAGCAAAGAAGGCGATTAGCGAAGAAGGCATCTTTAGGCTTAGCGGGTCGAATATCGTCATCAAGGGCCTACGCGATCGGTTTAACAACGAAGGCGACATCAAGCTCCTGGATGGGCAGTACTACGACGTTCACGCTGTTGCATCGCTTCTCAAGCTGTACCTGCGAGAACTACCGGCCTCTGTGCTAACTCGGGAACTGCATCTTGACTTCCTCAAGGTTCTCGGTAAGTGTTTCATCTGGTTCAAGGGGATCATGTGCTGACACAATCTAGACATGGACGAGCGTAACAAGAAGATTCAGAGCTTCAACGTTCTTGTGCACAAGCTTCCCAGGCCCAACTTCGAGCTCTTGCGGCACCTGGCATCATTCCTCATTGAGATTGTCGACAACTCTGGAGTGAACAAAATGACTGTGCGAAATGTCGGCATCGTATTCGCACCAACTCTAAACATTCCTGCTCCGTTGATATCCTTCTTCTTGACCGACTATACGGACATTTTCGGTACTGCCCTGGATGAAGCAAGTTCCCCTATCCACGAGATCCGGAACAACGTTTCCCATTTGGGCGACGACGCGATTCGATCTCCACGGAGGCAGATGTTCTCAGACCTTCCAACGCCTGCGTACAACGAGACGACATTCCAGCAGCGTATGGATCGACCGCCTCAAGCTTATCAAGGGAACAGCGCTCCGAACTACCCACCCCCGCAACCTCCACCACAATATCAGCCATATCCGCCATATCAGCAACAGCAACAGCAGCAGCAGCAGCAGCAGCCGCAACAGCCGCAGCAATACAATCAACAACAAGGCCAATACAATGGCTATGACTCGGGCTTCATCCCAATGCGACCCAGCTACGATGCTCCCGCTTACGATCAACCATATCACTCTGGGGAGGGTTATGGTAGCTTGAACGGTGCTGTTCAGTCGGGCGGAGCTCGGGAACAACGACAACGAAAACGAGAAAGCGGCATGCTTCTGATGAACATGGGCATGGGTGGGCAACGCAAGGGCTCGGGAGGATCCAACACTCAACGCCCAGATGGACGAACGGATGCTCGAACGTACGCACAAAACAACAGCAACAACAACCCCCTAATGGTACGAGAAGAGACGGCGTTTGAGTGAGCAAGTGTCGGCACGAGTAGCGGCAAAGACGAAACATGACGATGTACCAGATTTTCTCTAATTTTTGATTCTTAATTCAGGACCACGGACTGGATCTTTGGTTACTTGGGTGTGCTGGGGATTGCTGCCTTTTTTTTGGTCGCGCCCTGTACAGCTTCACTGCGGACTTTGCTTCTTCTTCCCTTTTTTTTGTCGCGTCTTGTACGGATGTTCAGCGATACCAGGCGTTTGGGCAGAGAAAGCAATTGACTCGCTCGGAGTCGTGCATGCTTTTCGCTTTGCATACCTCCAACCCCGTGCCTGCTGCAGGCAACTTCGGTTGGTTATGCGACGGCTTGGCTTTGACTTTAGCGTGGCGCATTCGTGTGTCTTTTTTGTACACTTTTTTGAGATATCCAGGTTATTTTTTCCTGTCCTTGGTCGGTTTTCTGGGTTGGGTGGCTAGATGTGCGTTTCTTGGGTTGCATAGGCGTGGTGGGTTATGCAAACAGAGCGTCTACTTAGCGATAGGAAATGAATTCAACTTTGCACATGTTTTTGAAGATATTGTTTCTGTCACGTAG
>JAESFQ010001056.1_pt1 | contig 10008 bp, 11 predicted proteins | sample 9269431 | NCBI WGS metagenome assembly JAESFQ01 (sample SAMN14502588, study PRJNA617103) | algae metagenome | isolation source: Plectolyngbya sp. WJT66-NPBG17 and co-occurring heterotrophs from well... | place: USA: Mojave Desert, Joshua Tree National Park, California | collected 2006-08-06 | reverse complement strand
AGCTTCGCGCTTCAATGCCCTCAGGTTCATAGTCGCTCTCTACGAACCCTTCAGCATCGCCATCGGGTCGGCGATCATTCACACATAAACACTACAAATCCCCCACCCTCCACACTACTCCGCATGAGATTCGCACTTGCAGCCGCTGCCAGTATCGCAACATGGCTCACCACACTGTTCACATCCGTCCTGATAGTCACCAACGACATATCCTGGTACCTTAATGCCTCTGCCTCGCGTCCCTTAATGACAGGTGCAAACTGCTCCTTCCCCACTCTAGCCTGTATCCGCCGCGCCAAAACCCACGGCCTGGCACTAATTGAACAAAACGACGCGGAATACTGGCTCAAGGTACGCGAGGACAAGGCCCAAACCAACGAGGCGAGGCGTGTGAAAGAAGCGCACGACAAGGCTATCGCTGATGCGTTTAGCAAAGCGGAGAGGTGGAATGAGTGGATCAAGAAGCCGCTTGTTTGCAGTGCGACTGTTCTTGTGCATAATCACTTTACGAATCATGTTACCAATACGAATTTGTTCGTTGCGGAATGTAGGACGCCGCCGCGTGCGGTCATCTCGGGTGTCGCGATCAGAGGACTCAGTATTGGCGATGAGGAAGCATATTACGCTACAAACGCAGCCACTGTCTCCTACGGTATGTTTGCGCTGGTCGTGGTTGGCGTGGTTTATGTCTGCTCTTGCCTTTTGCGGTGTTGCTGGTGTTGTATGTGGCATAGACCTAGGCGGGACTGGGAACCTGTTGAGGTGGTTCCGGCAGGGCTTCACTAGTACCCGGCTCCAGCATCATGTTGGTGAGAATATCGGGGACCAGAGGATGGATCGTGTGGAAATAGCCAAGTGTGTAGGAATGATATGCGACGAAAGCAAACCAGAAGTTATGTGTGCTGAATAGTATAAAGATGAAAGACAGATTGGTTCTAAGATGGTAAATGAAGGATTGGATGCCATGAGATTCAGACGTCATGGTATAATCTAGTTTGAAACGAGAATTGATGACATATTCGCAGTAATACTGAAAGCAAGATGTAGCGAGATGACAGAGATGATGACTCGCTAAAATGCATCAAACTAGAACATTTGATGTAAAACCTCAAATCATGGAGAAATACCGATCCGGATTTGTGGAGCGAGAAAAGGAAATCTAATGGTCTTTGGAGCATAGGCTAGAGCAACTGAGACAGCCGTCCAAGCAGCTTAGCCCAAGCACAATAGATGCGGGCTGAGTGCGATCGCGCTAGAGCTAGGACTCAGCATCTCATCCCACCAGCCGTCGTGGCGCTGGCATGTCGTATCCTGATTTGCGAGCCAGGTGCGTATACCGCTGATACGCTTTAGCACTGCTGGAAGTGTATTCTTGTCGCCTTCCCGTATCGGCACGACACGCTGATATAGATGGTCGCGTTTATCCGAGTTTGCAGTAACTGCAGCAACGAAGAAGGGCCAAACAGGGTAGATGGCGGTGTATAGCGAGCCTTTCACCGGTAGCGAAAGGAGTAAGGTGTGGAGTGCGTCTGAGAGCTCGAGTATGGAGGAGTGGAAGTGCGTGAATCTATGCAACGGTGAGTCGGTGCAACTACGAGAGGGATTTTGGGGATCCTACCCGTAGACGCGACAGCGCAGATAGATGACCGCGGCGAGACGGAAAGCCTCTGCGGTGGCAATTAATACTTCTTTCTCTGGCCCCTCCGGCTCCGGACTCCAGTGGTTCAGGTTCTGGAGTTCTGTCTCCTGTAGTTGGGCGTACATAAGCTTGTTCGGTCTGTTTGGATTCGTCAGAAGTGATGTTATAGATGATATGAAGAAAAGCAACTGAGCCGAGACTCCCAGAGTAGTCGAGACTTTGGAAGACTCCCTCCAGCCAGTTTGTTGTCTCGAAAACATGTCGTCGAACGTTGCTCAATTGATTGAAAGTTTGTGCAGTACGTGCTAAGATAAGTTGAGTGCGCAGGAACAAGACGGGATCAGATTGAGGATCGATGACCCCCGGAGGGATCGCATCGAGTACGTTTGCGTGACAAGACCAGCATAGGGAAGACTCTTCCTGGTTGATCAAGTCATGATGCATCAATAGCATGCTAGTAGCCATGGCTCCATCGTAGTTGCTTCCGTCCCTAATCTGTGATGCTAGAGCCTGGAGTGCTTGCGTGGAGTAGTACAGTTCGGCCTGATGATAGGCGTCTTTCTCTTTCGGAAGCTGTTCACAAAGATACGATGCTGAGAGACTGAGTATGGCGTATCGCGTGCTCACACAAGTATCTGCCACTTGTAATAACGAAGTGTATACATTTCGCTGCAATGAAACTGTACGGCCTGGGCAGATGCCTTTGACGTAGAAGTCAACCAGGAAGTTTTCCATGCCTCTACCAGCGGACCCAATGCCAGTTGGAACACATTTTATAAGACTTGCGGGGCTAGTTTCTTGCGACGATGCGCTGTCTCGGGAGCGAACAGATCGCGTCGGACTACGCGAGCTTATTCGCAAAGCATCCACATTGAGCATCGGTGAATCGGCTGGTCAAATTAGCAAATTGTCTTTTGGAATTGCCGTCGTAGAACGCTTACCTTTAGCGTTAATGAGATCTGACAACTCACACAGAAAGTCTTGACAAGCATCTGCTTTTGATCTTTGAATGTATCGGATGCGCTGGATCACCAGCGATGCTGCATTCGCATCCCGGACCAAAGTGATGCATGGCTGCCGTTGCTGGAGTGTCATTTTGAATTTTTCGAACTGGCTGCTATTGAGCTCACCCAGCCGCCAATACAACTGGCCAAGGACTTCGAGCAGTATGACGCCTGGACCCTCGCTGACCATCCACTGTCGGATAACAAGCAGATTCCTCCTGCTATTCCTTTGGTTCCCTTCTGTCGGTAGATCTACTACTCGCCCGAGCAGCCGATCGATGTGCGTGCAGTCTAAACTTCCGAAGTCTAGTGTTATTGAAAGATGCTGGAGAGCGTCGTTGGCAGCCTCGAGGGCTTTGGCGAGTCGTCTGTCTGCGTCCATGGTAATGCGTTTCAGGTTCGTTTGGGTCGACGTGCGGTACGAAATATGGGCAGAAATTCTGTGGTGTATTAAGGATGAATGAAGATCTCAACCGTCCTAGATCGGTGCTGCAGGCCTGAGATGCACCGATGATTGTGAAATCGTTGCTCATTCGTGAAGCGAGGTGTATAGAAAATGAACAATCGAAGATCCATGCGCTAGATTCCAGAAACAAGGCGATGGCAGAGCAGAAACAATAACAGATGCGCCACAAGCACTGTGTCTTATTCATCATCGCGTCTGAAACTCAGCAAGCATGCGATGCAAGCAGACGATGCTCCGCCTTGCTAATCATGACCATAATCCAAATCAAAAAGCTGACTTCATGCAGGCTGGGTTGAACAGGAGGCCGTGTAAGTCCCCAATTTAGGTCATCACAACGTTCGCTAGCGGGGGTTGGACGAGGCGGAACGGATGTAGATCTGAAACAACATGTCGACCTCAAGCTCACCGAGACGCTGACAGGAGGCGCCGCGCTATCACCGGAGCATAGTTCTCGTCAGACTGGAAGGATGGTGCTATTCAACGAAGGAGTGCGGCACTGTGCTTGGCGACCAATTGGGAACGTGGCACGGTGCATGGGAACAAGGAATTGACCGCGATGGCCAAAGAAACGCCTGTGGGCTTGAGTCGTCTCTCGCCGGGAACGGCTTCGTTTTGCGAGCTTCGTTGATTGTTGTTGGCTAAGCACAGGAAGGGCGAGCTTGAGGAAAGGGTGAAAGCCGGAGACTCCGCCGAAAGAGGAAAGGTGCAATATTTAGCGACCTTGAGGATCACTCAGCCACATCCCCAGCTTGAGGTTCCCTTAAGTCGGGATACTACCCAAAGACCATGCCACCGACGCTCCGCTTCTGCAACATCGATGAACACTGCTGTGCATCCCGTCTTCATCCTCACGAGGGCCCGGGCGAAACATTCGCTTCCCGAATCCAAGCACATGCGCGCAACACCGCGGGTACCGAAAGAAGGTCGGACGGAGGCATCCAATCATTGTGAACCTGGGTTGAACCTGCATCAATCGTTTGTGCTTTGCGTTAGATGGTTTGGTCTCGGACTGAAAGTCTTAGCACTCAGATGTTCCGATCCTTACTTAGTTAGCGTTTGTCAAAGACCGTAAACCGTCTGATATCCCAACATGATCAGACCGACTTCAAGGACGGTGATTCACGACCTTCATTGCCAGGATCATTCAACAAGTGTAACTCTCCTATCAAGTCACGACCGCGCAGCCACGACGTCGATCTAGCTTTTTCTAACTGCGGCTTCAATTGGTGCAAGGACTAGGCAGCACTTTGTACATCTATCGGTAAGCCAATACAGTGATCAAGCCGATCGTGATACGCTAGTCCAAGGCTGTTCAAACAGTAAGGACTCTTCTTACAAGTGTCTCAACCAGTCTAGCGTAGCATTTGATTGATATCAACTAATGGCCAAGTTCTTCCAGAACGCTATAAGGGCTGACACATGAGCTCAACGTCATCCGTTTTTCGAGTACCTGGTCACGGGGCAGGTCCTAAACGTAGTCTTTATACTAACATGCCAATTAGATCACTCTAACCGACCATTTCATCCTCATCTCTTACATTGCTGTCTGCTGCCGGTTTTTGGTCTTTTCTTTCATGAGTTGTCAACATAATCTTTCGTTCTTTCAGATCGTTCGACCTCACACCAGATAGATGTCTTGCTCTTCCACATGCCACTCTACCCAGTCCTTACCATCCTCGTGATCAAGCTGATCTGTGAAGAAGTTTTCGCCATCTTCTTCGTACGATTGCTTGCCCAGCACGGACGTTGCGCCGATAAACTTGTAGTGTTGCTTCTGAGCGGTCGGCCGCAAGATGCAAGGCGTTCGGCACCCAAAAACAATCCCACATGAATCATCCTCTTAAATGATACGAGGAGTTAGACCCATGTATCCGCGCTTTGTAACGATAAATGGTTTTCCGTCCAGGGTGTGGCTAGCCCTGTCGAAAAGTAATGTCATAACGCTACCGCATTTTGACAATGTATGTTTCTGGTATGGCACTTGGCTGGACACTAATTCCTTGTGCTCGACTTGAACATCTGCCATAAATGCAGCTCTCGACCGCCACCAATTCATCCATGCTCCGCTACATACTCCCTGGCACACAGCATCGGAAAAAGCTTCTAGTATATGAGATGGCCCATAGGGTGAGACTTCAAACATATGACCAATGGTCTTCCATAGCTCTCGCGCTGTTTCCAGCGTTGTTGAATCGAAGTTGAAAGCATCTGAGATCAATTCTACGCTGTCTATAACAATGCCCTTCAAGGAAAGAGCCTCATAGTTCATAATGGTTGGTTCAGCGTAATATCCATTACGGGAACTAAGTAGTAAACTACTATGTAAGGTCGTTGTCGAGATTGACCACTCAGGAAGGTTCCATCGGGGTATCCAAGAAGGTATCTTGAGATCTTCAAAGTCGAGTCCATGAACAACATAATCTAGGATGTGGGTAGTATGATCTGCACGTACGAAGTGTATGGCTAATAGCCGATAAACCTCCAGAGGTGCTAAGTTATAGTCAGGACGTATTGGGGCCACTCGTTCAGAATTTTCGGATAAGTCCATGAAAGCGTGAATCCTACCCCGGGAATCTGACAGTTCCAGGGATTTTGCCCAGTTCATATCCTCTAACAAAGATTGTGGTTGCCAGATATCCTCCTCAGACAAGGTTTGGGCAAAGTCCGTATCGCGATTTTTGGAAGCTTCAGAATGGCATACGAATGACACTTTTGGCAATATAGCACCTATAAAGGTTGAGTCTGAACGCTGTGATAGCCACATGAATGATCGTGTCAACTTTGCCCAGCTGAACTCGCTTTGGTGCCAGATGATCAGACCATACTGCGTGAATGCCGCTTCCCTGACGACCCAGCCGCGCTTGAACCAATCTCGCTGAGAAACACATATAAAAGATCTCCATCTAGAGTCCAAAAGGAGAGGATCATTATTCTCGGGGTAGGGAAAAGAGTCCCATGACATGTCGATCTGCTTGCAGGTGTCCTCGATCATTCGATTGACGTCGTCCAACAATGAGCACACCTGGGGATCATGGTCATGATCTTCAAATCCGATGTAGATTAAGACACGCTTCGCTAAGCGATATATTTCCCCCATGATGGCAACTTGATGGCCCTACTCTTGTAGGTCATCTTGATTGATGCAGATGCCGTCAGCTCACAGCTTACGTCGTCTGTGAGGAAGTTGAAGGCGTCGCAGCACGTTGGAAGGCTTTTAGTGATGTTGATGTCGCGACCATCGCAAATGATCGTCTTCTTCTTCTTCTTCTCCTTCTTCTTCTTGCTTTTGCCCCAGACATACGATACCGCCTCAAGTTTTGTGCCTGCCAAGGGCACTGTCTGCAAATTGCATCTAAGTGGGTCGTTGCCAGTTCCACGGTGGAGAATGAGGAAGCGGAAGGATCCATCGCGAGGCAGCGTGTTGTATTGCTAAGGCTGCTTTTTAGAGGGTAGCGTTTCGTGGGATTTTTGTGTCATAGTGAAGGCATTGCCGGAGCCGGCGGCGGAGAGCGAAGTAAAGAGATTGGGAGTTGGAGGAAGACGTAGGTTGTACAAGCTGAAGGCCAGTGAAGAGTGAAGAGGCTCAGTTATGAGCTTAGGTAGTGGAAGGGTTGTTGCGTGAGCAGGGCGAAAGCGGCGGGTGGGGGGAGGAGGATGATTTCCGTCCAACGTGCATCTCATCCACAGCCCTCGCATCGCTACATCCAACCCCACCCTTGCATGTATCTCACCGGTAGTGCAAAACGCAGGCCCTGACTTGCATTCGTAAGCCATGTACAGTATGCCCATATCATATTCACTAGTGCCACCCTATGCAGATAACACTTGTTGGAAACTACCAATCCAACGCTCGTTACTTCCTCGCCATATCCTGCGCCACAATCGCCCTCACATAACCCGCCACTTTCTCTGCAACCGGCACCCCATGGCGAATACAGAACCCATGCGGCCAACCTTCTCTCTCATCGATGTCCATGATAGGTTTCCAGTTTTCGCCCTGCCCCTCAACCTCGTCCACACCATCCCCACGACTAAACCTCCCACGGCTATGGATTAGCGCATCTCTTGTCGCATCCGCAACCCAATGGTCCTTGCGCGCAAACAAGAAGCGCAGGATTGGCCGGGGGTGTGGATGCGTCGTTGCGGGTTCTGAGGCGGCTGCGCCCCAGATTTCCTCGTCCCAGATGTCCGTGTCGATCTGAAACATCTCGTCGCGCGCCATGTGCAGTGCTTGATGGATGCCGTGGGGTGATTTGATGAAGGCGGCAGTTGTCTGGGCAGCGTCCAAAGGGAAATGCATGAACTTTGCTATCAGAGTGGTAAGGAGGGAAATGGGAAGGAGCAGGGTAAGGAAGTTGACGAAAAGTGCGGCGAAAGTTGCAAAATTCGAGTTCTTGAGGAACGGCTGCACAAGACTGTTAGCACATGCTGGGAAAAGCACAATGAAGATGCACTCACAGAAGCCTTGATCCCACTCTCACTCCGTGCGATATCCACAACGGTAGGAAACAATCCAATCGCGCCCACAACCCTCGTCTCAAAGTCCTCGCCCGCCATCCCATGCGCCCTCAACCTACGTATAATCTCCAAAGAGATGTACGCACCCACTGAATGCCCCACCAGAATCACCCTCACATCCCTCCCTCCCTGCTCTTTAACCTCTTCCACCAAATCCGCCAGCTCGTCTTCAGAATGTCGGATTTGATCTTGCAAGCCATACGGTGGCTGTTTCCGCCATTTCATCGTCTTGATCTCGGCATCGTTCATTTCAAAACCAGAGAGACTCCTGCCGTAGACTTGGAATTCGACATCGCGGTCAGTTGCTGTGTTGTGGCTCAATAGACCGTACAGGTGGGTTAGGAAAGTGCGGTAGTATTCCACAAGGCCAGGGTTGCCGGTGACGAAGTAAATTAGATAGGTTCGGGATGCGGCTTTCTTTCCCGGCTCCGGGGGTGTGCGGAGGTGTATTTGAGAAGCTGGAGCGACGGAAGACATTTTGGACAAATTGATGCACGTTGTTACGAGACTGTAGAGCTGCAAAGGGAGGTGAAGAGCGATTTCAGGAAGCGCGACTTTTCAATCATTGATATCTCTGTTGCGCTAGGTTCAATCTAGGTTTATGCATCATGGCGCTATGCTTTGTGTGGCATAGCGCGCATTGGGGACGTCTAGAACGCTGGACGCTACTGACCGACAAAGATCTACCTGTTGTCGTAAATGTACATCGTGTTACCAAACATTCGAAACCTCTCTAACTGTACAGAGCAGCCCCCATGAATACAGTTCATCACACTCATGACTTGTGAAGCTGTAACTTGGCATATACATATCCTCTACTTACAAGCTTTATCATTAGTAGATATTGATACAGTTGAAGACACGGTGGGAAGCCGTACGCTCAGGGTCTTTGAGGCGCATTTACCCTAGGCCATGTTTCCCGCAGCAGATAACAAATACGAGCCGACACTTCGTGTGCTGATCGGGTATCATATATCTTCGATTGACTAGTCGCATTCGTCAGCCGTCAAGTAACATCAATCCTGCTTCAGGAACAGTTCTAAGACGCCCATCATCCTCTCTTTCCTAGCCGCCTTGTCCTTCTCTCTACCCCCATCCTTCCACTTGACTAAGCATTCCGCAAAAACAACAGCATAGTTCCTCACCACAAGCTGTCGAATAGCCACTTCCGGCACCCTACTTAGTGTCTTCCTCCTAACCTTGGCCTGCGGACTAGAAGGAAGACTCATGTCCGCGCTCGCCCTCTTATTGTTATCTTCCGGGCGCGGTTTCGAGATCTCGGTGATCTGGTTCGCCATGTTTTGGAGGAAGGATAGGATAAGGAGGAATGTGGCGTTGTGATTGGGCGCTGTTGCGAGTATCTCCAAGATGATCATCTTCTCATCATCAGGGGAGAAGGCGAGAGACGATGTAGTTTTGGATGCCTTCTCCCGGCGGGCTAGTGCTTCTTCCAACTTCTCCCACAGACTCTTAGTAATTATGCCATCGGTGAGGCTTGATAGAAAGGTGATGAGGGCTTCGGCCAACATCTCGACGCGCTCCGTGCTGCGAGTCTCAGGATAAAACGCATCGCTAAAGGGCGTATCGCAATCAAGCGCATCATAAATATTCGCAAGCTCATCCTCTCGATCATGCCCACTACTACTCCGGACCTCAACAAAAGGCCACCCTGCATTGTCCTGCCAAGGCGCTCTCTCTCCTTCGCTCTTGGTCATGTCCCATTCGGCCAGGGTTCGCTCCGTCAGGTCTTCTATCGCCTCGGTCAGCCGAAATATTTCCCTAGGCACGCTCCATTTTACCTCGCCACGGGCTGGTATCTGGTTCTGCAGCTTCCTAATACCGCCTTCGGGAATCTTGATCAGCTTGTCGATGGAGCGTGCAAGTGCAGATGGTTGCCAGTGGGCGCGTATTGGAAGGAAGTGGTCTCGTCCGTTTTCGACGCGAAGAACGAGGATTTCGTCGAGCATGCCATCCCCTTCGTTGAAATCGCGTACCGAACTTGGACTCTCAATCTTGAGTTTCAGTTCAACGTTGAGAACATCTGCGGGTGCGAGCGTGAAGTACTGATGGATATCATCTGGTCTTGGCGTATCGAGCTTGTCTTGCTCCTTGTCGAAGGTGACGGAAAGCCACGGCGGGAACGGGCCAGCAGGTTGGCTTGAATCTACCGGGCGATCAGCGAACCCGAATGTAGCTGGTACACGCCCAGTGTTTGCGATGGTAATATTGCGTCGGGAAGACTTTGCAAACTTGACGTCGCCGAAGTCGACCCCCTCAAAAGCGCTGTCTGTTTTGTTCCGTTCGTCGGGCAAAGATCCGGTCGCGCGCTCCACCACTACTGCAATCGACGGTCGACCTTCGTTTTCTTGACGATCTATCTC
>JAESFQ010001055.1_pt1 | contig 10025 bp, 7 predicted proteins | sample 9269431 | NCBI WGS metagenome assembly JAESFQ01 (sample SAMN14502588, study PRJNA617103) | algae metagenome | isolation source: Plectolyngbya sp. WJT66-NPBG17 and co-occurring heterotrophs from well... | place: USA: Mojave Desert, Joshua Tree National Park, California | collected 2006-08-06 | reverse complement strand
TCTCACCGAAGACTACGCCTAAGAGCACACCGAAGAAGGATCAGACCACCCAAGACCCATTAAAGACCCCTACTCCAAGCACGCGCAAACGCATTGCTTTGACGCCGAGACAAGGTGCAGGGAACGGAGATGGACCTACAACGCCATCCCGTAACATCTTGACTCCTCGTACCATCCGTGCGGCAACAGCTGCACCCGACACACCGTTCACGCGTCAGCTCAACGCACTGCTATCCGACCACCCAATCTCGTCTCCTTCCCAAGCTCTTGACTTCTCTGCCTTCCCCACATTTACCACGCCCGGTCGCAGTGATGCTCAGTTTAGCGAGTTTCTGCCTGACGACTTTCTGTCCAGTGACATGCCTGTGAGCAGCTCGCCATCGAAGAACGGCTCCTTGGGACTTGGATTCGACCTCTACGAAGACCCCAATACGTCTACCGTGGGTCTGTGGAGTGGAGATAACATATTTGATAACGAGACTATCATGCTGGACATGGAGAACGGCTCTAAGCGCGGAAACGCAGAGGGGAATACCGGGCCGGATGCAGCTGCATTACTCAAGATGAATGTTGGTGGCATGACTGTCGACTTCGCCGCCATGATCGAGGAAGTCGTTGGAGTTGCCAACAAAGAGACAGAGGCCAACGCGGCCATGAGCAAGGATGCAGAAGCGGGTATCAAGCTTGAGCCTAAGAGTCCAGAGGATGAGTGCGACGGCATGGGCAAGACACCCGAAGAGCCCACGGGTTGAGGCTTAGGGATTATCACGGCGTTACGATTCTGCACACCCATCACACTTAGTGGTCTTCAGGCGCTTAGCGATTTGCATGTCCACAACGTGAACACACGAGGAATGATTGATTCTTGTACATTAGTCCATAGATAGTTCGTCAAGCCTTGTATGCAGCAGGCTGTGAGCGAGCAACGAGCAGCAAATGCGCGTCTTTATATACCCAATGAACACTTCAGATTATACACTCAGAGAACTTGAAAGCGACGCCCTGCGATTGGAAAACATCCTTGATCTCCCGAAACGCAGTCCGAGACGCCCATCTACTCCCACGCTTCCTCACTATACCGATCTCTTTCAGCAGCGGATATTTGTGCGAACAGCTCATGGCTAGACTCAAGAGTGCCGGTTTAGGATCCCGGAAGTATGGCCATACTGGCTCGTACATATCGAGGTCGAGCTGCCGGATACTAGGAGGAAGGGTGTTGAAGAGCGCGCATTTCCGTTCTGGGTTCGTTGTTTCATCGCGATATAACGTGACTACGTCCGTACTAAGATATTGGAGGTTGCGTAGTCGTCGCAAGTGTAAGCATCCTGCCCCAGCTGTGTAGTATAGTTGAGGCTCAAGCGACGAATCGCTGTGTATTTTGAGGCTCTCCAATGACTCGGCATGCATCATAATTGCCCTGATCAGAGTCGGGTAGTGGAGCGTCGGTGTTCCGTACTCGGCGAGGATTCTTCTGCGTTCTTGTTGCAGGTACTTGACATCCCCGCGTCTGTTCTCAATGAACGTCAGGTGGAACCCCTTCACTGATTTTATGCAGCGCAGAATCATGGCCACAGTTTTGGAATGAATCCTGTTATCCTCAATACAGAGGTCCTCAATGAGTGAGCTCCGAGGAGGGAATGCTGCCAGTCGTTTTATATAAAACGGGTCGGACTCGACGTCGAAATCGCCTTTGAAACTAAGTATACGCAGAGCCGGTAATCGGAGAAGGTTTATAAGCCAACCTAAACTTGTGGCTCCATCACCAAACCGTATCGTACGTATACTGCTGAAGCTCTCGTACAAATTGGGTGAGAAATGCCTGTTTGTATCCTCCAGTTTGAGCCAGAAAGGTTGGAGAAATCTTTCTGACCAAGAATTCATCTTCAAGCCTGGATCCGTAATCTCCAGGGCTTTCAATCTTGGTGTGAGCAGCAAGATCAAAGTCAATACGTCGCAAGGATTACCCCAGGGACGACAGGCCAAATAATCCTGGATGCTCGGTATGTTGAACTTCCGTGCCAGTCTAGGTGCCTCGTATAGACACGGTACAGTTCCTTGCCAGTCCGAATATCTGCTTCGTGGTTCCCCATCCCAGACCAGTTGTTTGATATAACGAATTAGGGTAGGATTGTCCTCGAGACGCTGAAGCAGTTTTACGTAGTGGAAACTATCGGTCTTGATGGTTGAGTAAAGGTAAGGTTCTGTCAGTCGATGAAATTTGCGGCTTGTAGCGGATAGAGAGTGAAACGTCCGGATGGTATTTGGAAGGTATTCCTCATCAATTCGTGAACCGACTTGCTCCAGAATTCCGAGCAAGAGTTCTTCGGGCAGATCGCCAAGGGTAGGTTTAGGCATCGTGAATGTCGGCATGATGGGCATTGTAAGGGCGTGATTCTTTAACTTTCCTGAACTTGAACAAGTGTGTTCGTTTTGTTTAGTGACAAGCGCGGATCTTGAGCGTGTTGAGATGCGAACTGGAAGTTAGAGGTGTCTGTAGGAGAGAAGTTTTGGATGTGCTATTATATCGGCCTTGTTTCCCATGGCATGAATCACGGCAGTTTCCAATATTCTGTTGCGAGGAACCATGGTTGGACGTCAAATTGCTCTCGTCTTACTGGTAACCTTTTCTCTACAAGCGATGAGAAAGGTGCTCCGCGATTGGCTCGAGATTTACTACGTGTGGAAAAAATAATCGTGAAACTTGCGCAAAATCTGGTCGCTCAACCATAAATGCCTACCTACGATAACAGGGTGTGCAGAGAATGTGTGCAGACTGAGCCACGTGATGGCGTTGCTCAGTCGCGTTCGGTGACGTCAGCCTTAGCAGGTGGTGTTACAGCTTCCAATCGCACCTACATCTCCACCATGACACCCATTAGGAAATATCTGCCTAAGAGGAGAAGGAAATGTTCAATAATTCTGTTATAATTCATTTATTTTGTTCGAGCGATGGCTTCAAACTAATTTCGATCAGATGCGCTGGAAAACATACAATGCTACTGTCAATTATTTATCATCACCCCCTTAACCCCAGCTTACTGCGATGATCCACCGGAGATGGTCAGCACTTGACCGTTGACCCATCCACCATCCTCAGATGCGAGGAAAGCAACGACCCTCGCAACATCTTCAGGTACCGCACACCTCCCAAGCGGGCAGTGGTTAGCCATGAGCGTCTCAATCTTCTCCGCCGGCCAGTCAGGCGAACCGCCAGGAATGTAATGCCAAGCGTTCTGTGTGAACATGTCCGACTTGATACCTCCTGGTGCGACACCGTTGACAGTGATACCACGCTTTCCAAAGTCGGTTGCGAACGCCTTGATGAAACCAATAACGGCCATCTTGGAGGCGTTGTAGAGGGCGTGGTCCTTGACACCGAGGAGACCGGCAGCGATAGAGCTCATCAGGATGATGCGGCCGTTGTCCTCGATGTACTTGTACGCAGTCTGGCCAACGAAGAACTGTGCTCGTGTGTTCAGGTTGAATACGTGGTCGTATTTTTCCTCACTAATCTCCTCCGTGACGTCCCAGCTCTCAGTTCCTGAGTTGCTCATGACAATGTTGATCTTGCCGAAGGCCTTCTTCGCCTCCTCGAATAGTCTGTGGATTTCGCTGACTTTGCTGACATCGGCCTTGATAGCTACGGCTTTGGCTCCGTTGTTGAAGCCCTTGATTATTTCGCAGACCTCGTTTGCTGGGCCTTCGGATGAAACGTAGTTGACGATGACGGAGGCGCCGCGCTTGCCGAGCTCAATAGCGCAGCCTCTTCCGATACCGCGACCGGCACCGGTAATGAGAGCGACTTGTCCCTCGAGGGAAGCGGTGGGAACATTGATGACCATTTTGATAGTGTGTCGATATTTAGATGGCTATGAATCGGTTGGTGATGGACTGTAGATCTTCAAAGCACGAAACTTGAAGTCGTTGAAGTAGTAAGGTGGGAATAAACTGGGTATCTTGGTTACGTTTCTCATAGTATGCCATCTCTTTATAAACATGTTTGCTGCTCAGTCTCAAACAATGGTGTTCACGGTATGCGGGCGCGGGCGCGGGCGGGGATCCGAAGAAACGAACACCGAAAATAGCTGCTTCAGGGACCTGCGGCTCTACACCTTCGCGCCCGAAGCTCTGGTCGTTTTAGCTACACACAGCTAAACCTCCCGGCAGACTCTGCACTCCCGTTTCAAATGTCGTGGACGAAGTGCCGGCTGTTGTGCGGACGTCGGAAGGGGGAGGGGCCATGGTTGTCCTCCGACTGAGGGTGTTGAAACCTGCAATGGAGACGCGAGAAGAAGTCCGGCGTCGCAAGTACTTCTAATCATATCATCGATATTGTCTAGAGGTTTCTGCATTGCTATCAGGCGCGACCTGAACATTTGAGCTTCTTCGTAATGAAGCCCCGGTCATCGGCACGATGCAGGGAGCATCAACGGATCTACCCATGGCGCAGGTACCATTATCAGATCGTACAGAGACTTTGCCATGATCCTGCAGCGCTCGTTCACGACGCTTGAAGCCGTTGGCAAACGACCATGAGAAAAGGAATTTGACAGCGCAGAGATGTTGATGCGAAGAATGAGGCGGTGACTGCCTGCCACGGGGTTCCGACTTATCGGTAGCGCACGTCACTGTCTGCCCCTCTGCATCTCTCGACCCTCAGTTTACAACACCATATCGCCTAAACCCGCTGCATCCCTTGAAACAAGCAATCATGCATATCCTTGTAAGACTGTCATATCTGAATAGGCCAATGGCCGATGTTGATTAGCCATAGGTCACCAACGATGATGGCCCGCCATCAGACCAGTCGTCGCCTTATGTACATTCCCTTGTGTCAACACTGCAGAAGCATGGACACACCGTGTCAGTCGTTCTTCCGCATACCCAGAGATCATGGATAGGCAAGGCACATCTTGTGGGAAAGTCGGTACGTCTCTTACCATCTCCACTATCCATCGCCATTCTTACCCACCCAGATACAACCGACCTATTACCGCCCCGCGCCCCTCCAAACAAACGCTGAAGGCCGTCTTACGAACCATGGCACAACTCACAACTCCCCTCTACCACCCTCCTCTAACGAAGAGGAGTGGGTGCTCGTCGACTCTACCCCTGCGTCCTGCGTACAGATCGGTCTCTACCACTACTTTTCCGACCGAGGCCCAATTGATCTCGTAGTTAGTGGCCCCAACTACGGCCGCAACAGTACTGCCATATTTTCGTTGTCCTCGGGCACAATAGGCGGCGCAATGGAGGCAGCTGTGTGTGGTATGAAGTCCATCGCCCTGTCGTACGCCTTCTTCGACCGCAACCACGACGCCAAGATCATCAGCGATGCCAGCGAGCTCAGCGCCAAGCTCATACAATATCTGTGGGATAACTGGGATAAGAACACTCACCTCTATACTGTCAACGTACCGCTAGTTGAGAATGTGGGGGAGCGCAAGATCCTATGGACCAATATGCTGCAGAACTCGTGGAAAAGTGGAAGCTGTTTCCAGGTCGTCGAAGTACCCTCTGAAGCAGACGACACACCGTCAGACATCGAGGGCCAGATACGCAAGCAAGAGGAGAAGTTCGGCAAGAAGGAGCTCAGGGCGAATTCGGAGATACAGGGTGGAGCTTCGGGAACGGACAGTGGACGAGAGACACCTTCGGGTCAGGCACATATGCGGTATACGCACAAGCACTTCAAGTGGGCACCAACGTTCAAGGACGTGTATGAGAGCGTTGAGGCTAGTGAGCCGGGCAACGATGGATGGGCAGTCGCCCAGGGCTTTACCAGTGTGACTCCCTTACGAGCGAGCTTTATGCATGTGGATGGCTTTGAGGGGGAAATCAAGCTAAGCGGCGGCTCGTCGTAGACTGGTAGCTCATGGAAAACTGACTGGGGAATAGAGTCACAAGTCTTACTAGATGAGTATACTTCGATAAAAGACCTAGAGAGCATTATTCACGAAGACGGTAAAGAAGATCCAGTGGAGCGACCTATACCAGACTTCCAAGGGCGCGTCTCTAGTTTGAATAGACGTATGCCAAACAGTTTGGATTTGATGGGAGAAAGTGATGATGCGAAGGCCAAGAACGACTTGCTGATGCGCTTGAGTACATGATGTGAGCGGTTGCAGCTTGACACTGGGGTACATGGTCGAGATTCAAGGGCAAGTCAATGAGCGGTGAAGCTCAAGCAGTCCGGCATGAGGCTCTTTGTCTTGAATTAACATAATATCCAATTCAACTCTTACAAACACTTCCGCGGTATATGTTTGGGGTATCACAATGATTCAGTACGCCGTCTCAACGATGCACAATACCCATATCCTACAATGCTGTGAAAGCGCTATCCAGCGCTACAATTCCGTAAATCAACGCCGCGTGCATGCAAGACAGATTACTCGAAATTGAAAAAGGCATCGTCGAACTGCGACTGCTCGGGGTTCTCGTACTCGTCCATGTTGAAGAGGTCTTCGAGGTCGTCTGTAGCCATCATCTCTTCATTTGTAGTGGTGATAGTTTCTTCCTTCTTCTCCTCGGCCGGTGGTTGCTCGGCTGGTTTGGGCTCTTCAGCCTTTGGTGCTGGTTCTGGTTCTGGCTCTGGCTCTGGCGCTGTGGGCTTCGCGGCTGTCGCATTATCATTTGTAGTCGCGTTCGTCTCAGTATTCATGTCCAAGCCTGGTAGGTCTGACATGGCAAAATCAATGTCCATGTTTGAGGCTTGGTTCGCGTTGTCGTCGTGGCTGTCCTTGGCGAAATCTTCGAGACCGCGTAGTAGCGAGGGTCCGTCATTTCCATCGTCGAGGGTAAAGTCCATGTCGCCCGAGGTATCCATCATGTCGTTGTGCGGGTTGTCGCCAGACGTGTCCATGGCGTCGCCGAATATGGCATCGAAGTCGAACTCGGACTCTTGGGCGTTGCCGGTGGTGGGCGTGGCGTCGAAGAGGGGATCTTTTGATGGCTCGACATCGGTCTCGATGGGCGGTGGCGGCGGTGGTTTGACATCTTCCTCCTTTTTGGGAGCCTGTTCTGTCTCTGACTCCTTTGCGCTCGCTGCCTCGGGCGCCTCTTGGGCTTGCGACACTGGCGGCTCGGGCGGTGCTGGCGTCGCGACCTTTTCGACCTTGACAAGCGCCTCCTCCACCGGCGCCGGGGCGTTGTTGGACTCGGCAGCCAGTCGCGCCTTCTCTACCTCGTGCTGTTTCGCTGCGGCCTCCCTCTTCTTTCGGTCCTGCTTGAGCAGCGCCATGTCCCTGCGTAGGACGGCTTGCGCTAGGCGGACCTCATTCTCGAGCTCGTCCAGCGCGTCGTGAAAGCGTTCGGTGGCATGTGGCACGGCGCGCTGCAGTTGCTGCTTCATGCGCCCAGTGCCGCCGCCAGTCTGCTCTTCTTTCAGAAAGCGGCCAGAATGGAGGAACTGTGAGGCGTTAGGAAAGTAGCCGTCGCAGACGCGTGACAAGACATACCACGAGGTTGAGCATGCTCTGCAGCGTGTCCAGGTGCTGGTTCGCGGCCATGACGCTGGCCATGGTGATGGACGTTGGTGTGCGATGTGGTATGGCAGCGCGAGGGAGTTGACGGCGGGACTTGTAGAGGGTCCGCTAGCTGCGTAGGCGCTAGTGCGGTACTACGCTCATAGCTCCCGCTCCTTCGGGCGCCTTGTGGCCTGCCGCGCTAATTCTTCGACCCTCGCCCGCTCACCTCTCACACCTCTCCTTCTTCACCCCACAGTGGAGATTATAGCTTTGCCGTTCCAGCTCCGGCGCAGCGCTCGTCTCTCCTATCTCTCTTCCTCTTGTTTTCCCTTGCCTTTCCTAGTGCAGTCCGCTCTCTATTGGTAGCCTTAGTCGCGCTTTCCATTTCGACTTTCCTTGCCGCCTACCCAGCAGCCCTCACCCCGCCTGCCAGCGTCGACCCTCCCCGTGGCCTTGTCGCCTCCATCGTCGCATCAAAGTCGACGTCTTCGATACCCGCCGCCGTCCCTCGCGCTTCTTGCGACTCCTGTCTTGTGCGCCTCTTCGCGACAACAGCAATGGCCGACCAACAGAACCCCGGGGCACAGCTCCCTCCTCCCCCTTCCGCTGGCGCTCCCGGCTACGAAAACCAGGGCCAACCGCAGCAACACATGCCGCCGCCGCCGCTTGCCCCCGTCATCATCCCCCAGAACAACAACCCCATTCCGACCGCCATCAGCTCGCCCATGTCGGGCAACCCCATGTCCCCGACCAGCGGCCAGCCTGGCTACGTCCCCCGTCGCGCTGCCCCCGAGCCGAACAAGCGGGCGCTATATGTTGGTGGACTGGACCCGCGTGTCACCGAGGACGTGTTGCGTCAGATTTTCGAGACGACCGGCCATGTCCAGAGCGTCAAGATTATTCCAGACAAGACTGCAAGTTCGCCTTCTGTAAGATAACACTCCGCACCCGCTGCATAACTCTTGACAGCTGGCCGAGCTTATCTTGCAAGTGTTGCGACATTCATGTGCCGCTGACCGCTAACAGTTCAACTCCAAGGGTTTCAACTACGGATTCGTCGAGTATGATGACCCTGGCGCCGCCGAGCGTGGCATGGCCACGCTCAATGGCCGGCGCATCCACAACAACGTAAGCTCGCCCCTCGAAATACCCTAGCTCTTCTGACCCCAACAGGAAATCCGTGTTAACTGGGCCTACCAATCTAACAACACAGCTAAAGAAGACACTTCTAACCACTTCCACATTTTCGTTGGTGACCTGTCCAACGAAGTCAATGATGAGGTTCTCCTCCAGGCTTTCTCTACCTTTGGTCCCGTTTCCGAGGCTCGCGTCATGTGGGACATGAAGACGGGCAGGTCGCGTGGTTACGGATTCGTCGCGTTTAGGGACCGCGCCGATGCCGATCGCGCACTTAGCTCCATGGACGGGGAGTGGCTTGGCTCTCGCGCTATCCGCTGCAACTGGGCCAACCAGAAAGGGCAACCTTCCATTTCCCAGCAGCAGGCCATGGCCTCCATGGGCATGACGCCCACCACTCCGTTTGGACACCATCATTTCCCCACCCATGGCGTGCAAAGCTACGACATGGTCGTGGCGCAGACTCCTCAGTGGCAGACCACATGTTACGTTGGCAACCTCACTCCCTACACCTCTCAATCTGATCTAGTGCCGCTTTTCCAGAACTTTGGATATGTCACCGAAACCCGCTTCCAGTCGGATCGTGGATTTGCCTTTATCAAAATGGACACTCATGAGAATGCTGCCATGGCCATCTGCCAGCTCAACGGCTACAACGTCAACGGCCGTCCTCTGAAGTGCAGCGTAGGTTGATTCGTTCTCTTTTGTTATTTCTTAGCTCACATTTCCAATCTAGTGGGGCAAAGATCGTCCTCCGACTGGCCAGTTTGAGGGCTACTCGCCTGCAGGCGGTCCCAACTCAGCTTATCCTCAGACGCCGAGCGCGTACTTTCCTCAGTATGGTGGTGGGCCACAAGGTGGTCCCATGTCACCCTCAGGTGAGCGGCACCGGAGGAAGCTGCAGTATCGAAACAAGCAATCTAATGCGCGGGCAGGACCCAGCCCCGGCGGACAACCTTTCGCGCAGCAGCAGCAAGCCTTTGGCAACCCTGGCATGCCTTACCAGCAGCAGATGCAGCAGCCAGGCAGCGCTGGTGGCTACGGCCGCGGTGCTCCCCAACAGCCACAGTGGGGCCAGTCTCCTCAGGCAGCATTCAACCAGAATGGCTTTGGCGGATACCAGGGCTAAGCACCCTGTTTGTCAAGATTTGTTCTGTTCAGCGCTGTGCCCGCTATTGTTCCGACACGCCTGTTTGCTTACAGAGGCGCTGTTTTGGATAGCCCTGATTTCTGGTCATATCTCATCAGCTACTCGGTCTTATGTTCTTAGGGAGTCGTTATTAATTCCGTTGTCCAAAATGGTGCAAGCGTCGTTGTCTTATGGCATGGTTGGTACATTTCTTGTGGGACATGGTTTACGGTCGTTTGCTTCAAAATGAATCTCCTATCTCGTGTTAGTTTTCTCTTGCTACAGACTTC
>JAESFQ010001054.1_pt1 | contig 10039 bp, 11 predicted proteins | sample 9269431 | NCBI WGS metagenome assembly JAESFQ01 (sample SAMN14502588, study PRJNA617103) | algae metagenome | isolation source: Plectolyngbya sp. WJT66-NPBG17 and co-occurring heterotrophs from well... | place: USA: Mojave Desert, Joshua Tree National Park, California | collected 2006-08-06 | reverse complement strand
ACGTAGCAAAGTGGACACTCTGAAAATGGTCCTTGACGACTACCCAGTCATCAGTCCAAGCCTATTCAAGCAGATGGGCTCTACAACCCCGACCTTGTCATCGCATTTACATCTACATCCCAACTCTTCCCTGCCTCGCCCGTCACCCACCGCAATCCCCGGTACCTTGACCCCCCTCGCCCTCTCCCCCTCCGCACTCGCAAAAGTACAGACCTACAACCCATCATGTACGTACCCCCAATCACTAAAATGATGTAACTCACGCGGAGCCTAACCCTTTATTGCGCAGGCATGCGTAATCGTTATGTCGTATTCCTAACTGCTGTGCCACTGGCTTAGATAGAACCGTTCTATCCGTTTCATGCTTTTACCCCTCCGATCACTACGCGGTGTAGGTGAACGGACCGTATAGAGCAGCTGCGGGTTTCCACTTCACCAGTAGCCAAGTCAGGTTCATGGTTGTTGTGTCCATGATCCTAGTAGGTCAGCATATAACTTGTATACTGGTGCCTATCTGGGGGCCTAACATTCCAGGACGTATTCATGTGTTTATGACAATGAAGGAATTGTTCTTGAAAACGTTTCCACAACTGGTAGTAAGGCTTGGGCTAAACCTCGAAACGATCCAGTATCCCCTCAACGGTACGCAGGTAGAGCCCTGCAACTCTGCGCGACTAAGATTCTCGGATATGTATACATTGGCGTCTGAGCTTCGATGTTTGGATCCTTCGGCACCTGGTTTCCGCTTACGGAAAGATCCCCACTTTGCACGTGATTTTGCGAGCAGACCAATGAGAGTACTTAGTGAGCCTAAGAGATATCCAGATGTATGGCGATGAAGGGCTTGTTTCTAGAAGTTCTTGTAGTTGAATACAGGGCGTCGAGTAACTTTTCGATTCATAAGAAGGGGTGGATTAGCCAAACAACTAGTACTGCGCGAAGCTGATATTGCTGCTGTTGTTACCTGCGACCTTGTTCTGCCTCGGCCCACTGTGTTTATGTGTGGAACCACTACCCACAATAAAAAGAGGGTACAGTTTATAGTTATAAAACAGGTCGACGAAGGCACCGAGTCACTACGATTGCAGTACGACAGCTTGGCAATTTGACACGCAATAGAAACGGATAATGTTGTCTCAAGAGATACGCATTGCGAAGATGACCAAGCAGAAAGAGGCATGACCATGCACCTATCAGTGCCATGTATGCCATGGTCATTAGAAAGTGAATTATATAATCAGCCACGTAAAGTAATGACGAGGACAAGCAGGGTGGTGCAACAAATTCAAAGGGAAAAGCATACACACGGCAGCTGAATAAGGGTATCGGGTCGTGCAGCGTTGCTCCACAATGACGTACGACAGCCAGTTCGCAACAAGCTGCAACAATCCAAAAGAAGCAATCCAAAGTGTCACAAACGATTTGAAGAGGGTAAAGCATCCGGAGCAGACTGAAACATGAGTAAAAGCAGACCTGGGTATTCTCAAAAGTTGAACTTGAAGCAAAACGCAACCAAAACGCCTTTGGCCGTGAGGCTTTCCTTTGTCTCAGGGATGTCCCTGTGTTTTCCATGCCGTGAGGCTTTCCAGTCTTAGTAGTATTGTGTGAGTGTGTGTATGTTCGCGGGGAAGAGGTTTGTCTGTTTGTGGTGGTAAAGGAGTGTGGTAGGTAGATTGGTCAATGTGGTGTAGTTTGTGATACTGGAGACGTGCCGGCCCAGCGTACTGGATGCGTTCATATCCGACGGTCTAAGCGGTCGACGCGCGACTTGAAGCCTTTGACAATCTCTCCAATGCGACGGACTTTGTCAAATTCTACCTGAAGCTCGTCGATTTCGCGGAGGATGGCACGGAAGCGGGCGATTTCAGCGTCGGCCATTTGCATGGCGTTCCCAGCGCGGTCGTACTGCACTTGGGTTGCTGTTTGTGTCTGCTGGGTGAGCTGGCCATTGTCAGTGCCACACGATGTAGAGACTATATTGGCAGAGGCTGTGAACAAGACACACTCACATATTGCCAGCGCTGCTGGATGGAGTACATCAGACGGTCAAAGTGGGCGCTGAGCGCCTGCAAACTAGAAGGATCCAGGAGGAGACGGCCTTGGCTGGAGGCGTGAGAAGCAGCGCGCGACGAATTGGAGCCGTGCTGCGAGGCGGCGATTTGCTGCTGAAGATATCTGCTCTCGCTCGAGTTGAGGCCCAGTTCAGAGACTGGGATGGCGGACATGTGCACATAATTATCTTAAGAACATGATCGATCGGGAAGTCTGCGCCCTGGCTTCCGCGTGTACGACGGGTGGAGAGGATTTGGGCGTAGCAATTGTTACTAGTTGGCTACGACTGCTGGGGAACGTTACAGCAGGCCTGCGTGGAGGAGGAAGCGGAAATATGCAAGCTGATGTTGTTTAAGACGGAAAGGGCGGGCGAGATGCGCCAAGTGTTGGTTTAGGACGATTCCGGCTCCTCGAAACCCTCTCACCAAAAAGCAAAGGCCTGCGAACGCCCATCTATCCCACACCCTCATCTCCTCTTAGCCGGCTGCAGCCCTATGTACTGCCGTGCCCATGCACCAGTACGCAGCCGCCGTGCTGTGTCGCGGTCGCTGCACACGTCTCTATCCGCAACGCAGCGCGTATCGCAACGAGCGAGCAAGCCGTCAGCCAGCTCATATCCTCGCCCGCCGACCGCGACATTATGCTGCACCACGACTGCTTGCTTTTGCGTCGGCACGACGATAGCGCTGTGCCGCACTCGACTTGTCGCTCTCATAAAGGCGCCGGATAGTGTCTCCGCGCGCACACCCTCTCCACAATCAGCGACAAGGATGCATGGATTGTGCCGCGAGGTTCATGGATGAATGTCGACCCCGCCGGCTCGCTTCAGGAGGGGTAAGGGTGCTCCTGGCAGGCCGTGGGCAAGCCAGATGCAGAAGGTAGCAATGGCAATGAGGTATGAAGAGCATGTGCCGCTGAGGGAGTACTCACAGTGTCAAGCCTCAATCTTCACATTGCCGGTAGCCTGGCACGCGGTACATCGTCGCCATGGCGGCGTTGGTGGGCGTGGTCTTGCCGAGGCAGAAATGCATGGCAGGCGGTGCTGGGCACAAAATCTCCTGGACATGTGCAGTCCCTGTCACAACTCGGTGTCACAAATCTGTGATGTCGGTGTATCAAAGTTACTTGTTGATTGAGATTAAGATTGGTTGATCTTAGGGTTACTCTACATCCAATCCAAGCAGCGGAGAAGCGACCGATATTGACATCGTCGATCATCATATAGATACACAAGTATGGAAAAAGAAAAGAAAGGGGGTATATACACCAAGCCATACGACGCTATGCACAAATCAAGGGAAAGAAACGTACTGCCCACGCCTTACAAAGCGTAGTTCTCGGCGTGGAGGAAAATCTCGTCACGCCCACTGTCACTCCACACACTTCTCTGCAGTTGCGCAATCGTCTCACTCACACTAACGCGCATGGTGGGTGGTCCACAAACGAACACACATGTCCTGCGCCCGAAGTTCTTGCTCAAGCCCTTGAGCAAGTAAGGTATGTCAGGACGTCCGTACTCGGTACTCCAGCCGTCCTTCTTCTTAACGGCCGCTGGCAGAAACGCAAAGCGCATTAGGTTCTTCTGAAACTCAGTAGGTGTCGATGGGAAGCCAAAGTCAAAGCCTTGCCCGCCTTCTGTGGGGTTGTGCACTATGTCCGGATTTATGGCGCCTGAGCCCGAGGCGACAGCTTGGGTGATGTCTAGGGACAGGTTGCGCTCTTGTCGTCGGGCAGCGAGGCCGCGTGGCGCAGGGGCTATGAGATCGGGGTTCGAGCTGTGCGCTGATTCGGCTGAATTACGCCCACTGTTGTAGCTTGGCCGTGGTGGTGCGAGGTGGCTCCTGTTGATGGGGACCATGTGCGCTTGTGGAAGCGCAGTGATGCTATCTTCGTTCTCACGGCGCAGTTCAGACTCTTTCTCGGGGTCTCCCTGCGCTTCGTCGCGGATTAGAGCAGAGTGTCGCTTGGAGGAGATACCCGAGAGCCGGTGGTCGGCAATGTTCTGGAAAGCATCATTGACTTTGTCATGAAAGTACAACGACACTGGACGAGTGGGTGTCTTCGCGCTGACAAGTCCGCCGGCTGGGTTGCGCTTGGCGGCAGTGATATAGAACTGGCATTCCACAGTCTCGGGTGGCGCATATTCACGGCAGATGCGAAGTTCTTCCTTGAACCACTCCAAGGTTTCGGGACGCTTGAGTGCCCAAATCACATGGATTTTGCGAGTGACAGCTTTGCCATCGCGCATCTTTTTGATGAGAGATAGCAACTGCGAGACAATAGCAGTGATACCACTGCCTCCAGCAATGAGGACGACGTCATCAAAAGCCTCAATACGCCTTTGCATACCGCCATAGGGACCATCGACAAAAGCACGATATGTGTGCCATGGGCCGTGGTTGAGAGCGTTTTGGAGAACCTTCTTCGTGAAACCACCGAACGGCCGGAAGACGAGGACCATGTCCCGATAGCCTTCACCGTACTCTGAAGGGAAGTCCTCGCTGCATAGCGAAGCTATGGTGAATGGGTGGTTTTCGAATACAGAGATTCCAGGCATGCGGAGATAGACGTACTGTCCGGGTCTCCACCGCATCCGGGTTGGGATGGTGATTTTGATGGCGTTTTCTGGCATGAGTGTCACGGCCGCCTCGTCGCCAATGAGCCAGGCTAAGTGACCCGGGCGCGTCCAGTTCAGGTAAAACAGGCGCATGAAGTAGGAGAGAAGCCAGATTCCAAGAGTAGATAGTAAGTAGTGCCATGACGTTAGGTAGTTGTTGCAATGCCAGAACATCATTCCGAGGAAAACAATGGCAACGGGCACGTGCAGCGCCACGAAGAGTTCGTACATTCGGTGGCGGAGAGGCGCAATCGAGTGCGTACAGAGGAAACATAGTGGCACGAGTGCTGCAATACCTGAACACTGTCAGTACATAATCATATCAGTAACGAGGGTAGTAGTACCGGTGCCGTAGATGTACATTCCGCTCCGTTGGTTGAGCAGCTCTTCGAACGCCTGTCGCGCGCCCTTGTCCCAGACTGGGGTGATGTAAAAGGGAATAGTGTGCAAGATGCTCAGCACAAGGCAGATGTACGCTGCCCATCTGTGCAAAACGTTCAATCGCTCATGGCTGATGCCAGTCACCATTGAGATGAGATTTGCTTTCGTCGCAAGCGCCACGATCCATGGCATCAGTGCCACAGCCATCATACCCGCGCGGACTGCCAATGGAGGCGAGCCATAAGCAATGCTGTCCCAGAACAGGGGTTGCGGAAGGGTGCAGTAGAGAACTCCCAGGATCAGAGCTAGGAGCACGATGACAACGACAGCCAAAGACGGGAACACGATTGGCCTCCACCCCTTCTTGACTCTGATCTGTGGAATTGGGCGGTAGAAGATGAACCGGAAAAACGCCACCATGTTGTTGATCAGCCCGACAGAAGAAACGCTGGATTGCTGTTTTGGCGCGCTGGGCAGCGGGCCTTCGCGGGGAAAGAACTTCATGGTGGACTTGTCAGTATCAAGTACCGACAGCTCGTAATCTGTGTCGGGAGAGGATGTCGTTGAGGACTGTAATACCTCTTCTTGGTGTAGTGCTGTCCGGATCTTGTCCGTGAATAGATGATAGTATCGCATCAAGGCTGCGACGACAAGCAGGGGTATGCAAAAGTAGACATATGCGAGCGCATATTTACCACTGGCGCTCCATGGGTCCACGGTGTTGGCTTCTATGAGTCCAGCTGGGCTTGTGTTGTTGAAAGGTATGTTGACGCGTCGTAGTAAGGCCGAGACAGAGTCGACAATGTCCCGCTCTGCGTGCGACACTACCATACCCAGCTGTTCCATGGCCACACCCGTCCGCTCCACGAGAGCTTCCCGAAGGACCGGCATTTTCGAGTTATTGAATTTGTTTTCGCAACAATTGGCGTGGTGATCGTGAAACACTTCTGCCAGCAGAAGCCGGAATACGGCAGAAATGCGTCCTAGACCAACGGATGTTGATTTGGGGTAGCAGAGGCTTAATGAACATCCGGGGGTCCGTTCCTACATGGGTACCGAGTTGTAGGATTGACTGTGACAATGCGTGCAAGGTGCAGCGGAAACCCGATCCGGAAGTGCAGTCGTACAGTGGCGCAAAGGTTCCCGTGTAGCGAAGACGTGTGCACCGCTTGATGCAACACACGATGCGATAAAAATGTTTAGTATGGACGTTGGTAGACGGCGCAGGAACAGACCAAAAAGCATGCAACCGTGGAATGCTTATGTTCAGATACCGTGCGCGAGCAGCAGTCCGGTCCCTTAAGTTCCATGCGCAAGTAGAATGCGGGTGACTCGCAAGGGTAAGACCCGTCGTATTGTGGCAGCAAATGGTAAATGATATTCAACCGCTCACCAGAACCCACGCTATTGGGCCAAGATGTGATAGCAAATCGAACAGGGGTCCCGAAAAGAGAAATGACGAGCCCAAAGTGCCGTCACATTCGTGCGCTGCAGCAATACACATATTAAATCGTCGGAGGGCTTGCTGCTATCGCCGCACTGCGCACCATGCAGGATCAGCGCTGTGACTGGCGAGTGGCGGTCCGCTTCCTTGACGGACCGGCCTTGGTTATCCCTTTTCGGGCGGGAGGCGCTCTCGGTTGCATGCTTGCAGCGGACATCGCCATTCGATCAGTGGCCATTGCTTACATGCTCTTCATCTCGAAGAGCCCTGGAGTTGTTGCACAGCATCGACGTCCCAACCTCCTTCCCACCCATCTTCCATCTGATGTGAGACAGTCGATTACTGTGGGATCATAGCATAACCTGCTCACCAGTCTAGTGCCATAGCGTGTTAGTAGAGGTACCAAGACACAGCTCCCAGCCGTATCACAGACGTCAGGGTGCCCGCCTCTCGGTAGCTCGACCCATCTGGTGGACCTGAATGGGCTGGCCTTTCGTTCGCATGACCCTGATGCCCTGAAGCTCGTGCAGGAAAGACTTGCAATCGTGCACGGGATAAAGCAAGATTGTGGAGCGGGGTGCATTGATGCTGCGAAGCTTTGACTGGATGTCGATTGAGGTTTTAAGCGCTGACCATCCAAAACGAGTCTAGTGTGCAGTCAAGCTTTTGGTGACCCGCTCAGTACCCCAAACTCGTCCCTCGTTGGTTGAAACGATTTATCCGACACTTCACAGCACGAGCGTTGAAGCTCGGTAGATCGCTGGAAAAGCTCATGAAAAGAGTCGGTCAGGTAGGTCCACGGTCTGATCGCACGGCGTGGGTCGGTCCACCTCTAGGCAAAAGTGGATCCTCGTTATCGCGAAGTCTGTCAGTGGACTGCTCTGTTCTGATCTCAGATTCGCCAAACAACCACGAAGCAGTCACAGTCCGGGCATAAATTAGCGAACTCATGCTTGGAGAAGATGTGATCACCGTGATACAGTCATCCCTCCATACTCAGACTCTCCACCTTGCATGACACTCATATCGAATAAGCCACCCGGGACCAGACCAGTCGTATATCTTTGCATGCAAACATACGAACACAAACTCAGCATTTCGTGACTATTAGGCGCCCAACGACCGCCTTGCCGGCCGCCCCGCATGTCGACATCCACGGGCGATGCGTAACCGCCAGCCCTACGACCCTCAGTTTGCCCAGTGCGATCAGATTAGTGTGAGAATCGATAACCCAATGTGCCGGATCTTCAGGTACCGCGCTCACCTTCCACGTTATCCACGCGCTCAAGTACGTGTAGTGGGGTTGGTGGCTGCAACTTTAATCGAACGTGTCAAATTGCCACCATGTAGCCAGCCCGACGTCCTGGGTGGTGTACACGCTGGGCGCTTGGATGATTTCTTGGGCGTCTCGATGGGCCTGTTGGCGCTTCAAGCGTCTTCGAGAAGTGTGGCCACGTAGATCTTGCTCGGTACATGTTGATGTGCAGCAGACAACGTGGGTTCGGGCGAACCGAGCGCGCGTACCCTCAGTCAGTACAGCAGTCTGCTCTCGAAGCGCCCAATGGGAATGATTTCAGATGCTTACTTTGTGGGAAGTACTGAAATGTCCATAGCCGGCACTATCGGATGCTATCGCATTAAGAATCCCGCTTGAACACGCACCCAAGCATGTTACATGTCCCAAGTATACCGCCCATACACCGGCACACCCTCAGCCGTCTCAACCGCTGACCATCGATCATTGTACTCTATTCTGATTCAGAAGTTGCGTCCCGCGTGCATGTCGGCATCGCCTAGACGCGGCAATTTATCCCATCTCACCTGCAGGACATGTTTTGAAACATCCGTCCAATCACAAGGCTGCGTCGGAACGAGCGAACGCGGTGTAACGCCGCAGTGCATGCATCTTCATATATTTCCACTTACCTGGGTTCCTACTTTGCTATTCAGACGCTTCAAGTAAACTTATGCCGGGTTGTTATGCTCAGTCTGACCATGTTCTACTACGTCAAGGCCAACACCACAAGCACAATGATCTAATTATGGAGCTACTTCGCTCCCGCTTGATACTTGAGCATGTCCTCAATCACTGGATTGCGTACTGTCAGGACTAGAGCACCGGGAATATTTGGGCAGCTAAGTGCGGCTCAATATAGCATCACAGGCTCGAGCATGTGCGAGGATTGCGCGTACGACGTATGTACGCTTACATGTTCGAAAGTCAAAACGATTTGATCTTCTTCGGAAGTAGTACACATACTCTCATGCTATGTGTATTTACAGCGACGTCGTTCCTACACCGGAACGGACACGCGGTCCCGTCCCAGGGCAAGCATTGATAGCATACGTCTCTGCCGCATGTATCCATGGGTTTGTCGGGGGTTCAGGTGGCATAATAATTGATCGAATTTCTGGAACGAAATGCAGCAAGCGGATGGATTACTGTCAAAGAGCTGACACTAGCATAGTGTAGATCCCGCCTAAGCTCTACGATTCAACACTCCTAAATTTCCGCATGTGTCGCAATGCCCCACTTCTGCAACAAGTTGTGCCTATGCCAGTAACTTCGGTACTTCTTTCCCCAGAAAAAGAAGATAGGAGCCGTGATAATCATAGCTCCAGCGACACCAGCAAACGTGTCAAACACGATTGCAGGCCCTTCGTTGGCTGCCCAATCATTCACAAAGTATGAAAAACCGTAGAATAGAAAGTTCTTGAAAACCATGTTTATGATGAAGACTTCAGAGCTGATGTCGCGGAAGGCATCCAGGACATACGAGGATGCAGAGATTGCGGCTATGACGATACCGAAAAGATCCATACCGTGGAAGAATGCTGTAAGGTAGTATGATTTGCCTTCTTCGGCAAGATGACCAAAGAGACACAGGCCGATGACGATTGTTACGGATGGAATCATACCGAGTAGGCGGTACTCCGGCTCGTAGACACCCTTGTTTTTCTTTGCGCACCACTTGATCAGGGGGTCGAGTGTCGCACCGAGGAGGAGAGATCCGAGGAGACCACCAAGGAATGGACCTAATGAAAGGTAGCCGACACCAGCCGCGCTAAGCAAGTATGGCGGGAACATGAAGATCTGGGCCATAACGTACGATTGCGCGACAAAGAAAGCGGTGAGCCCTCCAGTTACTATTACCATCCATAGTACAGCCAAGTTTGCGCAAACAGCAAAGGGGGCTATAACAAGTTGTAGAAGGTTGTCGTTCGAGTAGGTTCCGGTGAAGATAGCCAGCTCCTGTACGAAGGTCCTTTTCGGACGCATGGCAGGCGGTGAACTAGTTGCTGTCTCGATCTTCACCATATCGTCACTTCCAGCTTTCTCATCCTGTCCGGCATGTCTTTTCTCGATTGCAGCAAGATCTGCAAGATTGTCGTTGGATAGCTCGTCAATGTCATACCGATGATCGCGGTTGTAGTTGGTCTCCGGAACGAAGAAGAAGAGCAACACTACTTCGAGAGCTGTGAAGGGGATGAGCATGTGGAAAAGATAGCGCCATCCGAGATTTGTCGCAACAGGTCCAACGATG
>JAESFQ010001053.1_pt1 | contig 10043 bp, 12 predicted proteins | sample 9269431 | NCBI WGS metagenome assembly JAESFQ01 (sample SAMN14502588, study PRJNA617103) | algae metagenome | isolation source: Plectolyngbya sp. WJT66-NPBG17 and co-occurring heterotrophs from well... | place: USA: Mojave Desert, Joshua Tree National Park, California | collected 2006-08-06 | reverse complement strand
TCCTACTTAAGTTGGAACTCTAATGGTCTCTTTGCGTAGACAAGCTGCTTGAGTCAGTTCTGCGAAAAACTTGTAAGACGCTTCGAAGGAAAGCTTCCTTCGATGTATTGTAGAGTTAGGGTGGGCATACCTGCGTCCAGCGCTTCATGAACCCAGCCCTATATTCTGCGATCCTCTTCTTCTCCTCTCTCGTCACGCCATCGGCATCTCGCCAAGTCTGTTGCGCCTTCGTCTGAACGTTCTTGTTGATGTGCCACACGCACAAGAGTTGAGGAACTTCTGGGAGCAACGATCGAGCTGTCATCTTTAATGCTTCCTCTTGACCACTAATAAACACACGGGGCTTTTGTACACCTGTTTTGAGGAGAAAGTTCGCGATCGCCCAATGGTAATCAGCTTGGGTCTCATTGGTAAGGAAGCAGAAGCCTGCAGAATAGAAAGTCTGCAAGTTGGTGCAGCCGAGTATGTGTAGTAGTGGAAGTTTGTACTTGTTGGTCCGGTATGTACAATCCATCAGCAGCACATCGGGATTGGCCCGCAGCATCTCAATCTGCTTCTGATGGGCGAAGAAGAGGTTTTGGACGTGGTTGTTGTCATCCTTCTTGACCGCGAAGACCCAGTCTGACGTAGATAGGTTGTCCAGCAACGCCTCGATTGGACTCCTTCCACTCAATTGTTTCTCTCGAACTGCTTTTCTCTCGCTCCGGATATCGGTAGCAGAGACTAGCGTGTCATGGTCCTCCTTTTGGATTGCAGCTAGGATCTGCATCGGCCGCGCGCCAGCATGCGTCATCGATTCGATCACTTCCTTTTGTGCAGACGTTCGCCTGCGATAGACGTTGTGCGCGCTTGGGTTAATGGATCGAGGGTGGTTATGATGCTTATCCTGAACCTCTAGCTTCCACCGGTCGCTGTGCTTCGTCTTAAAGATGACCAGCTTGAAGGGACATTCTGTTGAGCGCGTGCTTGTGCTCAGTATCTTCGCGGTTGACTGGTACTTCCGGAATCGGTCACAGTGGTAGTAATATCGTGTTTTAACATCGGAATTGTGAGGTTTACTCCGTTTTAGGACAAAGCCGTAACCGTGTTGCATGCCATGCGCCTTAAGAGCATTATACGCTTCTTCGTAGGAGTCATATAAAAGATCTAGAGGTGGCTGGATGTCTTCCATACTTAGGCGCCAGAGGAAGTGAAAACGATCCTAATACTAAAAGTGATGTGGACGATTTCATGTGCTGCAGAGACGCGTAGGTTTCGCGCAGGCCTCGCGTTCGTGGATTACGCGCTAAGCTAAGTTGGGCAGCTGATTTCCACGAGCACTAGCGCGCGGGACAAATCTCACAGGGGCGACAAATCTCAAAAACGGGGGGACAAATCTCACCAGCCAAGGGATTGCCGAACAAGGCACAAAAGCTGTCTAACAGAGCGTTAAGCGCGATCGGCGCAGGCGAGGCGGCTTGCCACATGTAGCAGGTGGGGCTTTGACCCCGGTCAGCGCGCCGCAGAAACGGTGTTGCAACGGCGCGCAGGGGTGAAGCTGCAATCGCTAGCGACAGTAGCTACTGTAACCTCCAGTGAGTTGTCTTGCGAAATGACGATACAGCCGCTAGCGAATGCAGCTTCACCCTTACGCGCAGCTGCACCACAGTTTTCGCTAGCCTGCGAGTAGGGATTCACTGCCCCTCATGCCATATCCGGCAGCGCCCCTCGCTTACGCAGATCTCGCTTACGGGCCGAGTAGACAGCTTTAGCCCTTCAAAACATGCTTATCCTAGTAGGAGGCTGCGCTAACAATCACCTATCTTAGTACAAGAGTATATAGATAGATAACGCAAGAAGCTCATATGTGTAGTTCATGTACAGTAGCTGTGCTAATGCAGCTAGCTGCAGTGCGAGACTAGCAGAGACTGCATATAATATGTAACGAAAGTGTGCTTATAACAATTTCAGAAACAACACTCTGCCGGAGCTGTATCCAAACACAACCCAACAGCTGCAAACAGCAATACAGCTCGGCTGGTAGTTAGCAGGGATCCAAAGCGTCTCTTCTGCATCTAGCATCAGCCACCTCTCTGAAATGAAGATGCGCTGTGCAGGCCGTGGAGAAAGAAGAGTAGATGTAAGCTGCGCTGGTGGCGGAAGCAACATAACCCCTCGACCAGTTTCCAGGCAGGACCCATCGCTCGAGAAAGCTATACTGTATACTATGCCTGTATTCTCGAACGTGTGCAGCGGCTCGCCCGTCTTCGCATCCCACACCCGCACCGTCTTATCCCGCGAAGCCGATGCCAGTCGATCTCCTGCCCCCGAGAAGGCCACGCTGGTGACAAAGTGAGTATGGCCCTCGAGCGTGTGCAGCGGCTGTCCCGTCTTCGCATCCCACACCCGCACCGTCTAATCCTCCGAACCCGATGCCAGTCGATCTCCTGCCGCCGAGAAGGCCACGCTGCTGACAAAGTTCGTATGGCCCTCGAGCGTCTGCAGCAGAGGCCCCCAGTCTTCGTCCAGCCCACGCCTTACTTGCACTCCCTCTGGCATCTCCTGCCTAAACTGATGCCGCACAATGCTTCGTTCCGGTGCAAACACCAACGCCCCGTAGTACACCTGCAACGGCGCTTCTTGGATCCCAGATCCGCTCCACATCGCGAACCGCAGCGCATCGTGCACGACCTTCGACACGTTTGTACTTTCTGCTTCCTTGCACAACAGTCAGTGGAAGCACACTTGTCGTGCTAGTTTATGACTTACATTGAGGGTCGCTTCTAGCTTCTGCAGCGCCGATATGGCTTCTGGCATCTTCTGCAGCAGGCTCATCGCCTCTAGCCAGTGCAGCAAGTGCGGGCGCTCGCATCTCGCTTCGAGCCAAGGCTTCAGCTGACACCGTACAGTAGCATCAGGCGTTGCCCTTCAGCCGCAACGATCGACAAGACACTCGGCCATGCACAACAACGAATAGCAGCATCTCCAGAGCATGCTTTGTCGTAACGAGTAACACGAGCCCCGCAGTGTGGGTAAGAGGAGAGGAGCGACACAGACGGTGTTGCGCAGGTATCTCTACGAGCTTTCGTGAGCCAATCATGTCAGCAGAGCTGGGCATAGAACATGCTGGAAGTCCAGCGACGACAGCGCGAAGAGCCGTTCCCTGTGCTCGCGCGATACTCCCGCCAGGCAATGTGCAGTATCGCGCGAAGTGTATACTGATCTTGGACAGATAGGCCTCGGAAAGCATGGCACCGCACCTCGCTACCTCGCAGCACCACCTCATCCGCGATATGATCCTCGACGGGACGCTCACAGCCGCTCAGATGGCGACAGTGGCCGGCTGCAGCAAGCGCTCGGTCAAAGCAATACGATCCAACCTCCGCCACTTCCACGCTACCAAGGCCCCTGCGAACGGGGGCGGGAGACGACGATCGATCACACCGCCGATGCTAGACGCGCTGCGCGAACGCCTGCTCGAGAAGCCAGGCCTGTACCTGGAGGAGATGGCGCTCTTCCTGTGGGACGAGTTTAGCGTGCTCATCTCTACACACAGCATCAGCAGAACTCTAAGAGCGGTAGGATGGTCGAAGAAGGTGGCGCGGCAGATTGCGAGAGAGCAGAACGCGGAGCTGCGAGACTTTTACTTGCACAACCTGACAGAGTTCCAGTCGTACCACCTTGTCTTTATCGATGAGTCTGGCTGCGACAAACGTATCGGATTCAGACGCACAGGATGGTCTCCTCTTGGCGTAGCACCTGTGCAGGTGGCCAAGTTCCATCGCGACCGGCGTTATCAGATCCTGCCGGCGTACACTCAGGACGGGATCTTGCTCTCACAAGTGTTTCAAGGCTCAACAGACAGCGCTGTGTTTGAGGACTATATAGAGCAACTGCTCCCCCTTTGTGGTAGGTGGCCAGAGCCAAAGTCTGTGCTCGTGATGGATAATGCATCGTTCCACCACACGGAGCGACTCGAGCAGATGTGCTGCGACGCTGGCGTCAAGCTGATGTACCTGCCGCCTTACTCACCTGATCTGAACCCGATTGAAGAGTTCTTCTCCGAGCTGAAGGCGTTCGTCAAGAAGAGCTGGCGTGCTTTTGAAGATGCGCCGGAGCAAGGCTTTGATAGCTTTCTAGAATGGTGCATCGACGTTGTAGGTGGGAAGCAGAACAGCGCTAGAGGCCACTTCAGGCACGCAGGGATTACAGTCGAGGAGTTCTGAGCTTGCACATGTCGGTACTTAGTCTAAGTAGAGTAGAAGTCACGCAGAGTTATGACCTAATAAGCTGAAAATAGCTGGGCTTGCCTCAATCTGTAGAAATCCAGCCAGTAGCTGCTACCTGCTGATGGACCCAGTATTCGATGTCGCGGATGAAGCGCCGAGCGACGCCAATCTTTATGCCCCGCGAGATAAAGAAGTCTGGGTCTTGGTCGTCGTGAAGCTGCTGCAGGTCGAGTCCGTGCTCTAGAGCCATGCCACACATGTTCCGAATGTCGTCCTTCTGATCTTCCCTTCTGACTCGTGACTGCTGCCAATCACTGTACTCTTCCACCGCGGTGTCTAAGAAACCGGGCAGATCAAGACGAGGCTTAGCTTGCACTTCGGTTGAGCCTGATGTTGGGTGAGACGGCCCAGGAAGCACATTTGTTATGTGGATGGGAGCATGACCCGCCGGGACGCTGTGACTGGCTCGTTGGTGTCGTTCCAGTTGCTGTTGCTCTTCTGCGTAGAGCTGCTGACGGACATCCTCCGGCACATCATCATGTGACAGCAACTGGCCCCCCTGCGCCACATGCCTGATCAAGGCCTTCAGCTGATGCGTCCTAAGCTTGTAGTGCTTCTTTCCGTGTGGGTCCCGCCAGCAGTGAGGCCCAAGATTGCAAGGCGGGCCTGGGCATCGCATCAGGTTGTACACGTCCTGCCAAACGGACGGTAGACTAGACGTTCCTTCCTCGGCATCAACCTGCGAGTCCCTTTCCGCAAGCATCTGTTGCGTGGCGGAGGGATATCCTCGCTTCCCGCCTCTCGCTGATGTTGTCGGCGCGGGCTGCCCTATCTCTACGTAGTTGAACGACACGTCCACCCTCAGCTTCTTACCTGCACGAAACGACTCGCTCCACTGGGAGAGCTGTCTCTCCACCAGGAACCAGTCGACATCTATTTCATCAAAGCGCTTCGTCAAGTCACGTTTTGAGCGCTCGGTCACTGACACGACAACGTTAGTGTCTTCGCAGGCAACACGCTTACTCGGCGGCAGCTTCTTCTGCAGCAGCTTCTCTAGCTTCTCACGCAAGAACAGCGACCAGTAGAACCTGGGCGCCAGCACGAGGTCTGGCTCCGTATCTTTGGAGAGGAGCTTGTTGTTCAGCGTGACCTTCCACTCGATCGAGTAGTGCACGCAGGTCGGCGGCTCCTCATCGTATGTCTCGTTCTCGTTCCACTCGTCCAGATTTAGCAGTTCGAGCTTGCCTGAACGCGGCCTTGCATGTTCTACACTATACGCATCCCTGCTCAGATCGTCTGTAATCGCTTCTTGGTATACTGCAGCCGAGCACGGTGACTGGAGCACAAACGGCTCGCTCCGAGAGGACGACGGGTCTCCCGCTGCCTGGGTATCAGGGATCTGGGACGCCGTAGACGCGCCTGAAAACTGGGATCGGCCGAGCGGGAACGAAACTGGGTCCGTCGACGGACGCGGGCTTGAGGTGGCGGCCTGAGCGGGCAGGTCCGGCGATCGGCCGTAAAGCTGCTGGGACCCTGGGGTGGCTAGTTGAGACCCGCGCCGGGATCTGGCAGTGCGTCGAGCAGGCATCGTCGGAGGGCAGTCGCACTGCACGAGGCCGACCACTGGCACGCATTGTTGTGACGTGTCGTGAGTGCTCCAACGGGAGGGCAGCTGACCCTTCACAGCTAAGCGCGGTGCAGGCGGAGCGTGCGGGGCTGGACGGAGCCAGCGACAACAGGCCCTCGTCACTCCACGCAGCCCCCATCGCATCTGCTGCCAGGATGCGACAACCGCCGTCCGCCTCAGCCTTGCGGCAGTCTTCATGCGCCATGATGCTAGATGTCGCATACATCGCATCACCCACTCTAGTTGCTGACTATGCCTAGCACGATGCGATGACCGCTCTTCTAGTTCCGATCGAGGAGAGACGGTGGGCAGATACATTCTGCGGAGGTGCTCTCTCCTATGCACACTCCTACCCTTATACAGACGCCTTCGAGACCCTCTATCTCCTCGCCGCGAGCACAAGCAGCTGGTGCCGTTCTGCCAGGCTTGCGGGGAGTGCAAAAATGCATCGATTCGGTTATCGAACACGCTCCCTCTCGTGCTCATGCCGCTTCCCTACTCGACTTATGGAGTCGATCTCACGAACGTCGCGACTCACGACCTGAACGGATACTGTTAGTAGAAGTGGATGGGTGATGGCTGCGCGTGCGGGCGATGCGTTCGACCGACAGTAGGACATGGAGGGTATGGGCAGGGCGGACACGGGCACGTAGGACTGGATGTACAGTAGGCAAGAAGGATAGCAGCAGTAAAAAGCTGTCTGTAGTTTGTTCCATCGCATCTCCATAATGTCGACGTTGATGCCGGGCACTCACTCCCTCAATCATCAAACGCGCGCAGTCGATCGATATGAACATTCGCCAAACGAGCGTCAGGGCAGTGGCAGCACAATAACAAGACACGAGTGGGTAGACGGAAAGAGAAGATATTACATTGCAATCCAGACTTATAATACGCTATATCAATCTAAGAGGTCTGCCGCAACACCCGCTAGCAACCGGCGTACGTAGTCGAATGCTAACCACATCGACTCCGTCATCGCCGTTTTGCTTGCAGGATTGCGACTACTGCTGCCGCGTCCGCATGCCCCTGAACCACCGTACTTGTCCCGTGCGCCTTGTTGCCCTTGTATAGCCTTTCTGTCGGTGCGTGGATCTGCCGCTCGACTAGATCTGAGTTGAACACGTTCGCATCATCGAATGCCTCGTTGTCGACCCACGACACTTTGTCCACGAAGTTCAGCGCTTTTACCTCCTCCGCTGAAAGTGGTACTGTATCGTCGCCTTCCACGGTTAGCATAGATCAGTGTGATTGTACTGCTACGCAATACCTTCTTCGCCCATGCGTCGTTCCTCGAGATGAGCAGCCATGCAAAGTCTCTCACCAAGAACCCTTCGCACGTTCATGTCTACGCGCTGGACTACGGCTAGGGCGACTTCGAAGCCAGCACGCATAGATCCGCTCAATCCGACCTGAGTAGTGACGATCATCGCGTTGAGGTCCGCTTTCGCCCGGTCTAGTCTCGTCATGGCATTCTCAAGCTCCCGCTCGTCTTTATCGCCGCTAAAGATTGCATGCGTGTACTGTTTGGTTTTGCTTCTCGTTAGCTGAGCAGCAAAGGTATCGAGCTGGCGTTGCAGCCCCTTTCCCAAGTCGATAATCTTCTGGACCTGCTTCTCGATCGGACGTGTTTGGAGCTCGGGTTCGTCCTGCACGAGTCGTAAGGCATCGAGCAAAGTGTCTAGTTGGCTCTGGTAACCATCAAGGCGGTCGGATGCGCCGCGCACTTTTGCTCTTGCATCCTGTATCTTCTGGATGATTGTGATTGCCTGACCGAGAAGCTGTGAAACAGCAGCCGTGCCGCCGATCACCTCCTGATGTTGTTTAGCATGGATCCACTCTTGATCTACATAGAACCTCAAGGGCCTACCATCGTGCAGTATATGCTCCAAAAACTTGACGATACGTTGGAAGTCACGGCGGTGGTGTTTAGGGGCAGTCGAGGCAGACCTCAGCCTGGCCGGATCTAGCTAACAGTTCAGCTGACAAGCTAGCGCATCGTCGTAAGCGTCTGCAACCCGTGTGCGCTGCTGCAGTCCTCACATTGGTCTCTCAACTTCGACAGCGACTCGAACTGATTGTTGCAGACTAGACCGACTGTACCCCGCGTAACGCTTCCACCAAGTTGACGTCATTCGTGAGACGACCCTGAACTGTCGCAATGTCACAAGGCAGCGGGCGGGTCGCACCGATGCAGCACCCGGCCGGAGGCACCACGACGTACAGCGGCAACCTAGCAGACGGCGACTCTACCAACATCTACGGCAACGTCTACGGCAACGTGCACTTTCCGGAAAAGCCTCGCGAGGCAGGCGAACCATCACCCCAGCAGTGCCTGCGCGACCTGCGAGTGACAGACCCACGCGAAGACCGGGCGCGCATCGAGGGCGACAAGGACAGGCTGCTCAAGGACTGCTATGCCTGGATCCTGGACGACGTCAGCTTCCAGCGATGGAGGACGCAGGACGAGGCGCGGCTGCTGTGGATCAATGGTGACCCGGGCAAAGGCAAGACGATGATGACGATGGGTCTGATCGCCGAGCTGTCGCAAGGACCCAGGGCTAAGCTATCGTCAAGGACGGTGTCGAAGATGTTCGCCAAACTGAAGCTCGGCTCTCAGTCATGTTTAGTGACCTACTTCTTCTGCCAGAGCACACGACCCGAGCTTAACACCGCGGCATCAGCCCTTCGTGGGCTCATGTACCTGCTCGTCGCGCAAAGACCGCAGCTTGTGAAACATGTGCAGAAGCGGTACGGGACTGTGGGCAAGCAGCTGTTTGAAGGTCCGAATGCCGTCTATGCGCTGCGGGAGGTGCTGTCGGACATGCTCAACGACGTGTCTCTGCCGCTGACGTACCTGCTTGTCGATGCGCTGGACGAGTGTACGTCTGGCCTGCTTGAGTTTTTGCGCATCATCACCGACGCGAGCCTTGGGCGACGGCCTAGGGTCAAGTGGCTGGTGACCAGCCGCAACATGCCAGAGATCGCGCAATATCTGCAGCCAGACGCAGCTGGTGTCAAGGTGAGCCTCGAGGTCAAAGCGAGTCATGTGTCAAGAGCAGTGGCGGCGTTTGTGCAGTACAAAGTGCAACAGTTGACGACCGTACACGCGTACGACCTAGAGTTACAGGCAGAGGTGCAGCAGCAGCTCCGCGACAAGGCAGAAGGCACCTTCTTGTGGGTCTCGCTGGTGTGCAAAGAGCTAGAAGGCGTCCCACTATACCGCGCACGAGAGGTGCTGCAGGCACTACCGCCAGGACTCGGCCCACTGTACGAGCGGATGATAGCGCAGATCGCAGGGCAGGATGCAGAGACTGCAGAGTACTGCAGGGCCATTCTTCGGTCGATCACGCTCACTTTCCGGCCGCTGCAGCTTAGAGAGCTCGCCGTAGCTTCAGGCCTTCCTAGAGACCAGTTCGGTAACGTACAAGCAGTCGCCGACCTTGTTAACCGTTGCGGCTCATTCCTGACTATGCGTGAAGACCTTGTGTCCTTCATCCATCTATCTGCTAAAGACTTCTTTACCACAGGCAGCGGCCAGCAGGTGTTTAGTGGCCCACTAGAAGAAGAGCAGGAACAGATGACCTATCGCTTACTAGACGCAATGGACAGCACGCTGCGGAGAGACATGTGTAGCTTGCAGAAGCCTGGCATACGAATACAGGAGGCGATAGGTTACGTCCAGGGTAGCTGTCTGCCGCAGATAGCGTATGCATGCGAGTACTGGGTGGAGCATCTGCAGGCAGGTGGACGTACTTGCAGCGACATGTTGGCAGATGGAGGCATCGTGCACCACTTCTTTCAGAAGCACTTACTACACTGGCTAGAGGCAATGAGCCTACTACAAAAGATACCAGAAGCCAAATTAGCGCTGCAGAAGCTAGAACAGGTTATTAATGTAAGTTAAAAATAGTCTGATAAATACACTAACACTGACTATTACATAAGAGGGTAAAGGGAACGGCAGTATCAGGTGTTTTCCACGACGCACTGCGATTTGCAATGTGGAGTGGATCTGGGGTCCAGGAAGCGCCACTACAGGTGTACTATGGAGCGTTGGTGTTTGCGCCAACGCGAAGTATCGTGCGGCATCAGTATAAGCAAGAGATTCCTAGGGGAGTACAGGTAAAACATGGGCTGGATGAAGACTGGGGAGCTCTGCTGCAGACGCTCGAGGGCCATACGCATAGTGTCAACTGCGTAGCTTT
>JAESFQ010001052.1_pt1 | contig 10047 bp, 11 predicted proteins | sample 9269431 | NCBI WGS metagenome assembly JAESFQ01 (sample SAMN14502588, study PRJNA617103) | algae metagenome | isolation source: Plectolyngbya sp. WJT66-NPBG17 and co-occurring heterotrophs from well... | place: USA: Mojave Desert, Joshua Tree National Park, California | collected 2006-08-06 | reverse complement strand
AGCCAAAGAGTGTGACACGGTAGGAGGTTGAGGATGGGCTGGGTTGAGCTGGGTCGGGTCGGGTCGGGGGTGACTGTGTCTCGGTGCGCAGGTGCTTGTAGGGAAGGAGGCACTGGGCCGTGGTGGTTTTGCTGCACCCTTGGGAACGGGCCGGAGGCTTCCTAGCAGTGAGAGAGAGAGCGGGAATGAATGCGCGTGTGCACAGTCAGTCGCCGCCTGCTGGGCTGGAATGGAATGGAACGTGGTGGAGCCGCGAAGCCAGCGTCGGATGAATCAGCGATCAAAGGGCACAGGCTGAAGCTGCATGTTGTGAGAGTTCCGCCTAGGGCACCAAGGCTGTCACTCATACTATACCAGCGGCATTGGGACGCGCAGTCGAAGGAGTAGCACTACTGTCTGCCAGCATATGAAACCACGACCTTGGCCGTGTAGGCCCGGGCATGGCTGCAGCAAGCGGGGCAGCCGACAGCCGCGAGAGGGCTAGACAGTGCGAACAATGGGAGTCATATCCGTTTTGATAGCTAGCATGCTGTTGCTTTGAGCTGACTATTGCGGCGAGCCAGGTCGCCATGTCCGCGGGAGTGCTGTTTATCCTTGAGCATGGCTAGATCATAGCTAGATCATACCCAGATCATACCCTAACTACCTGGACATCATAATGTCTGGGATACCTCGGCCTTCGCCCAACACATGCAGGACAATCATCTGGCCGCTGCACGTTACAGGTAGACGCTGTGCAGGAACCTGTAAGATGTAGCTCGATGCGATTTGTGTTGCCATTCCCCACCGACATGCTCCTACTGCACGTCATTCGTAACTCGATTGCCACACTATCACTAGTCAGGGCATGGAGGGAATTGGATAGATCCCACTAGCAGGAGGAGTTGCTTCTTCCAGAGGCAAGAAAGTAGTATATACTCTAGAAGCATAACAATCAAAATGTCCCCCGCCTGCTCCCGGGCCAAACAGCCCCCCGCTAACCTGGAACGATCTGCAACGGCAAGGCGCGAAGCGAAGCGCTAGTAAAAGGCGGGGCTGAGGCCGCAGAGAGAGTCTCGTGAGTGTTCCAGGAACCACAGACCCGCAAACTCACCACTGCACTTCGGCTTCCCATGGTTACATCGACCTACCCTCCTGTCTATTCATCAAAACGCCGACCCATCTGACCTGTCGCAACCCACCGCCAAAATGCCACGAGACTTGTTTCCAGACAAGAAGACGCTCGATGCCATGCCCGAACTATCAAGAGAGCCTGAGACCGTCTCTAGCCCAGAACCCGTGGAGCAGCAATCGAGTCTGGTGCCCCATCGCAGTTCCAATATCGCCCAGGAGGGCAGACTCAAACAAATGGGCGTTCGGCCATACGCTTCCTTGCTGAACATCGACGACCTGGATGACTGCGATTGGCTTGAGCATGCGGCCTTTGACCCGGTGGAAGCCGCATCACGGGAAAAGGTGAGAATGGTTACTTTTCATCCATATGTTCTACCCAACTTCATGGTCCATATCTGCAATTTTGCTCACTACCACCATTGGGCTCCGTTAGGCCCCGATCCATGCGCTCTTCGCCATCGTCGTGTTACTCAGACGTTAAGTCTGCATACGTTCGTCTGCCTTATTCCCATAGATTCTTGCACTACACATGAATCCATGTCCTATGTCAGCCATTGGGAACAATCAAGCTTGTCGTGCGCTAGTTGGTCGCTCTTTCCCTTTCGCTGGCTCATGTCTCGCCTTCCACGTACTCAACAGACCCTGAACTTACAAGCACAACTCTGGCGAAAAATCTCCCAGAATCCGCGCTAACCAACTGCAGCTCGAATATCGTCTGCGAACCTGCGGTGAACTCTGCAGCGGCCTCTTCTCTTCTGCGTACCCTACCACATCGGGACCATTGGGCGAAACCATCAAGCTGCACTCCTTCCCATCAGTAGATTCATCAGACGCAGACCGGAAGCGCGTCATAATCGGTCATGTCATCTCTACCAAAGCAAACTCACCTCTCGTCACTGATGACGCTATGGACTACCCGAAGGACTGGAAAACGAACTACCAAATGACGCCAAATGTTGGACATAACGAGGATGGGCAGACGGTATGTCTGCACTCTCTGTGTATACATCCAAACTTTGCGCGCAAAGGACTCGGCTCCATATTACTGCAGAGCTATGTGCAAAGGATCAAGGATGCGGGTGTGGCATCCAGGATAGCCCTCATTTGTAGAGACCGATATATACAGTTCTACGAGAAGGCGGGATTCAAGAAGATGGGTCCGAGCAAATGCCAGTATGGTGGAGGCAACTGGGTCGATATGGTGCTGGATTTTGAAAACAGCCGAGATGACGGATGGGAGTACTAAGTTGAATTGACAGAAGCCGTCCAAAGCAGACGAAATCAGATATATTTCTATCATGCACGCATTTGCCCGTGCCTATGTAATTGGCTGCAACTGCATTCGCTACACATATGATGCTACATAGCCATCAATCTAGCCTCGCTTACCACATCAGCCTTGCTTGGCTCTTGCCCTCCGGCTTCGTTCAGCTCTAGGCAGTTGCGCCTCAGCCTCGTCTCACGACTTAACCGCAACGACTTCTCTCTCATGTGTTTTTTCCTTTCTTCGTCGCTTAATCTCCACGCATCGTCTACTGCGCGTTCATGATCGACCTTCCGCATTAATTTCCACGATGCCTACCGTGTACGAATATACTCCGCTACACATCGATGCCAGCACGAACATTCGACTACTTGAGATCCTCCAAACGGACGACGAGACGGCTCCAATAGTCTGCAACCTCCGCGTCATCGCACTCCAAGACTCGCCCAAATATACTGCACTTTCTTACGTTTGGGGTCCGCCGACGCCTGCTCGAGAAATCTATGTAAATGACGAGCCATTTGCAGTACGAGAAAACCTCTGGAGCTTCCTACATCAGGCACGACGAGACCGACAAAGTTGTGCCTTCTGGATAGACGCCATTTGTATCGATCAGGTTAACAAAGCGGAGCGTACCCATCAAGTCTCCATGATGGGGAGAATTTACTCGGAAGCTGAGCTCGTTCTGGCCTGGCTTGGAACTGCTACAAAACATTCGGCTCAATGGGAACGCGCCTTGAAAACAATACCAACTTTCAATAATGATAACCACGGAAAGTTCAAGCGCTGGTACAAAGTATACGGTCCTTCCATTCTGGACCTCTATAATTCGCCTTACTGGAGCCGGCTCTGGATTGTTCAGGAGTACACTCTAGCACGTCGGGTCACTATACAGTGTGGCGGTCATAAAACCACAGATGAATCAGTTTCTGTGCTCTATGGGACCTGGGGGATATGGTTGTCGAATCATGGGATAAAGAAGAGGCCGGGTTTCTCGAAGTCCGTGGCAGCTAGCATACTGATACAAAAGGTTACGCCATTTGAACCTGCTACCCTAGAGATATTGATTATGTGGTACGGTGCGTTACGGCATCAAATCGAATGTACGGAGCCACTCGACCGTGTATACGCGTTATTGGCCTTGTGTGATTCGCAAGAGCTTCCAGAGTGCCCTATTACGCCTGACTATTCCCTGTCCAAACTGGAACTGTATGCTCGACTCGTACAAAGACTCGTGAACTATGAGGGATACAGGAAAAATTTCAAAGTGTCTCTCATAGTACGTGGGTTACCTTCCTCACTGAGGATTGAAAAGACCGAGCTAGATGATCTTGATCCCGAGACCATGAGGATATTGGAAGAAAATGAAAAACTTTATTACGATGACAGAGATTTCGATCCTTGGGGTTGAGCTTGAACGGGTAGGAGCACCGGGATATACGTGGGGATAATGTTGTCTGCAACTAAAAGTACGAGTCGGTATCTTCATGCCGAACCTCTACAACGATTCTGGGGAACGGTGGGCCAATCACCGCTTACACGTACTCATCCATATCCTATCAAACCGACTGAAACGACTTCCCACCGATCTCAGCAAACACAAATTCACTCTCAGATCTAGCATACTCGACCAACCTCAGTGTATCCAACCTCGCACCAGCCTCACTCTGCGCCCACACGGCCACACTCAATACATCCGTACCTCTCCTACTGATGATACCAAAAGGAACCGGGAAGCGCGTCTGCAAAACGTATTTGGTATGCTGGTATCCATTGACGAAGAGGAGCATGCGTGCAATGGTACCATTTGGCGCGCCGACTTCAGTGCTGTAGGGACGTCGAGGTTGGAGTTGATGAAAAAGGAGAAGATGCTTGTGAACTAACGGATGGTAGCGCTTTGGATGTCGTCAATTGTGGGACTGGCGTCTTCCCAGGAGATGTTGAAGCCAGGCAGTTTACGGTCGACCTGAAGCGGGTTTTGTGCAGCAATTTATTCTTCAGCTATAAACTTAGAACATCAAAACTTTAGACCTTCTACTGCACCATCGTAATGTCTTGACATCACTATACTATGTATATAGAAAGCTATAAGTATGACCTGCCACTTCGTCCACGCACTAAAGCAACTCCGCACTTCAAACTCAACTCTGCGTAGCCTTTGCCAATTGCTCAGCAAGTATCAAGAACGGATTCGGCTGGTCGATCTCGCATGTGGTATTGGCCGGCGGGATTGTGCCATCAAGCATGAACTGCTTCTCGTATTGCGACACGCAAGTCGATTTCTGGAAATGTGCACAATGCTTCCATATCCGGTCAGTAACAGCTCATTGTACACGCAAGAATGATCAAAAACTCACACCGCTATTGTTCCATTTCAGCAGGCCTGAGCCGGGGAAATACGTCTGTATCCTCTCTGCCGAGGGCAAGGGCGTAATCGGATCTGCAACGCCACTGACGAATAAGATCGGGAGCTTCTTTTCCCCCACCCTCGGAATGCCTACATTGCGTGAGATTCGTCTTGCAGTGAAACCTCATGGACCAAGAGACTTACCATCGAAAGTTTGACTCTCCGGCGGGAACAAGTTCAATTGGCTGCAAATGGGCCCGCTAAAGGTCGCCATTTTCAACCCAGCATACGCGCTTGAACTAGCCATGGAGTTGACGAAATCTTTGTACCCACCAAAATCAGTGTAATTCGAACGACCGTTGGCGTCCAAGCAGTTTATCAACGTTCGGGCCATGCGATCGTCGTAGCCCGGGGCAGAAGTTGAGATTGTGGCGGCGGTGGCGACGAATTGAAGCTGGCTATAATTGCCCGTCTGCAGTTCGACCAAAGTCAGATCGAGGAGGGAGTAGAACAAGGGTGCAAGGATGTAGCTTGCGCTGAAGAACTGATTGACAAGATCTTGCCATGTGAAGACGTGCGGGGTGACGATAGTCCCTTCTCTAGCAGCATCAATGGCAGCCTGTGAGATCGGGTCGCCGAGACCGATGGGATTGTCTTTCAGATCGTTGAAAAGCGTCCAGTATCGTTGCTCAATCTCCTCCCATGAGGTAGCGTTTTGGTGAAAGGCGCAGATCAGAGGCCCAGCTTCAAAGCAGCGCTTGAACCAGAAACGCGCGGCTTCGTCGCTGTTGGCAACGGCTTTCTCCCAGCCTCCGTTGTAGTGGTCTTCAAGCTCGAGGACGCCGTCGAGAATCATGCGTTCGACTTTGTCTGGGTAGAGGGACGCAAAAGTCGGGCCAAGGATCGTTCCATAACTGATACCGTAGAACCACAACTTTGCGTCGTCGGGATTCTTCCCTTGGTGTTTCGCACTAAGCTGGATATAGTGAAGCATATCTTGCGCAGTAGCCACGGTTCCAGCATATCTCGCGGTGCCATTGATGGAGTAGATTTGCGAGCACCACTTTCCGTACTCAAGCACGGCCTGGTGGCTCTGCTTGAGAAGATAATCACCATGATAATTGTCCGGTGGTGCCAATGCCTGTGACAGGAACGCGTTTCGTGCAACGAACGAATAGCCAGGAAAGCAGTCGCTCAAGGGACCGCTGTTTCCAGTGCCGCGAGGATCGATACCGACCAGTGCATACTGCGTTCCAATCTTGTTCTGAATTGCTTCATAATCAGTCAGAACCATACCGGTCGAAGGGCCGCCTGGACCGCCAGGATTCACAAGCACTTCTTGGGCAGTGGGCGTATCACCGGGCTTCTTGACAATGGCCAGAGTGGTGTTGCCAACAGAGGCGTCGGAGTAGTCGAGCGGTACAATTAGAGCGGTACATATGCTGTTCTCAGTCAGTACATGTCTTGGGATGTGGTTTTGTCCTCCTTACAAATTTCCGTAACAAGGTTTCCAGTCCAGCGTTTCGCTCGCTGTTAACTACGTATGTCAGCCGCTTCACGAAAAGGTCGATGCAGTAGCTCTTACATTCGTGAAGTCGTATTGCAAGGTCGTATTCTCTCTTGCGATTAGTGGAGATGCACTACCGGGTAAAATGATCAGGGCAGCCGATGCCACAGCGTATAGCGGAGATGTCTTCATGGCAAACAAGGTGATGGATGTAAGAAGGATGAGATAGGTGGAAGATGAATTTTGAGGGTGCATCGTCTGTACTTATGTATTCTCGCGCCACTTGTAATAGTCACCATTATCCCGATAGCTGAACATCATCTCGATGCTAGGTTCAGCTCTCCAAAGGCCTGAACGCGGTATGTCTTGTTGCCTACAATAGCAGCAAAACGCATCACTGGTCTTCAGCACGTTCCGTGTTCCGTTCAGGACAAGGCGCGTCGATGCTGTGCATCGCCACGAGGCCAAATGGTAGGCACAGTTCATCCTACACCAGCAGCAAAGCGGTAATTATGGAAGCCTTGCATACAAAGACTGCGCAAGGCTTCTGCAATTTGTAACTCCAATGCCAATCAGAGAGTGCGATCTTCGGCATCCCTTTTTGTGGCTCATGCAGTCCATCTTGGCCATTCAATTATCCCAAAGGGCTTTAGCTCATGATAAGCGATCTTGATTGGTTGTCAAATGCTGCTTTGTTTCTCGGGCAATACGTCCGAATTTGGAGGGCGGTAAGTGCCCTGGTAAGCACATTACTTCTGTGGTGTTCCGTTATGCAAGGTCGCCATTGGTTAACTGTAGTCTGACAACAAACAGCGGACTACCCGTTAGGAGAAATATCGCTACATCAGCAAGGAACGACATTGCAACACGCCCACCTTTTTACCAGTCTGCCTTGACGCTCAGCGCCTTACTGGGATAGTTCTCACAAGTGATGCCACAAGCTTACTATGGTACCAGGCCAAAGAAGTGAGTGTGAAGACGCTGATGCAACAGGACTCCGGATTGCTCCCCGCCGGTAAGAGGCGCTTACATACCGTGTCCGTGCGCGTAATGCGCTTGTCTGTAGCCAAGTACCTTACCTAGTACTAGCTCTCGAGAAGCCTAACGCATCGCCGAGTCGCCGAGTTGCCGAATAGCCCTCTAGAAACAGCAGGCTGAGCATTTCTAGTGCTTAGCTTATAAGACCCAAGTGTTTGTTTCTAGCACTGTTAACCTCGCTGTCGCAAGTTAGCACATCTCCACAGCCTCAAACTTCAAGGTGGAACTATATGCGCTAAGCTACTTTTGGACAATTCTACGGCCAAGTCGATAAAGAGGACGCCGCATGTCAAACAACAACAACAAGACTGGACTTCTATTTTGAGTGAGCTCAATCTTGTTTGTTACGAGATTGATGTCACAGTCTTTTTTGTGCCAAGGTGTGTTCATCCATATAAGAAGAAGGTATATGGCCTCTAGAACAACAACCTCACCTCCAGATACACACCTTCCCGGCATATATTTTACTCTTTTCTACGACATCATGATCCCCTCGAAGCTGGCTTTGGTGCTTCTTTTGTCTGGACTTGGTCTTGCCTTGCCTGTACAATCAAACTATGGCCACAACAACTACACCCTGAAGTGGGCACCATGCGATCTCGATTTTCCAGCATCAATATCCGAAGTTGTCAAGCAAAACGGCATACCCTTGTTCTGTGCGAATCTTGAAGTTCCCTTAGATTACACCAATCCTGATAATGGCAAGACACTGGAGCTTCAATTGGTTAAGATCGAAGCCACCACAGAGCCGTTCAAAGGCTCAATGATCATGAATCCAGGTGGGCCAGGCTCCAGTGGTGTAGAAGAAATCGCCCAGAACGGACCTATGTATAGCGAGATTATGGGGGGACATTTCAACATTATCGGGTTTGATGCACGGTAAGCCACTCTACCTAGTATTCCATCCATCTCGTGCTCACAATGACAGTGCCACCGGACGCACGTTGGAATTCATATGTTCCCCGCCTAAGAGCAATGCGTCTTCCTTAGCTCGTCGCGACACTACCTTTACTGTCCCACAAGCCAACATGTACGAAATTTTGGTTGAGAAGGCCTGGCACGACGGCAAGCTTTACGCCGACGCTTGCGCTGAGACAGAAGGTTTGGCCGACATCGCAAATCTGATCAGTACACCTTTCGTTGCCCGCGATATGCTCAATATTGTCGACGCGCTCGGAGAAGACGGCATGCTTCGGTTTTGGGGTCGCTCATACAGCTCGGTGCTCGGTCAAACCTTTGCTGCCATGTTCCCCGACCGTATTGGGCGACTATTTCTGGACAGTGTACTCCGTAACGATGACTACTACAGTGGTCAGTGGGCTACTGCGAACCGTGACACGGAGGCTTCCTTGCTCAACTTCCTCCACGAATGCGTCAATGCAGGTTCTGAGGTCTGTACGATTGCAAACTTTTCTGGACCAGACACGACTGCTCAAGATCTCCATAACGAGCTCGGGGTCGCATTCGACGAACTCCTTCAAAACCCCACTACCCGTTCTACGGAACAACTCAAAGTCCCGGTGGCGTTCTGGCAATCGGGCAGCGTCACATTGTATCAAGATCTGAAGTACGCGATCTTGACACAACTTTACCAGCCAATCCAGTTCACGGCCCTGAATTTAATGCTGGAGGCAATTCTCAAGCGAGATTGGACAAGCCAATATCTAGGGGCGCCGTCTCCACCTACCGGAGAGCGTTGGGGCAACGGCGCGCCATGGAACTTTCACGGAATCGGCTGTGGAGATGGCCATTTCCGTGCGAGTAAGCCTGAGGATATGTATTCGCTGGTGCAAGTGCAACAGGCGGCGGGCTCGTGGGCAGATGCGTTTTCACCGCAAGTATGGGTTTGCGCCCACTGGGCATTCGAAGCCGCAGAGAAATTCAACGGGCCATTTGTCGGAATCAACACCAGTTATCCTGTCCTATTGGCAGGCGGCCTTCATGATCCTATCACACCAATCAGTGGTGCTTTCGAAGCTTCGGCAAATTTACTTGGAAGTCGAGTACTGCAGCACAATGGACATGGAGTAAGTACAGAACAGGCTTGATGTGAAACTTGCAACTAATAAATTCTAGCACGGAGTGATGAATCACCCCTCAAATTGTACGATTAAGGCGATCCACGATTACTTCAATGACGGCACGCTCCCTGACGTTGGCACTAAGTGTGAGCCTAACCAGACTGGTTACGAAATAGCGCTCGCGTACGCAGAGTTGGTGGGTAACAGCACGATGCAGAAAACCTAAACTATTGTAGTTAATCTTTAAGGTGTATTACTATATCTTAGCTTAATACTCTAGTCATATCTAATGGTAGTATAGTCGTCATACCAATAAGACTGTGCGAGAAATTCTTTTACGCTACTAATACTGTTGGATTATGAGGGTATTTAAACCCTCTTATTAGAGTGGTCGTTAACTCACGGTTATCCCTCATCACGACATCAACGCGGCCACACAGCGCCTGACCGGAATAGTTCTTACAAGTGGTGCCACAAGCTGATTATGGTGTTGTATGTGGAGACGCTGATGCAGTGAGACTGCGGATGACTTGTCGTCAATAAGAGGCGTCCGTACAATCAATTTAAAGTAAGCGCACGTGACGTCTACCTTGGCTAACACAGCCTCTTGCTAGCCGCCCACATACAAAACTTTTCCTTATCACCATAGTACTGCTTCAGTTCGTGTGCCGGCAGTGAGGACATGTCTGAGCCTTGTATGAGGTCAAATTACAACAGTACATACCTACATTTGCTCAGAGACAGGCGCTGGAAGAGG
>JAESFQ010001051.1_pt1 | contig 10049 bp, 5 predicted proteins | sample 9269431 | NCBI WGS metagenome assembly JAESFQ01 (sample SAMN14502588, study PRJNA617103) | algae metagenome | isolation source: Plectolyngbya sp. WJT66-NPBG17 and co-occurring heterotrophs from well... | place: USA: Mojave Desert, Joshua Tree National Park, California | collected 2006-08-06 | reverse complement strand
CCTGGGTTTTAGTAGATGAATGAGGTAGGCGGTTGTGGGTGGGTATTAAGTAGGCTGCTGTCTATTCCTCTTCCTTTACATAATCTAAGTGAGTGCGTTTCAAACTTCGAGGTACACCATGAAATCGCAATTCCACATACTCATTTTCGCCTTCCTATTCCCTTCCTTCCTCCCCTAATCCTCTTCCTCCCTCCCACCTCCACACCTCCCATCCTACCTTAGCACAATCTTCTCGAACTCAAACCCCGGCAAATCAACAGCCGCACCCTCCATCAACCCCTGTACCCAACACTCACCCACAAGCGTATACGCGCCATCATCCCTCGGCCGAATAACATGCGGCACACGCGCCCCCTTGAAAATACAAATCTTGTCCCCAGGCATCGTGCTACTCGCATCTCGTCTCGGCGCCCAGACCAGACGATCACCCAGCGTGGTACACAAGCAGCGGAACCGGGACCAACTGTTCAGTTGATACTCGACTTCCCAAACTTGTACGGTGCGGCCGTGCTCGATCCGCTGCTGGACTAGGTCAATGAGGGATTCTGGTGCTCGCTCGTTGTTTGCGGTTAGTTCTAAAAGTAGGGCTGCGCAGTATGTCTTGTACCTCTGTCCAACCTCAGACTTTGCAAACCGCGCGCCGTCTTTCAAAACATCCGTTTGTTCCTGCGCGTCAGCTAGATTGAAGCAGCCCTCGGAAACAGCGCTGATTTCGTCGACAATGGCGCCTGTGATGTGGAGTTTGGATTTGGATTTAGGTTTGATTTCGTATTCGGGGGTAGATAGCCGGCCGCATGCGTTGAAATGCGGGACTGTCAAGAGGCTGATTGGTAAGGATTCCATGTCGTAACATGGTGCCCAGGAAGGTACTGCGCATTTGCATTTCCCGCCAATGCCTCGCGTATACGATAAAAGTGCTAGACTGGGGTACTTTTGCAGGGCCCAGATAGCAAAGTCGAGAAACATGGTGGTGTGGTGATAACTCTTGTTGTAGTTCACTGGGAAGCCAATGTCATTTGTGAGACCGTAAAGAGCATAGAGACGGTCTTTCGGCAACGTCATCTGGAACCATTCCATCTCGCGAAAGAGTTCCAGAATATAGGGAGGTTCTTTGTGCTGTCGATTCTGCTCAATGTCGTTTCGAGAATTGAAGATGCTGATGAGGTTGCCCGCGGCCATCTCGTTGAATAAATCTTGATACTCCCATACGCCCGGAAGAGCCTCCATCAGGTCGACAAGTGAGTCCATAGGAGTCGATCGCTTCCCAGCTACCACGGTGACCTGTCTTGCTAGAGCGACTTCTTGAACAACCCATAGCCGCATGAACCACTCAGCGTCGAAAATGGGTGCAATCGCCTTGAGAGTCGTTGCCGTATCCCAGTATGACTTTCGTGCTGCCCTTTTCAGGCGTTGGACTGCGTCGACAACGTTTTTATCTGCTCCCAACCACACCACTGTTTGCCAAGCTTTGGCGTAAATCTCTACCATGCGTGGTACTTGTGCACCCTTCTCCTCGTTATCACTCTGGTTGATGCAAATGGCATCTACCCAAAGTCGTCTTTCCTCATGTGGACGCGCCAGGTGCAGCAACGCAGAAAACAGATTGTCGGTGACATCCAAAGTGTGCCCTTTACAGGAAATGTTATAACGGTTGCTGCTACTTCCCCAACAGTAGGAAAGTGCTTCGAATTTCGTCTCATCTGTTAGTAGTACGCGTTCGAGTGTGCAGTTGACGCGATCGGTTGCTGTCGAGGGGCTGAGGATGAGGATCCGGATCTCGCCCTTCTCTAGCTTGTGATACTTGTAGTATGGCATTGTGGAGCAAGGAAACTGGCCAGTATAAGATCAAGGGAAAAAGATGCTGTGAGTGGTGTGGGTAGTGGGCCGAGGAACGTTTGGGTCGTACCTACGACAAGACCGGTCTACAAGACGATTGGTCGCTCTTGTGAAGGCGAGAATCTTTTTTGACGACTTTAATACCTAGCATCCGCTGGTTAGTTCCGTCTTTGTTGTCTTCCGGCTCTTTTCTAACCATTACTCAAACTGCCGAATTTCGTCTTGACCGTGAAGAAGTGTGACTATCGCGTACATGGATAAACAGTCTTGACAGCCCGTAAACGGGGCGGAAGAGAGGTGCAGCTTTAGTGCATAAGTTGTACTTACCCTTTGCGCAATGTAGCTCTTGCATGATATAATTTGTTAAGAGCTAACATACTAAATTACATAGTAAGAGAAGGAAGAGAGGCAGAGGTGGAGGTAAGAGTGAAGGAGGCTTTGACGTTCGTCACATGTCCTGCGCTAGATCCAGAAGCGTAGAACTAACTCTTTGGCGGCCAGTTTAGCCAATGAGAGCTGAGCTTAATAGACTGATCAACGCTCGTTTCTTCCAACAATTAAAGCCCTGTAGGACCATCTTCATTGCAGCTAAAGCTACAATAACCCTTTCCTTCCCGCCTGTGACTCACGCAGCGGTGTGAACAAAAAGTCCCCCTGACACATCAGACATCTCGCTAGTACATCTCAGCCGCAGCCGAGAGACTGTGATAACGAGAGGCGCTAGGTGCACTAACAGCTGTAAACAACAGTTGCAAGTGCATGCTGAACAGGTGGTACTACTACATCCCTCTATGAGCAACCAACTAACCAACCGACCGACCAACCAAGCAGAGAAAAAAGTTTGTAAAACAGGAGTACATGCAACGTATACCTTCGGCCCTTCTTTTGCGTGAAGCACGGACTTGAATATGCATGGCATGGCGTGGCATGGCGGCTTGGTACCCGAGGTTACCCAGCGAAGACATCGTGTCGTTGAAATGAATGACAAGTATGTGAGGACATCGATATCATACATTACGAACCCCCACATAACCAATACTATATACATATCCTCCAATCCCTCCGCCAATCCCTCTTCACAGCCTCGGGCTGCCCGTGTCCCTAGCACCCATACCCTGCGCAATACCGCGACTAATCCAATCGCTAATCGCCATATTGGTTACCATGGGGTTAACACCACTTGCACTAGGGAACACACTCGCATCCGCCACATACAGTCCCTCGGTACCCCAGACAGCTCCGCTTGGATCGACGACGCCGTCCTTCTCCTTGGCACTCATACGACACGTGCCCATTTGGTGGGCGGATACGTATACGCTTTCCGGAGACGGTAGGCCCTTGTATCTGATATCCTGGATCCAAGCCTGGAAGTCGGGATCGTTTATGCCATCGCCAGACGACATCTCGGGGCCGCGGATGAATGGTCGCATGCCGGGTATGACGGTGAAGATTTCTTGGGCGCCCTCGACGTATTGGATCTTTGCGAGGGCAATGACACCTTCTAGTACGTGTTGTCGGTCTAGCTTGGAGATTTGGTACGAGAATCTCACGCGTCCATCCACGGGATCCGGATAAACCCTTCCAGTATCGCGATCTCGAGCTATGGATATATACCCGACCATGTGTTTCAACTTGGCCGCATCAAGTTTATACTGCATAGCGCTCTTCCAGTCAACCCACATGAGGCAGGCTGAAGGAACCATATTCGTTGCTTCGAGCTTGGCGCCGTGGCCTGCGCCATCTAAGTTTTCGAATTCGCTGACGACCGAGGTGAGAATGCCGCCTTCCCAGGGTTTTATCTCTTCGGCGTGATACGCGCCAAGGAAGGTGACGGGGTGGAGGTACAGGTTCCGGCCAATTTGCGGATTTCTGAGACCCGAGCGCATGAGCAGGAGGGGGGATTGCATTGTTCCGGCTGAGACGACGACGCGCTTTGCTTTTATGAGGACGCGGCGAGTTGTTAAGGGGGTGCCAGAGACGCCGCCATTGACATCGCGCGAGGTCCAGGTACCGAGGACGCCGGTTGCGACGCGTCGGCCTCGTTTGGTGGTGAAGACGACCTCCTCGGCGTGAAAGCCTTCGATGAACTTTGCTCCCGCGCGAGCTGCGTCAGGGAGAAAGGAGACCACTGGGCCTTGCTTCTCGCAGGAGCCGCAGCCGAAGTTGCAGTAGCCACAGTAGTGCTGCTGTCCGCCAGTGTTTTGAGGCACGGGCTTAGCGTTCCAGCCGAGTTTCCTGGCGCCTTCAAGGAGAATTTCGTTGTTGCGGTTTTGCTTGATGTGCTTGTCTGAGACGCCCATTCGGTCACACACACGGTCTAAAGATTCCTGGAATTCGGCGGATGTGAAGAATGGCAGACCGCGAGCTGCCCACTCGCGACGGACGTAGCCTTGGGTTTGGAGAGAAGCAGACCAGTTGACCGTCCCTCCGCCGCCCAAGGATTGTCCAGCCACCACACTCACCGAACTATCGTCGGACGTCAAAAAGGATCCGCTCATGAAGAGATGGTGCCACCCATCCACTTCGGCCATGGGAAAGTGGTCTGGAGTCCAGTGATATGCCTTTTCCACGATCAGCACACGATGCCCAGCTTCTGCAAGATTCTTCGCCGTCACGCCGCCTCCACAACCGCTACCGACAATCACGACATCAGTTTCAATCACCTCAGGCTTGTCGCCTGGGGGTATTTGGATAAACTCATAGTCAAACCCCTTTCCAGGCCTCATGCCGACGGGCACACGCGGAGCGCCTACAACGCGTCTCAGCGAAGGCGACGTCTTGATCCAGGCCTGCTTGGTGATGATGACCAAGGAGCGGCGAAGCTGGCGAAGGGCTCCCAAGCGCGCGGTAGCCCAGGCCTGGATGATCGACTCCCTCACATGAGCCGGCTGTTCGCTGATGGGTGTGAGATAACCAGTCAAGGCCAAGGATCCCGCTCTGGTATTGAGGACATTCAGCACCATACACAGCTCCTTTCTCTGGTTCTGCGGCATGTACAGGGCGAAGACGCGCTGCAATTCGGCTCGAAACGCCGGTTGCTGACTCGCATAGTCGTCCAGGTAGTCCTTTACCGCCGACTCCACATCAGGGTCATTCTCCGGCGCGAGAGCCTTCAACTTGCTGACGGCGGTCGAGTAGTCGATGTCGGTTGCGGCGATTTCAGTCTGCGTCTTCGCCGTAGACATGGGCTTGATGGCAGCGATGACTGCATCGGTAATGGCAAGCAGCGTCTTCCATTGTTCGGACGTGAGCGGATCCTCAGATGGGAGCGGAGGCAGCGGAGTAGCTTTTGGCGAGACGGGCTCAGAAGGGAGTGTTGTTGACATTTTGCCACGTAGAGTTGCGTGCCCAGGGATGCCCTTGGTGTTGCGCGTGGACCCTCAAAGGGTCTTGCAGGTGGAGCAGCCGGAGGTGCTAAGGGCGCAGGCGTCGTCTTGTTTTGTATCCACCGTCGTCGAGAGCTGAGGCATGGCTTCCCCGCGTCGTAAGCCGTGCCATTGTTGACGTCTGCTAGGGCGTTGGCGCGGCTCGAGCCTCGGTCCAACACATGCTTAATGAACGTGTCTCGGCGAAGGGTCCGCCAAGGTAGCCGTTTCACGTGGCAGTCGGAAGAGCAGATTCGCCGGAGCCGCGATTGGACATTGCGCGATGTCGACCAGAGGAACGTCGGGATGGAGATGATGTTGTAGGCTACTTAGTATATTGATTCACGCGGTGGAATGCACGGTCAGATGTCAGTGGCAATCAAGTCACGTTGGCCCTCGGCGCTGGTGGGCCATTGCGCAGGGCTGAGTACTGTGCATCTCTGGTGGTCGGCGTACTCGACAGCATGCTCCGAGGTTCTGGCGGTATCGTGAGGTTGTGGACCAGCCCGGCCAGTGGCCGACGGCGCTTGGTTAGTCAAGCGAAGGATGCGACGCCTCCCCTACCCAGCACCCTTAAGCGGGTACCATTTCATTAGCAGGTCCACCTTGTCCCACGATCGATGGTGAGGTCTGGCCGAATAGCCTCAAGGACGCATCGAGTGGAGCAAGCTATATTGGACAACTGGCGTCGCGCGCGCATCTTGCTCTCGTCGCCGCAGGGTGCATTGAACAGCTAGGTGGTGTGTGGCCAAGGTGCCCCGCCAGTTGCAGGCTGGCCGTACTTGAGCGGAATCGCAGCGCCTCTCGCGGCTTACTTGCCTGAGGGCTGGGTTATGATGCATGCCATGGTGTCTATCACTGTTCATCACGGCCTGGCAAAGACCGATCAGGGTGTCGCAATCTAGATACGATGCTGGCACTACATCATATCCCCATCAAAGAGTTCACGCTTGACGCAGCAGTTCCGGCCTCGGAGAAGGGTGAGGCGTTGCTTTTCATTTCGTCGCCGTGTGATTGGTTGTAGATAAGAGACACCCAAACGGGCACGGTGGGGCCCAACGGCTGGCCACCTCGAGAAGACGCGCAACTCGCACAAAGGAGGAATGGGTGCTCCGTTTGAGACATGGAAAAGGGAGACCTTTACGGGGGATGTGATCAGTGTCTCGAGCTTTGGAATCGCATTCTATGGAGCAGTGGCGAGGGAGGGAGTTCAAGTCGCGGGACTCAGCCTTCAGCGTTACTATTACAATCTTCAAAATGGCCGGTCGTAGCCCGATGGTACCCTGTCGTTCGCTCGGATGCCAAGCGTGCAGGCATCCCCCATCGGGTCATCGCCGCCCATCCGTCAGTTCACTGTAGGGAATTAGTAGCAGAGGCGCTGGCTGGATACAAGTTAATCTCATCCATCCTGTCCCCAGAGCCTCACCCCAGGTCTCCTCCACACTCACGCGACACCGCTGTTTCTTATCTTGCCATATCCCCTCTACTTCCACCTTCACTCGCCTTATCCGATCAACAGTACTATGTCCTGCTGAATCGCCGTCTACTGTGTGGCCCCGGCGTCTGTCTGTTGTATCACCGCCCTGCGTCTTCTTATCGCCTGCACGTCAGCTACCAATTGACATCCAACCACCAACCAACACATCTACAAGGAGCCGCACGCGTCCTGTTGGCCTGTCAGCGAGACATCCTCCTGTTGCACTGCTGCAAAGCTACTGATTGTGTCCCGCTCCGCCAGGGCTGTATTCGACACTTCCATTCCTGGACTGTCGCACCACGCACCACGCACCACGCACCACGCACCACGCAACAACGCACCAATACCAGCAAAGCACTTCACCGCCTGCCTAGACAGCGTCTGATACGTCTTATACGCCTCCGACCTCCACCTTCGACTTTCCACGTCTGTCACCGACATGGCCACGACTTTCTCCACAGCGACTGCGATCCCGCAACACGCTCCCTACCAACAACACGCATACCGCAAGTCGACACACTCGCAGTACTCGCCCACAGGCTCCGGCATAAATACGCCCGCCAACGTCTCGCCCACATCCCCGCGTACCACACATCTGCCCCTCGCCCGCCATCAGGGCATCTATCAGCCCCGAACTGCCATCGGCATACCCGCAGCGCTGCGAAAGACCGAGAAGCCCAGCAGCAAGTCGCCGCCCAAGGTGGACTCTGGCCTCAGCTCCCCTAACCAGGCATGGTCAGCTGGTGCATATGGGTGGGTCGCAAACGAGGGCAGCGCGACTCCCGTTTCGCAGATTGGCAATGAGGACATGCAGAGCCTCTACAACGCCGAACCACTATCGCCCGTCGCTGGGCCAATCACACGTAACCACTGGCAGGTAAGTTGTCGCGCTTTTCCTACTTGCTCGCTATGCCGCTGCTAGCCCGCCTGCGGTTCCCTGTCGCGTGCTCAGTTGGCGCTCGAGGGTCAGATCTTACGTACATGGCCCGAGTGGATCATGTTAGCGTGCGCTGGTCTGGCCTCCCGCTGTCTGCAGAGCCGACATGCCGAGCCCTTGGTCTCTGCCACCTCTCAACAAGACACAGGCTGGGGCAATATTGGCAGTCCCATTGACGATCATGTCGTGCATATCGCCGTCGCATGGTTTGCGGATAATTTCCATCGTCAATGCCGGCTCCTCTGCTTTCAGCCTTTGTCCAGGCATCCCCACTACCCCACGCTAAAGTCTTTACCCGATGCAGGGCTGAAGCTCGAGCTAGCAACACTTGTCCAAATTCAGCCATCAAGTCCAGGATTTTTGCTAACAAATTCCCTAGGCCGACGGTTCCACTTCGGTCTGCTCTGCATCGTCCTGCCAAGAGCCCTTTGGCTTTTTCCAGCGTCGCCACCATTGCCGGAAATGCGGCGGCATCTTTTGCTGGCAGCACTCGCGCAACAGCGTCCGCCTCGATGAGCTCGCGCGCTTTCATCCAGAAGGCCACTGGCACCGTGCATGCGATCGTTGCTACAGCTCATTCCGCGAGTGGGAGCACCTCCGGTCCAGCCGCACCAACAGCGAGAGCTCAGACAGCAGCAGCAGTGGTCACGCTCCGGCACAGTCCATCCAGACTCCTGCGCCAGCAAAGCGTCCAGAGAATACCCGCGTGGGCAGTCTTGCGCAGAGCTTCCAAGGCACATGGAACTGGAGCACTTTCTAAACACACTGGCGTCTCCTTGTTATCGCCTGAACCCACACTTAATATCTTCATGACACCTGGACGGACGGACTCCTTCGATCCCGGCGTACCTTCTTTTGATGATATCCGGACATGGCCCAGCATCGCCTAACCGCACTGGCCCACTCCACCTTTTCCCAGCTTCTTTCACGGAGCAATCTGCATCAACTAAACTGCATAACATCGGCGTCTTTTGCTTTTCCAAACGGGTATTTTCCAATCCACAATGGTGGTCTGCGTGTCTATTTCTTGCGATTCAGCGTCTTCCTTTGCCCGTTGTGGAGGCACCTGTCACTGTGTATTACGGCCGATGAAGATGTCCAAAGTGACAAACGATTGTCAATCATATTACCAAGGCTTTTCCGACGGAACTGAAGGTTGAGGATATGAGGATGTGAGTGCGAGGGATGGAGGCCTTTTGATTTGTAAACCGTTGGACTCTTTGCTTGGATGGCTGATATGCTTATTCGGCTGATCGTTTGTGTTGTGCGGTATGCGTATGCGATGATATATGTAGTTTGTTCGTCGAGATGAAATCTACATTGGTATATTCTGAATTCGTATATCCGAGAGCTTGTTTCCAACAAGACTGTTAAGTATTTTGGAGAGAGAGAGAGAGTGATATATGAATGGTAGGTGGTAACGCAGGTGTTGTCATGCAGTACCCTGATGGCGTGATGCCCGACAAGTCAGGGTCAAGTCCAAACGAGAGCCTAAGCGTAAGTCAGGGTAAAGGCAATACCAAAATCCTATGTATTTGGCAACAACACATGCCGCGGATAACATTACCACGTGGACTTTGCAGTTCGCAAGTGTTATACGGCTTATCCTCTCCTCTCCTCTCCTCTTCTTTACTCCACATTGCTTTGCTTCATCTTGCGCTCAATGTACCTCGGAAATAGTGCACACCTAAGATCAAAACCAGGACTAAACGCCAATGGTAGATATAGAATGAGAAAAATAGGAGAGGAGGATCGCGGAAGGAAGGAAGGAAGGAAGGAAGGAAGGAAGTGGGTTTCGTTGTTAACGCAATGGTTCTTGACGAAGTTTCGTTTGCGGGATAGCGTGGTGCGGGGATGTGGTGGGGTCCGATTGGTCGGATCCGGTTGTGGGTATTGCGTTTTTTTGCCTGGGCGGGTTTTTGCGAGACGATGGACTTGGGATTTCACGTACTTACTGTACTGTATTGTACGAGACTTATAACTGCCGTAACGCATTTGACGACTACGATTACGATCAAAAATACGATACGATTGCGATTTGATCTGCTACGCTCGATACGGCCTTCGTCATACGTTCAGCTTTCTGCCGGGTGTTTGGGGGCGCTGTCGCCCCCGGGTTTGCGAGGGGATTGTCGAAGCGGTGTTTTGCGGGTATGGCGAGTATGGCTGAGACGGCGGTGCAGGGGAATGGGGTGATGGCGGGAGTTGTGCAGAGTAATGGGGTGGCACAAGGGATTGGGAATAACAATGGAGTGGCACAAGAGAACGGGAAGAGAAGAAAACTCCATGGGCGCGCATTCTACGAGAGTATCGGCAGTCCAAAGCTGGTGCTTGCGCCTATGGTCGAACAGTCAGAGTTCGTAGGTTTCTTCAACCCTGTGCAGCTCGTTTTGAGGTGAGGGCTAACAGAATGACTATGACAGGCATGGCGATT
>JAESFQ010001050.1_pt1 | contig 10049 bp, 4 predicted proteins | sample 9269431 | NCBI WGS metagenome assembly JAESFQ01 (sample SAMN14502588, study PRJNA617103) | algae metagenome | isolation source: Plectolyngbya sp. WJT66-NPBG17 and co-occurring heterotrophs from well... | place: USA: Mojave Desert, Joshua Tree National Park, California | collected 2006-08-06 | reverse complement strand
GCACTACCCTTCAACGGCGATCTCCCCGAGATTCCTCATCTACCCCAGCTTCTCTATGACGGACAGCAGATTGCTCCGGTAAACATATCCACCGTGGCGAAGGAATACGCAGACGTATTCCGCAAAGAGGTGGGAGGCTGCAAGATGCCCAAAGGTAAGCATAGGAAGGTTGTCATGGGTGAAGCTAGCGACTTGTTCTGTTTTGGAGACGAGGACGGCAGCGACTGGGTGGAGGACGGAACGAGGGAAGTGGAAATGTTTGATGCTCCCTTGGATGCTGAATTGGAGAAGTTGATATACGATGTGTTGACCCCTGCGGCGACAGGGACAAGGGAAAGGACGATTACGAAACCCACGGCTCTGGCAGATGAGGTGTAGGGCGATGAGGAGGATAGTGCGACATGTGCACGTTTGTAAATATACGATATGGTATGGTATGGCATGGTGTGGCATGGTGTTTGCAGTTAATGCGCCGCTAGCTGTTATGTAATCAAGGGCGGGGTGCTGCCAAGGCGGCGCGATGCCTCTTTGGTCATGACGCCGGCCTGGATGTGATGCATGTCATGGCTGGCCAAAATTTCCGTCGAGAATCTTCAACCGCGAGGCAACTCGACGGCCACTCACGTATACCCTCAGCCCAATCTGTGTGCACCGTCTCGTCCCCGCATCTTCTGGCGTTGATAAGACTCGTTTCTCTTTCTTTCCTATCTGTTTAATATCCCATAGACTTTTCAGCGCGCCGCTCTTACGAAATGCTCTCTCGAGCAGCAGGGCGGAAACTCCGCAGAGATGGCTTTAGAACGCCCACGACGCTTTCGGACCAGTTGACGCTGCCATGGCTCTGTCCTGCGCTCACACGGCCGACTTCACATGCGCATTCACTCTCGCCCACAAACGCACACGGCTCTAAGCAACGGCGCCCGCAGCGGCAACGGCCGTTGACACTCCCCTCAGTGTCCTCACGGCAACAGACACGCTCCCTCGCCACCTCCACCCAGCTACACCCCCCACCACCCTCAGCGCTACCCTTCGACCCCTTTGCGCTGTCCTTTGGGCGCCAGTTTCAGTCGCCTGAGCTCGCTCGCCTCCCAGCGTGGGACGCTGCGAACCCTCTCGTCGTACACGACTCGTTGGCCGCATCCCCCCCGATACGTGCTGTTCACGGCTTAGGCAGCGACCCCGTCGAACTGCACCAGAATCTATACGCCTGTCTGCGAGTTGGGCGGCTCGACCGCGCCGCCATCATCATCGATCGCCTCACCGCCGTCTACAACCCGGACGCCCCAGAACTCGTCGACGCCAACAATGTCTATTTGCAGACGCTACTCGAAGTCGGTCTGACGGAGCCAAACGTCGAGAGCATGCAAAAGGTCAACAATTGGTACGAGAAGAAGATGCTCGCCAAAAAGATACACCCAAACGCCCAGACTTTTGTTACTCTGATCCGGTCGGCTATGAACTTCTTACAAGATGGCACCGACGAGCACACAGTACGAGAATACATCGCAACGGCGCGTAATTACGGCGAGCATGTCCTCGACCAAATCAATGCCTCGCCTGATTTCTCCGACGAGGAGTGGGATTTATTGATTCGCCTGCAACCAGAGTCGTTCAACGAGCCGCCGTCCGTTGAGGACGTCCAGCATCTCCACATCAGCACACCCTCCGGTCGCAAGAACCTTATCGAGCACGGCCTAGTATCCCATCCAGCACAACCCATCAAACCCGTCAAGCAGAAGGGCATGGGTCTCGACTCACTGAAGCAAGCCCTCACCATGTTCGATGATGAGTCACGCGTTCCATACCCACACGACACGCCAGGTACACAAGAAGAAAAGGACAAAGCCTACGCCTATGCACGCCAACTGCAAATGGAACAGGATGGCATGGAGGCCGCCGTCGAGAGGTGGAAACTTGAGGATGAGAAGCTGCAAGAGATGGGCATTCACGGCGTCATGAACTCCAAGCCCATACAAGCCATCATGTACGGCTGGTACCAGGCCCTCGTACCACTATTCAAGCAGCGCATCGCAAACGCCAAGGACGTCTTGTCTGATCCCGCCAAAGCAAAGTCGCGTGACGATGCTCTAGCCTATGGTGTTTGGCTCGAAAGATGCAAGCCGGAAAAGCTGGCAGCAATCACTGTTGCGCGCGCTACCCAGGCCGCAGTCAAGGGCAAGAACGAAGACAACTCAGCCTACAAAATTTCGGCTCTGTCCATTGCTGTCGGTACCGATATAGAAGACTACCTCAACACCCAGTCACAGGTTCGCCGCGACGCTTTCCTTAGGAAGCAGCGGAAGCAAACTCGCATGAATTTGGTCAACAAACTTTCCAAGGAGACCCGAGAGGCGCCTTCTGCACCATCACCTCTGAATACGGCCCATTCATTCGACAAGGCCGACATACCGCTAGCCGTACGCACAAGACTTGGAGCCCTCTGCTTGGAGCTCCTGCTTCAATCTGCAACCCTCACCGTGACGGCAAATGACCCAAGGACGGGCGAGACGGTGTCTCGCAGCATGGCCGCCTTTCATCATGCCGTCGGTTTTCATCAGGGTAAGAAGCTCGGCTACCTTGTACCTCACCATGAGCTCAATGCCAAGCTGCGGACCGACTCTGTTCATAGCATTCACACAGTCAGGCTACCAATGGTCGTCGAACCGAAACCATGGTCTAGTTTCCAGGATGGCGGGTACTACACCATCCCGCAAAAGGTTGTTCGTCAGAAGGCTGGTGATAGTGCACAGCGAGCTTATGCCCAGTCGGCCATAGAAAACGGTGACATGACCAAAGTCATGGCTGGTCTGGATGTACTGGGCCGAGTACCCTGGCAGATCAATGCTCCCGTATTCGAAGTCATGGCTCAGGTTTGGAACTCAGGAGAAAGTATCGGCGCTCTTGTAGGAGAAGACTCAGTTGCTAGCCTACGGCGTCCGCAGGAACCTCCAGCAGATGCTACATTCCAGGAACGGTCGAGATGGGGCAAGGCTCTGAAGGATTATGAGAATGCTCTAGGCGGTCTTCATTCGCAGCGCTGTTTCCTAAACTTTCAACTAGAGACGGCACGAGCATACCTGAACGAAAAGAAAATGTTCTTCCCGCACAGCGTCGACTTCCGAGGGCGCGCATACCCAATTCCACCAATCCTCAATCACATTGGGTCTGATGTCTCGAGAGGACTTCTCAAGTTTGCGCACGGCAAGGAACTTGGTACTGTCGGCTTACAGTGGCTTAAAATCCATCTAGCCAACCTTTATGGTTACGACAAGGCTAGCCTGCGAGAACGTGAACAGTTCACCATGGACAATATTGACGAAATCTACGACTCTGCGACAAATCCATTGGACGGCAGACGGTGGTGGACAAAGGCAGAAGACCCATGGCAATGCTTGGCCTGCTGCATAGAGCTGAAAAATGCTTTTGATATGCCTGATCCGACTCGTTTCCTATCACAGCTACCCGTCCATCAGGACGGAACATGTAATGGACTCCAGCATTACGCAGCCCTAGGCGGTGACTATGCTGGTGCTCGTCAGGTCAACCTTGAGCCTTCCGACAGACCACAGGATATCTACACTGGTGTTGCTGAACTCGTGAAAGAGATGGTCGCAAAGGACGCCGCCGAAGGACTTCCAACTGCTTGTTTCATAAACGGTCATATTACGCGAAAAGTTGTCAAGCGAACAGTCATGACTAACGTTTATGGAGTGACATTCATGGGCGCGAAACAGCAAGTTCAAGACGAGCTACGCAATATTTTCCCTCGATTCGAGCCTACGGACAAGGTGAGTTCGCTCGGCAGCGTCGCTCTGTACATTGCCTACAAAATATTCGATGCGTTGGGGAAAATCTTCAACGGAGCCCAGGAAATTCAATACTGGCTTGGTGAATGCGGTGATCGCATAACAACATCAATCACTGCTGAGCAAATCAAGAGGATCAAAGACCGCTTTCATGCACTGGCCCCTTCTCAATTACTGTACGATCCGAAATTCGCGACACCAAAGAAGATCTCTGCGGCTCAATTGAACAAGCTCAACAAGAGCATGGAAAACTTTCAGACTAGCATCATATGGACTACGCCGCTCAAGATGCCTATTGTGCAGCCGTATAGGAAAGAGGGTGTCCAGAAGATCAAGACCAAGATACAGGACATTACAGTCTCAAAGAGATCTCAGCACAATGAGGTGGATAAACGCAAACAGCTTCAAGCATTTCCACCCAACTTCATTCACTCGCTCGATGCGAGCCATATGCTGCTATCAGCATTGAAGGCCAGCGAGATGGGGCTCGATTTTGCCGCTGTGCATGACAGCTTCTGGACGCACGCATCCGACATCCCCAACCTGAATGTTATTCTTCGCGATGCATTTGTGCGCATGCACTCTGAAGACATTGTCAATCGTCTTGCTGCCGAGTTCTCTGCGCGTTATGCAGGTGCTATGTACAGAGCGACACTTCATGTTGGAGCGGACGTTAGCCGGAAGATCACTCTATGGAGGCTTGAGCGTCGTCAGGTCACGGGTACAGTTTCCAGAAGCAATGGCGTGCGGCATGGAGATGCCTCATTTGAGGAAGTCGCGCTTGAGGCTAAGAGGCAGGAGTTGCTCACGAGCGAAGACGCCGAGGAGAGGAAAATGGGCGAGAAGATGGTGACGCCTACCAGCATATGGCTTGCGCACCAGGATCCCAAGGCACTTCATTCGTTCAGGCTCAGTCTTCTTGGTGAGACCAAAGACAAGCAGTCAGCAGATAGGGAGACGCAAGTCAAGGACGAGGCCTTGGGTGCTGAAGCCGACGCTGTCACCACAACGGAGTCTACGATGGACATTGTAGAAGATGAGGCGGAAGATCTTGCAAAGGACCCACAAAGCGGCGGTGTGACAGCAAAGAAGAAATCTGCGTCCCGTATCGCCGCCGATCAGGGCACAATCCAAGTATGGATTCCGCTCAGCTTTCCTCCTGTTCCACAAAAGGGTGGCTGGGACGTATCTCGTCTCCGCGAATCCAAGTACTTCTTCTCATGACTCAGTCCGGCACTTCGGGGCGATGCTGAACGCGAATTCTTCACGCCAGGAGACTTCATGCCTCTTACAGCGAACGAGAGAATCCGCAACATCATCTCGAGGCAGAGGACGGAAGAGGAGTGCGGTTGGAACGTTACCATTAAGCCATTGGTGTGGTGGAGGGAAAACCATCCCGGTAGCTCATCGAGAGAGGGGCGGATGAGAAAAGAGGGCGAGAAGAGAGGGAGGAAGAGGAAACACGCTTGATGGGTTTGTCGGTATTGATCTGTGAGTGGCGTTGTCGTGGGTGTTGGTCCTGTTGTTGTTGTTTTTTTTGCATAGCATGGTGTTTTGACATTGTTGTGGACGGGAGAAGCACTCTTATGGTCAGGTTTGTACGAAGGGGAACGATACCTTATTCACGTTTATGAGCATAAGTACCAGGCCTGATGGGCCTATTGTAGCAATATTCACGCTGTTCAGCCATGAACTTGTACGAGTTTCTGTGGCATGAATGCCTTTATCGAAATGGTCATCGACTTTGAGAAATGCGGTTTACGATTCTCAGCAAATGCCACGGAAGGCGAGTCACTCGGCCACACATGGGGTTGGAATAATACTATCATTGGCCTCGATTACAACTACACACATAGACCCGACTGCCTATGTTGAATACCTCGCGATAGGTTACATGGTCGAATAACGACCTGGGTATCTCCCGTACGGATAGAATCAAAGCATTTTCCGTGTTTCACCCATGCTTTTTAGAAGGAGAAAAAAAAAAGCCGTTACGCCAGAACTACGCCATGTCATGCTTTTTGCTAGCAGGGCCAAATGCACGCCTGCTAAAAGGTAAAGTTATTACTACCACCGTAATCGATGCCAGTATCGTCGCCCAGATGGTCAACGTGCATAAACTCGTCAATGGAGAATGGATCTGCCATGCTGCCCGCACCCATGTTGATATCCATACCATTGTGGGATTGCTGTTGTTGGCCAATGGGTTGAGTCGGGGGATCCAGACCCTCGACAATGCGCGTTGCCTTGGGTACCGAGGCCCCAAAGGCGCCAATGCGGTCAGGTTGCGCGACGCTGGCTCCTTTGCCCTTGCCCGTTGCATCGCCGCGCGAGTTCATCCAGATGCCGTTGCCTCCCTCGCCATTCTTGACTGCTTTGGCAAAGGGCTCTTGGAAGACCAGACTCGTCTCGTACCAACGACCTTTAATGTCATCAATGTCAATCTTGTACGACGGTTGAATGAGCTTCCACCACGCTGCGGTGCGGGTGACGGGCACGAGCATCCGGTTCCGCCAAACCATGTCGTGAACCATGCGCGATGGAATGTTGTTGTTCTGCTGAGGTGGTTTCGGAGGAAGGTTTGCGTCTGGAGCATCCAAGGTAGCGTAACTATAGATATCGCCGATTGCGATGACTTTGCTACTTGGGTGATTGGGCGGTGGGTTTGCAAAGACTTGCTCGACAATGTCAGTGACTACCATGAGATCGGTTCCAGTGGCGCCTATGCGCAGGCGGACAGCCTCGCCTCTCCAAATCTTCTCGGCGCCCAAGTACAGGCCGTTGTACTGTCGCACTTCGTTTCCCTTGTCATCCTTGGACGTCTTGAGGCGCTCAAAGAGGGTGTACGTGGTGTCAATGGCTTTTGCGGCTAATATAGATGCGTCGACAGACGCTATACCCTCGTCTCCTTGGCCGTTGATGAGTGCTCGCCAATCCGTGTTGCCGTAGTCGAATTGGGGATTTTGCTGTAGGAAGGGGAATGTGCAGCTAGGCGCAGACCACGCAAGCCAAGGCTTGACATGGTCATCCGTATGCACGATTTCTTGTGGGGGTGACTCGAACGGATGGGATAGCGGCTGAATCAGGTATGATCTGCTCAGAGGCTGTTCTTTCGAGGCCCATCGTCGCACCACAAGTCCCAAGCCCCAGGCCGACGTCTTAGGGCGGAAAAACCACACCACCTCTCCGCTCCGGCAGAGGAACTTGTTATAGGTCAAGTCGGCCTGCTGTTCGATGGATCGCGGCTGGGGAAGTGGTGTTGACTGCAGTGTGGGAGGAGGCCTGATTTGTGCAGCACCGGGGGTGGGGGTAGGCTTCGGGACGGCAACGGGCGTGGAAGGCTTGATGATGGGACTCGGGACAGGCGCACCGGTCGAAGGTCTTCGGGCGGGTATCTGTACTATGGGATTGCGGCCAGTGACAGAGTTGCTTGTTATGACGCCAGTGGAGCTGTTTTCCCGCTTGACGACTGCAGGCTGTTCTTGTTTTATTTCTTGCTTGACCTGGGGCTTCTCGACGTCTCCGGCGGGCGAGCACATCTTGCACGTGCAGTTGGCCATGTCGCTGTTCTCATCGGTGCACAGCCATAGGAGGTGGGGGAAGAACTCGACAGGGCTCCGGAAGCGCTTCTTGGGGCCCTTGGGGTATCCGTATAGATAGGCGTCTTGTCGATCGTGGCCGCCGCCGGAGTGGTTCTTGACGGTCTTGACTTGTCCGTCTGCTTTGGTTTTGATGTGCTCATACAGAACGTAGTTGTCGGGTAGTTCCCACAGAATGCACTGCTGCCACCTGTCTGTCATGTGTCAGTCGGCAGTAGTGGATGCGCCTGGGCTTGCATCTGGCGTACCTTCGTACTGCTTGCCGCCGATCTCGCGCAGAAGCATGCCGCCTAGTTTCTTGCGCCAATCCTGGTGCTTCGGGTCTTCTTTTTCTATGAGGCGGTAGAAGTCGCGCTGGCCCTGGTCGTTGGGCGACGTGTTGAGCTGTTCCTCGGTTGGGCCATTTCTCAGCGGCCGGCCTTTGAGGTTGACAATGTGCTGCCCGTCCGACTTGGACGCGAAGATGGGGAAGAAGGGCGTCATGGGCTGCTGGGCCATGGTGTGCGACGGAGGTGCGCCAGCTGCGCGCGTGTGTCGAGTGTGGAGTGTCGGGTGTCGAGTGTCCAGTGTCGAGTATCGGGGTGGAATAGCAAGGTACTAGAGGGTTGGCGGCGTTTGATGGAGTGGGCCCGCTCGGAACGGTTCCGGAAGTGAAGTGGGCCCTGCCAAAGTCGCGCTAGGGACGCGTCTGCCGGAATCAACGTTATCGCCTCCGCTGCCTGACGACGGCACAAGCCTTCACTTCACTGTGAAGACGCCTCGTCGTCTCAACACGCTCTTTTGGACACGCTGCATCGCTTACTTTCCCCTTCACCCTCATCTACCCCGCCCAAGCGCTTGGTGTGCCATCTCTTGTACTTCTTTGTTGCCAACAAGGCCGCTCTGATTACAAGTCGCATGTACTCTACACCCTCTACCAATCCTAATTCACTGCCCAACACCCTCGCCTACAAGCTACTCCACAGCCGTCGCCATGGCCGGACATGCAGTCATAACGCTAGGTTCTCCTCAGCCTGTCACACCCAAGAAACGAGGGGGCCAACTGCAAGACCTCCTCGCGCAGTTTGGATCTCAGAGCTCAGCACAGTCGGCCACCAAGAGAAGGCGAATTTCTTCACAGCACGAGACCAAGCACGATATGACCAGCGACAGCAAACGCAGCCTGCGCGCGCAGCCAACACCAAACTACGTCGCCTCCGATTCATCCGCAAACGAAGCCTCCCCGTCCGCGCCCGACTACAAGCCTGAAGCCGTGGCCACCAAGAACACACGCGCCTCCCGACCAAGACGAGCAGGTGTCGATCCAGAAACCAGTGAAGACGAACTTGCCCCGTCAGCCCGCCCAAGCCGCAAGACGAGTGCTAGGATCTCGGCCTATACAGAGGAGCTGAAGATGGAGAAGCGCAAGAAGGAGCGTCAGCGGTCAGATGGACTACGCCGGAGTACGCGTGATAGGAAGAGCACCATCCTCGAGTCCGATACTATGCCCACTCCGTCACCACCCCGCCGAAGGGCAGCGCGGCCACCACCCAACCTCGATACCGCTCGTGCCCGCCTGCGCGACGACATTGCGAAGAAGACTAAAGCACGAGCGAACAACTTCCTCGTTGCCAACAAAGACCTCTTCCTCCCACTGCTGCCTACAAACAACCAGGTCGCGAAGCTGGTCGCCGAGGGCAATGCGCAGCCCATTGTCGAATACGCAGAGCTCTCGGAGCAACCCAAAGGCGTCACGGCTGTCATGAAGCCATACCAATTGTCCGGTCTGTCTTACTTGGTCCATCTCTACAATAATGGCTTCTCTGGTATACTTGGTGACGAGATGGGTCTTGGAAAGACGCTGCAGACCTTGTCGCTCTTTCAGTATCTTGAGGAACTCGATGAGAAGAATGGTGTGACATCCGAAGAACTTCGACCTTATCTTGTCATCTGCCCTCTCAGCGTACTCAACTCGTGGGTCACCGAGGCCCAGAGATGGGTACCACAGCTGAAGGTCATGCGCTTCCACGGCGCCGTCACCGAGCGAACCCGTTTGAAGCGTGTCATAGCTGGCATGGAGGACATGAAGGGGAATGAGACCTCGCGCGCCAAAGACAGAAAGGCGTCGCGCAAGGCTGGCCGAAAGGCGTCCAAGCTCACCTCTAGCGACCAACGATCTGACGCCTACAAGATTGTCGTCACGACATACGAGACCTTCCAGGCTGAGCAGTCATGGTTTAAGCACTCTTTTGCCTGGCGTTACGTTGTCCTAGACGAAGGACACAAGATCAAGAGCAGCGTCACCCAGATATCTACCGCTCTCAAGAGCATCAGCGCCGAGTATCGTCTCATCCTGACCGGAACACCGCTTCAAAACAACTTGGTTGAGATGTGGTCGCTTCTGACATGGCTGTACCCCAATGTCTTCGACGATAAGACCGAGACCCTGTTCAGGGAGTCTTTCGACCTTAGCAAGGGCAAAGCGAACAAGCAAACCATGACAGACGCCCGCCGCTTGCTTGAACTCATCATGCTACGGCGTATGAAGGACTCTCCGTCGGTCAATCTCGGCCTCCCGCCCAAGGAAGAAGTACTGCTCTACGTACCCTTGACTCCCATGCAGAAGTTCTGGTATACCCGTCTTTTGACACGTATTGACGATGGC
>JAESFQ010001049.1_pt1 | contig 10053 bp, 14 predicted proteins | sample 9269431 | NCBI WGS metagenome assembly JAESFQ01 (sample SAMN14502588, study PRJNA617103) | algae metagenome | isolation source: Plectolyngbya sp. WJT66-NPBG17 and co-occurring heterotrophs from well... | place: USA: Mojave Desert, Joshua Tree National Park, California | collected 2006-08-06 | reverse complement strand
CGCAGTGTATTCACTCCTCTTACCATTTCGATGATGCTGAGAGCGACCCTGTCCTTGGGACTGTTACCGGCTCCGTTCAAGAACTGTCATTCCATATCAGCGGATCTTTCGACGCAGACTTATGTAAATTGTTGTACCTCAGCCTTTGCAAGTATGTCACATCCCGTAAAATCAGAAAGCGACTTGATCTTGATGAGGGGTGTGTCGCCTATGCATCCTTCAATACCTTCTTTGATGTTAACCGCGCCTTCACCACTACCAAACTCCAGCAGGGTTTTCTTCAACGTTTCCAAATCATTAATCTTTGCGAGTTGCGATAGCCATTTCTGCTGCTGTGCAGAAAGTTGTTCTTGGCTTGCACCATTGGTTCCCTCTATCGGCCTCTTTTTGTTGTATGCAGTGGTGATGGCAATCCCCAATAGGAAAGCCGCCACGATATAATATCTAGAGCGATCAGACATTGTGAGGACTAGAAGAACGGGAGACGTGCATTTCGCAAAGTTGGGGCAGTCGGAGTTGTGTGGTATCCCCGTCTTGGCGGCTGCCCGCAAAGCGCACCACGTGCATTCGCGCGAAGAATACCAAAGCTACCCCTACTGTCGCGACCCATTCGTGACCATCTTCTCTGGCGCCAATGGACTCGCCCCTCGCCACGCAACTTTTCCGCCAGCTCTTCTCGCATCGGGCGTCGCAATGTCTTGCCCGCGGAGCTCGACCAGCGCTCGCAGGCGCCCGCATATCACACCATCAAAGACGAGGGAAAGCCACACGGCTGGGTGAGGGAGAAACGAAGCGAGAGAGCAGATGGACCCCGAGGAAGAACACATTCCCTCATGAAAGAACGGAAGAGTTTGAGAGATACCCAATGGTTACAGCCGACATGCTGCGGAGTAGGAGAGAAAGGCCGCGCAGAGTCAAGATGTTACTGCGGGACTTTATAGACGGTTTGGACTCTCTCATACATGGAAACACTGTGCTGACGGATCTTCAGATAGCCTATACAACCCCAACTACGGCTACTTCTCCAAGCAAGTGGTCATCTTTTCTCCCGGTGAACCATTCGACTTCAACTCCATGGGCTCTGAGCACGAATTCTTCCAGCAACTGCGGCACCGCTACACTGCTTTCGAAGACGATCTCGATTATCAAGAGCCGAACGACCTACGCCAACTCTGGCATACGCCGACCGAACTCTTCTCGCCCTACTACGGAGAAGCAATCGCACGTTACCTTGTAGAAGACTACAAGTACAACTTTTACCCCTACCATGATCTGAACATATACGAGATGGGCGCGGGTAACGGTACGATGATGTTGAATATTCTCGACTTCATAAGAGACGTGCACCCGGAAGTGTACGAGCGAACCAAATTCAAGATCATCGAAATCTCTAGTCAACTAGCCGACCTGCAACAGAAGGGTCTAGGACATTCAGCATATGCGCGAGGACACTCTGACAAAGTAGAAATTATTAATCGGAGTGTCTTCGATTGGAATACCTACGTCTCCTCACCCTGCTACTTCCTCGCCTTGGAAGTTTTCGACAACTTTGCACACGATGCCCTGAAGTACGACTTCGAAACGGGCCTTCCATACCAATCCCACGTCGTCGTCGATCCTCGTGGAGAGCTCTTCGAATACTACTCCCGCACCATAGACCCTCTTGCCACCCAGTTCCTCGAACGCAGACACGCTGCATGTACCACATACCCACATCCGCTGCAAGGCTCGCGGCTCATGAACAATCTGAGGAGCTTGGTACCGTTCCGCTCCAATATGAGCATACCAGAGTATATACCGACGCGGCTGATGCAGTTCTTCTACATGCTGTACGAGAAGTTTCCGAACCACAAGTTGATCAGCAGTGATTTTCATAAACTGAGCGATACGATCGAAGGTATCAATGCGCCCGTTGTGCAAACGAGATATAAGAGGCAGATGATTCCTGTCTCGACGCCTCTTGTAAGTCTATGTACCCTTTTACTAGCAGACAGCTACTGATACATCGCAGGTGCACCAAGGCTACTTTGACATACTCTTTCCCACTGACTTCGAGGTCATGGAACCCATGTATACGGCGATAACCGGACGCTTTGCACGAACATACCTTCACGAAGACTTCATGGCCGGCAGAGCAGATATCACGGAGACGACTACAAAGAATGGTGATAACCCGTTGCTGAGCTGGTACAAAAACGCCAGCGTCATGATTACGGTGTAAGATTTAGTCACTCATTTCTCGCATGCCAGCATTTGGGAGAACAATATAAAGACACCAATATGCAATGGCAGCTACTCGGGCTCCTGTCCCTTCCACGTCTCTTTCACAGCGTCTACGTCCATTTCACATACCTCAGCATGTTTCAGTATCGCATGCGCTTTCTTCACAACTGGCGCATCGATCATCTTGCCATCCAATGTCCAGGCCCCTCGCCCAGCTTTACTCGCCTTCTCATCTGCTATAACTACCCTTGTCGCCCACTCCAGCTCCTTCTCCCCAGGGCTAAACGCTTTATGACACACCGCGACTTGACTCGGATGTATACATTGCTTGCCATTGAAACCCAGCCCTTTGCCGTTCAAGCATTCTTCCTCCAGTGTCTTGAGCCCCTGCTCGCCCTTGTAGCTCGTACATACCAAGTCAATGGTGCTCGGAAGTTCAGCAGCTCTCGCCGCTGTCGCAATCGCGCTCCTAGCATACAGAAACTCCATGAGTGAAGGTGTGCGAGTGAGACTCATATCCTTTGCAAAGTCCTCCGCTGCAAAGACAAGCCCCGAGATGTAGGGTGAAGCAGCGCAGATCGAACTCAGATTCTGAATCGCTTTTGCGCTTTCTATCAACGCTATAATGCGCACTGGTTCCCTGTTCCCTTGTTTCCCTGCACTGGGATGTCGGTCGGGCGAAAGATGGCGTATTACATCTGTGACGAAATGTAGATCCGCAGCGCTCTCACACTTGGGCAGCATAATAGCGTCGAGATACTCGCCTTTGAGTACTTCTGTGAGGTCATCCAGCGCTAGACCGGTGTCGACGCTGTTTATCCGTACGCACATTTCTTTTATGCCGCTGGGTCGCTGCTTGTTGAGGATGTCGCGGAGGTTGGAGCGTGCTTCGGCTTTCATGTGTGGTGCTACGCTGTCTTCGAGATCGTAGGTTACATTGTCGGCGTGTATGGCGAAGGATTTCTCGAGCATCTTCTTCGAAGAGGACGGCACTGTGGTAGTAGCATTAGTATGAGACTTGGTGAAGCTACACTGTAGGAAAGACTTGGGATGGAACGGTGATTGTATACCGTACATGCACGCCCTTCGTATAATTGGTGCTGCCATTGTTCTTCTGGGTTGATTGAAGTGCCAGCCTCCAGATACCTGTCGTAACTACACAAATATCAAGCGCCTCAATTGCAGAAAGCCATATAGCCGTTACGCACCTCGGCCACTCCCAGCTAGCCTATGACGTGCGGGGAAGGTCGCAGCTACTACCACCAAAGCTCCCGCCAAACGCCGATCGCCGACGCGTCCCTGAGAAAGCCACGTGAAGCTGATCTTCACACGTCTCGGACTGCCTCCCACAGCACCACACACACATACGGCGCAAGGAACCATGGAGAACGCACAACAAGAGCCAGCGCCTGGCTCGCTGAGCTGGAGACTCAGCAGTCATCCCATCACACTACTCACTTTCCTCGCCTTCCGCATCTGTACGCTCCCCAAACCTAGAAGCTACAAGCACCACATTATACATATAGCTAACACATCACACAGCTTCCCTGTTAGTCTACCTCCTCGGCCTCCGTCTGCTCACGTCCAACTTCGTCCTCATTTTCATCATAACAATCCTGTTACTTGCAATGGACTTTTACTACCTCAAGAACATTGCCGGGCGCCGCTTAGTAGGGCTGCGATGGTGGAACGAAGTCGACGCCAACACCGGAGACGGACGTTGGGTGTTTGAGAGTCTGGATCCGGAGACTGGACGCCAGATCAATGCGACGGATAAGAGGTTCTTTTGGCTGGCGCTTTATGCGCAGCCCGTGTTGTGGGTGTTGCTTGCGATTGTGGCTTTGGTGAGCTTGGAGTTTATCTGGTTGACGCTTGTTGGTATGTATTGGCTTGTTCTTTCGTTGTGGGATCTGGCGCAGAGAGAAAATGTGTTGGGCTAACAGATTCGTTTCAGTTATTGCGCTCGTCCTTACGATTACGAATACGCTCGCTTTCTCCCGATGCGATAAGTTCAGCCAAGCGACCGGCTTTGCCTCGAATGCCATGTACGGTTCAGGTCTCGCGAGGAACCTAGCTGGCGGTATGATCTCTGGGCTGTTCAGGCGGTGATACATGGATGTTGGGTGTTCGCGTAAATCTTTCGTATCCTGGCTGTTGTGACAGAGGCACGAGAGGTCTTGTATGACTAGGCATATGATCTATTACTTGCAGTCTACCTAGGGCGTCTATGATACCCCTAAATCGATCTATCGAATCGAGTTGAACGTTCTCTAAAGCTAGTCCGGTTGTGCTGCTGGCTCAATAGCCCCTCTCACGATTCACCTCGTTGATCAGCTTGCCGTTGCTTCGGTCTCTCTTGATGTTTTCGATCAGCACCTGGAACGCGCGGTCGACGTACGCGTCTGAGGCTCCACTACAGTGCGGTGTAATCAAGACATTCGGTGCATCCCACAGCGGATCATCTTTAGGCAGAGGCTCAGGATCCGTAACATCGAGGGCGGCACCACTGATATGTTCCTTCTCCAAGGCGGTGATTAGAGCCTTCTGATCGATAATCTGCCCGCGTGCGATGTTCGCGACATAGGTACCTGTTGGATTGGACTTATGTAGGAGCTCGAATTCCTCGGTGGAGAGGAGATGTGTTGTCGCTTTCCTGGTTCGGGGTTAGCAAAAACTGTTCATATCATTGATTCTCTGTAAAGTGGGCACTACACTTACGTCAACGGCACAGAAACGACCAACAGGTCGATCTCCTGCTTCAAGAACTCGTGCACATTTTCTTTGCCAGTCCCGCTGTACCATGCGCTGGGAATACTGCCATCTGGATCACCGGTTCCAGGCACGATATAGCCGTTGTCGTGTTTCGACTCTGGGGTCTTGCGTGGCGAGGCTGTGTAGGCTATTACATCCATGCCCATAGCCTTTGCCACACGAGCGACTAATTCATGTCAGCATAGCGTTCGGATGCAGCGACTGTTCGAGCGACAAATGTACCCGGTCGTCCTTTCAAGATGAACTAAACATACCTTGTCGACCAATGCTTCCGTATCCCAGCACACCCACTTTCTTCCCTACTCGGTCACTAACACTGAGCCCCACCTTCTGGTCCCAAGCCTTCTTCTTCTGGTTATCATAAAGCTTAGTGTAACTATGGCTGTGCACCAAATTCATCATGATGACCCATTCGGCAATCTGCGGGCCATGAACGCCGTTTGCAGAGCATAAAGGAATCTTGGAGTCAGTGTAGATCGGATGATTGGCGATGTGGTTTGTGCCTGCAGAAAAGAACTGGATGAGTTTCGCGGATGGAATGGACGATGCTGATTCTGGGAGCCAGGAGAGTGTTGCCAAATAAGTTGCGCGTTTGATAACATCTGCAACGAAATCAGCCAGGCTGTATAACGGGCGTAAACGTGAAGAGCATGTAAGCTTGTGGGCTATAGAGGATTGCGGAGGTTGGCCGATTGGCAACGCGCGAACCCGTCATCTTGGGCCCGGCGCTTTTCGAAAAACGACCATCACTTTATAAGTCTACACATGTGCTGATAACTAACCTTCAGGTGCATCCGTCTCGGATTTTCCGTGATCCCACTTGACGTAGTAATACTTTACTTCCACATCCTCAAAAGCTTCCCTCACGGCTTGCATGCCGCGCTCACATTGCTCTTGGGGCCATGATAACGCGCATAGTACAAGCTCCTTCTCTTTCGTTGCGCTTCGAGACGGGATATCTGGACCACCTCCCATCGCGACCATGCTAGCGTTTAGGATAAGGCACTTATTGTGGATGGGAGAAGAGATCGTAGGCCCTTCTGCTGCGGGAATGGGCGTTTTGGAAAGATGGTGTATAGTGCAACAAACGAATTAACGATGTTTGCAAAGGCGGAAGTCGACAGGTCAGATGGAATTACCTCGTTGCGAAGTGACGATATCGGAGGTGGGGAAGGAGTTGGTACGTATACGCTATGGCGGGGTATCGCCTTCCTTACCCTTCGACCTGTCATGACGTTGCTCGGATCCTTAAAGCCCAGAACATGCGCAAGATCGTGCGATATGTCGCCATCAAGTGCCTCAAAACCCTTACAGGCGCTTTCTACGCTTCGAGGACGATGAGCATGAGTAAGAGCTAGACAGACCTGAAGATCTAGGCTCGGTGTCGTGGAGAAACATAACCACTGTGAACAACGCATGCACCACGCGTGTGAAATTAGGTCAGATATAAGCTGATATTTGGGGCTGATTTGTGCATTAGAATGCGATATGTTGGTCCAGGAACATGAGATGTTATGGATAACTATCTACACTGTAACCAATAGCAGCCGGTGGGAGTAGTCACATTAGTAAGTTGCACTGATTGATATTTCCCTTTCCTAGTAGGAACATACGAAAGGTTGGAACATCATCAATGTCCTACACCGTAATTTTGTCCTAGCTAAGGGGTTAATGGCACAACAGAGGCGTGCAGAACTGCAGGCTGATGCTTGTGAGATGCACTTCGAGTGTGTAAAAGAACACAACATATGTCTGGGCTTGTAGTGGCAGGAACATTGCGAGGCATGTACTATTCCAGTCTTACGGTACCAGGAATCAAATTTTGCTCTGTTGCTATCAGCTTTCACCGCGCTGCACAGCATCAAGGGCCACTAATGTATGTGCGTGTGTCGCTGCAAATTTATCAGATCAAACTGCACGAAGGGAGATTCTGAGGCAGTAGACACCACCAATGCATACGCAGGTTTTCCTTATCCATGCGTACACGGAAACCGAGTACTGTCGCAAAATTTATCTCACGTCCAGCGTGCATCTATCACACATAACCTGAAACTGAGTCGTTTTTCATGCGCCGTGTGGAGCCTCAACGTTCGACCTCAAAGTCGCATCGACAACCCACAACCCGCTTCGCCAAAAGTTCTATCGGTCCGTCAGTGGCACGGTAACTAAGGGTAAAAGTGCCGACATTATGATGTCTGACAAGTCAGAACGGCTCGTAGTGTGGCCTGCCTTGGATGCGGCGTCCAGCTCGCCCAGGTCATCACCCCCAGAGCACATCAGCTCCCAATTTCGGTTGCTTTCACGGCCTACCGTATCCGAGCCGTTGGATAAATCCTTCTCGAGGCGCGCGCGCCACTCGATACCCATGTCGCGTCAGGCCAACCACTCTGCGGCCCAGATACCTGTTCCTGCAGCTCGAGCCGAGCACGCGTTCATGCCTGCTCCTAAAGAGGCGCACCGCTATACCAATAAAAACAAGGGGCCGCCGTCAGCGTACGTCTGTGTGCCCACACGTGGAAGGAGTACCTTCTCCTTCCATGGGGTTTCTCCGTCATGGCAGTCGCGTGTCTTCCCGGAGAACGATGTTCTGGAAGCTAGGGCCTTTTGTTGAGGGAGATGTGCTTCAGAGAGGGAGTAGTGCAGATCCCTCCATGCAATGTGAATGTGTGACCTGGTTTCCTTGCTCCTGCAGCCGCGGAGGTGGAAGCAAAACTCTGAAGGTGAACGACTGACTGCATTGCATTAATGGGCTCTGGTCGCTGCTCTTGGGCGGAAAGGTACGGAGTGCGGAGGTGTTAGGAATTCCACCGAAAATAGCATAGCGACCCAGTGACAAGGTGAAAATGGGGCGTAAGCACGGCATAACGCTGATTCGCTGCTCGTGAAAAAAAAAGTCGTCAGCACCTCGCGTGCGTCAGTTCCTCTATAGTTGCAACTAGTCAGTTTCGTCTATATCGCGACGTTGCTGATGGCTTCAAGCCAGGGGACCCCAAGCATGGAGGGAAGGATATGCTTCCCATTGCCACGTTTTTTGGGCTATTTCTTCTTTGCTCGGCGAGGTCTGCATGACCCTGCCAAGATCGACATATGGAACCTTTTGTATTTACCCATATTGCCGGTAGATGCCAGGCCCCGGGCCGTCCAGGAGCGATCATGAAACGGCATCGGAGGCTCACACGATCTATGCGGAAGCGGACGGTTCCATGTAAGCGAGTAGAAGTAACGGTTGTTGATGCTTGTCAGGTTTTACTTTGTGCATTCTGTTATAGGGTTTCTATACATGCTCTATATGTGGACTATGGTACTATCAAGACAAAGCGGGTCTGAAGCTCGCGTGGAAGGCAAAATGAGAGCCGGCGACATTGCGGCTGTATGCGATGCTGAATTCGGTACATGCGGATGATCGACTCCGTACCAGGGCGAGAGTCGATCACCTACGTTGGTTATACAAGGAATGATGGATTGCACCGAGTTCTATCCCGTACAACGAAGCGAAGAGTAAGAAACGACCCAAAGAAAGGGGCTACAACGGCTTTGCCCCGGTGACGGAGTGACAGATTGTCATCTGCATGCACCCCATGTGATCCCTTGTAGCAGGATAGGTGAGGAACTGGTGGAAGAATGCCCGAACCCGCACCCGCCTCTGACGATGAATTGGCGACGCGGAATATGAGAAAGCTCCCTATCTCCATGGATGCAATACACTTGATCAAGAATACCAAGCTAGTCGACTGACATGAGATTCAAACTTTTGAGAATGAAATAGCACTGGCGTCATCCAGTAACATGCGAATTGCTACGTCATAGCTGCTCCGTATCATCCAATGAGGAGAACGTTGCGAATTCTCCGTCGTAGCCCATAGCCGTATGCTGATGCATGGCCAAGTGTGCTAGCTTCACGACCGCAACCCCCTGAGCTGGGTAGCTTGATTCGGCTCGTGTGTAATAGCGGATAAATCAGACGGTTGAACCATGCCTGCAACATGGTGGTTCCAGGTTCAAGACTAGCATAGACATGGTAGAATGTAGCGAAGGAAATTTGTTGTATTCTTGCTCAGATTTTCGAGTCGTAGTCTGGAGGATGCAGCCCAAGTCCCCCTCTTGCCATAGATGACCTGGGATCCCAGTCAACATGGGTAGCTGCCCGAGATTGGGGTCTTAGAGTCGAAAAGCTCAGTGTCGGGCTCTTGTAGTCGCGCTGAGTTTCTTTGTGGAAATGGTCAGGAGTATCGGATCGCTCGTTCCCCATGTTGTAGCTAGCAAGTCCAGGAGCAGCGTATGTATCCGGGGGCGGTTGCGGCTCGAATGTCTTGAGTTCGAAGTGGCGTACATCCTCCGTAGGATTTCTGGCGTCCAAGGATACAAACTCGCCATTCTTGCTGAACTTGCTCCTAATCAAGTCGCGCCATCCAGTCACCATGCTCCATCTGCCTAGCAAGAAGAACACTTGAAGACCAGCAATCGAGAGCATCATCAAGATCGCTGTCACTGTAGATTGGTCAACAGCAATGGCCTGGCCGAGTGGAAAGCATGGGCTCGGGTCCTTGGTATTCGACATCAGACATAGGAGATACGGATAGAGTTCGGTGACGTTATCTGTGGCGTGCGTTGTTACCGAGTTCAGCCAGATGAACACGATGGAAAAGAAGATAACGTCCACAAGGATGAAGACCACAACCGTTATGCCGCGCCACTGGAGGTAAAGGACTTTTCGAACACGTCGGTAAACAGCGCGTGCGGAGCGGTTTCGTAAGCTGGTCGTGTAAGAGGGAAGACCAGCGCTGCTTTGTGTTTCGGTCTTGTCGTCACTGAACATGTTCTGAAGATACACCTTGATGCAGTATACGAAGCTGAGAGTGATGTTAGTAAAGCCATTTGTAAATCTCTCCTAAATGACTTACGTAGCGACCTGGATAACCATAGCTGCGCCAGCAATGGCCAGCAAGGGACCCCAGAAGTCCTTCATCGAATGCTCAGCGTTGACGTGGCAGACGTCGCCGAATCTGAAAGAGACTCCCGTAATCGTGATGGTGATGGTGAAGAAAGTGGCCGCAACCG
>JAESFQ010001048.1_pt1 | contig 10055 bp, 11 predicted proteins | sample 9269431 | NCBI WGS metagenome assembly JAESFQ01 (sample SAMN14502588, study PRJNA617103) | algae metagenome | isolation source: Plectolyngbya sp. WJT66-NPBG17 and co-occurring heterotrophs from well... | place: USA: Mojave Desert, Joshua Tree National Park, California | collected 2006-08-06 | reverse complement strand
TCCACCGCCTCCTGCGTCGCTTCTTCCTGCGCATCCGTGAAAGCCTACTCAGCAATGAAGGCAAGTCATTCCGGCGACGAAATCCGCGTATATCCCGTTCCTTGACGTCCAGATTGGCACCGGCCATTGGATCGAGCTTAGCAGGCTTCTTCCTCGCCGTATACCCAGGGGATCAACTGCGCGTCACGATTGCGATATACGTCATGACGAGAGCATTAGAGTTTGTTTACACCTACCTAGAGGAACTAGGATACTTCAAGAATAGGCCAAGTTGGTTCGGCTCCTGGATGATCATGCCAGTAGCGTGTGGACAACTGCTGCATGCATTCGTCTTCGACCGCGACTGTTTCCCCTCTGGATTCGGGGACCACATATTGAAGGTCTCGCCAGAGTACATACAGAAACGCCCTGCAGACTACCCCACTACAGTGCAGTGGCCAGGCAAATACGAAATCGTGGACAGCCTAGCAGAGATCTCGCGACAGCGCTGGCCACCCTTCGTATCACCCATCCTCTTTCCCAACGCAGAAACCCTACCCAAGCGTCTGACGTCCATCTACCCGATCACATCTCCTGCGCATCCAGCCATCAAGTCCCTGTCATGCGCCCTACTCCACCCGCAAGACCCGTCCTGTCTACGAACCTATGTCCAGTACTGGATCCAAGCCTTTCCTAAAATCGCTCGTTTCTTCACCCTCTTCTTCGCAGCTATGAGCATCACCAAATACAAAGCCTTCCTTTCCTCGCCTGTCGCCTCGTTGAACAGGCTAGCCAAGCGCATACTACGCATGTCGCTCTTCATTTCTGGTGCCATAGGAACAAGCTGGGGCTCCATCTGTCTCTTGCAAAACATACTTCCCCGGACGTTCCTCTCCACGCAACGCTGGTTCCTAGGCGGTTTCCTAGGCGGACTATGGGCTTTCTTGGATAGAAAGGGTGGGAGGAGCAATGCCATGTATACGGCGAGGATGTCGATCGATTCGCTGTGGAAGGTGGGTAGTAAGAGGGGGTGGTGGAAGGGCGTGAAGAATGGGGATGTATTGCTTTTCGTTGTGAGTTTGGCGACTGTTAATGCTTTGTATGAGGTGTCGCCTCGATCGATTAATAGTGGTGTTGCGAGAAAGGGATTGGGGGTGTTGAGGGGTGAGGGTTGGGTTGATAGAGCGGTGGTGTCGAGACAAGGCAATGGCAAGGAGAAGGCTGGTGATGAAGAGTAATGATATCCATCTGATTATGCATATACAATCTGCCTGTTGAACCTGGTGCTAACGCATTCTGAATCTACAACTACGTATGCAGTACGCTAAACTAGCAGAAAAGTAACGATCGTCTTAACAAAGTCGCGCGCGATAAAATTGAACAAATTAGTGTAGGGTATAACAGGCTTAAGCCAAACAAGCACGCTCAGTCACTTCTTGCATCTCCTCCCATTACATCCTTCCCCTCCCCATGATAGAAGCGCATACCAGATTAGGCCATCTTCATGCCCTCTGCACACTCAGCCAGCTCAGGCTTCTCACCACCATAGCTCTTCGGAACGCCCTTGCCCAGCTCAGCAGCAAGCTGATTTCCATAGCTCAGCACAACAAACTTCTTGCTCGTCTCCTTGGCCACGACTAGCTTAATCGCATTAAACAGCCAGCCCATGACCACAGGTACGTTGACGAAGAACTTCCTGCTCAGAGTCTCAGGGTAGTGACGTCCCAGTATCTCGATGGTCTTGTTGGTCGCCGTCTTGACAAGAGGGTCGCGGCGGAGGAAGGAGACTTGGAGGTAATCGTGGATCTGGAATCCCTGGTATGGATCTGGGCCTTCACCAAAGTTGGGAATGGGTGTCGTAGCGGCGGAGAGGTTGAGTGCTTGAACAGACTTCTCCATGAGGCCGACGCGCCAGCGGAGGAAGCTGTGACTTTGTGTTAGCATCATTGTCCAGTACTTGGGTGGGAAATAGACGGAACTTACCTGTCTAGATTACCAAAGGTAGCTTTATTGTCCTTGACAGCTCCATAGATGTTGAACGTAACGATATCCTTCTTGTTAGGACTCTCCGGTACACCCTCAACCTCCAGCACATATCCTAGTCCATCGAACTTGTTCTTCTCGAATGTTTCGCCTGCTGCCTTGATCGGATCGAACTCCTTCCTCCACTTTAGCGTGTCAAGCAGTTGCGACTTGGCCTTCTCCAAATCATTCTGGTTGGCTCGGAGGAACTTTTGTAAGATGAGCTTGGTGTGGAATGGCTTCGATTTGCTGAGTTCGATACCATAGACTTCGTTGTGCTGGGCTTCGGCGGTGAGGGTCTCGAAAGCGTCGTAGAACTTTGTGAGTGGGTGGTCGGGTGAGGTCTCTGGCCAGAAAGGACCTTGTGTGGGTACTACGGTGCTGGCCTCGGGTTTGGCCTCCGGTTTCGCGTCGCTTGGTGCGGCTTCGGAAGCTGTGGCATTGGCTGCAGGTGTGACTTCTGCCTTCGTTTCTTCTTTTTCTTTCTTGTCGCCAACGGAGAGATCGGCTACGCCTGCAGCTGCGTTATCGACAGCATCTTCACCATCCTTCTTATCGTTGGGCCCGGCCACAAGATCGGGCTCGGGCTTCTTCTCCAAGCCCGCTCCACTAAAGAGGCCGGCGCCTTCGGTGGGTGCTGTGCTCGCTTCTTCGGGCTTCGCTGCCATCTTTCAATGCTTCGTACGAGTGAGTGGTAGTCGTGCTGTCAGCGTTGGGGGGAAATGTTTCAAGTGGGCGGAGATCGATCCATAAACCCCGGAACAGCGATGCGCGTCCTCACGTGTCTCGAAATGACATGTGATTGCGCAATTACCGCACAGTTGCGTCGTCATGGAATGAACAAAGGACATATGCAGCTCAAATGCATATGATTGCATATGAATTGCATGCAAAAGCCTTCACATTCTCAATGCATCGTGTTTAGATTGACAGTAGAGTTCTGATCGTAATGCATGTAATTCCACTGAGAAACAGCCAAACTATATAGCTATATACGTCTATACAACGCACATCGATCGACATGCACTGTTCCTATTATGTACGCAGAAAGCCCCCACCGCCTGGGTTATCTCGCGTTTGTGCATGTGAAAAGGTAAGTTTCGGAGGAGTGGCAGTGGCAGCGGGCATGTACGAGTTGATCATGTCCTGCGATTGACAGTTAGCACAGAACGTAAACCGTCAATTTGGACAAATGTGCAGGTGAAGAGAGCAATCAGTCGAAAGATGAAAAGTCTCGAATGTTTTTTCAATCAGTGAGGCGAACCCCGTCTGAGTTAGCATGAATTGGTGTTCATCATTGCAAAGGGAAAGAAGAAAGTGTGAAAAATGTACCTTTTCAACGTAGGGCTGGTAGCTGAGTGGAATGAGTTTCAGCACTGTGCATACCTGGAGCGATGTCAGTAACGATTCAAGGAGAGGACGTTTTGACGAGGGCTAGAGTATAGGAAGAGATTCAGGTAATCGAACTAGTTTATTCCCCACGAAGTGGTCGGTATTTGATAATACATTTGTTGCTCATCATCTAAAGATGGGTATTGGGATATAACGGGTGGGATCTAACCTTTTGAACTCTATCGCAGCCCACGAAGCCCTTGCCATCTCGCCCGAATCATGTCGAGGTCTGCCATCGCTTGTAACCAACGGACGATGAGCATGTGCGAGAGGCGGAAGACTTCGTGGAGCTGCGAACCGCACACCTGCGGTAGCGCATCTGACTGCGCATCATGGTCGCGACATCATGTTGCAGCCGGGAACTATGAGAACCTTTAGAATTTGTTAGCTGTAGTCCTAAAAAAACCTCGAGTAACAAATTGGTGGATATTGCGAAAGATCAGTATTCTCGTTTGGCTTGAGTGGTCGGATCACCATAGAATGTATGATAGGGGCGACACAAGTGTTCATCATGATGGCAACGGTAAACAAAGAGAAGGTGGGTGTGTTGACTTACCAAAAGTTGGGCGCGTTGTTGGAGTGAGAAGGAGCAGCAGCAAGCTCAAGTTTTGTACGGGAACTTTTCACGGCGGTGTTTTGTTTCGCCGAGCGGGTCATGGTCCAAGCTTTCACGCATGCAGCTCCTTCGCCCATGGATACGCGCTCGTTCGCTCTTCTTAGGCCGGCACCTACGCGCTTCCTCTGCACAACTAACCACGACCACTACCGTCCATTTTCCACCACCGCTCAACATGGTCGCGTCAACCACCGCATCGTTCGAGAACTTTGTCAAGCAGACACGAGAGAAAAAGAAGAACGAAGCCCTCGCGCAGCAGTTCCTAGGAGGAGGAAGTCGAGGACGGAAAGCAACTGCATCTGGCGCCGGCGGACGGTCGCGAGTCGAGTCTGAAAAACCTTCTCTGCTCAGCCGGATAAACGGTGGTGCGGGTGTGCAGAAGCGATCATCGAGCGCGAAACCAACTGGCAGCATCGAGGGGAAATGGCAGCACGATCTTCATAAGCTGAACAACCCCCGCGGCGCACCCAACCCCAGAAATGCTCTTCCCCGGACGGCCTCAGCGTCACAGGTCGAGCGCAATAGCAAGACGTACGACAAATTTGCTCCTGTCATTGGTCGGGGTGCGGCTACACGCAGTAATGACGCACCAGGCATCAGTATTCGAGGTGCCGCGACTGGAGGCCCGTGTACGGTCATCGCTAGCAACTTTGCACCTGGAACAACAGCCGCAGATATCGAAGCTGTCATGAGCCCAATTGGAGGAGAGACGCTGGGGTGCAGACTCTTGTCTTCCAACCCGACGGTCATGGTCGAGCTGCAATTCGTGAGCAGGGAGGGTGCTGAAAATGTTATTGCGACGTTCAACAACCAGAAGGTCGGTACTCTGACGTACATGGTACTGGACTAAACTAATCAGATCAATAGGCTGATGGTAGACTCCTCTACGTCTATATGAAGGATGTTCCAGCGACCACCCACGTAGCGCAACCCCGAGCGCCGCCCGCTCGTCTTACCGAGTCTATCGATGACATGGACGTTGATGCCAACGCAGGCGCACGCGCTGGTAGCTTCCAAGACGGACGATATGGCTTCAACGATGCCGGTCGCAGAGAACCACCACGAGGCCCCCGCCGACGATACTAGAGTTTTATGACCGGCGCACATCTTCTTCAATTTCACCTGTACGATACCCATTCACCAACGACAGCGACGAGCAGATTTCACTTAGCCGGGGTTCCAGGATTTGCGATACTCGGATCAGCCGTGTGATTTTGGTTTTGAATTCAAAGGCACAAGCAGGGAGTGAGTTACTTAGACGTCGTATCCTTAAACTACTTCTTCGACAAGTGTCTGGTATCTAAAATACATTTCTAATTATGACGGATGTCATCCTCTTCATTGCCGTGCCTTTGCCTACCATCGCGCCCTCAGAGTTACTTGCTAGTCCACCCTTCAATAGCAGCATCAACCTCTTTCCTGTACCTCTGCTGTCCCTCACACTGCTCCAAGAACACCTTGTACTTGGCATCCAACAACTTCTTAACTGTCTTATCAGCCAGTGGCTTCACAATTTTACCAGGCTTGCTCATTCGGTCCATAATGTCCCAGAGCGGCTCACTGTTTCCGTCTTTGTCAGTGCTTGCCGCCTTAGCACCCAACATGGCCGCGCCATGCACCACAGCTGCGTGTACATATCGTGGGATGAGCACGGGCATGTCGCATGCCGTGGCCATGAGCTGCATGAGCAGACTATTCTGGCACTGCGAACCGGACATGAAGATGGAAGAGATGACATGGCCTGAAGCATTCATCGCAGAGACGATCTGGTGCGTCTGTAAAGCGATAAACTCCATTGTCGCGTAGTAGTATAGTGCCAGTCCGTCGAGACTCTTGTCGGAGCTCAGACCGATGACAGAGCCCTTCATGTTAGGGTCGGCGACTGGCGAACGGTTACCGAAGAGGTCACCATAGAAAAAGAAGTGGCGACCAAGCCAGGAGATGTGTGGGGCGCTCTCCTTATCTGCCATCTCACGGAGATGTTCGTTGAGGTAGTCGTAAATGTTGGTGTTGTATGTTTCTGCGACAGACACAGCTTCGTTGAAGGCTGGGTGCGTCTCGATCACATGCTTGAGCAGTTCACCCGTTGCACTTTGCCCTCCTTCTGCCATCCAGTAGTCTGGTAGTAGGACGTCTCGGTATGGGCCCCAGACACCATCGACGAAGACAGGTTCGCGGGACATGGCGAGGTGACAAGTCGATGTTCCGGCCACGGCTGCGAGTCGAGTGAAAGCTTGCGAAACATCGTTCTTAGGCTGGTCCATGTCAAGAGTATCCTCATCAAGCTTAACTTTGGCGCCAACGGTGCCGATCCAGCCAGCGTAGGCGTCAATGACTCCGCTGCCGACCGCGATACCGGGCTGGAGACCCATCTCCTGTGCAGCCTTTTCGCTGAGTGTGCCGACAAGCTCACCAGCAGTGAGGTAACGTCCATTCTATGCGCCCATTAGCTGAGATTGTGAAGCACAGTAATGCAGGACAAACCACATTGTCAACGCCTCCCATGCGCTTGAAGTTGTCTTCGCATAGATCCTCAAGGCCAATTTCTTTGAGGAAATCTTCCTGCCAGCCTTTGACACTGCCATCAACTCCGACCGGTACAAAGCCCTGCTTGCAAACTACACTGCAGTAGCTTCGGCTCTCGCTGCCGGTGGCCAGATGTGTAAGAGCGTCAGTCAGATCATAGAACTTGCAACGATCGAATAGCTCCTTCGGCATGTTGTTCTTCAGCCACAGTACCTTGGGGATCTCCATCTCGATGGACATTTTCCCTCCGACGTAGCGAAGGAGATTGTGCTTGGTAGCGTTGATCTTGTTCGTCTCTTCAACAGGTCGGTGGTCGAGCCACAATATAACATTGCGATCGTTGCCGTCCTTGTTGTCAAAGTTCGGTCCAGTTACCGCGACAGGCTCATCCGTATCATCTCTGAAGACTGCGAGCGAGCAGGTCGCGTCGAAGCCGATACCACGGATGGTGCTCTGGTCGATGTTGTGCTGATCCATGGCTCGGCGGACAGAGGAGCAGATGCATCGCCAGATGTCCGTCGTGGATTGTTCCTGAATCCACTTAGTTCTCGCTCACGCCGTCTACATGACATTGATCAAGTACATAGTAGCCGGTCTGTGGTTGCCAGAGGCCAATGTTCTCTGAAGCCAGTCCAACAATATCTCCCTGGTCGTTCATGATACAGGCTCTGGCGCTGCCAGTACCAACATCAATACCGATGTAATGGTCGACTTGAGGGTGGAGCTCATTGCGGGGATCTGTCGACAGTTGACGCGACTGCTTGCGCTGGGACTGTCGGAAAGGAATCGCCATTGCTGGGTATGACTATGAAGATGTAGAGGGAATGTGATGTGTTGAAACGGAGAAAAGCTAGCAGAAATCTTGAGGGCCCGAGAAATTAATGTTGGGCTACAACACAGCTGTCAATGCGGGATGAGCTCATACGAGCCCTGGGGAGCTCTAGCATGGTGGGGGTGGGGCAGTAACCCTGCGTTCTGTGCAATCGGACTGTTCGTCTTCAGGTCTTCAGGGTCGTTTTCGGCCTGAGCGCCGATCTGCTGGCAGAATAGACGGAGAAATGTGGATATCGAGAGCACCGGGTCCCCCTTTTGAGGTATGCCGGATGCTGGTGGACAAGTGCTCGCTGACCAGAACGCCACGCAGAGCAAGATCATGTCTTGGATCACGGTTGGTCATGGCTATCGGTGCGATTTCGGGTCAAGCGGAGGTGCAGGATTATTTTACTGCATGTCTTAGGAGACATTGGGTAAGAAGGAGGGGCTATGGAAGCGCGGCTCGCTTGAGTGAATGCCCCTCGGTGATGGTGATACGATTCGCCGTGACCCTGAAGCTAATCCCAGCTCCCGTTTACCAACACCGTTGCGCAGACCGATAGCAACAAACTACACCACTACGCCAAGATGCTGTTGTCGAGACTTCTTCTACTGCCTTTTGCAGTCGCATCGTCGGTCACGCTCTATGTCTCCTCCGTCCCCACCTCAGCGGATAGTGCCGTAATCGCCTCCCCAATCCCGCTCGCGCAGATCGAATACGATGCAGACCAATCCGTCGGCACTTTAACCTCCTTCACGCCGCCCACGGGCTCCTATTCCGCTGATCATCTTCTTCGCGTCGGTCTTAGCGATTCAAAATCTGGCTCGCGGCGAGCCATTGTCACGTCGGCGGCCAGCTTCTCTGACCAGTACCACAAGAAGTTCATCATTCATGTTGATGAGAAAGGGGAGCCTTTCCATGTTGGCTTCGGAACGAGCGCGAAAGGCAGCGGAGACGAGGTCGAGGTGGAAATAAAGAAGAGGAATGTTGGTCCAAAGCCAATCCTGAACAAGCCCATTGTGCTCAATGCGGAGGGGAAGCTCGAGGGAAAAGAGCCGGAAAAGTCGTTCTTGCAAAAGTGCGTAGTGAGACCAATTTCGTTATCCGAGGCTATGCTGATTATCTTGCAGGTACTGGTGGGCTCTCGCGCTTTTCTTGGTAGTGCAATTAGTTGCAGGTGGTGGAGAGAAATAAGACATAGACGACTTGAAGCCCTATTGATCCCCTTTCAATTCCAAACATAGTATCAACTTTCCGTTGCCATTCATGATTCTTTTGTGGTCTACGCTACAGATATAATTTTCCCAATGTCTCGGACTGGTGAGCGACAACAAAAGTTCTATTCAAGGTAAAAGTCACAAGCTATTATACATTCGGGTCCGTTGCTTCGTTCTAACGTCTATGTTCGGGTATAAGTATGCAATCGTCGTAAGGGTTCTCAAACAAGAGCTGTGCTAGCGGAACTGGGACGAGACTGGCTGGGTATGGGAAACACAGTCTTGGGAACCGCGACAGCTACAGCGGCGGTGGATGCGGCCAGAGAAGACAGCGTCGGGATGGACCCAGTCGAAGTCGCACTATTTGGGGCGCGAATAGCAGGGGATGGTGTTGATTTGGGCTGGTGAACGTCCATGGGCAGGATCTCCGTCTTCAGCTCCCTTGTCTTCTTCTGCTTGGGCTCAGGGGCCTTTTCGTTCTCTTGGACGTAGAACTTCCGGAGCAGCATGATTGCTTCCTCTCGGAAGATGCCGCCGGTAACTGGATAGGGCCTGTCGACACTGGGACTGTTGAAGTTAGTACTCGCAATGTGTACGTTTATAGGGGAGGAAGGTCGCCTACTCGGAGTGAATGTTCAGCACACCTCCGGTGCCGCCAAAGCGCTCGTTCCAGCATCCGAAGTAGACTGCTCGAATGCCATACTGGCGTAGCATGGAAGCACACATGACGCATGGCTCGACGGTGACATAGAGATCCGTCTCGTGGAGGATGCTGATGGGGTGCTTGGACAAGATGCCAGCGATGGCGACAAACTCGGCGTGTCTGGTACCGTTCAGGGTCCGATTTGTCTCGTTCATGCCTCGTCCAATGATTTCGCCATCTTTGACGAAGATACAGCCGACGGGCGTCTCATCGCTCTTGAGTGCCAGTTCGGCCTATAAGGATGATGAGTCAGCACTGGAATCAAACACGGTAATGGGAGTTTAAGATGAAAAGCATCGAGCGAGGGACATGACTCACCATGGCGATAGCCTCCCGCATGAAGCCTTCGTGATACGCTCTCTCCTCCGGATCCATGGCGTCTGGTACGTGAAGCGCTTCGTCGTCTTGGCACGGTTCTGTGTTCACCTGAGACGCATCCGTAGTTTTCGAAGTGGCAGTTTGCTGTGCACGTAGACAATAAAGCGCCAGGCCGAGAGCGGCAGACGCAAGCACGAGGGCCTTCCATGATTCCTTCACTTGCCAGAAGCCCGTCATCCCAGGGTGAGGCAGTTGCGACCATACACAATGTTCTGAAACAGAAGGTGCAGGTCCGAGTTCTCAGGCGCTGAGTGCCGGCCCAGGACGGTTTCGGCAAGCACTAAGCTAGCCCACCCGGTTTCGAGTCACCCGGGGTTTCAACTCACCCTATCGCCGCTCAGCACCCTCTCCAAAACACGACTTTTCTCGCCACCCACGCTGCGCAAATGGACACCCGTGAAGAATCTA
>JAESFQ010001047.1_pt1 | contig 10056 bp, 8 predicted proteins | sample 9269431 | NCBI WGS metagenome assembly JAESFQ01 (sample SAMN14502588, study PRJNA617103) | algae metagenome | isolation source: Plectolyngbya sp. WJT66-NPBG17 and co-occurring heterotrophs from well... | place: USA: Mojave Desert, Joshua Tree National Park, California | collected 2006-08-06 | reverse complement strand
CCCAATATGCGGCAACGCCAAAATCCCATCATCCGTCTAACAGATACTACACAACAACACATGCTTTAACCTTTTCCGACACATGGCGTGCGGAGAAAACGCATCAGTAACAATTCCGCGAATCAGGAGAAGGCCCGAGTCATGTTTTGTTATGCAACGCAGATCAAAATAGTAAGTTGTTGTGGTGAGCATGACCATTCTAGCCACCGACGGATAAGTCTACAACAGCCACAGCACGTAGCCAAGCATAGCATACAACGGCGGAAGACAATTCTCCACCATTCTCCACAAGTACGACGGCACCTTGGCCTGTCAGTCTCGGTCCACAATCCGGGGTTTCTTTCATCCCGTAGCAATCTCACGACGTCCTCGGAGGGTGGTTCCCTTGGTATCTAGATCTGTTGGTGATGCATCAATTCCAGGTAAGGGTATCGAACATGTGTATAAAGGCAATGAGCATCCCAGGTGGTGTAGCAACAGCGCACTCAACTCTTTCTTGAACATTCGCATAGGAGATCTAACAACTCTTCCAACTCATTCATCAACTCTACAAAGCTGCTCATCCACGCTTTCTCATCTTTCAATCATGTTGTCTCAAGTCGCACTCCTCTCGCTTGTCGCCAGCATGGCGGCTGCGCAGACTCTCAACATTCCCACTCGCGCAGGTAGCATCGTGTCGCTCCCTTCACCCAGCGTCATTACTGGCAGTGTCAACTTTGGCAACAGAGAGTTTGACCGGGGCCAGCCATGCAACACGGATGCCGATACTGGCAGCGATAGCGCCGTCTTTATTCTTCAGAACGGCGCTTCCATTTCCAACGTCATCATCGGTGCAAATGCACTTGAGGGCGTGCACTGCCTTGGTACGTTCGTCTCAGAAGAATCAACGTGGCGACTCTGCAAGATTGAGACTAACATGTGTAGGCTCTTGCACCCTGACCAACGTCTGGTTCCGTGATGTTTGCGAGGACGCCATCTCTGTTCTCGGTACTGGTAACGCCCTGATCGTCGGAGGTGGTGCTCAAGAAGCCAAAGACAAGGTCATCCAACACAAGTACGTGCTGACCCATCCAACATCCACAAACGCTCGGCTAACATTCAACTCAGCGGCGCTGGTACTGTGACCATCAGGGGCTTCACCGTTGTCAACGCAGGCAAGCTCTACCGCTCCTGCGGCGACTGCACCGACAACTCCAAGAAATCGCCCCGCAAAGTCATCGTCGAGAACGTTCGAGCCTTCGGCCTCACCTCCGACCTCGTTGGCATCAACTCCAACTTCGGCGACACTGCCACTATCAGCGGCTCCTGTGGAACAACAAAGAAGGTCTGCCAGGAATACAAGGGTGTCAACAAGGGCAGTGGAAGCAGCTCCAAGGTCGACACTACCTCAGCATGCACTGGTGCTCAGGGCAAATTGGCTAAGCTCCCTGCTTGTTAGTCAATCATCGTGGCCTACGACTGATACGTCTTTGGCGCTTGTTGAGTTGGACTGGTAGAAAATTGGTGGTGGGACATGCGTGGTCAACCTTCTGTATATATTTACTTTGAGATTGTATATATCTTCCTACGCAGCGTTGAGAGTCTGATCAATGGAACTGGTATTTTCATCTTTCCGGCACTTTTTGAGATGCAGCTTCTTTAGCTCGGTGATGTTAAGAATGTAAACTAAATAGGCGCATGTTCGTCTCCCTCTCTTTTTCTGGGTTATGTGATGGCCAGCGTCGATCTTGGTGAAAAACTTAAGAGCCCGGTTGATGTGCAGTTGAATGCGAGGTATTCCATGTTCATCACTGTACTGTAGCCGCCCATTAGAAGGGGAATTATTTCCTATAGCAGTGTTCAAATAGCCTGAAAGCGATAGTTGTAGGCTTGTATAGCTGCGTCACTACTACCTCCGTTCGTTATGTTGTCGCTTGGTTAGCTTCAATATCCACCAGAGCCTGCTTTCTATTAGAAGAGAATAGCGCAACAAGCAACCTCAAAAGGAATAGCATTTCCACCATGGTCAGCTACTGAAGCTGCTGAGCTCTTATTATAGGTACCTTCTGGTCGTTGGTGAGCAAATTACCTAGGTGCTGCGGAGTGCGGTGGTCAAACTTCGAGCATGGTGACGTCAGCCGCTTTCACAGCCGAATTCCATCTTCGAGCTACCCCGAAGCTGCTTTCCTCGCACTCGGACGACCTCAAAAATAACTCTTGTCCCATGTCTCCGGAAGCACAACAACCTGTGTCAGCCGGATTGAATGCTCGATCTAGTAGCGTTGCCGTAAATTATGTCTGCTCCGGCATCCCCTCATCGTTGGCAGCCAGGTTGGAGTCTTGGTTTTTCCGACAACCGATCTGACCAAACCAAAATGCGGTAGCGGTGCTTACCCCAATCCTGGAGAAATGCGACGATCACTTCCACGAAGAGGTGCGGAGCCCCGCAAGACAATATCCAGGGCTTAGGTTCCTGAATGCTCGGGTGAAATAACCCCGGAGCTGCTTGGCTGGTAAACATCCATGCTTTTGCAACCGGCTATATCAGGTCTGTAGCCATGTACCAAAAAAAAAAAGTTCGTTACCCCAGTCAGTCTTCGTATCATCTCACAATGGGTTTCAGTACGCTTTCCTGCCAGCTTTTGCTAGCTGCGGCAACTGCTTCCGCCAAATGGATTGTTCCAGGAGCGCGGTGGAGAGCTACCGATGGCACTCTTGTGAATGCACACGCGGGCGGTATCACCGTGGACCAAGACACGGGCAAGTTCTTCTGGTTTGGCGAGTACAAGATCGAAGGACAAGTGGAAGGTGGTGGTGTCAGCGTGTACAGCTCGGATGACCTCGCGACATGGGAGCCTCACGGATTGGCCCTGGAGCCTATTGAGGGCCATCCCTACATCTCTCCAAAAGACATCATTCAAAGACCGAAGGTTGTATACAGCAAAGGCACCGGTCAATACCATGTAAGCAATTATTATTATCAATGGCCCAACATCGCTAAATATGGATAGATGTGGTGGCACGCCGATAACTCCACCTATGGAGAGCTTCTCCAAGGTCTCGCTGTCTCAGACAACATCACCGGCCCATACAGCTTCGTCGATGCTACAGCACCACTTGGCAACTGGTCGCAAGATTTCGGTCTTTTCGTAGACCAGAAAGACGGCCGCGCCTACTCGTTGTACTCTAATGGCGATCGCAGAGAAGGACGCGATGTATACCTCACATCTTTCAACGAGAATATTACTGCTCTCGACAAAGTCATTCATCGGTTTGACAAATATGATCTAGAAGCACCAACAATTGTGCAAACTGACAAGAGCTACTTCGCCCTGATGTCGCATAAGACGGGTTACCGCCCAAATAGTCGGTGCACATGCTGAACAGACATTGAGAACACATGCTAACTTACCTTAGACGTTGTTGCTTTCCGCGCCGACTCCCTTGCAGGCCCCTGGTCCCAACCCTTCATTATCGCGCCATTAAACACCCGTACCTTCAACTCGCAATCTGGCTTGAATCTTCGGATTAATGGTACCAAGAAGACAACTTATCTGTACATGGGTGACCAATGGGACTCGAACAGCCTTTGGGAAAGCAGATACATCTGGTTACCGCTCGAAATTGATGAAGAGAAGAAGTCACTTGAGGTCAAATGGTACGATGTCTACGATCTCAATGTGGAGACCGGAGAGGTCACTGCTATCAACGGCACCACTTACTACGGCAAGGACGCAACAACCACCGGCGATGCGTACCACCAAGAAGCCACATTTGGAAGTGATGGCGTTATCGTTACCGGAATCTACGGCAACGACAGCAAAGTCACATTCTCCAATATCGAAGGCGCCGGCAAGCCGCAGTGGGTCTCATTCTACTACCAAAACACCGACGACATGGGATTCGGGGACCAGCCTGGAGGTACACCCGACCGTATCAACGGCACTTGGCAGCTTCGTCGCATCTCGAGCGTGATTGTTAACAACAAGACGGAAGAGGTTGTGTCGCTGTACCAGAGGGATACGCACAAGGGTATCATCTTGAGTACGCCGTTAATGCTGAACTTGGAGGAGGGCCGCCACAACACGATTACTATTGGAGGTTTAAACAACGGAAAGGATGTGAAGGGTGCGGATATCGACCGCATTGTAGTCTACCCGCCTGAGGAGTAGTTCACAATTACTGCAGGTATTCTACCATCTGATACCTACACTCAAAATCATATCGAGTACCTGAACGACTCAGCGGATGCATAACAACAGCTGCTTTGCTTACTATGTCTTCATTTAAATTCCCACTCTCATACAATGTTGTGAATAGCCTATAAGATCTGACGCAAGAAGTTTATCTACAGGTAGGTCTAAAGATCATGTTCTGCCGTTTTGCTGTGTCTCATATAGTAAACCTGGTTGTGCGATGACCTACGACTGACGAGCCACTCACAACTATCGCAATCCAAACAATATACAAAGGAAAAGATGCTGTCAAATTTTAAAGCGCTCTACTGGACAACGGTTTCCCGGCGGTTCACAGAATGTGTTGTGATTGCGCAAGAAGGACGGCCTCGGCGCCACTAAGTCAAGTACGAACTCTTAAGATCGAGACATCTTAATTTCCTTGGCCAGGGTGCAAGACTTACTTGGGAATTACTGAAGCCCATAATGTCGCTGGAAGATGAATGTTAGTGTGAAGTTATGCAGATCACGGTAGAACGAGTGGCCATAGACGAGTAGATGCGACTCAGAATGCATGTGTAACAAGTGCGTTCTAGCAGGCTGAAAACTGCGCGCTTCCGTGTCCTCGATTACGGCCGTGCTTAATTGCGCCGCCAACCCATAATGGCATAGTGTGATTGAATGCCCATTTCTAGGCAGCAGCTGACCTTATAACGCGATGTAGTCCTCTTTCTCTCATCAAACCCACATCTTTCTTTATGTCGCCATGGAGATTCCGAAGACCTGTTCGGCTCCCCTAAATCCGACAGCTCCTTCGCTCTTGACGTTACCAACGGAGATTCGTAACCGCATCAACGAATACGTCTTCGTGCAACCAGAACCAATACTGATACACAATGCCGACTTTTATTACGACCGGGGACCCTATGGGCCTGATAGCGCAAGGGGCGACCGCAATAACAGGACGAATTGGAAGACGACATTGATCACCCAACAATACGATGCGCAACTATTCAAGCATGGGGCGTCACTTGGACTTGGCCTGCTGAAGTCCTGTCGCCAAATCTACCACGAAACAGCCAGTATCCTATACACCGAAAACATTTTCGTCGTTTCCCGGGTCCGCTATGTTAGCAATCTTGTGGCAACAGAAGTGTGTAATGGTGGCCAGTGTCACGACTACAATCAACTCCGTTACGCCCCGATATGGCTCGAATCACTTGGTTCTCAGACCAAGCGGATAAAGAAGGTACTCATAGACATCTCAGCTGTCTGTGAACACCGAGGTTGTTACACTGAGGATTTCCCAGATATACTGCCGTTACTGAGAATGATTTGGAACGGCGATCTGGCGCGCTGCGATATCACCTTCGCTTATACCAGCAGGAGAACGTCAGATGGCCCATGGAGCAAAACTCCTCAGATGCTCCAGGCGACCGCTACCCGCTTGAATAGAGCACTCGTGGCTCTTATCAATGATGATACATTAGATCTTCGACGTCTCTCGGCCTCGAGATCGCTTCTGTCATCTCTTAACATGGATAGTCACGGTATCGGCGGCTCTGTGCAGTACTATACAGGACCACGGAGTGTTTTTCGCGGGTTCAAAATCGATACAGAGTCCGGAAAAGCAGTATGGGACGCCGCTAAACCAGCCACGTCACTTATGGATCTCCCTTTGCAGGCGCAAGGCATCATCTGTCGCCATGTGATCACGCATGAAAAAAGCCTTCGACTTGTTTTGAACAGCCGCAACCCTCTAAAGTGCAACCGCAACCTTTTCGATGTTTCTACGACCTGGCGAGATCCTCTTACTCGAGCAGTCGGCGCATGTATGCCAGTCATTATTGAGCTTCTCGCTGCAAGGGCACATACCGACTTTGACATTTCGGATCTCTCAAGAGGATTCTACCCTGACACAGAAGCTCTCTTGAGTTGTGATGGCCTGATAAGCCAAATCATCAAAGCATGCGTCGGAATACACTCAGAAACTGCAAAAGCCACACTATCAATTCGTGTCCGACCGACCCACCCCACCAATCCCAGAGATGTTCGCATCAACATCAACGGGTTGCTCTTCTGGCTTCAGTGCGTCAAGCATAAGCCCATAAAAGATGATGTTCGTCTTGCTATTGAGCTCGAAAGTACCGAAGGAGATGAATCATACTACGAGACTGGTAGCACTACAGTCGGGAAGCTGAAGATGGAGTTGTTTCTGTACTTCACGGATATACTTGATCAAACTCCAGGAGACGGGGAGACTGGGCCAGAACTACCAGAGTTGTGGATGGACGGGCGCGCAAACCTCGTGGATCTGGCTCCATTACCTATGGGTTATCCATTCAGTCAAAAGGTCGCGATAAAATCTGAAGCGTACGAAGAAAACTTTCGAAGCGTCATGAGGAAGATCGAAGCTGAGCATGCCGTTGAAGATGTGGCTGAATGCTGTCTGTATAGCTCTGAAGATTGCGTTTATCATACTTGGTTATCTCTACTGCGATGGGCAAAGTCTGTTTGGGAGAACGAGCGTTCATGCCGCGGGAGTGACAAACAAGAACATTCTCAACCCGAATGAGGGACAGATCAACGAGACATGGCACGACATTAACGAGCTTGGTTTTTATAGGGTGTATTGAAAATATTAGCCAAAAACGCTACACCATCTTGTATCCTGTTAGCCTATCGAAACGAGACAATGCGGATACCTTTAGTGTAGTTTCTCTAATTACTGCACAAGATTACCTAGAAAAGGGATTTAGTATTGACCATCAGTCCTGCACACCTCGAATCAAATTCTTGATACCCTCACCCCTCGACGTCTTCTCCCACGCATCAGTCGCCCTCTCAAACGGGGTGATCGAACTGATCAAAGGCTTCACATCGATCAATCCCTTCTCTAAGAACCCTACAGCGAGCTCATAATCTCCAGCACTATATCTAAAACATCCCCTCACCAGGAGCTCTTTCTGGCCCATAGCTACGATCGGAAACTCGATCTTCGGCTTCCCGAGCCCGGTTTGAACATACTTGCCACCCGGTCGCACAATGTTTATGCCTGTATCGATGCTGGATGTTGCACCGGATGCTTCAATGACGGTATCAACAAGGCCGCCGGTTGTGTCGATGCCATACTCCACGAGATCGAACTTCTTGAGTAGTTCCTGGGCATTTCCCTCTGGACTCGCATCAGTCGACGAGCGAAAAGTCTCGCATTTCAAGTAGCTCGCCGCAAATTCCAGCTTGCTCGCCAGGATATCGACGATAATGATGCGATGCGCGCCAAACTGACGCGCGACCGCAGCGCAAAAGAGCCCAATTGTCCCACTTCCCATCACTACGACCGTTTCGCCGGGCCGCACATCAGCCAGCTTAACAGCATGCACAGCAACAGCGAGCGGCTCCACAAGGACTGCTTCATCCAGTCCCATGCTATCCGGAATCTTGTACACGAAGTCTTCTGCGCTCCGAAAGTACTTCGATAACGTGCCCTGCGTATCAGGTGGTCCAGGTGCCGCGGCGAAGCGGATATCGCGACACATGTTGTAGACACCAGATTTACAAGCTTTGCATATACGACATGGTATTCCTGGCTCGATGGCTACGCGATCACCGGGCTTGACGCTTTTGACGGATGAGCCGATGGAATGGATGGTGCCTGAGGCTTCGTGGCCCATTACGATACCGGTAGAGGGATTGACCATTTTTCCGATGCCGCCGTGGTGCCAGAAGTGGACCTGTGCGTTGCGTTAGTGATCTTGTTTGTTCGCATGGCGGGAAATGTTGGTGTGGATGGAATGGGTGGTCATGGTCTTACATCGCTTCCACAAACTCCTACGTAGTTGATGCGGACTATCACATCGTGAGGATCAACCACCTCTGGTATCACGGTATCTTCGATCTTCGCGTTCTTAGGTCCATATAATACTACAGAGGGATTCTGCATAATGTGGCTACTGTAGGTACAATGGATGCTCGCAAGGCAGTATATGAAGTGGCTATCTGGCTGAAAATATGCCGAGAAAGACGTCCATTTATGTAAGAACAGTAGATATCAGGCGCCTCTTACGACACCGCATTTCTGGTTTCAGTCCTGGTATTGGAGTCGTTATCGACCGTAAGCTGCGGTTTAAAGTGGGGAGGTAGACGCGTGTAGCTTCCCCGCTTCCTCTCCTCCATCGCCAATCCCCACACAACGTCCAATATCCAGGGAGTACACCCAGTTCAGGCTGCAGTTCCGGTATTCGTTTGTACTGTGTGAGATGACATCAAGGGTGGGGTTTACTCCAGAGAATGAGGGAGATCAGAAAACCAAGGTGCAGTTACTCCAGAGAGATGAAACGGCGCGTGTGTTTGCACCGATGATATGGATCCAGCACTACAACCATCCTCATCGCAAAATGATGAGCGAGTAGCCAAACAGAACTTTGGAAAAAGATCAATACGCTGCAACTCTGATTCTGCAAATATTGCGTTGAGGAAAGTGGTTACATGATCACGTGAATACGCGGCACAAGCGTGGAGCGGCTAAGAGCTCCGCCCCCGCTTCTTTCCTTAGCGTGCGTCACATCTTGTTTGATCAAACAATCGCGATATCTCGTTTTCACTTCGTAGGCGACACTCACTTAAAAGCCGCAGCTCCTTACAAACCTCTTCCTTCACAAGCCGTTCTCACATCACTAAACAAAGCCTCCATCACCATGAGCGACTCGGCACCCAAGTGTGCCAAATGCAAGAAAACAGCTGCTGAGTGCAGCCTTGCGAACCTTCAGCACTGTTCTAGGTGCAAGATGACAGAGTATTGCGGTCGTGACTGCCAAAAGGCTGATTGGAAGACGCACAAGAAGATATGTGCCCAGCAAACCAACGCCAACGCCAGCGACCCACCCAACGCCGAATACAGTACCTCCTACTCAGCGCCTCGCCTCAAGACTCTGGAACAGCACGTGCCAAACCCCTTCACTCGACTGGATGAAGGAACGTACCTGCATAGCCGTCCCGAAAAAGACGTGTACAGGCTACTAATCGATGCCTTCCGTATGCGTTCAGAGGACGATTCGAGGCTCGAGAACAAACCGACCCCTAACAGCATCTACACCGGCAAACCTTCAAGCATCGAGCCCTTCAAGAAGTTTCTCGCCCTGGCAGCTACCCGACGTGGTTTGCTTCCTCCGTGGTGGGACGCTGAACACCAGCGCGAATGCGAGAAGTGGGCTGAGACCGGCGAATGGAACGATGTGCGCAAGAAGGTTACAAAGGCTCAGATGATCCAGCATTATGGTGATGAGAAGGCACCGATGCAACTGAGAATGTTGGCCGAAGCGGTGTATGGGGTAGGATCCATGGGGCAGAATGGCGCAGGGATGCGTAGAATACTGCGCCAGATGGAGTCAGGTGGTCCTGGGAATGGTATGATCACGAGCATGATGGACGTCAGCAATCTGATGGGTGGCGGGCGTTGACATCAAAGCTGATGAGGAAGAGGACATGCACAACTTTCGAGCCTATTTAGTATGCTTAGTGAACGGCAATCCTCAGAAAGACAAAATCCATACCGAAACAATGATAGAACGAGATTTCTTCCGACTTCCCCCAAACCCCCCCAAAAGGTTAGTGACTTAGGGTTCTATCACATGTGGTAGATGCTTCTTGAGCATCTCTATACCTGGTACAATATTTCCGTCGCCCATCCTAGACCGGAACTCATCTACGTCTACACAGCTCAGGCACTCAATCGACCTTAACAGCTTCTTCACGAAGTCAAACACGGTGCCACCACCATAGCCAGTATACAGTGACATGAACGCAGCTTGGTACATTGCCGACTTCTCGGTGTACTTCCCATCGCCCTCCGGACCAGTAGCCTCAATCATAGCATCGGCGTAGATCTTCCGGTACAAATCTA
>JAESFQ010001046.1_pt1 | contig 10057 bp, 7 predicted proteins | sample 9269431 | NCBI WGS metagenome assembly JAESFQ01 (sample SAMN14502588, study PRJNA617103) | algae metagenome | isolation source: Plectolyngbya sp. WJT66-NPBG17 and co-occurring heterotrophs from well... | place: USA: Mojave Desert, Joshua Tree National Park, California | collected 2006-08-06 | reverse complement strand
ATACGACATTGCCAACCTCGGCTTCCTCTACGCCAGCAAGCACGACGGTTACAACGGTCCACGTGCTATCAGCATGGGCTTCAAGCTTGCGTCCCTGCTCGTTGGCCGCGATGGAGAGAAGTGCCCTGACGCTGCTCTCCGCAAGAAGATGCTGGACCTCTCGAACCGTATCGTCAAGAAGATTTTCGAGATTTGCAAGAACCTCAAGATCAATTTTGCTCAGGTCCAGCTGTACGAGTTGAGCCACTTGTCGGCTCTTCTGGGCGAACAGGAAGACTACGAGACTCTCGAGTGGCTCCTCACCACTCTCTGGCAGACTCGCGACGCCCAGCGGTCATGGCCCGCCGAAGTGCTGCTCAACCTCGGTCGCCGTCTCATCTGCGCTCGCTACCTTGCCAACCACCAGGTCAAGGCCATCCGCCTCGCCGAAGATATTGCCTACAACATGCGCCGCGCCCACGGAGTCCGCGCCCCCGTTACCATCGAAACCTACGAGCTCCTCGCGCAGCTCTACACCTCAATGGGCCACACGTACCAGGCACAAGCCGCCAAAGGCGAAAAGACGGCCGGCCTCGCCGCAGACTACTTCAAAAAGGCCATCAGCGTGCACGAGGATATCCTGCGCGTGCTGGTCAACGACCAAACCAACGCCGCCAACGACGACGACGACGAAGACGACACCACAGCCGAACTCCTCGCCCGCGAAGGCGTCAACGTCAAGAGCTCGCCCAACTCGCCCCGCCCCGCTGCCGTTGACGCAAACACGCTCGACAAGTCGGCAACGGCGCTCAAGCACCTCCACCTCCTCAAGCTGGCATACCAGCGCTACGGCGGCTGGCCAAAGTCATACGATGAGTACGAGCACCTCAATGCCCAGCTGTTCCGCGTGTTTGGCGGCGAGGCCAGGTGGAAGGGTGTCGAGGGCACGGAGAAGTGGGATGCAAAGGCTTTTGGTAACGGAAAGGCTGAGAGCCAAGAGGGGATCTTTAGGGGCATTACGGACTGGAGCTTGGGGAGCGATGCGCTGGTCTCTGTAGGTCATGGACATGGACAGGGGCAGCATGGTGCTATGGTTAATGGGGGAGTCGTGCAGGCACGCTAGGAGATGAAATTGGTAATGAGGGGTTGTGCGATTTGTTCTATTAGCAGGTTTTGATTGTTGTTTAAAAGTGAGGTTTATCGTTTAGTTGTTTAATTGGTAATATCCATGTTATAAAGTTCTTGATTGATCAGTATTGCTCACAAGTTTTCCTCCTTCTATGTGCAACTTACATATATACAACAAGTCTTCCGCATTCTTCCCATCTTACCTCACTCACTTACGACTCAACAACTTCGCAATTGAGGCCGCAGTAGCATTGTGAACAGGGAAAGTAGGATGTAACTCGTTAAGCCACAGATACTCGTTAACAGCATACTCGCACGTATCATCCTTGGTATACCAATTCGGCGTCCCACTATCAATCTGTTAGCAAAGTTCTTCTTCTTCTCAACTAGCAACTAGCAACGCAGGAACGACTTACTTCTTGTACGCAGCACAATAGCCCGTGACATTCTTAAGTCCGGCGGTTTGCTCATAGCTCGAAGGGTTCTTGATAACGGCATTGAACACACCCCACGTATCATGCACAAACACTTTCGTTCCAGTGTGGTTCGCGCGGAACGCGCTGACCATGTTGCTGAGTCTCTTGTTCCAATCTAGAATCACCTTGCCCTCGTTTTCCACTGCGTAACCGCCGTCATTTTGGTTCAGCGTCAGTGGCGCGAGGTTCACAGGGGGTACGCTCAGGAATAAGAAGTTGCGGGCACCCGTTGCGTAGACGTCGTCGAGGAGACTGGCGTAGACGGAGAAGATGGTGTCGTAGAGAGTGGCGTTGTTGAGCCACCAGCTGTTTCCTACGTCGTTGATGCCGATGAAGAAGGCGAAGAGGGAGGATGAAGAGGTCCAGGGTGCGGTTGCCGGGTGGGAACCGTATGTGGGGAGAAACTGGGTGCGGACTTGGTCTTTCATGCTGATGACGGTGGGGGCGTAGGGTGTTACGAGGGCGGAGTCGACGGTGGCGCCGCCGTAGGCCATGTTGTAGGTGAGGAGTTTACTGGCATTGTAGGTTGTAGAGAGGAAGCCGACCCAGTTGGGTCCGTTGGAGGACGTCCAACCGGGGTACGTGGGGTTGCCGAAAGGGTTCGAGGCGCTGGGCTGCGTCCCCTTCACATCGAAACCAGTCTGCGTGTAAGAATCACCAAAGACGAAGAGCTGTTTGACGTTCTTCCAGCCGGACCATGATGGGCGGTTTGTGTGTGGAGCAGCGAGGCTGGTAGTGGCCAAAGATAGCACAAGACTGGTTAATTTGACCATCGTGTTATCTGCGTCTCAGTAACAAGGTAGAATGTAAGTAGCCAAGAAATAGCCCATAGAGGAGAGTCGCCTGTTAAGTATGAAGCGGTCATAATTATACCAGTACCCGTCTAATCCGGGTCTATGGAACAGACGATCTACAGGCGCGAACGACATATATTACGTGAAATTACTTGACGTATGTGAATGCCCACATATTAACGCATACTACACGGAATTGCTCGCGGAAGAATTTTGGAAGACACATTTGGTGCACTAGGAGGGTTGCGTGTGAGTAGTACGCGTAGAATGCTTGTCCGGAATGGTCTCCGAAGGACGTGACGCTCCGTGTTCGAACGGGTATAGCGGGGCAATCAGCATCACCGTCGATGCAATCTGGCATCGATGCTGAGGTTGTTGCACTTGAAACTGCTGGTCTGAAACAAGATCGGATGTCAGTACTAGGTCTTCCATGGCTCGACGTGTTTGGTAGGAATGGGTGCTGCGGGTATGTCCAAAGAACGACGTTCTAGACGTTGGGCCAAGCCTGGTTTGGAAGAGTATATCAGGATAGTAGAGACGGCGTAGAATGACCTGGCGATATGTTCGGATGGACGAGAGCGAAATTCGCTCTCAAACCCGTCTTGGTGAGGTGTCGCAGGTACCCGTTCAGGGCTCGTATACGTATGACGAAGTTCAGTAATACGACGAGTCAGCCTCGGCCGCATTGGCCAGCGGACCATGGTCACGAGATCTAGAGGCCAAACAGTACTCGGCCGTAGTCAGACTTGACGCCAAAGTGAGATAAGCTCGATAGAATCACAACTTGTTCGTTTAGTATGATATCATGCATAGACCGAGGCAGGATATACATAGGAAAGGCGTCGGACGTCATCCGCACCATCCGCACCGAGGACTTGCTTCACATGCTGCGGTCGAATAGAACAGGGTGAAGGAAGGACAGATAATCAGCATAAGTAGAGTGGCTAGAAAACCGGTCAGCCAGGAAGCTCGTACAAGGAAGAGGGTTGGGATAAATGGCGTGGCTGATGAAAGATGGCGTAAGGCTGAGGGCTGAACCAACGGAGACCCCTGGTGGATGATGGTCCCAGCCGCCCGCGTAGGGATCAGGCAGTTGTAGCGTCGACACATGTCATCCAAGCATTGAAGCATCTTGTGCCCGTTGCGCTACAATTTCTTAGCTGTTGCGACGAAGCAATTTGCGAGCTATCTTTAGTACTCCAGGAACACAAAAAAGGGACACACAACCCCCGAATCGGCCCTCTACGTACAAATCTCGGCTTCGCAGCACTTCGCATTCCGACTCACGACAAACATCGTCACCAGCGCGCCCGTGAAAGCTAACAAGTCACCGAACGCCCGCCCGACCCTTGTGATCCGACTTCCGGAATGTCCGCTCACTAGAAAACATCGTCACTGTCGATTCCTGCATTCGCTCACCCGCTCACCATTTATACGCCCTTGCAATTCCAAGACTGAAAGCCCCGCGTGTCGCTTATACCAAAACCCACGACAACGCCAACATAAAACACGAAGCAGGAATAGTAGAAGCCAGTCATGGCGGGAATGGAGAATCTCGAGGTGCATAGCAAGGTATGTACAGTGTCCATGTCGCGCTGCCTCGCTGATTGAAGCCAGTCGTACCTCGTAAGATGGGTGAATGTCTCGTCAGGACACACGATATCATGGAGCGTCCAGCCACACAAGAAGTCGATCAACTTCGGCATCTTCAAACACCCAGGAACAGCTACCGGTGCAACCCCACAGCTGCCTTCCTCTGCGACCGTCGAAGCCGGACCGGGCACGCCTACCCTCGAGCCACCTACAACACGCGGACGCGGAGCTTCGACGTCGCGAAATGACAGGACAGTCGTGTTTGAGAAGCTGGCGGCTATCGGGCTGAAGCAAGTGCATTGGCATGGGAAATGCGAGGCTGACATGGTCTCCATGGGCACATACGACGTACCCCCTGGCGAGGGTGGTATGTATGGACTAGTCTTTGACAACACCTTCTCCAAGACCGTCTCCAAAACAGCCACCTTCGTCCTCATGACATACCCTACGAACGCGGCACCCAAGTCTGGTCATCACATGCACTATGCGCAGGCGATAGCCGGTGCGAGCACCACGAGCCTCCCGAAATCAAGCCCTTCCATGGGCCCCGTCGAGTCTTCCGAGTCCCTGCCGCAAACCTACGCCGAGCGACCGCGATCACAATATGGGCAAAAACAACCAAGTCTCTCGGGTTCCTCGTTCCTCACAGGAGTGCTGCAGAAGAAGAGGAGAAAGAGGAATCAGGGCTATGCCAGGAGATTCTTCTCCCTGGACTTTACGTCATCAACACTCTCGTACTATCGCAACGACCACTCCTCAGCGCTGCGAGGAGCGATACCTTTGTCATTGGCGGCCGTTGGCGCGAATGAGGACACGAGAGAGATCTCTGTCGATTCTGGCGCTGAGATCTGGCAACTGCGAGCAAACAATGAGAAGGATTTCCAAATGTGGAAGAATGCGCTTGATCGCGCCTCAAGAACGGCTTCGGATAGAGGGGCAATGGCTTCGCCGACCCTACAAATCAAGGACAGCCCCTACCAAAGCCTCCCGCACGTTATGAACTCGGCCGAAGAGCAAGAATGGGCAAGGATCGAAGCCTTGGTGGGTAGAGTTTCTGGTACACGAGACGCAGTACGGAGGTTAGCTCAGGATACCGATCCGAAGTACAATGCATCGTCAGCGGTAAGCTTCAGCAAGATGAACGATAGTCTATCTCCAACACCCTCCGATGCTGAGTCTGGCGACTACTTCCCAGAACAAAAGGCTCCCGAGAAGATGGCTTTCTGGAAGCGCAAGCCGAGCAGTTCTGGCACTCAAAGTCCGTCTGGAATTTTTAAAAGGAGTGTATCCACGCAAGGAGGTGTTGCGTCGCCTGGAGCCACCCCTCCTGTACCGCCTCTGCCCTCCAATACGACAGCAAATGGCGCCCTGGCTGTGCCCAAGCGCAATGGACGCGCGAGCACAGTGGGCTCCTCAAGCCAAGCGCACGAGGAAAGCGTCCACGATAACTGCATGGCTCTGCTTAGAGATCTGGACTCGGTTGTCCGGGACTTCTCCGATCTGATTAGCGAAAGCAAACAAAGACGGATGCCCGCCCCTGCGCCCCTTTCTGCAGTGACATCACGCCGTAGCTTTGAATCAGTAGCCGAGTCTGTTGATGAGTTCTTTGATGCACCAGATGGCGACGCGAGCAAGTCACAGCTTCTTACCATCCGCCGTGATAGCGAAGAGGACGCGCGCGAACGTGAGCAATCGCCCGACGACGACTCAGATGGCGAGTCGGAATCGTCTTCGGAGAATGGCAGCGTAGGCATGATAGATCGACCTCGCATGTCGCGGGAAACTACTCCAGCGCTCTTCCCTACACGGCCCAAGTCGCTCACACCTCTGCCACTTGACCCTGTGAAGCGCCGTGGTACGGTTCCAGCTCCGAAGGTCCCGCCTCCAAGTCTCATCGCGTTCTTCAGGAAGAATGTCGGCAAAGATCTGTCAACTGTCGCGATGCCGGTATCAGCGAACGAGCCTACATCTGCGCTGCAACGACTCGCAGAGCAACTGGAATACAGTGAGCTGCTCGACGCTGCAGTGACTGCCACGCCAGACAACGGTGAGCGTCTGGCCTACATGGCCGCATTCGCCATCTCAGCATTCAGCAACGCCCGTGTCAAGGATCGTGCTCTTCGCAAGCCTTTCAATCCCATGCTCGGCGAGACATACGAACTAGTCCGGGAGGACAAGGGCTTCCGCTTCTTCGCAGAAAAGGTCGTCCATCGCCCCGTCCGCATGGCCTGCCAAGCCGAAGCCCAAGAATGGACATTTGTGCAATCGCCGATACCCATGCAAAAGTTCTGGGGCAAGAGCGCAGAGATCAACACCGAAGGACGCGTGCGCATCTTCCTCCATGGCTCAGGCGAACACTACTCCTGGACCCTCGCCACATCCTACCTCCGCAATGTCATCGCAGGCGAAAAGTACCTCGAGCCCTCAGGCACCATGACGATCGTTTCGGAAACCACCGGCGCAAAAGCTGTCTGCACCTTCAAAGCCGGCGGCATGTTCGCCGGACGCTCGGAAGAAGTCTCGGTCCAAGTCTTCGATGCCACGGGCTCCGTCCTGCCCATGGGTGCAACAGGAAAATGGACCTCGGACCTCCAACTCACATCCAACGGCCAGCCCACGGGCAAAACAATCTGGAAAGTAGGCGACCTCGTCGACAAACCAGAGAAACACTACGGTCTTACTACCTTTGCCGCTGCCCTCAACCAAGTCACGTCCATCGAGCAGGACCGCATGGCTCCCACGGATTCCCGCCTCCGACCCGATCAGCGCGCCCTCGAAGACGGCGAAGTGGATCTAGCAGAGGCGCTCAAGGCGAAGTTGGAAGAGAGACAGCGCGGTCGCAGGCGCGTCATGGAGGAACACGGTGGCGTGTGGAAACCGCGCTGGTTCACCAAAGTCGGATCTGCGGAAGCTGCTGCGTTGGGCGAAGACGAGATTTGGAGACTCAAAGGTGGCAAGGATGGGTATTGGGAGTGCAGAGAACGCGGCGATTTCGGAGACGTCATGGACGTTTTTGAAACGTAAGAGGGGTTCTTTTGAATGAGGGGCTTGAGATGGTGTGATGTATTGGTTTGCGTTGCGTTGCGTTTAGCGGCAATGGAATGAGAGTGCGTCTTGTTGAGATCAAGAAAGGGTCTTTTTCTACGGCAAAAGTTTTCTTTCAGGATGAACGTGACAATGATGAACGTAGCATGAAGCGTTGAAAGTTCTTATCGAATATGTAATCGTTGGTATATAATACTAAATCAAGAATGAATACCGAATATGCCGTGAAAGTCTGCATTACCCCAGGATACCCAAGAGTCTCAGGCACCGATAAAAACACCACGCAATGCTAATACCCAAGTTTTCGACGTGTTGTCTTTCGGTCCATGTAGTATAGTAAGATTAGAAAGAAGCTCAGCAGCAACGGACGACAAGCCAGACGAGGCCAAATGCTTGGTAAGTGGCTCAAATCTCAATGTCCATGCCGATATCCATACTAGCAATGATATCGTCGTCCATCTTGGGTTTCCTGAACGTTGGTAGTCCTTTGCGTTCTGTCTTCTTCTTGGGCTGCTGGGGATTCGGTGTGGTCGCTCTGCTTGAGCCATCGCCGTCAAACAGTGCATCTACGTCTAGGCTGTTGCTCTTCTTGAGCTCTTCTTCCTCTTTTGCCTTCCTGGCCTCTTCTTCTGCCTTGCGCCTAGCAAGTTCCTTCTTCTGCTCCATCTTCTTCTGGCGTTGTTGGTCGAGCTGTGCTTTGCGGACACGCTCGGCTTCCAAGATGCGGTTCTTGCGGTTCAGTTCCGCAATACGGGCGGCGGCTGTTTCTGATTGTGTCGCAATCTTGGGTTGTGCGTCTGAGTTGGAGCGGGTAAGGAGGTGTGCGTACTTTTTCGACTTAGCGATACGTGCGCTGATGTCGGCGTCTGTCCAGTGATGGTTTTGGAGGGCCTTGAGGTCATCGTATTTCCGTTTCAAGAAGGCTTGTGTGGGGACCTTGGCGTTGGTCTCTATGAGGGATTGTCGGTAGGTGTCGAGGTCGGTCTCGGTGAAGCGCTGGTTCGACATGAACTGAAACTGGTAGTCCTTTTTCACGGAGCCGTGTTGCGCAATAACGTATTGATCAGTCGCGACGCGCTTGCCGTCCTTGCCTTCGAAGACATAAGGTTTGCCAGCCGAGAAGCCTTGAGAATAAGTTAGCATGATCCGCGATGCAGATGTTGTCGCGCCTACCCTTGATCTGCGCCATCTTGTACAGTGTCCGCCGTTGCGCGTCCTGGCCTACGCCGACACGTCCGAATGCGCCAGTCATGGCCTCCTCGAAACCTGGATGAAAGCAGACTTCTGAGAAGAATCCTCGACCAACACGAACCGACTCGAAATCGCGGAGGGTGGCAGGCTGCTCTTCGCGGGCCTTCTCTGGTACTCGGTCGTCCCATTCAACGTCGCTCTCACCGTCAGCATCGACATCTGAGCCACCGTCTCGATCCGCCGAGCTCGACCGCCTGCGGCCACTGCGTCGGTCGTCGTTCCGCTGCCGTTGTTGGCCACGCTGCTCTCGCTCGCGCTTGTATGCCTCGAGCTTCTCGTTCTTCCGTGGTTGCACCTTGGGGCGACTGCTCTTACGCTCGTCGGCCTCTTCCGAATCAGCCTTGCGCTTCCTGTCGTTCTGGACATTGGCGGCGCGCCTGGCGAGCTCGGCCTTGAAGTTGGCGCTGCTCATCTCCTCCGCGCGCTGACCCAGGATCTCTTCCCGCTCCAGCTGCGATAGACCGAGGATGCGGCGCTTGTCTGATTCGTCGATGTACTTGCCCTCCAAGGGGTAGGGGACGTCTGCTGTGCGCTCGGGTACATCATCGTCGCGATCTGAATCCGACTCGTCCATGGCGTCGGATCCTAGCGAGTTTGGCGATGAGGCTGCGGGCGACGAGCTACGTGGAGTCAGCGCCATGTTGCGGTAAGGGGTTGAAGTGGTCGGTGGAGTTGAGCGGAGGGTGGAGAGTGGAGCGAGCGAGGGAAAGTCGCGAGGCAGAGGCAGAGGAGAAGGTGATAGGTGAGAAAGAGTACTCACGCCTCGCCTTCTTCGACGTCTGCATCTTCGTCACCGCCAGCGAGGGCGAAGAGCTCATCGTCGATATCATCGGCCGACATGGTGAAATGGATTCGCGGGGATTTCGCGAGGGATTCTGTGTCGTGGAGTCGATGATGGAGGCGGAAACGGTGTCGCTAAGGCTACCGTGAGCGAAATTGGGCGTGATTAGGGGGAAAAGAGGATGAAAGAAGAACGAGGGAAGGCCAAAGTCGGGGAAACGCTCGTTGAGCTCAGACCATGCCGCGTCCAAAAGTGGGACTCGTTAGCGTGCGTTGAGCGCATCATACCTCAGCACTATTGTTCGACTCGTTCAAGTCAAGAACAATCGCATCTCCCCTTCACTTTTATTGTACAATAGCCCGGCCTGTAAAATGTCTTCCGTCTTGCTCTCGCCGCGAGCCTTATCGCGCAATGTCATTCGTCGCAGCTTCCAGTACCCTGTGCTCGATTTCCTCGCCCCCGGTACCACATGCTGCGCACGCCAAACGTCACGCTTATCCAGTACTATATCCGCACCACAACCACCACCTTCACAGTCCGAGTCTCCGCACTCGCAGCCTTCACTACAAAAGCAGAAAGATGGCAAACCAATACGGCCACTCTCGCAAGAACAGCAAGAGTTCCTCTCCTCCGCATTGAGGGTGAACCAGACGGGTGAACTCGCCGCCATCCTGATATACGCTGCCCAATCGCCAGTCCTCACACGGTCACACCCGCACTTGCGACCACTCATGAAACACATGTACGACCAAGAAGCAGGCCACTACAAGTTCTTCAATGAGGTCATTTCGAAGCACCGCATACGACCCACCGCAATGACACCGATATGGACGGCTGCGGCAAGCATGCTCGGGTGGTCGACCGCTGTCATGGGCCGTGAGGCGGCCATGGCCTGTACAGAGGCTGTCGAGACGGAGATTGGCACCCACTACAACGAGCAGGTCCGCGTGCTGCTAGACTGGGCGAAGAAATGCGAAGAGCGGGGCGAGAGTCTAGGGCCAGAGCTGGAC
>JAESFQ010001045.1_pt1 | contig 10069 bp, 9 predicted proteins | sample 9269431 | NCBI WGS metagenome assembly JAESFQ01 (sample SAMN14502588, study PRJNA617103) | algae metagenome | isolation source: Plectolyngbya sp. WJT66-NPBG17 and co-occurring heterotrophs from well... | place: USA: Mojave Desert, Joshua Tree National Park, California | collected 2006-08-06 | reverse complement strand
TTGTTGCCGCGATGCCAGGTAAAGTATGGAGCCGAAGGCGGCAGGAGCTTTGCGCGACACGTGAAGTAATGTCAATGTAGGTATCTAACAATGACCTAATCCAGGGAAGGGGCCCTTGTGAAAGATATCTCACACGGGTAGATATTAATACCGAAAAAGAATTGTGAGTCAGGGGACCAATCAATATGAGTTATGAATAGTTCGTCGAGGTAGTGGCAGCAGGAAAGTAGCTCACTATATAGAAGAACCTTGATCGATGCTTACTTGTAATATCAACATCTGGGGGAACTAGACCGACACCTTATATTCCACTCCCAGACACAGTACGGTGCACGCTAGACGTGATCAGACGATTGACAGCGGAGTACGCGAAGTATGACCGGCCGCTGTTTCTAGGCCTACGTCTTACTATCCACCCCCACCGCCCTTCAGCATGGACTAGAGTCAGGAAACAGGTGACGGGGTGCGGCGTACGGTACGCTGGTCGCCGTGCAAGGAGGAAGCGGCTGTGCCTCGCTGAATCAGGCTGGCTGTATGACCCCTGTCAAGACCGTATCGGGAATAGATGACACTAGAGTAGTCAGAACGCTTAGTCGGATGGGGGAGATGAGATACTAGTTTATACGCCCAGATTATACCGAGCCGCTCGCGGGCTGTGAGTGTTGCTGTTGACGCGATGGACGGTGTGCCTCTCTTGATGCTATTCGCTCAGTAGAGGGACATGTGCTTTAGCAGGATCACCACAACAGAGACGGGACGCCGCAATCACCAACTCCATGCCCAGTCGCAAGGCCCGATTCTATCATCTCTCACGATGTCCTCCAAATTGACTCTGCAGGGTCTCAGGAAGTCTAGCCCCCTGCTATCATAAGACCCCTGCCCACATGGTGCTTCCTGGCAATCTATCCATACGAGAAAGCTTGTGTCGGCCGATGAGCTTAACATAGCTGCAGAGCACACAATCGTGCAAAAAGACCGACCGCAAGCGCAACACCTCACGGAGATGGGTTCAAGGGTATGGCAAGAGGAGGGCATCCTATTGGCCTTTGCGACGCTGAGCCGCTACCACTTTGCTGAAAACGAAAGAGCAAGCGTGAAGCGGAAACGCATCTGCAGTCGACAGGAAACGTGCGTGACGCTCTACGCGACAGAACGGCCGCTCCGCTCTGCGATGGCGGGGCTGGAAACTTGCAATGACAGCTCAAGACAGTCCTGATTCCCGAGACCAAAGCTCTGAGGCAGAATTGTATCAAAGCGCCATCGTACCGGAGCGAGCTTGCACGTTCTCGACGGCGCGGTGCAGTACCATGTGTCTCACGAGCCTGTCGTACCATGACGTTGGGAGGGTCCGGACAAGTCGCAGAAAAGTCCGCGGAAAAAAAGCCACAATTGTCCGGTCAAAGCCATCGACGACGTAGGGCAGTATGGCGTTGATCGACCTCTAGTCGAAGAAGATGAAGTCGTGTATCTCGTCGAGACAAGATCAACGTCCATGGCTTGCGCCTTCTCGCTAAACCACCACCTTGGCAGCTCCAACACATACGCTTATGCCTAGAGAGGAAGCACCCCGTACCCACGTGCTACAACCGGCATCTTTGCGCAAGAGGGCTAAAGCTCGCAACATCAGCGTTGGACAGACAATGGTACTGTCAGCGCTGTGTCTACCTGCATGATGGCGTGGTTTCTCGAGTATTCCCATGGTTGGTCTCACCAACCTGCAGCACTCAACATCATGCTCGCTATCCTCCACCTTTGCTCGAGCAGAGCCAACACCAACACCAACACCAAGATCGTCCTCAGCCAGCCTTGTGCCCGGACCGCAGGGCAGATCGCACCAGAACCACACTAGACGGCCGCTCCGCCGTCGATAGCGCCTTGTCGCTTAATCTGGCGACCTGGCGTCTGGGCTCGCCCGGACGATCAAATACAGAAGATGCGATTCGCTTCCGCATACATGCCGGAAGTTTGGTTATATGCCAGCGCATTGCAGTTCAACATCCTTTGAAAATTCTCGTGGGTGGGGATAATATGCAGTGACTATAACATGCATCCAGTGTGCCGCAATGATACATCAGTACCAAGGCCGATAAAAACGTACATGAGCTCAAGGTACGTGCTCCGAGGGCTTAACCGAGCGGATCGCATGTCGAATCGCGAATTGAAGCCCAGCAAGATTTCCAATGTCGAAAACGTCATTTGGAGATTAAGGTTTCGGTTGTAAACGCCTTCGAGGGCTCGGAAGTAAGATCAGCAGCATACAGCGGTCGAGAGCTAGGTAGGTGTAAGCACAACATTTTCTCCTACCACCAGGGCGACAGTAATACCAGCATAGCCAGGCCGCGTGGCTAAGAACTGCAAGGCGACCCATAATCTGACCACAGCACAAACTTAGGGCCTTCCATGCGGATCCCCAACTCCATCACAACTGCGCCTCAACCCTGGCTCAAGGCATCCGTCTCGCCGTGTATTCCTTTCCAGCATAATTCAAGAATAGGAGTAATACTATGCGTTGTTTTCGTAAGATTCTCCTCCACCTACGACTAATATTCTTACCAAGGAGGGATCAACGTGGGCTGAAACACAGTCATCTCATCACTGCCCATTCGATGTTATAGGTTGCTCTCGCGTAATCATCACAAGAAAATACAGCATCCGCGACATCCGCGGCATCTGCAGCATCCACAACGCGCTACCACTCATCCATGACTGCACAGCGATAAGTATCAATGTTCCTCAATGTACCAAGTTCGTACGGGATACCGACGCGGGGTATGAACCGTTCACGTTTCACAGGCATCGTAGTGTGGCTTTCGTGATGCAGACAGAAACAAACGTACAAAGGAGCTTGTTTCTTCTGAACGCTAGGTTCTTGTGTGTTTGGGCGTAGCCATGGCGCTCAGAAGGAACGACATCTCTTTCTTCTGGAACGTCTTGGCTGAAGATCTGTTTCGCGACCAGAAACAATGGCAAGTATGACGAGAGTGTCTTTGGTCTTGGCCCTTCGATACATGGCGATGTCACAAACGTCGATGAAGTAAGCTGGATACAGAGTTTAGCGAATACCGTTTCAAAGATGTAATTGCTTTTGTGCAGGCACTACTCTATCATACACCGAATACAATTGGGAGAAGCACGCCCACATATTGAGACGCTTGGCATCTACTAGCTTCATGCAGTTTGCTAGATATCCCACATCGTACATGAAAATGTCATGCCCCTAATATCTTCGTAGATCGAGATGGAAAACGAACGAAATCTCCCCACCCAAGATCATATGTCTATGGCTCGTGTCGAAATTGGCTGGCGAGCATGAAAGAACGCTTGCCGAAAATACCGCTGGTGAGCAGGCGTTTGCGAAAGAAATGGTGGTATTGATAACGACGTGGCTGGGTATGAGTAGACATGTGTGATGTTGGCGAAGCCCTATAAAATCGAGTAAGTAGGTTTTATAGAAACATGATAGAGAACAACTTACCAACCAAGTCAACAAGCAAGATGAACAGCTTACAACTCAGACCCTGTGGTATCGCTGATCAAGTTGGGACCGAGGACTGAATCCTGCGTTTCGGTCTGCGCGTCAGGTTGCGTCCGACCCGGAGGCAAGAATTGCCCAGAAGCGAGTATGTCCATGCAACTGGAGAAATGATTCTCCTGAATTTCATGGGTATTGTGAGTTCCATCTAGGCCGTACGACTGCGGAGCCTCGTCGGAATAAAGCGCGCTAGAGACGAGGGCGCGATGGACCGCCAGTTGCCGTTCATCGCTCGACTGTCGATATTGCGCAACAGGTATGACAGAAAACCGTTCATGCTCCTCGTCCAGCGGCTCGAGGCCTGCGTTTATGGTGTTCTCTTTATCGTCATGTTCGTAATTCAGTGGCGAAGCTTCCATAACTTCACGCACTAGCTGATCTTCGAGTTTCTCCTGGAAGATCTCAAATGGCTCACCAGGGCGAACAGGCCAATAGTCTCGATCATGGTTGAAATATCTCTTTCCAGGAGGGTAGTGCCAAACGTCCATTCCTTCTCGGCGCCGGATGCCATGGCCAGGAAGGCTGGCAGCAGATGACAAACGTGAGGGTGTGACTACGGTAGTGGCTATGCATTGTCAGTAGATGCTCATGCATTTGAAGGGAAAGTGACCACATACGAGCACTAAGCTCATCCTCTTCAGCAGTCTCTATGCTAGACAACACGGGCGCACCGCCCGAGTCTAGCTCCTCGGATGTAGCAAAACCGGCACGGCGCGAGCGTTTCTGACGAGATTTTGTACGCCTCGTCACGACTTCGTTTTTGGACTCTGCATCATCTTCGGCATTTGTACATTTACGGGTGAGCTTCCTGCGCTTGTTGCTTGCAGTTGGCTTCTCATCATCGTCACTGGAGATGACAAGATACTTGTCCTGAGGGTGAATATCCATGTTATACGACGTCTTACGGCCCGAGCCCTTACGTGCGGAACGTCTCGTGCCTTCAGTAGGCAATGGTCGTGACTTGGTCTGCTTGCGTTCCTTATGCTCCTTGTTTTGCCTTGAAATGTCTTGCTTCTCATTCTCTTCTTCCTCACTTTGTGCGTCGCTCGACTCTTCGTCGCTAGCGTCGGTTTCAAAGGTGATGGAAGCTTCACTTGGGTCACCAGAGCCAAAGACTGGCTCCTCCCCATGGGCTGAACGACGTTTAGCAGCTTGAGAAGGCCGGATGGTGTCGTCCATGGGATGATATTTCACATCGTAGACAAGCTTGCTCTGCGTTCGGTTACGCAAGCTGTAAGAGGAGGCAGGGGCGACGGAAACGGGTGGTGTCAGATGTGACTTCTTAGGCTTGACGGGCTCAGCATCACTTTGGCCGCTATCATGCGAATGTTGCAAGGCACTCTTGCCATTGCTGATCGCGTCCTCAGGGCCAATAGAGTGGAGTTGATCCTGAGGTCCCTGGGACGCAATTGAGCATGCACCGTGGTCATCGAACTCGTCGTTGGCCTGACGCGGTTTGGCGGTGGTTTCTTCTTGATTGACGCTTGCAGTTGCACGCGCAGCGACCTGGGTCGTATCAGTGCCATTGGCGCGGAAAGTGAATGATTCACTCACCGCGCTGCTTTCTGTCGCAGTCGCGCCCGCCACTCGAGGATCCTCTTCTACGTACGAAGAGAACTCGAACGAATCGACTGTACTTTCTTGAGTCGAAGCCATATGGGTAGGGGGGTAGTGATGTGGTGATGACGGTGAGTGAAGCACACGCGAGTAAGACTGAAGAGACTGAAAGAGCAAGACTTGCGCGAGGAGACGTGGCATCGGAAGGCAGGCGCGCTGAAAGCTTCGAAGCACACCACGTGCTTGTTCAATATTCTTTCCTCATTTGCGCGTTTACTGTTGGGGAGGAAGGAGCGAGTGACAACATGGGGGATTCACTTGAAATACCCTACCCCACTTCGAAAGACGTGATTGATAAAGACGAGACACGCACAGATCAATAGCTATGATGAAAGCCAGCCGAACAAGAAGCAATTGATTTTGAGTATCGATCGAGCGACAACTGCGATTAATATACTAAGAACATTTCAGAGGACGTACTGAAGGACGTAGATTGCCATTGCGACGGTAGGCGTAGATGGGTTCAAGAGAAACTGAATACGTTGAACGGTATAAAAACGATATCTCGCTGTAAGACGCCGACACAGAGGTGTTTGGTAATGCATGTGGATATAAGCCCCCACCCCCATTTTCGTCCCCAACGTGATGCGCAAAACAGGCGCATACCCCCAATGCCCTGAAAACGCCTTATCAAAAGCAACGACTGAGATGGGAATCGCTTGAACGCATAGAAAACTAACAAATGAACATATGAACAGAAACGTGACAGTTTAGCTTCAGCGACGAAGTCGCGATGTCAGCCGGATAGGCGGCAGCACATACTCCTCGTCGTCCTCATCATCAACCTCGATGTCGACAATCTTCAGTGGTTGAGACGCGGTTGTGGGCTCTGTCGGCAGTGTGGTCTTGGATTGGGTATCTGGTTGAGGTAATAACATTTCGGTTTGCGGTATGTCTTTCCGGTATAGCATCTCGGGCTCCAGTGAAGACACAGATGTGTCGGAGGTCTCGTGCGCTTGTAGTTCAGGTGGATGTTGTGACTTGCGTACGTTGCATTTCTCGACCTCGACCTTTGCTGTCTCCAGCATGATCTCAAAGTTCTTTCGTACTCCTTCCAGCTCTTTCCTGCAATCACCCTCACGGAGTGTAAGGTGCGCCGACTTCTCGCACAGCTCTTGAGCTTGCTCCAATGTCTTGTCGGAGGTATCGAAGAGCGTCGCGGGTGTCTCTATGCCACTGCTGACGCCGAGGCGGCCGCTTCTCCTGGCTGCTGATCTTGCGCGTAAGGAGGACATGCGGGCTTGGTACTTGATCTTGGACAGGTCGTCGTCGTCGTCGTCGACATCGTCGTCCTCTTCGCTTGACTCTGCCTGTGTGGCCATTTCGTTCATCCTGGCCTCCATCTTGGCCTTCCGCAGCAAGTTGCGTCCTGTTCCTATTCCTCGCACCAGCAGCTCGAAAGACTTTTGCACATCCCCGTCGTAGTTCACAACGACCATTGTTCGAGGGCGATGGCGGGCGACACCAGAGACGCGACCGGACGAGACGGATAGGGACTTGGGTTTGCGACTTGCAAGGGCGTCTGTAGGGGTTGCGTTAGAAGGTGGCGCGTCCTCTGCGATGGCGTCTAGTGCTGGTCGTATGGATGCAGTGGAGTCGGTCCTCTGCTTGCCGAAGGGCGACTGTGATATGGGTACGTTTGTGTTGTCATGCTGCATGGCTGTGACCTTGTCTCGGATGCGGGCGATGTCGTGGAGCCATTGCGGTATGTTGTCTTGTAGGTACGTGAAGGACTTCTCGATGTCGGACATGGTGGGCGTCGTGTTGGCGGACCCGGATCCGAGTTCCGGCGTTAGGTGGTCGGCGTGACGATGGCAGGGACGGATGCAGACGGATTGGTGCATGCAGCGGCAGCGGTAACGGGCAACGGCGACGGATACGGATGTGAGTGTCGACCAGCGAGCATTGGAGAGGGTAGGGAGGGAGAGCAAAAAGGGTGTGGATGGGGGTCTTGCGCGTGCAGTAATGGGCGGAGAAATAGTGGCAGACGATCAGCGATTACTTATGGGGGGGGAGACGGCTGATGGGCAGGGAGCACGTCTGACACGGGATGCGATCAACGGGGCCAGGCTCGACGCAATGCTGTCTACCGACATGCAGCGTGGGACGATGCTGGTACAAATGGACGACGGTGCATTGCATCAAGAAGAGGAGAGGGCTAGGCAGAAAGCAACGAGACGGGCTTGCATGGGCGCGGGTGCAAGGTGCAAGGTGCAAAGTGCAAGGTGCAAGGTGCAAGGGAGATGTGGTCCGCTCGCAAGTAGGTATGGGGTCCCGCAACAACGGTTCAGCGAAGCGGGCATATCCTTGGCGGTGATCGAGCAGGTCGCAAGATTCCATGATTCCATGGCCTCACTTGTGGGCGTCGCACGGCGGAGGAGTTTGTCGTTGCTCTGCCACATGGTTGACGCGGTACAAGATGGATGCCACGGCCATGGTGTCCTCGCATACTTGACTTGTCGCGATGCACTAGACGTGCATGGCCATGGCCTCGTAGTCTGTTGGCGTGTGCACATGATGTCCTTCTGTCCACATCTCTCTCTCGGAGCACTCCCGCCGCCCATTCAACAGCAGCCAGTTCACCGACACGCATCGACTTGGCGATAGCGCGTATATGAGTGCCGCCCAGCGGCTAATACTTGTAATAAGCACCATTACGGCGTACCTACACCCGTGCCGCAGCGCCTCAGCCGAAACGAAAACATGGCGCCCTTTGTCTTCCCACTCTTCCCACTCTTCGCCTTTGCAAAGTGCATCCCGAAAGCGGCAATTCGCACGACGACAAGCGAAAGCCAGACGTCCGTATCGCTCGTACTCGCTCGCTCGCTCGCTCCATCCAACCGCGCGCGCCCAGCGTCGACGCACATGACGCAGACATTTGTCGTATAATCTTGGTTATGTGTAAATGTAAATGGGTGATTTGCTGTGCACAGTCCAGTCAGTGACGGTCGTGCTCCGTGCTCGCGAACGATGCCAGGCTAGGAAGGCGGCGGCCGCGCGCGCCTGACCAGTTGATATGCGCACCAATGGGCCGCCAACTGGCAACGGTCGAAGCTTACCACCCTCAATCACTTGTGCGCTCCGACAGTGACACAGATCGTAATTAGATTGGCCGCCGGGCATCATCCCGGCCCAGTTGACAACTACTCGACACGTCGATTACTCTTTCGGGAAGACAGACAGCGGAAACAGCACCCTTGTCCTGCGGCTAAGGGGCCTGCGCAACACGCGTTTCGTTTCGCACCTCTGCTTTTCTCGTGTCGTCAGCCTGCACGTGCGAATAGCTAGACTCCCAGGTTCGCCTTCTCTAGTCGAACAAGACGAGTTCATTTGCTTGTGCACATTGCTTGAATGACGCCAAGTCAGACAACCCTATTGCGCTCAACAAATTTGCGACCTGTAGGCGACAACTCTAATCCACAAGGGCCACAGTCGTCGTCGCCGACGTGAGCCACATTGTGGGGAAGACTGCCTCGGAACAATGCATGTGCGTTCGGCAAGCGTCTCTGCTACACCGCAACACACCACACATTCGGCCCTACAAAGAAACCGCATTATGTCAGGGAGCCTGTAGTATTGTTTCCAACTTTGGAATGGCTAGGACATTATCCATCGTACATTCATGCGTGCTGCCAAACGTCTACTGTGCGCATGCAGCGCTTCTACGGCCAGAGCTCCTCCGTCCTCCACCCAGCGTTGGCCCGCGCGCTTTCGTCGAATGTATATCGAAATCTCCGTGCCTTGTCAGGGTTGCTAAGATCTGTCTGCTCCACCGAGTCTGGCACAATCACCACAAGGCGGAAGTTCTTGCGCGCCACAGGGTCCTGTAGATCCTCTACCTTGGAACCGAGTGCGAGGTTCTTGTCATCAAAGGGCTTCGACGTTGGCTGCCCGGGTGGAGGGTTCTTAAATGAGCCTGTAATAACGCATTAGCAACGTACAGAGCATTCAAGACATTCACAACTCTTACCCTTGATGCCAGGGCTCTGGTTGCCAAAGAAACCAGTCAGCTCCCTCTGCCAGCTAAAGTCGCCCTCCTTGCCCTCATCCACAATCCTCATTCGTTTGCCTAACTCGCTCTTGACGGTCCTCACACCACTGCTCTCGTCATCGCCCTCAATGTCGTCCGCGATGATGAACGCCCTCCCCTTGATCCGCCATTGTGTGCCGGTATCAGCATTCCAGTATACAGCCTCCACAGGGCCTCCGCCACCACTACCCTGTGTCTGATCCTTGCTTTCTGCGTGCCCCGCGCTCGTCGCAAATATCTGTCCCACCTTTTCCATGCGAACGTCTGTTGTGAATGTCGGGCAATCGCTCTGGTACACTGGAGGGTTGCGCTCCGCATCGTTGTGCTTGTTCTCTGGTAGCTCGGCCCAGAAACCGCGGTGGATGCAGTATCGTACGCGGGGCACAAAGGGTGTAGGCGAGCCCTTGGGCGCCGCATCTAGTGTTCCAAGGACAAACTCGGGCGACTTCATCTTAGAGATGTGCTCGCTGAACAGCGACTTCCATGGCGCAGGTGGAAGGGCCGACGCGGAGGGTGCCGTGGTAGACATGGTGCGTAGGATACGCGAAAGGCGGCGGGATGCTGTGCGTGAAGCTATAATGGCTATTGTGAGCTGAATGCAATTGTGTTAGGCGTGATGTTTGAAGAAGTTCACCTCTCGAGCTTCAGACTATTTGATGTTGTCTAGCAGTGATGTCGTCATCACCATCTAGATCTGTACCTGCGCAATCGTGCAGATTCAATGAGGTCAGTAGCCTTTGGCTAGTCTAGTGCAAGTAGCTATGCGGCTCCTACCACCTCCTTCTTTCGCAGAAAACTTCGTTAGAGTAATGCGTTTTTGCAAACACTGAAAGTAAGAAAGAGGTATATGCTGGGAAGCACACACTTCCCCGGTTCTGCGGGGCACTCGA
>JAESFQ010001044.1_pt1 | contig 10097 bp, 13 predicted proteins | sample 9269431 | NCBI WGS metagenome assembly JAESFQ01 (sample SAMN14502588, study PRJNA617103) | algae metagenome | isolation source: Plectolyngbya sp. WJT66-NPBG17 and co-occurring heterotrophs from well... | place: USA: Mojave Desert, Joshua Tree National Park, California | collected 2006-08-06 | reverse complement strand
CTTTCCAGGCATTTCGAAGATGTCTGCCAGTTCTTTGATCAGCGTCCCCATCTCCTTCGAGTTGGCATCGAATAGCGCAAAGAATCCCTCGATGAGCTGCGCCGCCGACACCTTGGAGTTGCGATAGGCCGATACTGCGGCTCTAAACTCCTGCAGCTTGATCTCGCTGTTCCGAAGCATATTTGTGGCTCGTTCCGTGACTGCATTATGGCGCAACAGTCGAGCCTGCTCCTGAGGTGTTTGGGGGACTGGGTTAGATGGTTGCGTGTTCATGCTCAGTTGAGCCACGCCGTTTGTGATGCTGTTGGCGACACCTGGGGCTGGGCGTGAGGCGGTTACAGTGGGAGGCTCTGAGGCGCTTGGGGGAGGCCTGGCAGCGAACGCCTCGCCCGGAGTTGGCGCAGATAGCTGACCACCGAAAGTTCTTCCAGTCACTGAAACAGTATTCTGAGCCTCCCTTTGCCGCTGGTAAGCAAGCTCTGCTCTGCTCAAGGGTTGTGCAGACGATGCAGGCACCGGCTCTGCGTTTGGATCCCGTCCACGTCCGCGGCCTCTGCCACCCTCACGTCTGCGGTCATCTCGCCTGTTGTTACCCTGACCCTGCTCGTGGGGCGTTCTGATTTGGAAGTCAGACATATCGACTCTCCGGGCATCTCGTAATGCGTCCTTGGAAAGACCATTGGGATGCACCTCCAACTGATGCGCCTTGAGATCCATCTCAGAATCAAACACGACAAACTTCTTCTCTAAACACTCACGGTCCGGACACAAAAAATGGTCTTTCCGAAAGTGCACCTCGAGCGAATCGTAGTTGACGTAGTATTGTTGTTTCCTGCTTCCCCCTTCGCGGCGGTCGCAAATGTGGCAGCGCTCGTGCTTGTCTCTGCAATGCGTGTAGAGCTCATCGTCGCCGTAGAAACGCTGGTTACAGAAGCCACATTCTGGATGTCCCTTGAATCCGCTCTGATCTATTGCTCCAGGATTGTCGTCGCCAAATTTCTGGTGCCTTCGTAGTTCGGCAGGTGTAAATAGGACGTGCTCGTGGGTAAAAACTTTCTTGTTTCGCGTACAAAGGTCACTGAATCACGTTAGCCAGTGCGGTGTGCATTCAAATACACAGTACATACCACATTACTTTGCCGTGCGCCGTCTTCACATGGCGATGCAGGTCCGGCCAGCCCAGACAAGCGACATCACATTCGCCATCAGGACAATTGTACTGCAGCAACAATCGCGCGTCCTCGAAAACGCCAGAATTCTCAAAGTGTATGCCCAAAGAGTCGTCGGATCTGAAGAATTCAGCTGCGGAAAAGTCCTCGTAGTTCTTTTCTGCGTCGTCTGTAAGGATAACGTGGTCCGACTCTGTTCGACAATGTGCACAGGCTTTTGTCTTGTACAAAGCCCGCATTCGGATGGAGCAAATATGACATGTGCGGTGGTTGCAGGGAGCGACGGCTGTGTGCTGAACGGGTGAGGCGCAAATGAAGCAGACTTCGGCGTCTTCGTCCTCGACGTCCGATTGCTGCAGGTTCGGCTTTACGAGAGTTGGTGGAGCCTGCCCGCTCTCTTCTGTCTCTATCGCAGGCGCCTTGCCCTTCTCTGACGCATGTCCACCGCGACCGCCTGCGCCGTCTCTGTTGCCGCGGCCTCGCCCACGATTCTGAAAGCCGCCTCGCCCACGGCCTCTCCCCCCAAAGCTGTCGTGCCCATCTTCTGCTCCACCATGTGCACCTCTGCCGCGTCCACGCCCTCTGCCGCCTCTCCGTTGCGGGCTTGCAGGCAATTGTGGGGTTTCTTGGGCGCCAGTCGAGGCCATCGCGGGGTATAGAATATTGTCTGAGAGATATGTACAGGAATTTGGCGGTACGAATGATGTCAAAGTGGTGTAGTGAATCGAATGGCTGAGTGCGGACAGGCCGGCGAGGCCTCTTTTACAGTAGGCGTTTGGTGGTGGTTTGGAGAAAGCTACTCGCGATGACGCTCCTCACAAGCGAATGAGAGCAATTAGGTGGCCCATGCTGAAACATGACTCAAGCACTTATATACCATAGCAAGGCGCAGCAGACCTACGAATGAGTCGAAATGATATAGCTGCATATTCTATGTATGACTGTGATTATGCGCTTGTCGCCGCACGCATATGGGCTTTGGATGATTTCTTAAGCAAAGTCAGGAACATACGTCACACGAAATTCTCCGATTCTCGGTCCGTAATGCTTTACAACTCACGTAAGCCTTGTTCCTCCTCATCATACTCATCGTCGTAGAACGACTTCAGCGTGTCCAAGAAGTCTGGGCCTCCACTGCCACCGAAAATGGTCTGCTTGATCCAACCCTGCATGGCGAGAATCTGATCCGTGAATTTCTCAGCGTCGAGATGAGCCTGCTGGGTTTCGGCGGTCTTCTTCTCCATTTCGACGGGGTCTTGCTCGCTGTATGCGGCTAGCTCAGTTCTGAGCTTCTCAAGGTCCTTGGTGAGGTCTGCATGCTTCGTGATCAGTGTCTTGCGATCGCCACCTGCTAGTGATAAGTGTGAGTGCGACAAGCATTTTGTTTGTAATCACCTGTCTCCATGAGCATTTCCTCATCATCGGCGCGGGCTGCACCTGCATCATCCACCTTCGCCTGAAGTTCGGCTACGGCAGCGGTGGCTTTGTCAAACTCGTCTTGAGCTTTTTTGAGAGCAGCATCTTTGGCCTTCTTTTCATCAGCTGGAAAGCTCCAGTACCAGTTACCGCTGCCAATCTTCTCCACACGGATCTTGTTGTCGTCTGAGAGGGCTTGGAGGTAGTCCTTGACTTGCATGCCGTTGATCGACGAGACTTGTGGTAGTGTCTTCTCAAGGTCTTTGATGCTATGAGCCTGTGCCGTTTTGTGAAACCAGGCCAGGATGGAGGCCGCTTTCTGCGGATTGGGTTGGGTTTTGGGTGCCTGCTCAGATTAGTGAGTGCTACAGTCGATACTGCGTCTGAACTGACCATGTCCACTTGATTAAGATGACAAACGCGCTTGCAAAGGAGTGAAGCCGAGAGGATATGCGAAAAGCGATGACCGTGATGAACAAGTGTATAAGTGAGGACGTGGAATTCTCGTGTGCGCTCTCAAGAGCGGATGAATCCCTTGAGGAAGGCACGCTAGGTCGCCAGCTGTCGAAGGAGGCAGGCACGACCGCAGTCGGACTGGACGTTCGATTGCCACAACACGTTCGCGCCGAAGTTCTGTAGTTTTCCTCGCCGTGGTATACATATTGCACCATCGTTGGCTCATCAAGCCTTGCTCCTCTAGGTCACCTTGAACAATTTCCTCTCCTTGAGATGGGCAATTTCACACATTGTGACGCTCACTCCAGCTCTTCCCCCGACTCTTCCTTGTCATCTTGCGACTCCTCCTCGTCAGACGAAATCGACATCTCTACTCCTTCTCCCGCTGAGTTTTCCACACGCGACTTTTCTTTACCAGCTCTAGCTTGCTTCTTCTCATTGCCGACCGCTTGCGTCTGCCCACCACCCCGAATCCACTTGTTCTGACGAGCAAGGACCTGTGCTTCATCTTCCTCAGCTGCTTCGGTGAAAGCCAGATCTCCCGTCTCACCTAGCGCATCGCGCGCCGTCTCTTCCATCAGAATACATAGAGCAATCAGGGCAGTCTCGTCCATGCCTCTCCAAGTCCTTCGCATGATGCTGCGTCGCATTGGGATACGGTGTTCAGTTTTGGCCCACAGAGTCGAGATGTAGGAATGCATTGCGCTTGCTAGATCTCCACTAGGAAGCTCTTGGTCTGCTGGTAACTTGGTGTGAGCAGGATAGTAGTCATCCTCCTCATATCGCATGGGTGCATTCTTTCGCTTGAAGAGGACTTCATCTGGGCGTAGTGGTTTCTTGGATGCCTTGGAATCATGAATATGGGCGATTAGACCGGTTCGGGCGACCTTGCCTAGATATATCTTAGATCAAACACTTCGATGCTAAATTTGTCTATCTCTTACGGTTAACAGCATCGTAGACGGTGGCTCGGCGCTTTCGTGGTTTCGCACGTTTGGATGTTTTGTTGAGAGAAGCCATACAGGATAGCTCTAGTCCGTCACTGTATTGACGTTGTGCTGAAGCACAGGAAGTAGTCAGGTAAGCGGCTCGCTTGGGTGCAAGGGTTGAGCGGCGTTTGGTGAATGTCTTGCGACTACAGACAGACCCCTGTCGCGTTGAGGATGCCAGGCTACAACGTCATAGTCCTCTGTGCACCCTCTCTCTTCCTTTCGCCCCAAAGCACACGAAGCATGTAGTCGCATATGAACACCCAACACGTGCTCGACCGCGCGTACGGCTTCATTCCCAACCATGTCCTCAAACGCGCCTATGCCTCACGTCTCACCTACGCGCTGCAGCCGGCTTCCGCAGTAACCTTCAGCCAGCACCTACCCGCTCTCGATGATCCACGCGAGCGCATACCAGCGCATATATCCGGGGTAAATGCGTTGACTATCGACAAATTTGAGGGGCGATATTTGCTCTCTGGAGGCGCAGACAGCTCGATTGCAGTATGGGATCTTGAAGCGCAGACCACAGCCACTGAAGCAGGAGAGACATATCTCCCTTTGACGGCGGTGAACAAGACGAGTGAAGAGCACAAGCTGGGCATCACGCAGATACAGTTCTACCCCTTCGATTCTCTGGCCTTCCTCACGTCCTCGTACGATCATACCGTCAAGCTCTACTCCAGCGAAACGCTTGCGCCATCTGCGTCTTTCGACCTCGATTCCGTCGTGTACAATATCGCGCTTTCCCCTATTGCATCCCACCTCCTCGTCGCATGCGCTACACAACACCCAAACGTCCGTCTCGTAGATCTCCGTTCCGGTGCAACTACACACAGCCTTGCGGGCCATTCTGGCGCAGTTCTCTCTACAGCATGGAGCCCCGTGCGCGAACACATCCTTGTCAGCGGAGCCACAGACGGCAGCGTACGCTTCTGGGATGTACGCCGCAGCGTCGGTGAGCTGGGTGTACTGGATCTTGAAGACTCAGTCGGCATACTCGGAAAACGAACGTCTTTTACTCGCAACTCAACCAACGCACAAGCACACAGAGACGCCGTGAACGGGCTCGTATGGACAGAGGACGGCAAGCATCTCGTCTCTTGCGGACACGATGCGCGGATACGCGTCTGGGATACAGATACCGGCGCCAACACCCTCGCAAACTTTGGCCCCATGGTCAAGAACTCTGGTCTCGCCCCACGCATCCCTATACTCGCCCCTGTGCAGAACCTCCAGCCAGGCGCCGATCTCATCTTCTACCCCAACGAGCACGAAATCCTTACCTACGAGCTGTTTGACGGCAAGCTGATCCGCCGACTACGCCGCTCGCAGCAGCCTCAGACAAACACCCCATCTAATGCGTCCGGAGCAACAGCAAAAGGACAACGCAATCTGAAGGATAGAATCACGAGTCTGGCCTGGCGACCGCATCATGTGGAGATGTATTCTGCGCATGCCGATGGCAGTATTGCGGCGTGGAAGCCGAGGACGGAAGAAGACGCCGAACTGGACGAGGAAGATGATCTGGGACGGCAGGAGAGGGAGGTGGATAAGAAGAGGAAGAGAGGTGTACTGGATGAGATATACCAGGGGTTGACGAAGAAGCAGATTACATTTGGCAATATGGGCTTATAATCAAGTCAGCGGTGGTGGTAACCTACGTACGAGAAGATGAATTCAAATTCGCTCAGACTATAATATTACAACACATGCTTTGTCGCTACGTCTCTTACATATCCCCATTACATTCATCATGATAACAACACAACATATCCTCCTCCTTCTCCCTTCCCATTCTATACCCAAAGTCTATCCAGACCCAAAATGCGGTAATCGAGCAGGAACAAACGCCTCGTCGTTATGCTCTCCCTCCCCACCCTGTCTCGTATCATCTTTAATAGACAGCGGTCGATTCGGCGTCCCAGCCTTACTCGAGTAATCACTCTCGTCCACATAAAACCCACTGCTATCAGGCATCGTCTGCGTATCTACAAAACTGGGAAAAGGTATCGAGTCACTCTGGTCTGTCGATGCAGTTTCGCCAACGGGCGTGCGTACAAGCGGCGATACAGTGGCCTCTACCGTTGTCATAAGGCGAGCTGGCGACGGGGAGCGAGGCGTGCTGGATTTGGTAGAGAGGGGTTGGTCGGGGGCTAGGCCGCGCTTGACGGCGAGTTGTTGGGCTTCGTGACGTTTGCGGTGGATTTCCCTTTCTTCTTCTAGACGGAGGCGTTCTTCTTCTTTTTGGAGTTCGAGGAGTGTGGGCACTTCTTCGATTGTTTCCGAGGCGGCGCGTTGCGGGAGCGGGGGTTTGTCCGAGTTGCTGGTGTTGCGTGAAGAGATTGTTCGCGTGGACACGCGTGATGCCGAGGGTCGCTTGCTCTTGCTTGAGCGTGCCTTGTTGCTGCTGGCGCTGTCTTCGTTCCACTGGCCTGTTGTGCGTCGCTCGAGGGCGATGGTGAACTCGTCGTCGAGTGGGACTGCGTCTTCCAGCTCGTCCTCGCTCGGGAAGATGTCGCCTCTGGAGCTCAGCGAGTCTGTCGTATGGCCGGATGTATGTGTGTTGCTTCTCTGCCTGCGATGTCCTTTGTTCTCGGGCCCGTCCAACGCATCCTCGTCGCTATCCTCAATCAGCGGTTGTTCCTCCTCAAGACTCCTTCGCGTTGCGCCCGGGTGCTCTGTAAGGTCTGCTGCTGAGGGCTTGTATCGCAATCCCCGGCCGCCAATGTTGAAGGGCAACCGTCCCAAGAAGCCAAAGTAAGAGGAACTGGGGATAAGAGTCGGGTCTTGGGCGGTGTCTCGTGGTAGCGTTGTGCTTTTCCGCCGCGGCGTATTGTATCTCGGGTCGCGATTTCGCTGTCCATAATTCATGCCACTCTGTCGCCCAGGCTGCGTAGTTGCGCCATAATTGGCTGCGCCGCCGAGGAAACGGTCGAGGTTGTCGCTGCCCCAGCCCAGCAGGCCATCATTCTCATCGTCCTCCCAGTCGTCGTAGAAGTCGAAGCTGACTTCTGCCCGGCCTCGTGATCGTCCGCGGTTGCGCCGGCGGTCGTTGTGCGCTGGGAAGCATGGCTCCGTACACGCGTTGACGCATTGGGTAATGGACGAGAAGCACGGGTTGACGTAGCGCTGTGTGAAACCGTAGATGTTCTCCTGCGCTGACTCGTTTGCGTGCTCGAGATTTTCCGTGATTTGATGGAGCGTACGATTCCACCGGGGATCGCTGCGACGATACATGATGACGATGACGATGACGAGTACTCAGTAAAGGTGTGTAGGTGGGTATTGCGTGTAGCAGCAGAATGCTGCGATGCCACAAGGCATTGGCTTCAACACACAGGCAGGTGCATTTACGCAGACACAAGGTGGAGTATGACGACGTGGTAGATGTTGAGTCGCGGTTCGGCTGGCAACCTAGGTTCACATTCCCCAGCCATGCGCGGAACCAGCACCCCACATCCAATCTTTCACCCCCACAATCTTGCTGCTTTCGGCACACACGGTCCGACCAATCTCACCATGCACCATGCGATACATTCGCTTTCTCAAAAGCCCCCGTGTAGTCACTGACAAGGGCACATCGAGAAAGCAAGTCCACTGCTTGATCACCATCACATCTGACCTGGGAGATTCCTTTCTCCCTTATGATATCCAACTAGCAGCAGAGCTGTCAGCAACTACGAATTCAGCAGAACATGTGCTAGTTTGGTCGACCGTATCATGGACTGCCGGCATACGCAGTCTGCCCATCACATTCCCGCTACCCAAATCTCAAGCTTTATTGCCAAATTTGCGTGTAAGAGTGGGCGGGGAGCCGAAACGAACACACGATGAGCTCGCAGCCATATCAGAACAAGATGCTCGGGGTGTTGTATCTGCATGGAGCCCACCCTTCACAGCAAACGTAGACGCTCTGAAGTTGGTTGAAAGACGGTTCAAGCTACCAGATGGACCCACCACTACCATCTGGGAGGAGACGGGAGAAAGTATAGCAAGGCACTTATGGTATGCATCGCAGAATCACGGTGTACTGAGCCGGGGGCATTGGCTAAGATATATAGGGACGCTGGTATTACACTCTCATGTCAAATTGCAGCTCTGAAGAACCCAGACTCCACCCTAGCCAAAGCATTACTATCACCTGCATCCGAACCTCGTTTGCATGTCCTCGAACTGGGCACTGGCTGTGGAATGGTTGGCATCGCAGTCGCTCAAACCGTCTCGAACTCCAAAGTTCTCTTGACCGACCTTCCAGAAGCCAGAGAGATCGTGGAGCGCAATATTCAGTCAGCTGTCGAAGCACCAGGCGCCTCACTCGCATTTATGGAACTGGACTGGGACGCAGATCTACCCGATGACCTTCAGTCTACATCAGGAGAGCTCAACCTTATCGTCGCCGCCGATTGCACGTACAACCCAGACAGCAGGTACGACTTTCTCTTCACTCACAAGACATATTGAACAAGGCTGACCTTCATCTATAGCCCAGCACTAGTCACCACTCTATCACGACTGGCTAAAGCAAATCCGGAAGTTGTCGTTGCTATCGCGATGAAGATGCGGCACTCGAGCGAAGAAGTCTTCTTTGAACTCATGAACGACGCAGGGTTCTTAGAGACGGCGAAGATGGAATTCCCTTTACCAGGAGACGTGGAAGTGGGCGAGGAGATTGTGTACCTGCACGTTTACAAGGCTGCTGCAAGGTAATTAGCCTGCGAGCATCATGTGAGACTAAAGCCGAAACTAAGATGCAGCAAATCCGCAAAAGCCATATGAGAAAAACATCCTGGACAGCCTACAGCTAGTACACAAAAGACCAGGATAGAAGAAGAAGAAGTCTGCATCCCCATTTCCCTCATAAACGCCTACTCAGTGCCGTCGTCATACGCCTGCCCTCAAAACACCCCTCAGCCTTGCACCCGAAACACCAAAAATCCTGCCGCCCCCACACCTCCTTCCCTCAACCAACACCTCCAAGCACTTTAGCCTTACTCTCCAAAGAAACTGCCCCATACAGCAACTAACGTGGGGTCCGTTGAACCCAGCACTAACAGCCACTAACGCTGCTGGTAAGCACTTCCTGGCGCTAGCTGTGCAGCCTACGCGCTACGCCGCTACGCTGCAGACTAGCAGATGGAAGCGGCCTTGGTGGTGGTGTGAAGTGAGACGTGGCGATAAAGCGGCGTGGACGTGTCGTGTAGGAGAAAAAAGAACCGTCTGTTTGTGTAAAGTAGTGGTTTGAAGAGATCTGTGTATACGCTGTCCGGGAAAAGAGTACCGGTGGCTTGCGCATTGGGGGGAAAGTGAGAAACGAGTCGCTCTGCTGTGTTTATGGGGCGGCATTGCGACGAGAATATTCTACTGTCTTTTGACTATCAATAAAGGCTCCCGGTTATTTTCCGCGTGTAGTTTCAGACGCTTGTGTGCGACTTGGGCGTTATCTTGGGCGGTGCATAGTACGAGTTTAGCACGCATGTCAGGCTAGCACGATTCATCTCAAAGGCCACAACTATTGGTTTTTATATACAGTCTACCATGCTATGTACAGTGATTAACAAGTCTCGCAACAATTACAGTACTAAGTTGCGCTGCCGACAAGTTCAAGCATGTGTTGAGTCCAGCCCGAGGTATAGTGGTTCAGGGCGATATTTTGTAGGTCAGACGACGCGATTTGGTTATGAAGGAGTTGATGGCTTCTGTGAGGGCGTTGGAGGGTTTTGGGGTTCCCTGAGGAGTATGTTAGCATTGCTGTATTTGTTCATTGGGAAGAAGAGCTTACGTCTGTTTCTCCGTCTGGCGTAGCGGCACGGTTTACAATGGCCGTTTCGCTCGCGGTTAGGAACGTCTTGATTGAGCTGTTTGCGGATACGCGCGTCGTGTTTCCGTATCCATCGTATTCTCCGGTGTCTTGCGCGAGGTCCTGGGTGGCTTGCTGTCTAGATGCTTGCGCACGCCTTTTGTTGGATCGCATTACCCAGATTATAATTGAGGCGATGAGGATGGTGATGAAGCCTGAATGTGCGTTAGCTTTGAAGTGGCAGAGACTGACATGTTCCTTACCTAG
>JAESFQ010001043.1_pt1 | contig 10100 bp, 9 predicted proteins | sample 9269431 | NCBI WGS metagenome assembly JAESFQ01 (sample SAMN14502588, study PRJNA617103) | algae metagenome | isolation source: Plectolyngbya sp. WJT66-NPBG17 and co-occurring heterotrophs from well... | place: USA: Mojave Desert, Joshua Tree National Park, California | collected 2006-08-06 | reverse complement strand
GATGTTGGTGAGTTGTTAAGTGGAATTCTCGCTTGGGTAAGTCTTATTGATCACATGCGCATGTACATGTACACCTTGTGGAAGGATATGTAATGTTTGTCAAGTATGCATATGCTATCGAGCCTTGCCAAGGATGCTTCATCGCAAACAATAAGATAAGTGATACATCTAAAGGATAGTCTTAAGAAGAACGCAGGAACACGCAGTAGCGACTGTGCTAAAGGAGATGGCTCTAAAGTACACGGAATAAACCAGGAGGAACATGCTGAATAAAACGAAAGTGGGGGTACAACAATGATCGAAGGTGAAGAAAAAACAAACAACCAATAGGAAACATTGAACGTCCACAAACACACACGTCTTCTCGGAGCCTGTGGTTGACGAGAATCATGACTAGTCTTGAAGAAAGGTAGACTGGATCCGATACTAGGCCAACGAGAAGATCGATGGGTCCTCGAAAGTACGGGTAACTTGTCAAGTCGAGGGCTTTCCTCCACCACACGTTGGGCAAAAGTTCAACCAGTTATTGTTCCAATCGTCGCACGTCGCACAGTACCACATATCGGCTGCCGTTCCTGATAAATTGCTCATCGGAACTACGTTGTTACGAAGTCGGTTCATGACAGAATCCTCGGTCAGTGATAGGCGATGATGGTGGTCGGACAAAGTACGAATGTGCGCAAGTGCCGTGATTTCCTTCGAAACTTGATACTCCGAGGTTCCCGGATTCAATCCTGTAGTCTTCGGGACTGATACACCACAATGCTCCTCGTTTTCGTGTTGATGAATGTAACTCTGATCACACAGCGATTGAGAGGATCCTCCGTGACTGATCCACATGTCTTGTAGGATGGCTGCAGGGTTTGGCTGTTCCATGATCGTTGCAAGTTGTTCGTCCGGTTCTGACTGTGCGTGTCGTAGTAGCGTTGTTCAACGACTGCGGTACTGAGCAAAGGCGTTGGAGGTGCCGTAATATATCGTGTGTGACTGATGATCGTGACAGCTTTTGGCGGGTAGAAGCTTCTATGAGTACTCTGACTGTTCTTGAAATTCTGAACTGCAATGACTCTTGCGACTGAGTGTGTTGAGATGACTGCTGGATTGACAACAAGCTACGTCGCAGTGAGTAGTATATATACATTGCAAGAGAATGTGAAGCTGCAACGACTTGACGAAAACCATTTGCCTAGTACATTAGCTGCGATGCTACGCTTGACCGAGAGTTTCAAGGGGCGCGTACTAGACCAGAGGTGCCCTTCGTTCTCCATCAAGTCCCTCCTTCTAACCCTCGACATACCAGGAATATGTGTCCAACAGCTTCGTCGCAAGCAAGCTAGCTTCACTACAGAGTCGTGGTGCTGTCGTCTAAGCCCACAAAGGGACGCTTGGTGCTGTAGAGTCATTGTGGTATTCCAGCGGGCATCGTGAAGTCCGGGCGACGCTCCCGTATCAGGTGAAAGGTAGGGGAAATAACAACGATTAGCCCCGTACATGAAAGCCCTAGTAAGGCGAAGCGTGGTGCTGCACCCTGACTACGCTGGCGCGCTGAATCCTTCCCGCAACCAATATGCAGAGAAGCTGCATTGGAATACTTGTAGAAGCACCGCGTCATCTACGATAAGCGAACACCAGATGCATATCGATCGTGGAAAGAATGCCTGATGGAAAGCTAGACATGGGAATAGGATCTGATTCGGTCGACCAAGTCTGCCACGGGCGCATCAAAAGCGTGCCCTTCGTGACGCGACTCATGTTAACAGCAGCGCAGCTGATCGTTTCGTCAATTGACATGACATTATCCCGGCCAGGAAACCAAATGACACGACTCCACAATAGCTGCATAGCCACCGTCCTCTCAAGTAATTCCATGTAGTAGGCGTAGAGAGTGGAATTTCGTCGTGAAAGCCTGTGCAGTAAGTCGTAAAAGCCCGTGCAGCAAGGCTGCGCCGGTCGGGTCGGTCGGCAGGCTAGGATTGCAGCGCAAGCAGGCAATGTTGGCCTTGAAAGGGCTCGAAAGGGCCTGATTGCAGGCGGTCTGCCCACCATTTGCCTTATCGTATATTACCGCTCTAGGGCAATGGAAGCGACGGAGGTTTTGTCGTGCATGTCGTGCTGTTGTGCAGGTGACCCAGAGGGACCTCACTGATGCTGACGGCCCTTGTGAGCGACATGTATGTAAATGTCAGTACTACTGCAGTGATTCAAAGACGACCAGAGCGCGGCAGCATGTGATTTTGCGAAAACGTCGACGGTATTACGATAGCAAGGTGTGGCGGCGAAGCACGCGCATCACCAAGACGCACCCAAGCTCGTGGATGCCGCACATCCGATCCACCCACCCATCACAGAATCTCCCAGACGGCAAGCACGGCAACAATCCAAGACCTTGTGTTCTGCTTGACGATTTGGCTTTCTGATAAGAATCTCTAAGTGTGCTGCGTGCGAGCTTAGCTGTGAGTCTAATGCGACGTTGTTTGGTGAATCGTGAATGTTGTTGTTGGGTGACAGCACATGGAGGGTAACGTGACCTGTCTTGGCAGACATGTTCCGGCCCGATATCATGGGGCTGAATGCTGTGTGATACGCGCAGTAGCCAAGATAAAAACGCATCATAAGGCTTCTTATTTGCATAGTCAAATATCAGCAAGCCATGTCGTATGAGGGTGGGGCGACGGTCAAAGCACACACGAAAGCAGCATTCGGATTAGTACATGGCAAGAAAGCGTGAGACCAACAATGGAGTAGCAGTGAAGGTGAAGAGGTCATGTTCGGCTAGTTAGAATATCGTTTTTTGTTCTTGTTGCGAGTTGAAGTCACCGCCGGCACCTCATGCAACCCATACACAGTCATGATATCCAATAAACCAAATGAACGAACGGAGTCGCTGGTAGATATCTAGATCAACCATGCGATGAACTTTCGGTAGAACCAACTGCCATTCTTGCCCTGGGTGGCCCGCTTCTCTGCAGCGTGAGCGAGGAAAGCCTCCTCCTCACGGTCGATCTCAGCCTTGCCACTGTAGAAGTCGGCTTCGTGAGGCTTGACCATCTTGGACTTCATGGTATATTTGTAACCGAAGATGCAAATCAAGTAGACAGGAATGCCCTGAAGTAGTGGTCAGTAGGTTAGGAGTATGAAGTGGGCTACGATAACTTACGAGGTATCCAGTGACGAAGTTCTTGTAGTCAAAGTCGCCATAGGTACTCGGGCTCCTGGTGAAGACGTTGAAGTTCTTCGTTAGTGCGATGAGGATGCAAAAGAACAGCGCAATGTAGGACCCGGTCAAACCGAATGGAGCAGTGTAAGCCATCATGTCTTTGGTAATGCCTTGAGCGCGACGCGCGCGAACAAACCAGATGTGGGACACCAAGAGCGAAATCCAAGACAAAAGCCCGAAAATGGTCGTGAGGTTGACGAAGTAACCGAAGACGATCTTGGAATCATCCGCCGCGTTCATAAAAGCAGTGCAGCAGAACAGTGCCGAAATGGCCAAAGCAGGTACAGGCACACCACGCTTGTCAGTCCAGAGGAAGATCTTGGGAGCGTGGCCTTCAACAGCAAGACCGTAGATGGTACGAGAGGCGATGTAAAGATCCGAGTTCGAGGCGCTAAAGGTGAAGAGCAAGATGCAAGCGTTGACGATGGCAGGCAGATACGGAATCTTCGCGATCTTGATGGCCACGACGAACGGCGAAGCAGAGGCACCGGTGGTGGCCTTGTTTGCGAATGCTAGGTCCTTAGAATCGTAAGGAACGATCATGCCCAAGAAGAAGACCGACAAGCAGTAGAAGAACAAGATTCGGTAAAATGTAAGCTTGATGGCGCGAGGAATGGTCTTGCGCGGGTTCTGGGCCTCACCAACGGTAACACCGATAAGTTCAGTACCGAGGTAGGCAAAGACGGCGTTGACCAAGGAGCTCCAGAAACCATAGAATTTACCAGCAGAGCCTGTAGCGAGATAAGGCTTGAAGGCACCGGGGTTGTTGTAGTACTTGAAACCAGTTGCGCCGCCAGGCCCCGCACCGACAGCGAGGAGGAACGAGAGAATGATGACACCAACCTATTGGCTGTTAGTCCGGTTCTTGCATACCAAAAGCGCACAATACTCACAATTGTGATAACCTTGATGGAACTGAGCCAGAACTCAAGTTCACCAAAGAACTTGATACCGAAGTAGTTGATACAAATGATGGTGACTAAGAAGACTGCAATCCACACGCCCGGATTGACTTCCTCTCTGGTTTTCCACTCCTGCAGAATCAAAGCGGTAGCAGTAAGCTGGTTCGGCGTAGTGATGATGTACTTGCACCAATAAGTCCAACCAAGAGCAAAACCGAGAGCAGGGTCGCAGAAACGGGTAGCATAGCCAGCGAAACCAGAAGCGTGAGGGATCCAAGCAGCCATTTCGCCGAGAGCGGTCATGACGACGTAGACGATAAGGCCAACCGAGGTGTAGGCAATGAGGATTGAAGCGGGCCTGTTGTCATCAGCTTTAGACTAAAATCCACCACACTTGGGCTACGTACCCTGATTGTGCCAAAGCCTTGCCAGTACCGATGATAAGACCAGTTCCAATGGCTCCGCCAATGGCAATCATAGTAATGTGACGCGACTTCAGACCACGGTGCAGATGCGTGTGGTCCGTGTGAATAGCAACGCCATTACTGTCGGTAACGGGAACCTCTCCACTGGCGTGCTGGTACTCGGGCTTGGTGCCATACTCGGGATCGGAAGAAGCGTGAGGGCTTGCGCCGTCCGAGGAACTCGACTTGCGGTTCCAGATGGCCATGTTGAACAGAATGTGGTGTGTGTTCAGAGTAGTTGACTATTTCTTTATGGCGGGTGAGTGTTGTGCGGTGATTGCGGGGAGCAAAGACCGACAAGGTGGAGCAACTCGAACCCTAGCCGAGTCGAGGGAAAAGCAGCTATATCGACAGCTGGGACTTTCAAACTCAGGTGAGTGAGGCAGCGAAAAAGCCTTACGCAACTGAAGCAGCAGGGTTGACCGGTTGTTATACGACCGAGGCGGCGGGGATGGGCGAGATAGCGGTGCCACGGAAAGGTGCAGATAACGAGCTATCCGCAAGCCCTGTTGCGGCGGGCAAAGTAACCCAAGACGGCCAAGCAAAGAGGGCCGCAGTGAAAGCATGGTGTGGAACGGGCAAAGCCAGATGCAACCAATATGGGAGAGTAGTTCATTCTAGAGCTTCTTGTCCGCAGCGCCAATCGCCCGGTCCAGCGAGCCATGTCGGCGCGTCTGTCTTCTCCACGCATATCTCCTTCTTGATGCAGTTGGACTGGTGCCACTGGCCCTGTCTTGCATATCTTGGCGGTGGTCATGGCATGGCGAGCCAAGTTTTGCGCGTATTCTTAATTCGCTCCTAGTGTGATAAGGACATATTTGACGTTTATGGGGACCGATAAAAAGCGAGCTGCCAGCGGCGGCTGTGCGCAGCTAGTACGGTTGGTGAGAATCTGCCCCGTCGTCAAGGACCGCGTTTCAGCCTGACGTACTGCGCAGATGCATGGCATGGTGTATGAGGCGGTGTCGCAAATGCTGCACATGTAGGCAGGGCGTAGCTGACTTGATTGCGCTGTGTGAGGACCTGCCAGTCTGGTCAGCCGCGGCGGTTTTGCCCCCGCATCGTTAGGCGGAGTGTGCATGGACTGACACCTCTGTCGGGTGGCAGGAGTTGACGCGCCTGACGGCCTTGGCCTTGACCTGATGCAGTTAGGCGCAACACCATGGCCGGACAGGGACCCGTTGCGGGATGTCGGTCTTACGACAGCATTGTTTCATTCCAGCTACCTATCGCGTGCTCGGCAGCTCCGTACCAAGAGCGAAAATACTAGAAATCTTCTCCACTAGCAACGCTGTTCGGACCGATCAGCACCCAGAGCGTCTCCCACTATCAAAAACGGACCCTTGACCTGGTCTACTGCAACATGGGATCACTAACGAAAACGCTCCCCAGGGCCAGCTTGGTAGGATTTGAATTAGTGGATGCAGTCATCACCATACCTGGACACCCTCACGCTAAGCACCATACTTCTGGAAAACCCCAAGATTGCGACTTGATACCTGCATTGCCGATCTTGACGGTCACTCGATGCTCGTTATCGACTTGGCCAACATCCAAAGGATTCACTGGACCGCTCTGGCCATTGGTTGCGCCGCCCTCTATCTTTGATAGCGACGTTGGGTCATGGCTGGGCACTTGGTATGGTTGCCGACACCGAGTTCATCGCAAAGCGCGCAGAATAAACGGAAAGAAGCTAGGGTACCTTGTACAAGCGTACATGTGACACTGCGCTCCCGGAAACGCCTCGTATCCTGAGCATCAGACGTGGAGAACTACCCTTTCAGTCGGGTTGCACAGGTTTCAGAGCTGTACTCCCGGCAGCTAGCCTAGGTTTCCATCATGTACACAGTGAGTATAGTCGTATTCTCAGACCTTACTTGTTGGATTATCGATGATTACTGAGCAAGTTTCCCTTTCGATCTTGCAAGCCCAAGGCTCAATCACCTTCCCTGACCTTCTCGAATAGAATGTAGTGGACGTCATTGCCGATTTGCGCTTTTCTGGAATCGAAGCAGTGGGAAGTGGTGGCATCGGTGCCGTCACGATGATGACGCGACGGAGCGTTCGAGCAGTGACCACCTCGACCATTTTGCTGTGCTTGGTAAGAAAGAAGAGACGAAACGATTATGCAAATGGGTAAGAGGAAGAGATGACTAAGATGAGAGGGAACGTAACATGAACGCTCAAACGACAGCCATAACGCTTATCATCGCGCATAACACAGTTTCCCTGGAGGCGTCGAGCACGCTGCTAGACCGAGCTAAATCGCCGATGGCTCCTCGAAGCCTTTGCAGTACGGATATGGCTGAATCTGCCTGGCTGCGACATCGAGGCCATTTCTTCATCCTCTTGCACATCCGGCAGGCTCGATGGACTCGTTGGCATGGTAGCGTTGGCCGACCAGCGATCGTGATCCGTTTGACTTGAACTAAGTTCGGACATAGGACGGGTAAAATCAAGCTCCGATGCAGGTCGTACTGAATCAAGTTCCTCCATGTGATTCCTCGCCAGACTATTCATGGTAGGTGCATCGTCTCCTGGCAGCTCATGGGCAGGTTGATGGCTGTGGTGGTGGTAGTTTGTCTTCCTATTAGGGTTGTCTGACTGCGATGATAGTACCACAGACGCGTCGCCGGTCTGAGCTGCTCTCCTTCTCTTACGGATGATGAACCATACTATCAGGCCGATGACCGCAATACCCACGACTGTGATGCCAGCACTGAGCCCACCTGTCGCCGCCGCGCCGAGCCCTTCGCTTTCCCTTCTCGAACTTTCAGCCGCAGACTGAAACGGAGTTGGCGGTCCTATCGAAGGTCGCGTCGTCGTAACCATCGACGAGGTCGTGGGAACAAAATCGGATGTAGACGCTATCGTCAAAGTCGTGGATTCCGGAGACGTGGACATAGACGCTGGTTGCGCCTCGAAATACGTGAGCATCATGTTCGTTGGATTAATCAAAGTATCAATATCGATTCCATGTCTACTGCACTCCAGCGACACAGAGGCCACCCAGGCTAGATAGACACTGTCAGTCAAACATCCAAATTGTGTTGCTGAGAATGCTGCCATCATACCTCGCTTTGCAGGCTCCGCGCAAGACAGCGAAATACACGACACTGGTCCGCGAGAATTATTCAGCAGCTCAATCACCCACGGCGATTCTCTGCACACGCAGTAAAAGTCACTGGCCACGCAATGCAGCTCATCGTAGTACCCTGGGTATGCGACTGTATATGTGAGACAGCGACTCTAAGCGTCGATTAGCCAGTATTCAAAGTTCTTTTTCTGGAGTTTACCTGCATACCGTGCAGCCATCCCAATCGTACGTATAAGACATTATACAACGACTATACTGCTTTCACCAAGTTGCCGCCTCGCCATCTTATACAATACCTATACGCTACAGCGGGATACTCCGGAAGCAACGTCATATGAATTGAGATAACTGCCCCTCTCCTAGCAAGTTACCCGGTCTATCTTCAAAGCAGCAACATGAGTGGCCAGTTGCATGTCACACGATGCAGCGTCTCGCTGTTGTGTTGCGGCGCGGACCGTACAATCGGCCCTGTAGTAGCCAAGCGATTCGTCAAAGTAACGCGACCTACAATCGGACCTGCAGCAGAGTAGGTCGAAATAGGTAGTGATATGTATTTCTTCACGAAAAGCAAGGCTGTTTTACTGCGCCGCAATGTGTAGCCTAGTCGTAATAGGCGTGTAGAGGGAGATCATACGAGGAAGGGCCGTACGGTGGTGTTTTCAATGCCATTTGGCAGAATCGAAAATGCAAGTTTCCGTAGTTTTTCTCTGTCTCATAGATTCGGTGAAATAGTTCGATGACAGCAAGTTTTGTTTTTAGTAATAGCCGCCGCCATCCATGTGTTGATCCTAGGAACCTACGAGCTGCACCACATGAGTATCAGGGGGTTTTGCAAACCCGGAAGGCGACGCGAATTTAACAATGAATTGGCATTGAAGACCTTGTAGTGCTACCTTGAGACTTGGAGTCTACATCATTTGCTTGACGGTCCTTGTACCTCCTGTGACTAACTGCTGGTCGCATCTCTCTCGTGGCCGATTGCCAGTCGCTATGCTATAACGAGCAGACTGCTACGAGGCCAATGTCAACGTCGAACAAGTAGCAGCGAAGGTGTCGAAGCTGTTCAACATAAAGCGTATTCGACTCGTTCGGTCAAAGTGTGTTGATTTGCGTTTGTTTACCGTCCGCTTGTGTCATTAATAATGGCAGCGACGACCCACACTGCATATTGACACTCGCCGTACTGGCCTCTTTCAATCGCTTCTCATACGAGATGATGCATTTCAACTACACAAGTTCGACAATAAAGTCGAACACTAACACCAGTCAACACATGCACGACTAACTAGCCCCCCAAATCAAAACACCAACAAACCGAATCAGGTATCCTTTCGCGAATAAGAGCAATAGCCTAAGAATATGTAACAGAAAGCGCCAATCGCGCCAACCTCATCGTGACAGGTAGCGGGGGTATTAGGTAATACCAGCCCGAGCCAAGACTCCATAACTCCGCCCGCTTCGCTGTAGATGCAGCATACTACAGTCAGCAACATGGTACTGCACAGCAGCGGCCAACCCAGATTCCTCCGTATTTATCTGCTTTATTCCTTTTGTCCTTCATTGAGTACAAGCTCAACAACAACCTGACTCCTCTCATGGTACGGATGCTGTAAACTCAATTTGACTGTTCTGTTGTGACTTGAGCCTCCGCTGAGCCCGTCATCGAGGCACTTGACATCGCGTCCAGCGATGACTTGCCGTAGACGCCCGTTCTGCGCGTTTCGGATCTCCACAAAGTCTGGGTCAAACAAGAGAACATAAGGGCCATACATGGCTGCAGACTTGGCTTTGCCGACAAACTCCATGATGACGGACCGCGAGATGTCACCGTTCTTGTTAATGTACACGGCGCACTCCTCGTAACAGAGCAGGAATTCCTGATCCGAGAGGCGGAACATGCCCAACGGATCCTGGTTTTGTAGACGCGAAGCAATAGTGGCGACGTGTGGTTGCTTTAGATCTGGTACAGACCATGGTTGCTTCTTATCGAGGGTAAGCACCTCAAAGCCCTTAGCTGTAGAGATTGCGAGCGACGAGTGGAAGAGGTTGATCGTGTAGCACTCTGCCGGGATGTAGAACTCGTCGTATTCGCGGAAGAATTCTGTGCGCCCTGACTTCCATATCCTCGACTTCTTCTCGGTTGATTTTTGATAGACAGGTTCCAGGACTTTGAAGGTGGATGAGATACCATCACGCTTCTTGTAGAACACTAGCGTTCTGTCCTTCATTACGCCGGTAGCAAAGAAGCCAATGTCGCGCGCGCCCGATAGCTTCTGAGGTGCCCGTCGTGTTGAGTCGTTTGATGGAGCCACGCCACTGACTGGACATACGGCATCGAGATGGTACGCGATGAGAGCTTTGTCGGAAATGAGCAGCATCAAGCTGAACTGTTCGAGGACGGCAATTTGTGTCACCCGTGG
>JAESFQ010001042.1_pt1 | contig 10110 bp, 7 predicted proteins | sample 9269431 | NCBI WGS metagenome assembly JAESFQ01 (sample SAMN14502588, study PRJNA617103) | algae metagenome | isolation source: Plectolyngbya sp. WJT66-NPBG17 and co-occurring heterotrophs from well... | place: USA: Mojave Desert, Joshua Tree National Park, California | collected 2006-08-06 | reverse complement strand
CGTTGCGACCGCTCCACTCCTTTGCCCGCCCATTGTTCGCCAACGCGCCGCTAACACACCCTCTGCAGCTCTTCAACCAAGCTTCGACAAACGACGGCAATGGATGGCAAAATGGCTGCACCCTACAAGGCTTCCCCGTCGGTGGAGGTGACCGCCTGCACAACTTGGGTACGAGGCACATGCGCATTACCACGACGATCCGCTCACACATCCAGGCTCGATAATAATCTGCGGCATCGCAATCCTCGCCACGCTGTTCCTGCTATGGAGATCCCAAAGAAAAAAGGCTGCTGTTGGGCGAAGGTGCGCAATCAACGAGCATAAACATGGAACATACAGCTGACGGCACGCAGAGAAATGCAGCTATTCCTCCTCGGCTACATTATCGTCTCCATCTGCGAAATCTTTACCATTGGCGGATTCCCCCTCAACAGCACTGTGCGCATTGTACGTACTCGTCTTTACATGTCGGCCTGCCAAGTCTAACCTCACTACAGGTCTTTGTCGCTGTCCACATCGCCGCCATCACCGCTACATCCTGGATACTCATGCTCAATGGTGCCGTTGGCTACCAACTACTGGACGACGGCACTGCAGTATCTATCGGTCTCCTCCTAATTTCGTCGGTCGTAATCTTCATCGGCACTGGCTACATCGCCCTCGATACTGGCCTCAACTGGACGGGTTTCTGGGAAGACACTCGCTTGCTGCCAAACCAGGCCTATGCTCTGTATACCCTCTACCAACTCGTCCCGCTAGTCTTCATCGTCATCTTCTTCCTTCTCGAGGCATTCCTCGTGCTGCGCGTTCTCGGCGAGCGCAAGCCAATGTGTAAGGAATCAACAACACTCTACGCACAACCCTTGCTAATTCAATTCACAGTGTATCTGCTTGCGGCAGCCCTTTTGTTCGCCATCGGTCAAGTCTTCCAATATGTCATCAGCGTCCACATCTGCAACGGCACCGACGGCAAGATCAATGGCGGTCTATTCTCGACCCTCTTCACCCTCCTCTCAGTAGTAATGATTTGGGTGTTCTGGTCGAGCATCACCGAAGACGACTGGCCCATGCCGACTGTCGCGGGCTCAGCCGCGTATAACTAGGAGCTGAGTGGTATTATTGGGGGTTCACAAGCAACGGCGTAATGTTCTTATGATGGCTTTTGCCCGGCATAGCGTATACCATTTTGGGGCTCTTTGGTCGCATTTAATGCGTCATGCTGACTTGTTACGATATACATAATGTTTGTTGAATGGAATTATTTGATATTCGAGATCTCTCTTCACATGCAAAAACGTGAGAGCGCGTCGAACCTATCACGTGTGAGACACGCTTCCGCCTAGGTGGATCCAAGATCGTCAAGTGCACTCACTACCTCGCAAACATATGGGTACCTGCCACCATTCAGTAACTCTGTAGCTGACCATGAGGAGGCTTGCACTGGTCTTTTTCGCTCTATCTGCAACTATCGAGCATCATATATGAAGCTTATTACATCATAATATCGGCCTTCTGGCGGCACACGACCCTACTTTGACGCACACGCTCTGAGACTGAATCGCGCCCATCATCCACCTGAACTCCACACGTACAGATCCACCATCTACCACTACTGGCATAGCTGCAATCGCCTGCACCAACCCCGACGAATTCTACAAAACTACGCGCACACAATGGCCGATTCGGATTACGATTTTGAGGATGAGGGATCTGACGATGAGTACGTCGGCACAAAGAGCGGCGCCTCAAGTACACGCGCACAATCCACAGCACCCAGCAAGAGGCGGAAAGTAGAGGTGCCGGTGAAGGAACCACCAAAGCGGCAGGCATGGGAGACCGAATACTCACGGACGGTCGAGAAGACGATACAACCGGCAGATGATGGTACCTTGGGACAGAGCGTACAAGAGCGAGAGGAAGAGAGGAAGCGGAAGCGGTTACGGAAAGATACAAAGCCCTTCCAAAGGGGCATCATACGTCATGTTGTTCTGGTGCTCGACCTCTCGGAGGCGATGATGGAGAAGGATATGCGACCGAACCGCTTCATCACGATGATCAATTACACGCAAGACTACATCCGCGAATTCTTCGAACAGAACCCAATATCGCAAATGAGCGTACTCGGCATGCACGACGGCGTCTGCATACGAGTCTCGGAGCTCTCAGGCAACCCAGCCGAACACGTCGCAGCGATACAAGGCCTGAGGAGTAAGGATGATGGCAAGGAGCCCAAGGGGTCGCCCAGTTTGCAGAATGCGCTGGAGCTGGCAAGAGCGACACTATACCACACACCGAGCCATGGCACACGAGAGGTCATCGTCGTTTTTGGAAGCTTGTTAAGCTTAGACCCTGGAGACATACACCAAACCGTCAAAGCCTGCGTACGAGATCGGATACGCGTCAGCATAATCGGCATGAGCGCACGCCTCAAGATATGCACGGAAATCGTAACACGGACAAACGCCGGCGACGACTCGGAATACACAATCGCGACCGACCAAGAAATGCTCAAAGAGCTCCTCCTCGCCACCACAACACCCCCAGTCATACGCACATCGGCACCCGACGCCACAGCCGTGGCAGCAGCAACCACCCCACAATCTTCAGATTCTGCAGCCGCACTTATGATGATGGGTTTCCCGTCCCGAGTCGTAGAAGACCAACTAACCATGTGCGCATGTCATGGCAACCTCACAATGGGCGGCTACACCTGCTCCCGCTGTAGCGCAAAAGTCTGTTCCCTACCCATCACCTGTCCATCCTGCCAGCTCACCCTCCTCCTCTCCACCCATCTCGCACGTTCCTACCACCACCTCTTCCCCCTGCGCAACTGGGCCACAGTATCCTGGTCGCGCGCCCGCGAAAAGGGCAGCAGGCAGTGTGTGGGCTGTCTAGCTCCTTTTAGCAAACCTCCGACTAGTAATACAGAGCGTAGCGAAGCAGAACAAAACGGCGAGGTGAACGGTGCGAAGAGGGATGAAGAGGATAGTGAGGAGCAAAAGGCCAGTGAAAGTGGGAGGTATGAATGCAGGGCTTGTGAGAGTCACTTCTGTATCGATTGTGATATGTTTGCGCATATGGTGCTGCATAATTGTCCGGGCTGTTTGGGTAGGCTGGATCCTGGAGCTGTTGCGGAGGCTGGAGCGAGCAATGGAGATGTTGAGATGACTGGGTGATAGAGCGATTTGCACTTTCTACGGTCATGGGCTGGGATGGAGGTTTAGATGTGTGTATGCATGGTATTGAGCGATAGATTGTCAGGCGAATACCCAGTGCGCGCGAAGAAGACGTGTAGTCTTAATAAGATGTGTGCCTTGGCATTTCATGTCGCAAGTCGGACGTCCAAACCACCTTCTCAATCTTGTAATTGATCATTGTCAAGCAAATGCGTACAGACCCTTCTGTGAGAATCTTCGCCTAGCAATCCCCTCGACTCGCCCTTCGGGACCCGGATATCTCCACATGGAAATGCCGAAGGTCGACCCCGCGGGACGCGAACGTGGGGCAAAGTCTCCCGAACTCCACAACACGCATCTTGCATCAACACTTGCTGACAGCTTTATAAGCTTTTCCACATCCCTGACTTCATGTTTGCTCGTACTCTTGTACGCTGCACACGCACTGTTACCACTACTCCTTCTAAGTCAACTTTTGCTCTCCAACCACGGTCGTTCGTATCTCCACTCAGAGTAAACCGGTTCAGCACAACAGTAAGAGCGATGTCGGCATTTGAGCGATTGATTCGGTTTGAGGATAAGGAGGGGAAGACGGTGTATGGAAACCTGGAGAAGGAAACCCCTACCAAGGAGATTGAAGGCAGCAGTGTAGAAGTTTTGGACGGGGATGTTCAAAGTGGATTTAAAAAGACAGGGCAGAAAGCTACTGTGGGCAAGGTATACATCCATACCCAAGAAAAAGATGAAAATATCTGGAAAAAAATCTAACAAATACATACTAGCTACTCTGCCCACTACCAACCACAAACATCATCCTCTGCGTGGGCCTCAACTACCGCCGCCACGCCGAAGAATGCAACCTGCAAATCCCCAGCAACCCAGCCATCTTCACCAAGCCCAGCGACGCGCTCGCCGGCCCGCTAGAAACCATCCCCATCCACCCCTCGTGCCAATCGCAACTCGACTACGAAGGCGAACTAACCCTAGTCATCTCGCGCGACTGCAAAAACATCTCCGCAAAAGACTACGCCTCCTACCTCCTCGGCTACACAATCTCAAACGACATCTCCGCCCGCAACTACCAACTCCCTGCGTCCGTCTCGGGGGGCCAATTCGGGTACGCCAAGTCGTTTGATAAATTCGCTCCTGTCGGCCCGTGTATCGTGTCGCCTAGCTTGATCCCGGATCCTCACAAGCTCAAGTACTGGACCAAGGTTAACGGCGAGAAGAGACAGGAAACAGGGACCGATGATATGATTTTCAGCGTGGGCCAGATATTGGAGCATTTGAGTCGCGGGACGACATTGAGGGCTGGCACGGTTATACTGACGGGGACGCCGAGTGGGGTGGGACTGTTTATGGAACCGAAGGGGTTTTTGGGTGATGGGGATGTGGTTGAGGTTTGTGTGGAGGGGATTGGGAGTATTATCAATACGATGAAGTTTGAGTAGGAGGATGGGTAGTGAGAGGTGGGTGGGACTATATGTAGGGGAATTACATGTCTTCGCTGTCTACCTGGGTATCTGTTTATTTGTGCCGTGGCTCTCATCTTACACTATACGCGAGACTACGCCGTATCCATCACTGCCTTGTCCAGCGACCTCACCGGCACTTTCGTAAGCGCGTGCTTACAAGGTCTGCCCTCAACATAATCCTCCATATTCTGAAGTGTTGTCTCAGCAATCTTCTGGAGTGCCTCCTCCGTAAGGAAAGCCTGATGCCCGCAAATCAGCGCATTGGGAAAAGTCATAAGCCTCATTAACAAATCATCCGCAATAACTTCTCCCGAATGGTCGCTGTAAAAGACCGATTCTTCGCCTTCGTACACGTCCAGTGCTAGACCACCGAGGTGACCGGATTTCAGCGACGCAATAACAGCTTCGGTATCGATCAGACCGCCGCGCGATGTGTTGACCAACATGGCGCCTTTCTTCATGCGCGTCAAGAACGATCCATTGACCAAGTGCCTGGTGCTGTCTACCAAAGGACAGTGCAAACTAACGATATCGCTCTGCGCAAGTAACGAGTCAAGCTCTGTAAAGCTGCCATATTGCTTAAACGCCTCGTTGGGAAAAGGATCGTATGCGAGAACCCGGCAACCAAATCCATGCAAGATCCTCGCACACGCTACACCAATCCGGCCCGTTCCTACTATACCCACGCACTTGCCGTGCAACGTGAAGCCCACGAGGCCGTTAAGGCTGAAGTTGCCCTCCCGGACACGGTTGAATGCGCGGTGCGTCTTGCGATTCAGCGTCTGGATTTGCGCGACGGCAAACTCGGCTATGGATTCTGGAGAGTACTCTGGGACGTTGGCGACGAGGATTCCGAGCTCTGAGGCGGCTTTTAGGTCGATGCTATTGTATCCTGCGCAGCGGAGTAGCACGGCTCCGACACCGTTTTCGTGAAGCGTTCGCAATAAGTCTGGTCCTAGGGGGTCGTTGACGAAGACGCAGACGGCAGTGGCGTTCTGGGCTAGCAGCGCAGTGTCCTTTGTTAAGCGGAATGTGTGGAATGTTATGTCGAACTTGGAGGAATACTTCTCGGCGTGGATTTGCTGGATGTGTTTGACGTCATAGGGCCGGACGGAAAAGAGCGACAGCTTCGGTTTGGTAGCCGGGCGTGCTGTCGTAGCGCTGTCGTCTGCTAAACAATTGTCCATGTCCTCGGTAGACATATGTGAAAGTGCTGTTGTTGAGTCAGATCCTTCCAAAGTTGGGGAGCCTCTTGACTTACGCTAAGCAGCTCTTGCCGCAAGATGCAGGTGGTCTTGGACTTAGTGCTGATATTACGGGTGTAATATTGATCGGCTAGGTGTCGAAACAGCAAACACCTACACGTTACCGGCCGATGAGATATACAGACAAGAGTGTTCAGACCCACGTGTTGGATTCTGTGGCATATGTGGGTATGAAGTATGTATTGTAATAGCTACCGAGGTAAGCTAGTGGGGAAGGAACCTAAGTACCTGTAAGGTAGTCATGTGACGGATTCAGTCCGTTCGTGTCCGATGAAGGTCATAGGGCTTTGAGGGCTTACCAACGCAACGGCTGGATCTTGACGCTGCCTCATGCACGTGAATTATGTAATTGGGACTAGCGCATATATAGATTAACATGTGTTCAGCTCGTCCAGAGTAGACCAATCAAAATGTTGCCCAGCATACTAGCGCGCGATAACTTATCCCATAAAGTCTTCCCGCCGGGCCCACGAGGTGACAAGGGAATTATGAGTAGCCAATTCCACGGAGATGGTATACGGGTGATTGGGGAAGTGGACCCTTGCCGCAATTTTGCCGCTAGAAGTCCAGAACGCCTTGCCGGTGGGTGACTGCAAAATCTGAATTGACCCATGCCTATCAACCCTGTCGACGATCAATCTCACCCCATGGGCAGCTAATTGATACGGCAAAAACGACCAACGTTTCTTGGCATCATCGTATGATCTTACGATGGTGTTTACCGAAGTCTTAGGATTCCGAATTTGTGCTATGTTGGGTTACAAATCGCCTTTGAACGTCCAATAGCTTCGGACGGGAGACTCACTGCAGAACTACAAGATCTCGATCACTTAGCATGGTCCGCAAAGTCGCGCCTGGGCAACATAGTACGATGACTTCGTGAGATGAGCATCAATCATGGTTCTCAGCATGCGATGCGTCGTGGTGTGAGAGTCAATCGTACCACATTTCTTAGCAAGACGATGATTGTAGTAGCGTTGCCTACCGGGCTTGTATATAATTCAATGGGACTGAGTGGACAAGAAAATCTGTCACGACTCACGACATCGAACACAACTTTTCTCCTCATATTGTAGAGAAACATATTTGAGATACACTTTGCCAATAGCCAACTACGCGAAACCGAGGCCATGGATCGAGAGAAAGAAAATGGCAATACTCACGATTTGCTCCCGGATCCAGATGTGGGATTAAGTTCCGAAGAGAGGGCGAAATTGGTATGCATTCGCTAGTTACAGATTCTTATGATATGCGCGGCTGATTTTGGTGCTAGGACAAAGCCTTACTCCGCAAGCTTGACTGGAACTTAGTTCCTTGGGTTCGTACAATCCAGCCATCATTACTACGGTCGCTAACGATTGCAGGTCTCACTGCTTTATCTGATATCCTTCTTGGACAGGGCCAACATCGGCAATGCCAAGATATACGGAATGGAAAAGGACCTCCACATGACGGATATGCAGTACAACATCGGATTGGCTGTATTCTTTATTCCGTATTCTCTCGTCGAGCCGCTCACCAACGTCCTCCTCAAACGCCTGCGACCGAAGATCTTCCTTACGCTCATTATAGTAACGTGGGCAATTTGCTTGACGTGCATGGGCTTTATTCATAACTTTGCTGGCCTTTGTACCGCTAGGTTTTTCCTTGGCCTGACGGAAGCTGGGTTGTTTCCCGGAGTGAATTACTACCTCTCATGCTGGTACAGAAGACAAGAGTTTGGTATTCGTGCAGCTATCTTCTTTTCGTCGGCTGCCTTTGCGGGATCTTTCGGCGGCTTGTTGGCGGCGGCTATAGCTAAAATGCACGGAATTTTGGGCAAGCCGGGTTGGGCCTGGATCTTTATCCTGGAGGTAAGTCCTCGGTGCGAATAGGACAGTAAGATAGTCTCTGACGACCTCATTTATTCAGGGCCTTGCTACGTTGTTGGTTGGCGTTGCAACCTACTGGATGGTTCCCGATTTTCCAGACGAGGCTACGTTTCTCAAACCAGATGAACGACTTCGGGCCCTACGTCGACTCCGACAAGATCAGCAGGCCAGCGGAAGTCACGAGAAGATGAATTCCATCTACGTTTGGCAGGCCTTGACCGACTGGAAGACCTACCTGTACATGGCAATCTATGGCGGCTGCGCTGGAAGTTTATATGCCTTTTCGCTGTTCTTACCTACTATTATCCAAGAACTCGGAATCGTGCACACACCTACGCAGGTAAACCTGATGTCTGTCCCGTCGTATATGGCTGCGGTAGTGTTGACAATCGCCATCGGCTGGTATGCGGATAAGACGCAGTATAGAGGGTTTTGCAACCTTGCCATGTCTCTTCTGGCAATCGTGGGATTCGTAATGATGCTCGGCTCGAACCGATCTGGCATAAAGTATGCAGGTACTTATCTTGCGGCTCTGGGAATCTACCCAACTATACCGAACACCATCACTTGGGTGAGCAACAACACTGAGGGGGTCTTCAAAAGAGGCATTGTACTTGGCATGGTCATTGGGTAAGCTGCCCTCTAAATAGCGAAAGATGTTGTGGCTAACCTCCTTCAGATGGGGAAACTTGAACGGAATCGTCAGTAGCAACATATACCGATCCCAGGATGCGCCACGTTTCGTCCTCGGCCACTCCGTCATTCTGGGATATCTCGCTGTGTTTCTATTCGGTGGAAGCCTTGTCACAACTCTACTTCTTCGGTTCGAGAATAAAGCACGATTGAAGGGGAGAAGAAACGGCTGGACGGAGGGTAAGACCGATGCGGAAATCGAGATCTTGGGAGATAGAAAGTAAGTATACATCTACTACCTAGAAAGATCTACTCTAACAGTTATAGACCAACTTTCGTGTATACAACTTAAGGTGTTGTAGATAGGCAAGAGAGTTCAGACAGGTTAATAACGGTAATAATTATAGAGTAGGTGCATAGCAAGTAGAGTAGAGTTATTTATAGAACAAAAGAGTTTTTAAGAGACAGAGATCGAAACCTACTATTTAACCAGCGGGATTACTGGTCACCGATCACTCCAAACGCTTGCTCTACCGAGGGAAAAATAGCCGCGATAGCAGTAACAATATAGTTCATTCGATGTTCGTGAATGAATCTATATCCAAAAGGGATATTGCCCTGAAGGTTTAGCTATAGTAATGGAGGCACATCTGCTTCTTGAAAAGAAACATGGGTCTGATGTTCAACGTTATGGTAAGCCGCATGTTCGTTAGCTAGCGCAATCATTTTCGCGCTTCGAGCCTTGCTCTAATACGTCGATCAATAGAAGGCAAGCGAGGTGGAAGCGCGCGCCTCGACCGCGCAGATTTCCATCGCTTATAGTTCCGACCTGCCTCTCTTTTAACCTACTAATGTCACACCCCGCTTCGTTGTTAAGCACCATCAGCGCCCTACATGGACTCAGCACCGGCAGTTAGTGTCCCTGCATCGAGCGGCACCAGATGCGCATCATCTTCCCCCCTCTGCGTTTTTGAGGATCACCCACGCAGCACAATCGACATCGTGGTAATTTACAGCCATTCAGCCTTATTTCAAGAACATCGAGAACACCAAGACGACTGCTGTGAGCGATTGAAGGCTGCAAAGCTACCGGCAAGAATCCTGACCTTTACCTACGACGCTCGAGTGTTTGAAAGCTGGAAGGGTGCTGAAGGAGCCGCTATCCTCTACCAATCTTTGTCCTTGGAGCGTGAGGCGTCGGGAAGAACGAAGTGTCGAATCATCTTCGTCTCAGCTCACCACAGCGAGGACTGGGTCATCCCAATAATTCTGGTTGACAGTTTTGCTGTTGGTCTTGAATCTCCAGTCGAAGGAATAGACGTTAGCAGCGTTTATTGCGCTTCAATCGTACGCTCAACTATTGGCATACTGCACTTCCCCCCTTCTCAATATACCTACCGCCAACGTGTACTCGAAACGGCTATTTTAGTACTTCTACAATGGTTCGGCGTCGTTGTACTGCACTGCAGTGACCCTTCAACAGGCTGTTCAATCGACTCATTCCAGTCACCACTATTCTTTATAGGCTTCATCATCGACTTGAGGATATCGAACCATTCCTTTTCCCGAATAATTACTTTTTGGTTAGGCCTCGAAGTCATTTTCTGGGTCTTCCGGGACTCCCCTGGTATGCGGACTATCGAGTCGGCTCTGAGATACACTACACTGGGATTTTTCCCACTCTACTACT
>JAESFQ010001041.1_pt1 | contig 10116 bp, 10 predicted proteins | sample 9269431 | NCBI WGS metagenome assembly JAESFQ01 (sample SAMN14502588, study PRJNA617103) | algae metagenome | isolation source: Plectolyngbya sp. WJT66-NPBG17 and co-occurring heterotrophs from well... | place: USA: Mojave Desert, Joshua Tree National Park, California | collected 2006-08-06 | reverse complement strand
CATACACATCCTCGAATTTTCAACTTGGCCACATCGCTACCTACGACGCCGTGCTGAGCAGCAGAGAGCGACAACAATGTCGAAATACAATGACGCTCGACCGACTGCACATTCCCAATGCCCATCTGCGCCCATCACCACCACCGCCTCCAGTCTTCCACACCTATCTTTCTTGTTTGTTCGCAAGCACAGGCAGCTAGGCCCTCCTCTTTCCCCTACACATAACTATCCACAACGCTTTCATTTTCACCCTGATGACCGCCTGACGCCTCGTCCATTGCATCTCCTAGTCACTGTCAGTTCCTACAATCACCACATTTTTTTTTTAGCGACAGTTGCCTATTGTCAACCACTGTTATAGTAGCCGACTATGCTGCTGTCACTGCCGTTTGTGAGTGTGTAGACAAATCAGCGGCTTTGTCAAACACTGGTCTTGCACCACATGGACTGCAATGTAGCGCTCACCACAACGAGCTGTGGCATCTGTTTATACGTATAAATCAGGGTTATTACTATACTCTAAGCTCCGATCCATCGCAATGTGATCCAGCGACAAGAAGATACGCGATATACACGCACCAACATACAGATGCGTGATGCGCTAAACTGTGCGCTGCATCGTGATGAGAACCACGGTCGATTCTCATATAGCTGTATATATATTTCACAATAGAACGAAAATTCGATCAAAATGTTGCCCTTGAAAAAGCTCTCCTCTCCTCTCCTCTCCTCTCCAAGTATCGCCCATATGAACGAATCGGACAAATTGTCCGTCCGCTCAGGCAGTAACCTAGAAACTTGTGGCGTTCAACGCAGGCAGCCCTCGATCACCATTCTGATTCGCAAATCCCACACATCGATAATCAGTATAGATCACAGCTGCCCCCCTCCCGCCCCCCAAGTATGCACAAGCAAGATGCGAGGGAAAGGACCGAAAAACGGGCGCATATCCCTTGATAGGAAGGGACATTGAAGCCCACTGCTCTGTAAGCGGTCGTGGCCGATGGAGAAGGACCGAAGTCGTGTGCGATCCCCAGCTTACATGTGGGCCGTTGGTGTGGGTCGTAATCAATCGCTTGTTTGCATGGGAACAGTTGCCCAATCGATGAGATGACGTAGGCACCTAGTGTTTCGCGCCTTTGCTGCAAGCAATACGGGGGTATCGATGCATAGTCCTGTCATGTAAGAGTTCACGGCAAGTCTTGTGTTATAGTAGACATATTGATAATGGTTAAACTACTGGAGGGTAGAACATGAAATCGCTGAGTGGTATCGCTAAAAGTACTGCAAGAGTTTTCAGAAGAAGAAAAAGAACTCCCGAAAGGCCAGATCAGCGAGTGAGAAAGTAAACGTCCTCCCATTGGCCCTAGCACATCGGGTGTAACGTTGAGAATATGCGCGGATGCGCGGCACAGCAAGGTTGGTAAGACATGCTGACCCCGCATCACATCGACGGTTGACTGCAGCTGTGGTGCAACACGTTGTCTTAGCCAAGATAGACGTATTGTGTAACGGTTGCGTACTTCCCGCCCCGCAGGATGACCCTGGTGCGGGACGCGCGTAGGATCCTGTACAGATAGCAGACGAGGTCTGGTGTAGAGTTTGGTAGCATGTGTGCAACGGTAGTGCAGATGCAGGGGCTGACTGTAGCGTAGCGGTGGTTGGCTGGCGGCGACAGAAATGTAAAGACGTGTCTTCAAGAAGAAACAGGAAGACCGCTTGCCATACGGAACAACTCGAAAGCAAGACCTGGGGTTTCTCGCACGACCATCTCGACATCGGGTCGTAGCGAAAGGCTAGGGTTGGCGCGGAAGGTTTGGATGATAACGTCGCGTAGACCACGGTCAGTGTGGAAGGTAGACTCGTACGCCTCTGCGCACGCCTCTGGGAACTCAACACTGCTTAGGTGCAGCTCAACCTCGTCTGCAAATTTGCTACGCGCAAGCACTTTCAAGCCTGCAATTCCGTATCTGCCATAAACCGTTAGCAAGCAAAGTCCCAACGTGCGTGTGATGAAAGGTAGGCGCGTGATTGGAAAGACATCTGTAGTACGCTGACGCGGACTGTTTCGAAAATGCAGCCACGAAGGCTTGACAACCATACAGGACAATTGGTCCATCTGGAAATCGTACACAAGAAAAACAGAAGAAATGACTGTGTATGCAAAAGCACAGCGGGGGGTGCAAGACGGAGCATGATTGGCAAGGCAAGTGCCGGTGACGCACATGGCGGGGTTGTCGGTGTTTGCAACCGCCGTGCCATGCACTACACAGCCCAGTCATGGCCAGTAGAGCTGCAGGCGCAGATGAAGGCACCCCGCAAACCGCGGCGCGCATTCAGGCAAAACGCAGAAAAGTAAACAGTGACGAAAGGTAGTACGTACTTCTCTGCAATCGCATACACCTTGGCGTGTGTGACAAGATGTGTCGTCTCCACGTCCAACTCGGTCTCTGATTGCTGGCTTTCCAAGTCGTCATCCTCGAAGAAGTGATCGGCCATGGGCGTGTCGGGCATCTTGGTGGATGCATCCATGTTCTGGAACATGGGCTCGTCCGCGGGAGGCGTCAGCGGCATCGAGTTGTTGGCTGCTGCCACAAGCGCAAGTAGCGGGTCTTCCACTTGGAATAGGTTCAGCTTTTTAGGAGGGCTGCTTCTTTTGGTGATTGATGATCGTAGGGAAGTAGGTCGACTAGAGCGTTGTGAAGAGCGGCGCGAGAGAGACTTCTTGCTGAGGTAGTCCATGTGGTAGAAGTCTAGAGAGAATTAGCACAGTCTAGACTCTCATGGCGTTGTGCCAATGCGTACAGTGTACCATGTGGTCAACGGCCTCTGGGTCATCTTCGCTGAGGTCAATGACACCAGTCTGCGCTTCCCTGAAGCCGTTGCGGCAGGCTCCCTCGAAGAAGGTGGATCTGGTTGCAAGGAGTATGCGGTGTACTGGGTATCTTTTCGCGCCACAAACAATGGTCAGATCTGAGTATTGTCCGCATTCAAACAGTCTGACAGACTTAGCTGGGGTTGAAAGGACAGAAGGGTGCTACTTACGAGGCGAGGGCCGACTTGAGTTCAATCATGGGTGCGTCCATTGCGTGCATGTAGTATGTGGGAGTCAAGGGGTGAATGCGAGGGGTTTCTTGTTGTTGCTTGAATGGTTCGAGCCGGGGGAGGAAGGCTTCTTGAAGCAGATGCTCGTAGGACGTTGCTGTTAAAAACAAAAGGACAACGGTCACGGTGTGACGATTTGTATTGACGCAAGAAGGCGTAGGGGTACGTAGGGGTCGGAGCGCTGAGCACTGAGGCGCCGCGCGGATCCGAGGGACTGGTAAGGCTGAGGCAAGGGTACCGAGATCGCCAGGCAAGTTTATGCTGTGGGCGATTCAGACGATTGAATTTCTGCAGAGATTGCTGGATGCTCAGTGCTTGTATCGAGTCTTGGTAGGTATTGCAGAACAGAGTGGAAGCAGCAGGCGAGACTAGAAGGGAGGGGTGTTTGCGCTCTTGTAGGCATGCAGCCGACTCTTCAGCCATGGCACGCTGGCGTCAGTTCTGGACGGCGCTTTCATTTCAGTGACATGGGCGGTCGCATGGACCTCATCTAGCCAAGTCACAGGGTTGTCCCTTCACTTGTTGGCAGCCCAGAATTTGAGCTGACACGCATCGCTTCGTGCAGACGACTCGGTGGCTTGGCTCGAGTGTAGCGTGGGCTGGACCAGATCAAACAGGGCCGTCTCTCATAGGCGCATCGTGAGAACGCAGGGTGAGCAATGTCACGCGAGAGGCTAGCGCTCTAGTGGCTGCAGCGCAAAGGCGAAGGCGGCCCATGGTGGATGCGAAGCGCAGGGGACGTCAAACCAGCGGCAAAGCAGCGCAGGTCGAGTCAAATGACCAGGGCAATCCGGGAGGCCATGCGAAATCAGTTGCCCTGCGCATGAAAAGCTACCGTTGGTACTCTGACTGACTCCAGACGGTCGGCGAAACCCAAAGGCCGCCCTCCGTCATGGAGACGTGGAGACGACGAGCCACAAAGGCGGGGCGGGCCAGTGCTCCTTTGGGACGCGTACCAGAGCCTGCAGTGCGGCGTCACCAGCCAATCTTGTGCTTCTCCTAGGAAAACTGTAAACATCGCTACATGCCCTGGCAACATGGCCCTTGGACAACCTTCTCTACCCCGGTTTCAGGAGCGGACAAGGCTCCGGATGTGCATCTTCGAACGGGGTAGAACTACAGATGCCCATCAATGCACACTGGCTGTCGCCCCAACGACTACGTACCGCGGGCAACAGTGGGAAGTGATCGACGTCTCGAGAGCATGAGTCTGTGAGGGGGCCTGGAAGCAGCTGTCTAGCAGGACGCTACGCCGCCACGCCGCCACGCCGCCGTCGCCGAAAGCTGAGACTCAGCGCCTCCCGTGGCAGCAACACAGACGCCACCTCGTCTGCAACCACGTACCAGGCCGATGGGAAGCAAATACGAGAGAACCGTGACATGCAAGGTAGGCTAGATGCGCATCGCCAGGCACAAGTGCACGCGAAAGCTGAGGTTGGCGCTATTGGCTCTGCAGCGCACTTCTTCAGCCGCAAGCCACTCGTAGGAGTTCCTAGTGCCAGCAACACGTGAGACGCTGATGCCAGCTCCATGTATGGAAAAGGAAAGAGGAAATATCAATATCAAACGGTGCGCATGGTGTTGAGATGGAATCAAGTCCCCACGTCCCCAGGTAGGCGGCTGACATAATGAGAAAGTGACATGGGTACTTCGCTCGCCTCGCCAAGGGCTGACGTCGACAATCATCGCGCTCCGTGACAAGCAATTCACTTGTAGACACTCGACGGCGTCCAAACCAGTCGCAGTTCCCTGAAGCTCACTCACTTTGCACTTGATGCGCGCGTCCCTCATCTCGGCCTAGCCTTGTTTCCTTCTCTTTCTTCCACTACTACACTCCCCCACCACCAAGCAACCCCGCCCTGGTTCAACCATGGCCGACTTCAAGCTATCAGCCACCCTGCGCGGCCATGAGGACGATGTGCGTATTGCAATCGCTATCCATGCGGCGAATTACAAGTGCACGTAGCACTGTTACTAATCTTGCCCACAGGTCCGAAGTGTAGCATTCCCATCCGCGTCCTCAATCGTCTCTGCGTCGCGAGACTTTACGGTACGAGTCTGGGCACAGCAGTCACCAAACCCACCGATATGGGACAGCACCATCAAGACGCACGGCAAGGAATTCGTCAACTCGCTCGCCATCGTCCCACCGTCATCCTCCTTCCCCGAGGGCCTAGTCGTGTCGGGCGGCAAAGACCAAATTATCGACGTACGGCGGCCCAGCAAAAACCTCGACGACGACGCGGATGCTCTCCTCATTGGACATGGCAACAATGTGTGCGCGCTGGATGTTAGTGAAGACGGAAGATACATTGTCAGTGGCAGCTGGGACATGGAGGCAAGACTATGGGAAGTAGGCAAGTGGGGCGAATCTACAGTGCTGCAGGGTCACACTGCCTCTGTATGGGCTGTCCTTGCCTACGACAGTGACACCATTATTACCGGCTGCGCAGACAAGCAGATCCGCATATTTCAAGCTTCGGGCTCTGCATCTCCGGTGCGGTCGATACAGGCACCTGAAGTCGTCCGCGCCCTATGCCGATTACCTCCGCATCATCCCTCCGGCGCCCAATTTGCATCCGCAGGCAATGACGCCGTCATTCGGTTGTGGACAATCAATGGACAACAGGTGGCGGAGCTGCATGGTCACGAGAACTTCATCTATTCCCTCGCCGTCCTTCCTAACGGCGGCTTGGTGAGCGCCGGCGAAGATCGGACAGTGCGCATATGGGAAAACAACCAGTGCATCCAGACTATCACCCATCCAGCCATCTCGGTATGGACAGTGGCTGTGTGCAGTGAGAACGGCGATATTGTCACTGGCGCGAGTGATAAGCTTGCGCGCGTCTTTACTCGTGACCACTCTCGCTATGCTGCAGAAGCGGAGATCCAGCAGTTCAACGACGACGTCAAGGGTTCCTCGATACCACAACAGACGGTGGGAGATATAAACAAGGAGCAATTGCCCGGACCCGAATTTCTCACACAACGTTCGGGCACAAAGGAGGGCCAGGTTCAGATGATCAAGGAGATGAATGGCAATGTGTCTGCCTACCAGTGGTCCGCAGCGGCTAGTCAGTGGGTGAATGTTGGTACTGTAGTCGACTCGGCAGGCAGCGGCGGACGCAAGATTTCGCATGCCGGCAAAGAGTACGACTACGTTTTCGATGTCGATATCGAAGATGGCAAGCCTCCGCTGAAGCTACCCTACAACCTCAACCAGAACCATTACGAAGCTGCGCGCAAGTTCATCGAAGACAACGAGCTGCCGCTCACATATCTTGACCAAGTCGCCAACTTCATCATTCAAAACACACAGGGTGCAACGCTAGGTCAAAGCAGTGCGCAAGGAGCGGACCCGTGGGGTTCGGAGGCACGGTATCGGCCCGGCGACGCCAACCAAGTCGCAACCCAGCCTCCACCCGCACCACCAGCCACTACTATACTTCCACAGAAAGAATACCTACCCATCACAACTGGAAACCACAAGGTTATCTTCAAGAAGCTTACCGAATTCAACGAAGCCCTTGTAAAGGATGGGCAGAAAGGCATCTCGTTAAACCCACCAGATATCGAGCAGCTAAACTCGACCGTTACTGCGATAGAGAAGGGAAATGGCAAGGGCATCGACATTACGGGCGTGGAGCTCCTCGTCAAGGCAGCAACACAATGGCCAGCGGAGAAGCGCCTACCCGCTCTAGATCTACTACGACTCGTCCTTGCCTTCGAGGAACCAGCGGCCTTTCTAGTGTCGCCTGAACAAAACCTGTTACCAAACCTTCTTGAATCAGGGGTGTTTACGGAATCCTCCCCGCCCAACAACACAATGATGGCTATACGATGTCTCAGCAATCTTCTCCAGACCGAAAAAGGACGACTACTTGCCAGCACAGAGTTTGACAATATCCACCCACTAGTGTCTCCCTTCTTAACATCGGCGAACCGAAACCTGATCATCGCGCTCACTACACTCTACATCAATTACTCGGTACTACTCAACTCTGAGAACAACGCGGACCGTGCGCTTTCGTTACTTGATGATTTATCCAAGGTTCTCACTACGGCTACCGATTCCGAGGCCGTTTATCGCGCGCTTGTGGCTACGGGCACTCTGCTTTGCTTAGGCCCTGACTTTTGTGAGGCTGGCAGGGACATCCTTCAGATAGGTGATGCCATCACTCGCGCAGAGCAAAGGGTCAAGGAACCGCGCATTCGGAACGTAGTCGCTGAGATTCGGCAGAGGTTGCAAGGCTAGAAGCCTACTGTGACCGGAGGACGAACCACATTTTCGATGCGCTGAACCAATATTGTTTGATACATAGGAACATCAGATGATCCGCGTCTCTTGGCAAGACGTATCAGGGGACGGAGAAGCGTTCAAGGTGCGGTTCTTGGTGTATGTATGGCATGGGCCAACATTGATATCAGCCTAGCGAGGTCGTGTGCAACGATAGCAGATAATCTACACAAACACGTCCGGGCCACACATTGGACGTATGCGTTTTTTGGATTTCATACTTTCAGAGAGTTCGAAATGCGCATTTCCTCAGATTTTCATATCCAAGGGTCTAGATTACCATGCAGCCATCCACCATCGGCGACGACAACCTGCGTTCCATTCGATCTCTTCATGCAAGCTAATTTAGCCCTGCCAGTGGTCGGGCCTGTTCAACTTTTTTCCTAACTCCGCCCATCTCCCACGATCGTCACTTCTGCAGGTTGGTGGACTTGCGATAATTTGCGTTCTGTGGATATACATGATGCGGAAACGAGCGGTTGCCGTGCTCGTAAGCTGTACCTAGCCTCCGAAGACAGACCACCCCTGCAGCATGGAGATTATTCACTGCCATTGTGCTTTTGGTCTGTTGACGTACAATGCCACGAGCAGCTACGTAATGGTTGTTGTAGCTAGAGCGCAGCTCCGAGGTGCTTTGCGCATACGTCAAGCCTGCAAGGTCGGTGCGCACGGCTCATAACCGTGACCGTCGTTATAGGTTTTGTTTTCCTTCCCTTTTCTTTGCCAAACGGTCATGCACTGGATCTGAAATCAAGGTGCAGCTGCAGCTATAGCTGCATTGGCTATGCGTTCTTCCCTGGAAGGGTTTGGACTGCAGAGGCAGGCATGTGCCCTGTATTTCTTTCACACTGTTGCTGACCCCCATTTACTAACTGCAGGTGGACTACTATGTATTCGCCAAACATTCGAGAGGCCAGAGATGGACAATGTAACGAGATGAGTGAGGTGATAATACGAGATCGACGTCATTTCCCAACTGACTCGAGTAGGACGCCGTCATTTCCACTCGTAGTCATCTACTGAACTAGACACCGTGGCTAATATGTTAGGTTCATAAGGCAAATGACGGCATGGCCCTTGCCATCGGCATGTCCTCGGCCAAAAGACACAAGACGTTGAAAGTGCAGGCAAGACTTCACTTCCACCGTCGGATCATCACACAGTGACGGAGGCCATGGCACGTGGACGCGCGTGTGAGGCTGTGAACGAGCTAGCCCTGCCCTTGACCGATAACCATGGTTCAGTGACTGAGTGATTGTTTGGTCAAGTGCACAGGGACGTGGCTGTTGTCGGCGTGTCGGTGTTTGCTCAAGGCCGACTTGCAACAGCTTAATGCTCGCCAAGTGCTACGTTGCGCGGCCCCAGCAACGTAGAGGGCAAGGACATAGAGGCTGGGAGAGCGGTGTGACGGTGGGGTGGTGGTGGGGGACACTTTAGGCGTGTAGCACGATTGCATTGGTGTGGTGGTTTAAGACGCAGTGTATAGTATGGCTGGCGCGGAGTCCACACACATTGCAGATGGGGAGACCACGCTTGTATGTATTGGGACTAGTGCGAGCTCTTTGGTCGCGTGAAAGAGGGTGTCTGAGGGCCGATTCTCCACTGAGTATGCGACGACATTCTCCTAAATCAACTGCGTTTACAAAAGGAAATTCTACCTTTACATATGCCTCTACTCGTAAATTGGAAGCACAAGACGACGTCGACTTCGGCGTTTGCGCCTCGAATTTCGCTGACGTCAAGACATTTCGTAGCAAGGTGGTAATGAAGGCATCATTGGTGAACCGTACTTTGAGCAAAGCGAGTAAAGCGTAGGAATGCAGGAACAAGAAGGGTCAATTGACGTCAGTTTCTATCATGGACGTTCTAAACTTTAATGCTACATACCAATTCCTGTACTCGACGACTCTCAACCCTTCTACACCAGCATCAATTGATTGTGCAACAAGTTACAAACGCAAACCAAGTGTAGAAGAACCACGAATCTAAAGCAAATCTACCTCAAGATGTCGGGAAAGAACGAGCAAGGAAAGATGGACGTTACTCAAAGGAACGGTACGTCAATTCGCTCTTGCACTCTCATCAATTACCACGAGCTAACACATGTTAGTCCTCAACGCACCCCTTCACCAGCACTCCTCCGAAACCAAAACCCATACCGACCTCCCCTCCTCCATGCATGCCGGCATGTGCACAAGCAACAACCCCATCGCTGCCATCCTCACGGACGCATTCATAGAATTCGCCTCGTCCAACGGCGCCGACCTGCGAAAAGCCGGTGTAGGACCAGGTCAACGGTTTTGCCTCGCAGCTTCATCGTGGAAGAGCGCTGCGGATAAGGGTATCGAAGGGGTACCAAAGGTCAAGCTGGAATCGACTCACAAGGACGCGTTGCAGAGTGTGGATCTTACGACGCTGAAGAAGTGGGCGGCGGAGCAGGATACTAAGAGCAAAGTTGTGCGGCCTGGTGAGAATAAGGAGAGTTGGGCGAGGGAGAGCAGTGAGATTGGAGGAAAGCAACCCAAGTCCTGAGGGTGGAGGTATGGATTACTGGGAAAGAAGGCCAATGAAGTGAAGAGTTAGTGATGTACGCTTATCTTGAAGAAGCACAAAAATACAAGGACTTAGGAGCATTTTTCTGGTTATACGACCTTTTTCGGCGACGTGTTGTTTCCTTGTCGCCATTGATCAGAGCCGTCGAAACGATCGCCTAC
>JAESFQ010001040.1_pt1 | contig 10120 bp, 9 predicted proteins | sample 9269431 | NCBI WGS metagenome assembly JAESFQ01 (sample SAMN14502588, study PRJNA617103) | algae metagenome | isolation source: Plectolyngbya sp. WJT66-NPBG17 and co-occurring heterotrophs from well... | place: USA: Mojave Desert, Joshua Tree National Park, California | collected 2006-08-06 | reverse complement strand
TCACTCGCATCGTCCATTTTCTTGGAAGCAGGATCATCCGGAGGCGTCGCATTGCCTTCAATAGTACTACTCGAGCTACTCCAAGCTTCTTCGTCTTCCCCATTCCTATCATCTCTCTTCGTCGTAGTGCTCAGGCTCTTCCGTCTACGACGCAACACGACCTTCTCCGCCCAATGCCACACAGTGAAGAACAGCAACACTGCCAGCAACACCAAATTATATGTATTCAGAAACCGGCGACTGAACAATATGGCCTCGACTAGTTTGCGGAACCGCGGATCTTTGCCAGGATCATCCGGATCGACAAGGTCGCCTCCGCCGGCGGCTTTAAAGGCATCGTAGTCGTGCGCAAACCACGGGGCTTCTGTCGATGCTGTTGCTGTTAGAGCGAAGCGGAGGGCGTCGCGTAGCCATGGCGGTGTCGTGTCCATGGTGCGAGATGAGCATGAAGAGGGAAAGACGTTGGGTTGAGCAGCGGCAGCTCGTCAGATGGGCATGGCGTTCCAGATGTTTCCCCACTCCATGTACTCGCGTCATCAAGCACGCGCGCGCGGGCTGTCATGTGGCTGCCGATAAGCTTATCGGGGCTGCCGAGGCACGCGTAGCTTCATTTGGATGGGATGCATTTGCATGTTGGACGAATTGAGATCTGGTTGTCGTCTTCTAGTCCGTGTTCTTAGAGGCATTGGGGAAGATGCGCGTAGTTCAACTGATCTCCAACCGTCGAATCGGGCTCGGTATGCCTGCTTGACATACCAAAGAGCACGTTTCTCTCCAAGATGTACCTGACGTAGATTTAAAGGCACTTGCGATGTCTCGTACAAATGTGCTAAGAAGATACCATGTATTGCATACTTCCAAGTTGTACTATAGTTAGGCGCAATTGCGAGAACCAGCATTTTTATAGCTGAATCATACCAGAACACCTTCGTAGAGATGAAGTCAGGTCATCTGCTTCTACTAGTCTCTCACCTACTAACACCTATTTGTTCGTCCACTTCGCCTTCTCCTTGGCCGCAAAAGCAGTCATACCAATTTTCTGATCCTCACTTCCAAAAAGCCCATGGAAAACCCTCCTCTCATACTCGACACCCTCCCTAATACCGAGCTCCTGGCTCTTGTTTACAACCTCCTTGGCCGCCTTGACAGCAATCTGACTGTATCCCGCAATCTTCTCCGCCGTCGCAATAGCACCGCTGACGCACTCCTCGGGTGTCTCAAACACCTTTGCGACAAGGCCCCACTCGCTGGCTTGTTGTGCGGTGATGTTATCGCCAGTAAGGATAACTTCCATGGCCCTTGACTTTCCAATCGCCTTGGTCAGACGCTGCGAGCCGCCTGCACCGGGTATGACGCCTAGCTTGATCTCGGGTTGTCCGAATACGGCTTTCGGTCCGGCGTACATGATATCTCCCATCATGGCGAGCTCGCAACCTCCGCCTAGCGCATATCCGTTGACGGCTGTGATGAGTGGCTTCTTGAGAAAGGTGACGAGGTCGGACCATGACTCTATAAAGTCCTTGCCGTATGCGTCGCTGAAGCTGAGATCCTTCATCTCTTTGATGTCGGCGCCCGCTGCGAATGCTTTCTCGGATCCGGTGAGGACGATGGCGCCAATAGACTTTGCGGCTTGGAAGTCGCGGAGTGCTTGGTTGATTTCGAGGATGAGGGGGGTGGAGAGGGCATTGAGGGCCTTGGGGCGGTTGATCTGGACTTGGGGGTGTTAGTCGATACATCTTGGAGTGAGTATAATGGTAGCAACATACTCAAACCAACACCTGGTCTAGCCACCGATACAAGCAAATGCTCGAATGACCTCTCCGTCGCATATCCCCTCACAAGTCTAGGTAAGCCCGTAGTCCGGAATTGAGAGGCCACTCTCGGCGCTGATCGGAATGCCTGCATCATGTATGTTTTCAATTGAGCTTCGACTCTGCGTCCAGCTCTAAGAACGTGCGTTTACATCGAAAGGAAATAGACATGAACCAAGAGCTTCAGCACAAGGTGGGTAGTATCGGCACCTCGGTAAACAAGCTTACCTGCGTCCCGCCAAAAGATGCCCGTCTGCCGTCATCCCACATTCTATGCGACCAGTCGGCCGCCTTGGTCCTAGCGCGGAGCGTTGGGGGCGGGCGCCGGTGATCTAAGCCCCAGCCTTGGGACGTATCGCAACTTTTTGACACGATTCCCTCAACAAGACGTCGCCGCATCCGCTCTCTCATCCACCGACTTTCCTTTGCGGAACCAACACATTCCCATCCCACTCCCGTTGCAGCATCCCCACGAAAGCCCCGATCAAGTGGCCAAGCGACGCAACCATGGATTCCCCAGAGCCAGATACCCCTTTCAGCGCCGTGACAGCGCAAACGACCAAATACGGCCGCATCTACCAAACCTACCTCGACAAGTCGACACCCTACACGCCCTACCGCTGGGGCGGCACAGCAACGCTCTTCCTGCTCTTCGGCCTGCGCATCTTCTTCGCCCAGGGCTGGTACATTGTCGCATACTCGCTCGGCATCTACCTGCTGAATCTCTTCCTCGCCTTCCTGTCCCCCAAATTCGACCCCGCGCTCGAGCAAGATGAGGGCATGGAGGATGGCAACGCGTCGGGCTTGCCTACCAAGGAGGACCAGGAGTTCCGACCTTTTGTGAGGAGGCTTCCCGAATTCAAGTTCTGGTACTCGACTACCAAGGCGATTGCTATCGGCTTCTTCTGCAGCTGGTTTGAGATTTTCAACTTGCCTGTTTTCTGGCCCGTCTTGGTGGTTTATTGGTTGATTCTTTTTGGCCTGACGAGTAAGTGTGGCGTGAGATTACGCTTGGTTGAAGCGCAAAGCATTGTTGTATCCAAGGCTGACATGATTTCTAGTGCGACGACAGATTCAGCATATGATCAAGTACCGCTATGTCCCCTTCACCGTCGGAAAGACACGGTACTCCCACGCATCCAATTAAGTCGATCGGCCGACTATCTACTTTCACTTTGTCGGATACGCGTTCAACTTTGAGAGACGCTGCCATTAGCGGCTGTATTTTTTGGGCTCTGGACGCTTTTCTCCGGTCGGCAGTAGACTTGGAGCTTCAATATTCGCAACTCGCGGTTGCTATAGGGAGGGGTGCTGGCACGATAACGCGTTGGATGTTACATGATGTGTACACGTAGCAAGAAAGCCAAGATGCTTATATCTTTAATATCAGGAAAATATCTCATGCACACGCATGGACAGGTGAATATACGTGCAACGAGGAGTTTCTAGGTATCTGGCAACAACTACTTATGTGGAAAAACAGCTCTAGTGGGCAAGGAAAGCAACAACGAATAGCCACCATGCTATGCGACAAGGCAAAGAGCAAAAGGTAACAAGGAAACCTACTCGACACGCATAGCAGGAGCCTCAAGCTTCAACTCAGCTAAGCTCGTCTTCCTCCACCCCGCCCTAGCATGCTCACTCTCAATGCCCACCTCCTTTGTGCAAATCCACGTCGACGCATACATATTCACGCTACAAGCAGTTCAGTCAGCATACCAGTCTTGAAAGGGAACCTCCGCGCAGGAATCAACTCACCGATCAATGCAACTCCCGGGCACCCTAACAGCGACCCTCTTGACGGCAAACCCACACTCGCCAAAGACCTTGATGTACCACGGTTCCAAGCCCGCGCTCCTCAACAAAACCCTCCCTTTGACTTTGAGCGCGCGGTTCAACGCCCTAATCTGCTTCAACGCTTGTTGGCCCTCTGGCGGGAACCAATCCATGCTGTCCATCACAACGACGATGGTTAATGTACCTGGACGCATTCTCGCAATGACTTCGGAGATTTCATCCGTGTGTATGCGCAGACCGTTGAAGGCATTGTTTTTCGACAGCTTCAGGTGGGATTTGGGGGAGAGGTAGGTGGGGTGGGATTGCGGGGTGTAGTGGCCGAGAAGGGTGAGAAGGTAGTAGTGGTTTGAAGTCGAGAGTAAAGTGGTGTTTATGACGGGCTCAAATGTGTTGAGTACGTATTCGTAGATTGCGTTTCCGCTCGACGACTTGAGTGCGTCGTCGGAGGGTTCTTCGTGGAAGGCCATGTAGTCCGCTGCTGCATCGTGTTTCTCGGGCAGTGGTATCTTTGTCTCGGAGAAGTCGTCTGTCTTTTTGAAGTCGGTCTCGATGACGGCGCGTTGGGCGGGTGGTACCCCCAAGGCTTTCCAGAGCCACTTTTCGTTGCCTAGGATGGCCCACGTGAGGATTTTGGAGTGGAGGACTGTCTTGATGGAGCGTTGCCAGATTTCTCGTTGTTCGTTAAGGGTTTGTGCGGTGCATAGTTTTTGCACGTCGGATGTCATGCCGAGGATGTGGAAGAGCCAGCCTGCGATTGAGAGGGCGTTGCCGGAACCACCAGAGTAGTAAAGACCTTTCGACGAAGAAGACGAAAACACAGCGGGTCCGTTGTGCAGCCAGAACTGGAAGGCTTCGGACGAGAGGTGGGGACTAAGTTTTGTGATGAGCATGTTGTGGAAGTCGGGGTGCTTGCCTTCGCCAAAGAGTTTCCAGACATCCTGGTAGGGGAGTGCGGTGAAGGCGGCGACTTTGAGCTCCAAAAGGTGGTTCTGCGAGGGGTTGAGGTCGACGGCATGGACACGGCGGCAGTTTTCGAGACAGAAGGCGAGGATGTTGTCACCGGCTGAGCCGATAGCGAGGACGATGTCGTTGGCGGTAGGTTTGAGGAGGCGCATGTCTGCTACATCGTCTTCCCATGTGAACGCGTAGATGTATGAGTTGTTGAATCGAGTATGCTTGGGGAGAGCAGAGTCGTAGTGGATGCGCCAGTGGTGATTCTGATACCACGATGCCGGCAGAGGTAGGCTAGACTGCAGGTTCACGACCGCGGATTCGTAAGCCTTTGAGTGTACTTCGACATCCGTCTGTGTAGCTCCCGTCTGGAGGTCAAGAGCCGTGAGGTAGGGTGATTCGGTAGCAGCCGCATCGATCTCAGCGAGCTTCTGCGTAGACGCGCCATGGTCTTTCGAGCAACCGAGCCAGATGAAGTAAGGAAGCTTGATGCCAGTGCCGAAGAAGTTGTTGCGAGCGTTGATGCTGAGAACAGTGCCAAATCGGTACTCAAGATAGTCCTGCAGGATGTCAGAAGTTATGCTTGTATTGAACAGGAATTTGACATACCCGTCGCGCAGGCTCAAGGTTAACACGGTCAATTTCAAACCATGTCCGCCAGAACACACGTGAAATCCACATGCAGTGACGATCAATAGCCCCACCCATGTAGTTCCTGCCCATGAAGTCGACCTGGTTTTGTACGTAAAAGTCGATAACGCCGATGACGCCGTTGGGGCTCATCAAGCTGTCGATCGAGTCGATGACGGGGTAGAACTCGGGTATCATGCTCAAGGCATAGCTCATCGTGACAAGCTCAGCACCTCCAGCATCCGCATTCTCGTCCAGGTCGCGAACGGTTTGACCCTGAGAGATCATTTCTTTGCGCTCGTGTGCTCGTGGTTCATGTTCGTGGAGACGAAATGCGCGCGCATCCTGACAGATGACCTTGACATTTTTCCAACCGAGGCGGGCGAACCTTTTCTTGGCCATTTCACACAAGGAGGGTGAGAGGTCGACGACATCTACGGATATCAGAAACGCTTCACTGTTGGTTCTTCTTCGACTCACAGACTGCGCGAAAGAAGCTCGCTACGGGAACGAAAGCGTTCATCTGTTCAACACTAAGACTTTGTCAGAAAGGCTGGCTTGGTGTTGACTACGGAGAAGTTACTTGTGACCAGTTCCTCCGCCAATCTATGATCATTAGCATATCAACCAGCCGTAATCCATAACATCACGTACATCAACCCAGACAGGTCGTTGCGAGATCAAGCCCGCTTCAGTGCGGTGCTTCAGCTGCGCTGCAACCAGTCCCAGCATATCCTCACGGCCTCGAAGAAGCTTGAGGCGAGTGGCATCGTAGACGTCGGCTTGAGCTTTGTAGAAGCTTTCCTGTCCATTCCATTAGCCAGAATCCAGATTCTTCCCACAACGCCCACCTACCAAAGCATCCTGCTGGCTTCCAGATCCGTCCCCAGTGTGAGGTTTCAAGAAGCACCCATAAATAAACTTGAGGTATGCTTCGAACGTACTAGGCGCTTGATCTTTACTCTTCGGCCTAAACGCAAGAGCAAAGACCACAGCAAGGAACACACCAACAACACACAGAGTAAGTGTAAGTTGGTGAAACGGGTCACTTGGAACGAAAGTTGAAAGGCCCAGCATAGCTGCGACTTCAACAACGAGAACAGCTCAAGCAATGATTAGAAGAAGAAAGAGGGGAAAATGGCACAACAAAAGCAAAAACAACCCCAACAAACACAATGGAGGGGCTATATGAATGATTCCGAAGCAATGGAGTATCATTCCGACTTCGGTTCGGTCATCATACATGACCCCATGCCCCGTTAGACAAGGTCACCCCGCTGCGTAAAGCTTCAGTCTTCGTATCTCAAACACCTACCAGCCAATAGAGCACGCCACATGTCCTGACCATCTGAACCTACCTACCGCAGAAACACAAGTACCCAACTATCCACATCACGGAACTGCCCCTCATAGACAGCCGCCAAACCCGCTAGAGGCGGGTTATGCAGGGTCCTAGTAGAGCCGAGAGTATCTCCCAGATCTGCTGGAGGGGGGGCAACAAAGAAATTCAGTCCGGCCTATCGGGTGGAAGTGTTGTTGCGCGTGGGTGTAAGGTGCCTGGCAGGTTGGTGTTGAGGTTGAGTGGTGGGCATGGCTTGGCATGGTTGGGGTGGTTCGTTGGTCGGGCTGGGGAGCCAATCACAAGGGGCGAGCGAGGGCGTGCTAGAATCACTGACGAGAATGCAGGGACGGCGGTTGCGCTTCGAGAACGCGTGGGCATAGCGCGAGCTGCACGACAGAGCTCGGCCTTGTTTCCTACGTGCATGTCACCTTTGGGTAATCTGGTGAGCCAGCCATGGTTCGGACGATGTCGGCATTTGCCAGCCTTGCGCAATCGCAGTAGCTGAGCGTTGAATTGTATTCGACTCGGGATATCAGTCACCGCCGAAGGTTGAGGCCTTGAGATATTGCCACCGGAAAGCAACGCCTTACCATTAGGCCTTGGTCTATCTTGAGCCGGGTGTGGTGGTAGACGTCTGAGCTTGTGATGATACACAACAAGCAGGCATCGATGAGGCGCAGTGTGCAGGCGTCCTTCGTGAGCGCGTGGTAAGTGTCATCTAGCTAGGCTCTGAGAACAGCAGCCTTCGTCGTGTCACGTTCTTCTAAGCCATGACAGCTCTGCCTGAAACCAAATCAGCCAGTGTCGGTATCAGTATTGGAGTAGACGTACATCAGGAACCCCACGTTTCTCGCCGCTATGTATAACTGACACGTTAGATGATTGAGACCCAACCCTTGTTGTTCATAATCGTCATTTCCGCTATGGTACTATGCTGAAGGTCTAAGTATTATTACAAGCCCGGCATGAGAGTACACGCATGCAAGCAGCTAAGCCACCACCATCCAACTGCACCTTATGCGTAGAAGTTGACCGTATCCTTCTTCTTTGCCTGCACTTCAGCGATAGCATCGACGTAATGCTCGTGGCTGATTTTCTGGTGACCAGTCCGGAGAGCGATCATGCCAGCCTCGACACACACAGCCTTCAACTGCGCACCCCCAAACTCGTCAGTGCTGCGCGCCAACTCTTGCCAGTTGACAGCGTCGTCGACAGTCATCTTCCGCGAGTGAATGCGCATGATCTGTGCGCGGGCCTCCTCGTTAGGCAGCGGGAACTCAATCTTCCTGTCCAGACGTCCGGAACGAAGCAGAGCAGGATCTAGGACATCGACTCGGTTCGTCGCAGCAAGGACCTTGACACGGTCATCTGAAGCGAACCCGTCAAGCTGGTTCAACAGCTCCAACATGGTTCGCTGCACTTCCCTGTCTCCAGACTTCTCCGAGTCGAATCGCTTTGTACCAACGGCATCCAGCTCGTCGATGAAGATGATTGAGGGTGCCTTCTCTTTCGCCAGAGCGAAGCAGTCACGCACTAGCTTCGCACCATCACCGATAAACATCTGTACGAGCTGTGGACCGGCGAGTTTGAGGAACGTGGCGTCGGTTTGGGCAGCACAGGCTCGAGCGAGAAGGGTCTTTCCGGTACCGGGTGGACCATACATTAGTGCACCTGTAGCCGTCAGTACGAGTCTAGAGATGGCTCCATGGGTTACTTACCCTTTGGCGCCTTGATGCCAATCTTCTTGAACCGCTCAGCCTCCTTCATGGGCCATACCACAGCCTCAACGAGCTCCTCAATTTGCTTGTCCAGACCTCCAACGTCCGTGTACTTCTCAGTTGGCTTCTCGTCGACCTCCATAGCCTTCACCCGGCTGTCGTACTCTGCGGGTAGTGTATCGAGGACAAGATACGAGTCCTTGTTCACGCCGATAAGATCACCGGGCTTGAGCTTCTCATGGTCCACTAACCCGATAAGAGGCAAGAAGATGGTCTGTCGCGTAGAAGTCTTGATGACTGCGGACTTGCCGACACGAGTGGCGTCCAGATCAATGTTTGCTCCCTCCTCGGCCGCCTCTTCGGTCACGTCGAGATCAAGGATCTCAACAACGTTTCCGACGAGATATGGTAGTTGCCTATCAGATGTCAGTATGTTATTCGAGAAATCGCCGTTAGTTGGCGCGCTGCGGGGCCGACAGCGGCTACGGTAATGTCATACCTGTTGTTCTCAATCTTCTCTAGGTTGTCCTTGATCTTCTCGTTCATAGAAGCCTTCTCGTGTGTAAGCCGTTGGTACTCGCTCTTCATGATGCGCATGTCATTCTCCAGTAATCGCCTCCGCGCGACGATGTCTCGTGTGCTTGAGTTCAGGATCTCCTCGTCGAGCTGCTCCTCCTCCGGCTCCGCATCCTGCATATCTGCATCGCCATCGGCCTTCTTTCCGTCCTTGCCTCCGTCTTTCTTGTCCTCGTCCTTCTTCTCTTCCTTCTCGTGGCGCTCAAGGTCGTCGAGATCTTCCAGTGTAGACATGGTGGCGGTGTTGTATAAGTGACTTTACGTGGGGGAAGGGTGAAGGAGATGAATGGGTTGGTGCCAGAGTGATAGTGGTGAGTTACGCCGATAGTGAGGTTGTTGTTGTGCGGCGTTGATGTGGAGCTGTAGAGGCAGCTATGGATTACGAAACTACGCACGGTGAGTGAGACCTTAGCTCCGATTGTCTTGGCGCCTGCCAACGCCAATCCGACGCGCAACACCACAACGTTCGTACTTATCAATAGCTTATTATATGAGTGGTAGTTCTTCTAGGAGTATACTCGAATGGCTTTGAGTGAAATTGACGTGGGCATGAACTCTGGCTCAGGGGTGTGCTACTGCGTTGGAAGAGTTGAAATGAGAACTCGCCCTGTAGGTATTCGCTGTTTATTCAGACTGGTTACAAACAGGGAAAAGACGTTCAATAAAACGAGTACACTGTGAATTATAGGCGATTATCTATAGAAAGGTTATCTGGAGCAGTCACAGGATGATGAGGATCGGCAACTCGGCGGGGGCTACCCATCGCACTCGGTTATCTCGCGAGCTGGGCCATCATCCAAACTATAGATTATCTAAGCTCACGATTTTTTATCGAATGCTTTCAGGCACCTTGGCCTAATGGTAAGGCGTTGCTTTCCGGTGGCAAAGATTGTGGGTTCGAGTCCCACAGGTGTCGAGCTTCTGAAATTATACTTTTTTGTCTTTTTGCTCTTCTTTTTCTCGTCTCCAATCTTGGTTCTTCTTGTCGTTTGCGGCCGCGGCAAGCCCCCGGAATCATGTTGAGCACTAACCTAACTCTGGTACAGCCTTGACGCTCCAAGTAGCCCAGATTCTTCGTGTCTTAGTTGCAGCGCAAAGAACCGAGGTCGCGTTCGGTGTCCCTCACATCTGAACCTCTTTCGTAGCACAAGCGCAACCACATTCTTTTGCTGCACCGAGTACAATTGAATCAAACTACATAACTCTCCTATTGCCACTTTGATTCGATCTTATTCCAGACTTGAAAATTACGCGTGATGTTCACGGTACGAGCACTACGGTGCGCTCATGGCTCA
>JAESFQ010001039.1_pt1 | contig 10124 bp, 10 predicted proteins | sample 9269431 | NCBI WGS metagenome assembly JAESFQ01 (sample SAMN14502588, study PRJNA617103) | algae metagenome | isolation source: Plectolyngbya sp. WJT66-NPBG17 and co-occurring heterotrophs from well... | place: USA: Mojave Desert, Joshua Tree National Park, California | collected 2006-08-06 | reverse complement strand
GCAACCCGGGCCCGTTCGGCCGCGAGGTCATGCCGCTCGACGACGCTCTCGCCTTTATCGCCGCCGAGGGCTTTTTCTGGATCCATGCATCATGACGAGATCGTCACAGCATGTGCAAACTCAAGCTAACCCGCGGTGTCGATCAACATGGCCGCATTCCTGCCGGAAGGAAGTTGTGAGGCGACCTCCTCAAGTAGCAGGGTCATCACCATGACCGAGACGTTGGTTAGCGCGAGCGTGGCCCTGATGTCGCGCGCGGGACAAACCGCACCGAAGGTTTAGGCCGAGCGGTAGCGCTAATCCTTGACCATACGCGGCCGCATGCCGCTGGGACCAGCAGCGGACCATGCCGTTCGTACACCCCCGCCCAGGCGAGGTCGAGGTGCTGCGGCAAGTGCTAGACCATGCGACGAACGAAACCACGACCGACGACTGCATCGACTTCGAAACCATGGCCACCGTCAGCCTCTTCGACCAGATTGTGCTTGGCCGGGCCAAGGAACGGCCGGCATGGCACTGTGATGCTCCTATAATGGTCAAGGCATTGCTGGTGCTGAGCGTTGAGCGTTTGCCGGGCGACGGAGATAGCCAAAGATCTCGCGGGCCACGAAGCGCTTGAGGCAGCGGATGATCTCGAGCTTAGTCTTTTCCTTGGCGGTGCGCCGCCCGACGTAGTCGAGGGTGGGCTGGTGAGCGCGCATGCGGACGATGACCACGCGGTAGAGGGCGGCGGTGGCTTGGCGGTGGCCGCCGCGGTTGAGCCGGTGCCGGCTGGTGTTGCCGCTGGGGGCCGGGACCGGGCAGACGCCACATAGCTTGGCCAAGGCCGCCTCAGAGTGGATGCGCTCGCGGTTGTCGCCGACCAGCAGCAGCATTTCGGCGGCGGTACCCGCGCCCATAGCGTGCGCCTGGACCAGGTCGGGGGCGAGCTGCTGGGTCAGCAGCTTGAGATGCACGTCATGATCTTTGACTTCGGCGGCGAGGGCCAACCAGCGCCGGGCAATCGCTCGCAGGCCGGTTTTGGCCGAGGCTGTCGTCGAGGTGAGCGGGCCTGGGCGCAGGGCGGCCAGGTGGCGGAGGAGCGTCATCTTGCCGCTGAGGTGGTCGAGCTGTTCGCGCAGCGCCGAAGGTGCGCTGACGATCATGGCTTTGAGCGTCTGCATGGCCTGGCTTCGGGCTGTGACCGCGGTGTCGCGGGCCACCTTGAGATGGCGGATCATCTCGACCGCGCTCGTGCCGGACTTCGGCAATGCCGTGGCCTGGCCAGCCAGGACGCTGCGGGCGGCGCTCTCGGCGTCAAGCGCATCGTCTTTACCCTTTTGCTGCCGCAGTTGGCGATTGGGGCGGTTGACCTCGAACACGGGATGATCGTGCTTGCCCAGGAAGCGGGACAGGCCAGCGCCGTAGGAGCCGGTGCCTGCGATGCCGAAGGCGCGGACGACCCCCAGGGACCCAGCCCAAGCCTGTAAGGCCTGGTAGCCTCGGCGGTTGGCCGAAATGGTCAGGCTGCCGAGCCGGGCGCCGAGTGCGCTGACCGCCACGGCGGCATGGGTGAGCTTATGGGTATCGACGCCGATGATGATGTCGGTACTGGACGCGGTCTCGCTCATGGTGTGACGCTCCGAACCAAACGAGGGGCCTGGCTATCGAGCGGGCGGACAGAACTGTGATGGGAGGTGACCCTCAAGCTCCTATGACGTCACGATCTGCCCGACAGACAGGTGCAGCCTGGAGGGTCGACACACCAAAGTCATGACACGAGGTCAGTTGCATCGAGGGTCAGACGCTCCAGACCGCACCGGTATACTCACAGTTGCAGCGGTCGGCGGTACGGACGCATTGATCCCTGCCGGATGTGGGTTCATGCGATCCGGATGTACTCCGGCCGTCCGAGATCCAGCATCCGGTTCAAGACGTTGGTGGCGATGGCCACTTCGGTCGCTTGGCGCCGATCCGTCTGCGAGCGCAGACCATCACCGATGACGCGCTTCCATCGCGAGACATCGGCCTCCACCAGAGCACGCCAGTTGTACCCCGACGCTCGCTGCCAGCCCATGCGACCGCGCTCGGTAATACATCGCAGATGCAGATCTCGCTATGTCGATGCGGTTGCAGCAGTGCTGCTTGACACCGCGTTCTCGCGTGGTGGCACGATGACGTCGGCATCTGGATGACGCGCTGCGACCTCAGCGTAAACATCGTCCCAGTCGTAGGCACCATCGCCGGTAAAGGACACCACGGAACCATCTACCCGATCGAGCAAGGGGCCGACCTGGGAGCCATCGTCGGCATCCCTGCTCGTCAGGACCGAGGCGACGATCTGGCCGGTGTCAGCGTCTGTGACGAGGTGGAGCATCTTCCAGCCCCGGCGCCGCTTGCTACCATGCTTCTCTTCCAGCCATCCGCCGGGACCACACAGCCGAAGGCCAGTGCTGTCCACCAGCAGGTGCACCGGCTCGCGGCCCGCCTTCGGTCGCGGCACCTCCAGCGTCTCGGCCCGACGGCTCAGGGTCGAATGGTCCGGCACCGCGAGGTGGAGGCCGAGCAGCTGCAGAATGGAGCCGATCAGGCCCTCGTCTGGCGCAGCGCAAGGCGGAACACGGCACGCAGCGTCAGGGCAGTTGCGATCGCCAGGTTCGAGTACTTCGCCTGGCACCGTCAGGTTGACCCGAGCTTGGCTGGTCGGGAGCGGTCAGGTAGACGGCCGGAATGAGCCTGCCAGCCAGCAAGTCGCCCTATGCCGGCTATCGCTTCCCGGCGGAGGTCATTAGCCAGGCGATGTGGCTATACTTTCGCTTCCCACTCAGCTTGCGCATGGTCGAGGAGATGCTGGCGGCGCGCGGTATCGTCGTCAGCCACGAGACAGTGCGGCAGTGGGCGCTCAAGTTCGGCCAGGAGTTCGCCAACCGGATCCGGCAGCGGCTGCCCCGCGCCGGAGACAAGTGGCACCTCGACGAGGTCTCAATCAGGATTGCAGGGATACGGCACTGGCTCTGGCGTGCCGTGGACCAGACCGGGATGGTGCTCGACATGCTGGTGCAGAGCCGACGCGATAAGCGGGCGGCAAAGCGCCTGCTGCGGAAGTTGTTGAAGCGGCAGTGCCGGGCGCCCCGCGTCATGATCACCGACAAGCTCCCGAGCTATGGGGCGGCCAAGCGGGAGGTGATGCCCGGGGTCGAGCACCGCCAGCACAAAGGCCTGAACAACCGGGCGGAGAATTCACACCAGCCGACCCGACGACGAGAACGGCAGACGAAGCGCTTCAAGTCGCCTCGGCAGGCACAGCGCTTCCTCTCCGCTCACAGCCAGAATGCCAACCTTTTCCATCTCCGCCGCGACCACGTCACCGCCATCCAGTATCGTGTCGCAAGGGCGCGGGCGTTCGAGGTGTGGTCGGATACCAGCGGGGTTGCCGTCGCTGCTTGAATTCTGCTGCGTGTCGCCTTTGGCATGCCAGCGCGGCGGCCGAAGCGTCGATAAATTGACGGTGCCGGGCCAGGTTTGCAAACGAACGGGCATCTGGTCGGCGAGATCGCTATCGCGACCGGCATGCTGAACCAAATGCTGCATCTCGGACGTCCGAACTACGTCCGCATCGTATGACCCGAAACACAGGTTGGGCTCAGTGCGCTCGTATCGTCGATCCGTGTAACACGGCAGGGCAGAAGGACTATTTTTGTAGAATATCCGCAAAAAACTGATTAATCTCGCTCTATTGGCAGAAAGTATCTCCACCAATGGCTGGTGTCGCATCCTCTTCAAAGTTAGTTAGTGACCCGGAATTCACCCAGAAGTTTCATCAGGCGGTTATTTCCTTCAGCACCGAGTGGACAATACTGCCGGTTGTGATGCAGACAGGAAGTGGACCGCAAGGGGGCTTGTGTCGCGCCGATCGCGGCATCGCTTTGATCGGGCGCGACATCAATCTAGCCGCTGTGCTGAATGCCAAGCAGGTCTTACTGTCCGTTGGATTCGAAGAGAAGTTTGGCAGCTTACCTCCGATTGTATACCGTACCCTCCCGCCGCCTGATCTGCCGCTCGCGGAAGTCCTTGAAGCAGCCTTTGATCTTGAGCCGCCGCTCAAAGTCGCTGACCCGGCGGAGTGGCTTCGAGTTGTGATTGAGGCTTTTGCCGTGGTGCCAGGGGCTCAGCCTGACTCCCGAGACACTGCGTGCCACGTCTCTGACGGGCCTGTCGAAGCCGTTACCTTGCAGTATCCCGCATCGCAAGCGCCGCTGACTGATCGTCCGAGCAACGGCAACATGACTTCCATCGTTGCCCCGCTTCATCAATCTACTTTTAGGGCATCACCGCTTTTCAAGGGCGAGGCTGTGTCGCCGAACGCCAGCGGTCAGGCTGAGACAGCAACTCAATCAAAAGAGCCTGCGGCCAAGGGCGATCTCAGTACTACTCCGAAACAGATACGCTTTCGAGACGCATTGCTTGTTGGCTCGACCGCTGTCTTGATCGTGTGCGGTGGTCTTGCCTGGGCTATCATGCATCAGTTTGACGGTAGCAATCCGCTCAGCCGAATGGCTGGTGATGGAACCGGGGCTTCATCGACCGCACCGGTTGTAGTGGAGGGTATGTCGATTGCGCCCAGCAATCCTGGCCGGGGCTTGGGTGGCCAGGGCACAGGCGAGGTTGCTTGGAGACCTAATCCGCTTGCGCCTACCCATGACCATCCCGAACGGCGTGTCGCGGACGGCGTGGAACCGGGTCACAAGCCGGAGGCAGACAACGCTGACGGCCAATCAACGGAAACGCCAACTCATTCGTCCCAGGCTGCAGTGTCTCCCGGTTCCCGCATGCTGCCCGATGTTCACCACCCAACCTTGCATCCGCCATTAGTCGCGCCTTCCACCGTGGCCATGGCCGTTCCGCCGGTGACTTCGTTGCCCGATGGCTTGTTGGGAACACGTACGGAGGCATCACACCCCCTGCCAACACCCCCCTTTGCGGCAGGCGAGGAGGGCAGGATAGAACCCGAGATGCGGCTAGGAGAGCGCTCCGGTCACCACTTGGAAGTCGCTCCCCCTTCCACGCTGCCCTCTGAGACTGTCCCGTCGGCGGACCGTACTAACGCTAGGGTCAACACTTCGGCTGCTCCGCCTAACATTAGCAGTGGGGAGCGGTCATCACAGTTGGCTGTGGCAGCGATTCCCTTCGGCTCTCTGTCACCGGCGGGGTTATCAACGTTCAGTTCACCCGATGAAGCCCAGCCGGAGGCCAGCACTCCAGCTGCCCAGTCTGACATCGGCGGTGTCGAGAGGCCTTCGCAACCACCCATTGCGATAACGCCGCCCGATCCCGCTTCGCCGCCGCCCGAACCACACCACAGTCAAACAGTGCATCAGAGCGCAGCGCCTACCACGGTGAACCCTGATGACCAGCCCCTGCCAGAGCGGGCCCTTTCGGCTGCTCCAGTTACACAGCAACCGCCCCAATCATTGGCAGCCACGGCGTCGCCACCGCTGCACAGCACGCCGCCAGCTTCGTCTTCACGCAATATGCCTCCTGACCTGCTGACAAACCTGTTGCGACGCGGCCAATTAGCCCCGCCTCAATTACCCCCACAGTCGGCGGCAAGAGCGCCAGTGGCGGTAAAGCGAACCGGTAGCGAGGGAACCACTGTGCAACGGCAGCCTGCCAACTCACAGTGCACACCCTTGCTGTCTAGGCTGCAGCTCGGAGAAAGGCCCACTCACAATGACCTCCTGCTCCTGCGATCCGCTTGCGCACCGCGGTCCTGACCGGTTCGCGCCGGCCAGATATTTGCTGCTAGTCCTCGGCTGCACAACGCTTGCGCTGCTGAACGCCTGCGCTGCGCCAGTAACCTCTGACCGACAGACGTTCAATGCCGCTGCCATTGCGCCGCCGCGGGACGCGCTTCCGTTGGAGGAGGCCGTGGTGCGCTTAGCCGAGGCGACCCTTGCGGGTGCCAAGGATCTGCCACCGCCATCTGGCGGCGGTCGAAGGCCGCTTGTCATCGATCCATTGATCGATCGCGCCAGCGGCATGGAAACCAGTGCAACCCGATCAATGGTTGCCAGCATTGAAAACTTGGTACGCGAACGCTATCCAGCTTTCGAATTAAAGCCCTTCAATGTTACCGTGCTCGACGAGAAGCCTCTCATTCTCCTTGGTTCAATCACGATGGTGACTGCACCAGGCAGTCTCACGAACACGTCTGGGCCAAGCAGCACCTATCGTATCTGGGCGGTACTGGGCAATCTCCAAACAGGTACAATTCTGTCGCACCCTACTGCTTGGGTACGGGCCGAAACGGTTGATCCGGCGCCTGTTCGCTTCTCAAGCGAAAGCCCGGTCTGGCTCGACGACGAGGCCATGGCAGCCTATCTGCGCACTTGTGCTGGCCAGCCAGGCACGCCCATGGACCCCGCCTATTTACGTGGGCTGCGGGCGCAGGCCGCCGTTGCTGGCGCGATTGATGCCTATGAGCGAAACCAGTTTGATCAGGCCCTTACCCTCTACCGGCAAGCAAAGAACGAGCCGGGGGGTCAACAGGCGCGGGTGCTGAACGGCCTCTATCTGGCGAACTGGGCGCTAGGCCGTCGACAGGAGGCTGAGACAGCTTTTAACGAAATGGTGAACTATGGTTTGGCGCGCAACCGGCTCGCGGTGAAACTACTGTTCCGCCCAGGTACTTCTGAGTTTACGCGCAATCCTGAGATCAGCGCCCCGTATCCTATGTGGCTGCGACAGATCGCCGATCGCGTGGTTGAGCGCGATATGTGCCTACAGGTTATCGGTCACACCAGCATCACAGGTTCAGACCTGCTTAACGACCGGCTGTCGTTAGCTCGTGCGCAAACAGTGCGGGTCCGACTGGCAACCAATAAACCATCGCTGCGAGGGCGTAGCCAAGCGGTTGGGCGCGGCTCACGGGAGCCAATAGTTGGGCTGGGCACAGATGACATGCGCGACGCACTTGATCGGCGAGTTGAGTTTGCACCCCAGCGTTGCATAGATTTGACGTAAATCGTCCTAACTGTCTGGTTGCGAGACGTCCTTGGCGGCTTCGACGATGTCACGGGCGCGGGCGATGTCAGCTGGACCCGCGCGGCCTTCCGGCTTGCCGCGAGCGAGCTTGCGTCGGGCCTTGAAGCGTTCGGCGACTGAGGTGACACGGCGAAAGTGGTCCGGCCTTGGTGCTAGTGTTTCGGCGGATTGAGGCGCTTGGGTTTGGTGGTCCAGGTTCAGCGTTAGCCTTCGCCGGTCGTCGAACCCTTCGTCGACCCGCAAAGGCTTCTTTGCAATAGGTATTCCTGCGGTGTCTTCTGCCCGAGAGCCATGTGAGGCCGGCTCTCATTGTAGTCCCGGCGCCAGGCCTCGACGATGGCACGGGCCTCGGCCAGCGTCTCGAACCAGTGCAGGTTCAGGCACTCGTCCCGCAGCGAGCCGTTGAAGGTCTCGATGTGGGCGTTGTCGGTCGGCTTGCCGGGCCGCGACAGGTCGATCTGCACCCCGTGGTGGTAGGCCCAGAGGTCCACCAGCTGGCCGGTGAACTCGCGGCGTTGTCGGCAAACAGGTACTTCGGCGCCCCCCGCTGCTGCACGAGGCGGTTCAGCACCTCGATCACGTGCTCGCCCTTGAGCCGCTGGCCAACCTCGATCGCCAAGCCCTCCCGGCTCCAGATGTCGACCACGGTCAGCGCCCGGAACTTCGTGCCCTGGCTGAGCTCGTCGTGGACGAAGTCGAGGCTCCAGGCCTCGTTGGGATGCTTGGGCACGTAGCGCGCCTCGCGGTGCACCACCATTTTGCGCCGCCTCGGCCGCTTGCTGCGCAGGACAAAACCTTCTTCGCGGTACAGCCGCCAAGCCAGGTTGCGCCCCACGGTCCAGCCGTCACGCCTGAGCATGATGTGGACCCGCCGGTAGCCATAGCGGATCCGCGTCTGCGCGATCTCATGCATGCGCTGGCGGATCTCGAGGCGTGGGTCCCTGGTGCTCGGCTTGCGCTGGGTCGATCGATGCTGGCGCGTCAGAGAACAGGCCCGGCGCTCGCTGGTGCCGTGGCTCCGCGCCACATAGGCCACAACCTCCTTCATGAGCGCTGGCCGGGAAACTTTTTTGACAGGACATCCTGCAGCACGGCCTTGTCGAGGCTGAGCTCGGCCACCAGCCGCTTGAGCCGGGCATTCTCCTCGGTCAGCTGCTTGAACTCACGGACCTGGTCCGTCTCCAGCCCGGCGTACTGCTTTTTCCAGCGATAGAAGGTTTGTTCCAATATGCCGAGCTTACGCGTCAGCTCAGCCACCGGCAGGCCCAACTCGGCCTGCTTCAGCACCGCCACGATCTGCTCCACCGAGAACCGCCGCTTCATGGCCAATCTCCACATCCGTCATGAGGAAATCCGCCGAAACATTAACACCAAGGCCGGACCACTTTCGCCGTGTCACCTCACGCTGCCGCCGGACTACATTACCGGCGGACCGCTTCTACGGGGGCAGGTCAGATCGGGATGCGCCGGGGCCGGCGGACTCATCACGTAGTCGACCTTGAACAACCAGCAAGTTGTTGATCTGAGGCAGGAAAGCTCGGGATCTGGGGTGCTGGAATCGCAGGGTTTGGTTGGAATGGGCGGCAAAGCCTGCGATTCTGTCGCCCATGAAGCACCGTTCCCGCCCGGCTGAGCAGGACGACCTGCTGCGTCCTCGACTGCTCGACATGATCGATGGGCGGCACGAGCTGGTCCGGCTGGCGGCGCTGATCGACTGGTCCTGGTTCGAGCGGGAATGGGCCGGCTTCTTCCCGGCTGGTGAGGGGCGGCCGGCCATCCATCCGCGCCTCGTGGCCGGGCTGATGTACTTGCAGCACGCCTACTCCCTTTCCGACGAGGCCGTCCTCGCCCGCTGGGTGGAGAACCCGTACTTCCAGCACTTCACTGGCGAGATCTTCTTTCAGCATCGCCCGCCCATTCACCCCTCCTCTCTCAGCCGCTGGCGCGGCCGCATCGGTGAGGAAGGCGTGGAGTGGCTGCTGACCAAGACGATCGAGGCAGGACGGGCCGCGGGTGCCGTGTCAGAACGCAGCTTGGCCGAGGTCGCGGTGGACACGACGGTGATGGAGAAGGCCATTGCGCATCCGACCGACAGCCGCCTCTACGAGAAGGCGCGCCGCTCCCTCGTGGCGCTGGCCTACAAGGCCGGGATCACCTTGCGGCAGAACTACAGCCGCCTGGCCCTACGCCTGGCAGCTCAGGCTGGGCGTCACGCCCATGCCCGGCAGTTCCGGCGCATGCGCAAGGCGCTGCGCACGCTCAAAGGCTACACCGGGCGCGTCCTGCGCGACGTCGGCCGCAAGCTCGGCGCCGTCCCCGAAGGCGGGCTGCGGACGCGGATCGAGCAACGCATGGCCCTCGTCACTCGCCTGCTGCGGCAAGCGCCGAAAAGCCCCGGCAAGATCTATGCCCTGCATGAGCCCGAAGTGGACTGCATCTCCAAGGGCAAGGCGCGCGTGCGCTACGAGTTCGGCTGCAAGGTGGGCATCGCCACCACGCTCACCGGGGGCTTTGTCGTGGGCAAGCGCTCCATGCCCGGCAACCCCTACGACGGCCATACCCTCGCCGACGCCCTCCAGCAGGTCGAGACCCTGACCAACCAGCGTCCCAGCCTCGCCGTGGCCGACCGCGGCTACCGCGGCCATGGCGCCCACGGCACCAAGGTCCTCATCAGCGGCACACGGCGTAACCTGACACCGAGGCTGACAAGACTGCTCCGGCGCCGCAGCGCCATCGAGCCCGAGATCGTCCACATGAAGATCGATGGCCGTCTCGCCCGCTGTGCCCTCAAGGGCACCCTCGGCGATGCCCTCTTTGCCGTCCTCTGCGGCTGCGGCCACAACATCCGCAAGATCCTCGCCTACCTCAGAGCCCTTCTGGCCGCTCTCCTCGCCAGTCTTATCCAGACAATCGCTCAAGCAGGACGTCACCCAGTTACAGCCCGCGCAGCCTGACGGGGTTATTCAGGGCCGACCACGTAGCCGGCCTCGACGCCGTCGAAGGTGCGGCGCAGCGCCTCGGGATCCGTGGCGCTGCCTACCTGCAACGCGACGTCCTGCCGGGCCCAGGCTTCGGCACGAGCGGGGTCGCGCACCAGGGCG
>JAESFQ010001038.1_pt1 | contig 10125 bp, 7 predicted proteins | sample 9269431 | NCBI WGS metagenome assembly JAESFQ01 (sample SAMN14502588, study PRJNA617103) | algae metagenome | isolation source: Plectolyngbya sp. WJT66-NPBG17 and co-occurring heterotrophs from well... | place: USA: Mojave Desert, Joshua Tree National Park, California | collected 2006-08-06 | reverse complement strand
TGTTCGCACACGAAGGTGGGGATTCCAACTTTTTTTCGCGGCGGATGGCGCTAGTCTCAGGGTCCAGCGCTTAGGTAAGCCGTCTATCCGACCAATGACGAGCGAGGGCGGTGGAAAAGACACGCCTCAAAGTCCCGACGCTGCCGTATCAGACGTCCAAGATTTGGTTCGCTCGAGAGCGCATGGTCTGCTATCGGGGTCCTCAGTGGCTCATAGCAGGAGTGTGACCAGGTGTGGCGTATGGACTGAGGCAGACAGCCAGTGTGCGAGCTAGCATAGCTTCCAGACCAGGAGTATCAGGGCTTTCTTCGTGTATGGGCAGATGAGGAGCTCTGCGAGTAGCGCATGTGTTGGATGCCATCATCTAAAAGTCGATAGTAGCTCCTTGTGAAGCTAGGAGACGAGATGGCGATGGCCGGCTGTGATGGCATGCATGGTCTTTGCCAGCCGAAGCATGACGAACGGCCACAATGCAGGAAGCTCCCATGGCCGGATTGAGATTGACAGACAGCGACACAAGACGGTAGCAAAGCGCAATGGATGAAGGGGAAGCTGGAGAAGCGGGAGGTGTAGAGGTCCAGAACAGCTCCAACGCGACTTGATAGGACGCGCTAGGCCAGGGTCTGTGCGGCGGAAAGCTGTTAGCAAAAACAGAAGGAGCAACGGTAGACTGGACAAACCCGCCGCTGCCATCACACACGAGGAGGCTCTTCCACCATCTTCTCTCGTCCCCCGAACCTGTAATACCCCACCCTACGCCCGCCGTCCCACCCAGCCGCCTGAACCTCTCCCCAGGACACGTATCTCAACCCCTCCCGCCGACAACTCCATGGCTTCAGTACGTCTGGCAATTGCCGCCCCAAATCTGACCACATGTGACATCGACACTGACCTCGTCCAGCAAGCTCCCAACCAGCCGCGCCCTTACCCAGGCAACTACCTCCCTAATGGCGGCGCTCCCGGCGGCCCCTCGGGTCCAGCGCCTGGAGCCGTCCCGCTGCTCCCTAACCAGGGCCGTGTGATCCAGCAGGGAAGCGTACGAGTGCTGTGCATTGCAGATGTCCGAGGTGAGCTTGGTGATATCTCCTTGGTGCTGGTGCCATTTCTCTAACGTCCGTCAGGAAACCTGCAATCGCTCAACCAGCTCGCCGCCGACGCCCGCGCAAACTACATCATCCACACTGGCGACTTTGGCTTCTACGATGACCGTTCGCTTGATCGCATCGCTGACAAGACTCTAAAGCACGTGGCTCAATACTCGCCACTGCTGTCAGACGCCGTCAAGCGCTCCATCGCCTCAGCCCCTCCTCAACCGCCCATCAAAGAGCGCTTCGCACGGGAGCATCTGCCCCTCTCAGAACTGCCCCTCTTCCTCAACAAGACCTATACTCTGAATGTGCCAGTATACACTGTGTGGGGTGCTTGTGAAGATGTCCAGGTGCTGGAGAAGCTGCGATCGGGCGAGTACAAGGTGGACAACCTGCACATCATCGACGAGGCGCATTCACGGCTGCTCGATGTAGGTGGCGTCAAGCTGCGACTGCTCGGTCTCGGTGGTGCCGTCGTCATGCACAAGCTATTCGACAACGGCGAAGGCAGAACTACCATTGCGGGTGGACAAGGCACTATGTGGACTACTCTGCTACAGATGGGCGAACTGGTCGACACAGCCAATCGCGTATACGACCCGACCGAAACCCGCATATTTGTCACCCATGCCTCACCTGCCCGCGAGGGTCTGCTCAACCAGCTGTCCGTCACGCTCAAGGCAGACTTCTCCGTCTCTGCTGGTTTGCATTTCCGCTACGGTAGCTCATACAACGAGTTCAGCGTCAACCCCACCCTCGACCACTACCGCGGGAAGCTCGCTGCGTCCAAGGCCTCGTTCAACGACGTGTGGGATACTGTCAAGACCGAAGTTGAGCCAGCCGTTGCTGACAGCGAGTCCCAACAACGTCTGCTCGCCCTGGCACTTGAAATAGTAAACAAGATGCCCACTGTCGCCAACGGCGGTAACCCCTTCGGTGGCCCTGCTCCTGGTCCTCAGAGCGGTCAAATCGACGAGAGCGCCTTCAAGAATATGTGGAACTTCAACCTTGCAGATGCTGCTTACGGTTGGCTTGTACTAGACATTGACAATGGCAGGATCGGTACTGAGATGAGGGCCCAAGGTTTCAACTTCGCCCACCGAGGTGGAAAGGCTGCACCCGGCCAGACCCAGCCCGCGGCTGCAAACACCAGCACTGGTCCTCCCGCTGCTGTAAACCCTAGTCCCTCTGCCCAGCCGTCGCCTGCACCAGGTCGTTCAGCCGGGCCACCAGCGAATGCTCCTCAGCAGCCCCGCCCCGCCGTTGCCACCCCGCCGGTTCCTCAACAACAGAAGCAGAATGCCGGCCAGCCCACAAGGACTGGTCCCTCTCCCGCCCCTGCTGCTACGCCCAAGGAGCCCGTCAAGGCCGCTACACCCCAACCTCCGCCCAACAACACTTCAGCAAATGCCGCTGCAGAAAAGGCCATCCCAAGCGAGGTTAAGCCTAATGGCACTGCCGCGCCAGAGAAGGGTCCTGCATCCCCAGCCCCTCGGGAGCCTGTTGAGCGCAAGGAGAGCAAGGGCCTGTTCATCGCCGGTGTAAAGGATGAAGAAGAAGCCAAGGGTCTTCTCGCAGAGGAAGACAGGTCCAAGGTCGAGAAGATGGAGAAGATTAAGCACTTCTTTGTCGCCCACTTCGCCACCTCCCAGGACATGCATGGTGCGCTCCGTCGCGTTGCGGACGATGTCAGGAACGCTAGGGGTGGTCCAGACAACAAGACTGTCAAGGTGTACAACGAGCGTGGCCCTGGCAGCAACCAGCCTAGGTATGGAGCTGGTAGCTGGCAAGCTAGCAACCGCGGTGGCGTTCAAGGCGGCGGCTACCGAAGCGGAGGCGCCTCAGACAGCGAGGGTGGTCGCGGTGGTCGCGGAGGCCGTGGCGGTGCTCCCCGTGGCGGACGAGGCGGCGAGCGAGGCGCACGCGGAGGCCGCGGTGGTAGGGGATCCTTCAGGGGCGGTGAAGGTGCTGCCGCAGCGTCAACAGGAGGCGAGTCATAAAAGCTGCCTGACCGCACCTCCACACCCTCACCGACTCTGATACCCCTTCTTTCTTCTTCGGTTCCGTGCTAATGGCTTTCATAGCGGTCATGACGCGATGTCTCCCAAGTGAATTTGCTTCTGGTGACGTCCGCAATCATGTGCTCTAGCTTTTATCATGTTTTCTGGGAGCGATTTCCATACCTTCTTCGTAGCGGGCGTGGGTTGTGCGGGTTTTCCCTTTCAGTCTCTTACTAGATGGGACCAGGACAGGTGGATCGGCGCTTATGTGATCCTTGTCTTCCATGATTTGGATCGCTGGGAGGCTTTTGATGAAGTATGGTGTATGTATTGTAATCACAAAACATTGAGAAATATGTCGTGAGCAAGGTCTTCGTGCTTGTCTGTTCCTCGTTTAGTATTGTGTGTTGTGTTTTCGAATTGCAAGCATTTGCTTCGATTGGTTTTTGACTACAGTTCTCGCGAGAGTTCGACAACATATCCATCAAATACCACAGTCATAGGTTGGTGTTGCCTGGATGGGAAGGCGTCAATATTCACAATCGCTGTGTTTGTCCTTTTCTCATACTTATGAAATCTAGGACTTGTACGTCAACAGTCCTAAGATGACGAAGTCCTAATTTCTACCAAAAGCCTCATCGCCAAAGTTTACAGCCGCCCCAAACCAACCCGCAAAGACTTTCAAATTCATCAGCACCCTCACTACCGCATTCCAAATCTAGATCATCAAACACGTATAAAACGATGCTATGCACTGATTTTAACGACGCGTCTTTGCAACAAGCACTTTCTTCACTGCCTTTGGCAATCCTTCGTCCCGCCTCTCATTCCCGCATTACACAATACCCCCACCGCAACCAACCCCTCGAGCTAAGCTCCTTCACCAAGCTCTTCCACTTCAAGTGGTATCTCACTACAAAACCAAACTTATACTTTTTACCCCAGACATGAACACGCTGCAAATCATTCTATTTTGTTTCCCTACCCTACCCCAGCATCTCTAAGTGTGCTGTTAAACATGTAAACATAGAGCATGTAAATGTGCTTGATTTGGGAATTGAGGAACAGGAGCATGGGAAGCGTGTAGGAGATGACGTGCGGGAACTAGTAGAGGAATGTGTGCATGAATTACAGGGACGTATTTGACACTTTGCATGAGATTCTGGAAGGGGAAGCGCTGTCTCATACAAGGTAGTATGATGGTGTTTTTATTTGCTTGCCTGTTTTGGGTGTTATCTGGTCACGCACAAGGGCACTTGGTTGGTGGAGATGGAGTAGAAGCGCTACATATCTTCTTCGCCGATTCTAGTCTCTAGTCAGGATTATACTGTGCCTTACTCTTGCTAGTGACGGATATACTCTACCTTGGCAACCGCAGTGTTAATTGTGGTCTCTACTCTGCATGCGTCTTAACATATATCTCGTCGCTATCTGTCTCAGATTGTACATGCACATGCAATTGCGCAAACAAGACGTCACACTTCAAGACACAGTTCAATGAGATAACAAGCAACAATCTGGATACAACCTAAAGTACCTCGCTATATCAAAACTCATCCTCGAGACCAATTCACAATACAGTGCAACCGCAACCCTTGATACAAACATAGCAACTACTATCAGGATCATAACATGTACCCCAACCCCCACCTTGAGGCACACGAGGATTCGCCACGCGTATCGGATGTAGCCGGCATGACGGAGCATCTAGAGGCGATGTCGTTTGCGCGTCTCATGGTAGTAGTGGGTGTACGTCTGGCTGCGATGCCAGTGGCTGTGATTGAAGGGGCGGTTGTAAGACGTGGTGCCATGGACTCGGGTCGCTCACGACCTGCGGTGGCGACATTGTAGCTGTATCTGATGGCAGAGGTGCAATCGTGGTACTTGGCGCACTCGACGCACGAAGTCGACGACCAGGTCCCAAGTTTGACGGCCCTGGGCCTGCCCTCTCATTAGAGCTGTATGGCATGGGCGGAGCGTCCTCGCGACTCAACTCCCTGGAACGCTTTAGACCTGCCTCGTATAGATGACCGCCATCCAAATCCATGAGCTCTATAAATTTCGAATCTGCGGATACAGGGCGCGATGGTCGTGGATACACACGAATTCGATCCTCATGTAGGGTCCTTGCAGGGCTATCGGTGGTCACTAGTGTGTGCGACGAGCCACTGTGGATTCCCAACCCCTCGTCTTCCTCACCAGCCCCGCCCCGCATGGATACCCCTTTCACCTCAAGGGGCTCTGATTCCACATAGTGGGTGTACTGAGGGACGTTGCCCCTACAGCTGAACTGCGTCCGTGCAGCTTCTGATATCGGTGGACGACCTGGCGTAACCATCCATACGCTTCTTTGACCATCTCGGGCTCTCGCTGTTGTAAACCGTTCTGAGTCTCGCGGAGGCATGCCATCTCCAAAGTGGTAAATGTTCGACTCACGTTCAGACTCACTACTGATTTCGTCAACGATGGAGCCTGACTGGCTGCGCGGGCCTTGTGCTTCGGTGATCTGCGGACACTTGCGTGGGTCTCTCGATTTCAAGGACGACGCTGAAGGCAGGCTACCGGGACGATATGGGGGTAATGACAAGCCTGGGGAAGTTACTGCAGCGACTACTGGGGCCGCAGGGGAAAGATCAACGAGCGTTGTTTGTCCACTGCCCAAGTTCAGTTGCAACGGGCTGTAGAGTGCGCCTGGTGAGCGTGGGGTCGTCGACGATGGAAGCGCTTTCAAGGGAGTTGTTTCACCACTGTTCTGGTCGATCTGCGATGGATTGTCTAAAGATGCTACGAAGTGTGAAGTTGGCGAAGAGACTGGTAGAGATGAAACTCCGCGTTTTGCTGACTGACTCGTAGCACTTAGCGAGCGTGTGGGTGACCGATGGTGTTTAGTGTTGTAGGCGCTGTCGTTCTCGACGTCGCACCAATCTGGTAAAGCCGCAAATTCTGCATCTGACAAGAATGCGGGATGCGAATCACTCCCGCTCTCATTATCAGTTGATGCTTCTACAGGACGCTCAGGCTCAAAGCTTCCGGCATGGTCTCTCTGATAGCGCTCCTGTGATCGCTTCATTGGATCCCTCTGCTCCTGCTCTTTCTACGAGCCGACCTCATCAGCCCAGCTGCGTCCTTTCTCCATAGGCGATGGCAAGCCGAAATCGTCCGTCTCCTTCACTTCTGTGGCTGTCTTGCCCTTGGTGGAGGGGAGTTCTGGGAAGTCTGATGCTGAGGGCGGAAGATTGTCACTCTTTTCTTGTGTGTTTGTCAGTCTCGCATCAGATCCTCGGTAATCGCCACGGCCACCCCTACTGCCGCGACCTCTACCTCTGCCCCGTCCACGACTCGATTGCGCAACGGGTTCATGATAAAATTCGCCACCGTTGGGTCCGTTATCGACTGGTCTTGATGGTGCGATGCCACCATGCGCACCACGGGTAGCGCCTCGTCGTTTCTCCTCTCCCGTCCCAGAGAAACCGTCTTCTTTCTCAATGTCCCACTCTCTACCCATTTGGGCGTTGAGCTTGCGCTGGCGATTCTTCTCGCGCTCTCCCATCATCTGCTGGCGACTCTGGCGCTCCGCCTTCTGCTTCTCTGCAAGGGCCTTCTTGCGTTCCACGTCCTGCTTTTGCATCACGGCTTCTCGAGCCTCAAAATTGCCCTTATCCGCCTCGGCGCGAGCGTGAGCGCTCTGACGGGCTTCATTCTTGATGCGCATGTTGGCAAGTTTAGCGTTCAGCTCTTCTTCCGTCAAGCGCGTGCGTGCAGCGCCGCCAGTCAGGCCTCGATCGCCGCGCACAGCATGTGTAGTTTTCTCCTTCGGCTCTGTGGGAGCGGAAGGAGGGACCGCAGAATCTGTGTTATCGGTAGCGGCAGCATTGGGAGCAGTGGCTGGCGCTGCCTCCTTGAGAGTCTCGGCAGCCCTCTTGTCGTTGTGTTCTACTCGAATGTCGGTGTTGTGTCCGCCGCGGCCTCGTCCACGGCCCCTTCCTTTACCTCGCCCGCGGCCTCCTCTTTCGGCGTTCCTGGGCTCGCGGGGCGCATGCAGCGCTAGGTGTGCTTGTGGTGCGGTCGGCGGGCGTACTTCTTCGGGGACGAATTCGGCGGCGGAAGCCTGCAGCTCCATGGAGTTCTGCTCAACGACCGGCTCGGCAATAGGCGTGATATCATCGTCGAAGAACAGGTCATCCGTACTTGCTGTTTGAGCGAATGGATCTATTGAAGGATCGTCGAAGGCGGGGTCGTAAGACGCATTGTCAACCTGGTGTTATGTTAGTCTTGCATACCAGCGACGCAGTAAAGAAGACGTCAGAGGCATCGCATCAGTCGACATACAGGTGGTGGCGCTGGCGCTCGTTCGGGTGCAGCGACATAGACTTCGGGTGTTTTTGTTGGATTTTCAGTCTCGTCGGGCTGTGTTGCCCACTTTGACTTGAGCATGCTTGCTAATAACGAGTATTGCTAGAGTAGTCAAATATAGAAGTAATGGGTTACAGCGATGTAAGTTAGCGATGTAACAAGTCTTGGTCGTGGTGGGCTGGCTGAATGACTTGCAGGAACCCTGCCAAGTCCGCGCTGAACCCCCGCACCCGCAGTCTAGACCCAATGGGTCCTTCCTGTCCCCACAGCCATGATCTAACAGGAGCTACCCTCGAGGTATACACTGGATTTTGCTCCATGCGTTGTGGACTTGGAACACAGCGAATACCTCCAGGGTGCTCCATGATCACAGCCTAAGAGTTACGAGCTTCAAGCACCAGGTCTTGTACAGATATCACAGCAGACATGACCTTCGCTGTACTAAACCACGCCATGCGTATCCGCAAGGTGCACATTCACGGAGTTCCATGGTGACGTATCATCAAAAGGCAGATTGCCGTATCTGATGACGATGATTCTGTGGACATGGACATGGTATCTTCTACATTCTCGTCATCTGCACTGACACAAGTAAATGACAGAGGCAGTTATACCATTGGGACTGCACCATAAAGCCGCTCATCTGTGAAGCGCACTCGATTAGTATCATGACGATCCATAAACACCACACCTAAACAACGATAAAAGACAAGTGCCAAGCCATTCAACCCATAAAGATGCAGTCACCTAACACCAGAAACAAGACAAAGTTCGACGACTACTGATGCTCCACATCATCTCCAGCCAAAGAAAACCCATGCGACAGTAGAAGCAATGCAAATCCTGTTCAGCCCTGATCCTGCCAGCCCCCTACTGAGTATATTTCGGTGCACGATGTACAGGAAAAAGAGCCCAGCTTCCCGACGCGGACCAGTTCACATAGTACACAGCCCTCATGCGCTGGTGATGAGCATACTGCTGGGCAGGCGGATTATCGAAGCCTCCATAGGGATTTATTGGGACACCAGGACCGTGGAAGACTGCATTGTTTGAGACGATGTAGTTAGGCAGGTTGTGAGGAACAGTCCAAACTGGCATCCTTGACGATAGAGAGACGGAGTATGGCGTCAGTGGTGGTTGTGATCGAGCGGGATCGGCTGGCGACGATACGCGGCTTTGGTGTGAACAGGTAGGCGAACGATCCAGTGGAGAGACCATCATGAGATCCAAGCAAGACGCGCGCGTGTCAGGAGTCTCGGTATGGTGGTTTGCAGACATGTCGTTCGTGATAGCAAGGCTACCGGTGTTGTCGAATTCCCGCCCATTGATCTTGTACCTAACGATAGCAGTATCCAGAAATTCAGGCGCAATCTTGGTGCACGCCATCATATCGTTTCCAGTTAAGCCCGTCATGATTGGCTCGATCTCGAAGAGGTTGTCGTCTAGACACATGACAGTCGGCCTGAGTTCTTTGAGCTCGAAACTCTCGTCCTCATCCTTGGGGTGGTACTCGGCATCGATAGACATGATATACTTGCACCGCATGAGCATCTGGCGCGGAGTCTCCATGTTATCATACAGCTCAACTTCTAGCGTCCTGCGGTGGGCGACAATGCCGAAGGGCTGTTCATGTGCCATCATGTTGGTGGTGAGCTCATTGGACGCGGAGGCTTCGTTTCTCAAGGTGGTATCTTGGAGAATATTTCGAGCTACCTTCGTTTTTGTAAAGTGAAACTGTTTAGCGGTAGGATTGAGCGTGCTAATTTCTATAATGTTGTTGGTAGAATGCATCTTATATCTGGAAAGCTGGAAGCCTTCAACCTGGTGTTCATCTTTGATACGGTCGGTGATGTCAACCTTGGTTGGGTTGTTATCTGCGAGACCAATAGCAAACTCCTCAACTATGACGGTACTAGGACGTGACCCACTATGGCCATCCTCAATTAAACATTTTCCATCGGTGCCCTTCGTTTGGGAAACTGTATTAAGCTCGGCGGTGATTTCGTCTCGGGGGATTGCGACGTCCTTGGACGCCGCGATGGTAACCGGCTCGTCAGCAATAATATTCACAAAATGCAATTCTGCTTGAGGAAGCTGGCACTTAGTAACAGTCCTCGTACCAGTCTTCTCTGCCGGAGGGCTGTCCACATCGTCAGTGGTCTTGAGTCGCACGGGTACCGCCCTCTTGACAACGGCAGCAACAACGTGCGCAGAAGAAGTGTTCTTCGCTTTGGCTTTTTTAGCGGCAGCGGTGCGCTTCGCCAACGCCTTATCCTCCTGCTCTTTACTGTGATCCTTCATACCCTTATTTTTGTTCGCGACTAAGTTGGCGGAGTTCTTCTTTGCAGCCATGTGTGCTGCTGATCAGGAGAGCGTTGCTAAATTGCTGATAGGAGTGACCAGAGTCAGCGGTCCGATGAACAACTTGCGGGTATCGGGAGGGACCGTGCGAGAGCGAGTGTGATACAGAGTTCACGATACGCTGGGTTATGCAGAAAGAGGTAAAGCTGATGTGCGCGAAACGAGCGGAACAGCGAGTAAAGCGGTGAAACGGATGTGGCAATTTTATCTTGAATCTTGTGAGTTGAGGGAACTGGCTGGTGCATGCAGATTAGAAGGAAGTGGTGCGCAAGAAGGTATAATGTACTCGGGAAGCAGGATTATATTGACTCAGGGAGTTACGT
>JAESFQ010001037.1_pt1 | contig 10128 bp, 9 predicted proteins | sample 9269431 | NCBI WGS metagenome assembly JAESFQ01 (sample SAMN14502588, study PRJNA617103) | algae metagenome | isolation source: Plectolyngbya sp. WJT66-NPBG17 and co-occurring heterotrophs from well... | place: USA: Mojave Desert, Joshua Tree National Park, California | collected 2006-08-06 | reverse complement strand
GCGTAATCACAAGGTTCTTTACGCGCCTTGTAGTGTTGGTTGATGCTTATTGCGCATGTCCCAGACCCGACTCCTCGTTCGTGACCACGTATTGACACCTCATTGCTGAAAGCCGTGGCGGAGAAACGGTAAAGGCCCGATAAGTGACGACTGTGCCATGGTATGACATTCCTTGTGGCTGCTAGATAGCTTTCGTTTTGTTTGTAATTGTTGGCTATTTTTGGATTTGGAATAGCGCTTATAGACCTTGGACGGCCTGATGTCTCGCTGCACGCCATTCAGGCTCTCATCGTACGACCCAAAACGAAATCACCGTAGTCTAAACTATCAGCGCACATTACGCGAATGTAAGGGTCATGACAGTTGATGCTGCAATGGAAGTTCCCGACGTCGGGTCGTGTCGCAGGCGCCGCACGCGAAAAGCAGACCGATTTCGTGACTTAAACCTACGTGCGCGACGCTCTCGCCAAACACTACCACTACCACAAATCTACTTGTACTGTTCGACTTTTTCTTTCTTAGTCATGAATGATATCCCAGATTCGCATAAGATGCTTTTGAGATTATAGGGCGCCCGCCTAGTAGATGCGCTAAACGTACATGGAATGTGGATGCTGCAAGCGAAATCACATTAAGAAACATGGCGAGGTTTGTCGAGGTGGTGGTGAGTGGTGGTGTATTCTTTCTCGGGCGAGAAAAAGGATTTGGAGACGGCGGTGAAGCGACAGATATGAGTATTGGGCAAGGCGGTCAAGACATGTTAATGAATTCCAGAGGTGGCCTGGGCCAAAGAAGCAAATAGAATGTGCTGTGAGCGTCCACACCTCCACCATTTTATGGTTGTGTGAGTGTGTGTGTAGTAATGATTGCTTTACTGGCGATCTTGGGTCAAAATGAGGGTGACAAGGTCAGGCGAAAATAAGTGCGCTTAAGTGTTTCATTATCTTCTCCTCTTAAGAAGAACGCCGATACATGCTAGCTCATGAATGCGGAAATATCTAAAGAAAACATGCTCTATCGAAGGCAGACCGCTTACATGCAAGCAGCACCGTCAATGCCAATAACCTTTCCGTTGACCCAGTCACCGTCTTGGGAAGCAAGGAAGCAGACGACGCGGGCAATGTCTACTGGCTGACCAACACGGTTGTGAGGGGACCATGTGCAGGCGAACTCGTCGACTTGGTCGTCGGTGAGCTTGTCACCACCGGGAATGTACTCGCGGCAGACGGCATGGTACATATCGGTCTTAATACCACCGGGCGCAACGCAGTTGACGGTGACCTTCTTCTCGCCAGCATCTGATGTTTGGTTAGTCGATGAGGTAAAAATGTATGTGATGCGACGTACCGATAGCCATGCACCTGGTGAAGGTCTCAATGGCACCCTTTGAGCCGGAGTAGACGGCGTGCTTGGGTACACCCTTGGCCTGGCCAGTGATGGATCCCATGAGAATGATGCGACCGCCCATCTCCATCCTCTTGTAAGCCGCCTTAGCGACGAAGAACTGACCACGAGTGTTGATGGTGAAGACACGGTCGAACTCCTCGGGTGTGACGTCCTTGAAGTGACCGAAAGAAACAACACCCGAGTTTGAGCAGCAGATGTCGAGCTTGCCGAAGTGGGCGACAACGTCGTCCATCAGCTTCTCAGACTCCTCGACGTTGCCAACGTTGGCCTTGAAAGCAGCGGCGTCTGAGCCGTTGCCCAGAGCCTTGATCTCCTTGACGACCTGCTCAGCACCCTCGACAGCGTTGGCGTAGTTGACGGCGACCTTTGCGCCACGCTTGGCCAGCTCAATAGCCATAGCCTTTCCGATACCACGGCCTACATATGTGTTAGCATTGAAGATGAGCAATTAATGTGGTCAAGCTTACCCGAGCCGGTAACAACGGCTACCTTGCCGGCAAGGCTCCATGTCTGCTCGATTGAGGCCATTGTGAGTATGTTGAGTTGCTGTGATGTGAAAGTTGGGAGTGTGAAGGTGTTTGTAGTAGTGATGAGAGTGATGAGAGTCGTTGTGATGATGATCTCCTTCCACGGTCAAGACGACGACATATATACCCTTTCGCTATTCGGAACTCCAGCGGAGACCGCGTTCAATGAGTAGCTCTTTTCCATCTAACCCACCACCGGTATCCCAACATCCATACAATTCCCCCAACTCGATGCCTCCGGTTCGGCACACAGCATCGCCCCCAGGAGTCGTGAGTCCTAGGGCTGAAACAGTGTGTACCTGCGCCGCACCTGTCCCGTAGTGTGGTCCCCGTCCCCGTAGGAGAGCCTGAGCCTCAGGGACCAGACTTCGGACAGAGGGGCCGAGGAGCCCAGGGGCTCTCGTGATTGGACGATTCGCGAGACACCAAAGCCAGCCGAGTAGCAACAAACCTCCCGGGCCTCTTCGTGCAGCACCTGTCCGTTTCATGAGATCAAGACATCTTTTTTTGTCGACTGCGAGTACTTTTGACATCTGACTAGGTTCTGCTGGTGCAGCACCAGGTATGACGATGTGAAAGATTCGCGTTTGACACTGGAAACAACTCGCAAGGCTGATGCGACACCGGCGGCATCGAAACATCTATTTTCGCATCGTCGGATATCCGCAATGAACAGAGAGCTTTTGCAGGGAGTCGTTACTTCGTACTGTAGAGCGAACAGAATCAAAAGTCGCTGTCCATGGCTGACTCCGTCTATCGTAAGCCATAGCTGCCCCTGATGATCCGACAGGGTCATGTGACGTTCTGAAGTAAACCCTTTCTGGATGGAACCCCGCTCAGGGTTCGGCAGGACCTCGATGCTTCTCAATACCACCGTGTGCTGAATCCTCAATGGCTCCCCATGCACTAACGGTCATCATGAAGTCCTGAGTAGTATGGAGTCCGGATGTGGCCCGGTAAATGGGAGCGTCTTACAAGTCGGCACAAACCCGTGCCCAGGTGTCGCAGTCAAAGATGTGCGCTGCCGGCTTCCACGGCGGGGATCCGTCAACCCAATCATCGTCTGTGCGCTTTCCACCTCACTTCATCTGCGAATTGTCGTACTGATGGATGAAGCGTTCCAAAGGGTGGATAGCGAGCTGACAGCGTCCTCATCCGTGTAGCTGGCTGTTCAAAGATAAGGATCCTGCACGCAGATTAAAACAGACACCATATACGAGCCACCATAACCGAGCATGTACACCGACAATGCATGCCAGTCTTTATCCAGATTACATACCTGTCTCCAGAGCGCACAATACAACTGCGCGTCTGCGTACGAACTCACCAGCTCTTTCAACATCCATGTTGTAAGCAGGAAATTATCCTTACCGGCCATGCTGTGTCTTACCAACAACATCCGTCGACTCAGATGCAAACCATGTGCATCTCAATCGTAACCCATTGGCCCTTTCTACCCGACAACGGGTCGTAGGTATGCGATGGTGTTCGATTGCGGTGCCCATACATCGGGCGCTTACGAAAGTTTCGGAGGCTTTTTGTGAGGTCTGGGCGCGTGAATTGCTGATAGCAGGGCAATGACCTAACAGAGCCACATGAGACGGGACGGCACCTTCCATGATACCACTACGAGTGAGAGATGCTTGGAAGAGTTCCCTCGTGAGAAAGTGCCACGCGTATAGACGCCCAGCGGTGGTTCTTTCGCATCATGTCACCAACACTGCAGGGCATAGCGGATAATCCTATGTCACGATTGCATCATCCATCAAAACTAATGCAGTATTGGGACCTGCTCTTTCACTAAGAAAAAGCCTGCAATTTGATTGCTCACAGACACGGAATCATATCATCATTGCACGAATCACTGAAGTGAAGCTGCTTCCCGGCCCGAGTAAGGGGTGGTATAAGACGCCTCAAGGAGCTCTTTTGTGGAGTTTTTAGAGCCATACCAGAATCGCTTGGCTTCCCCCTCATCCCGTTTCCCGTCAAGCACGTATCGGTGAAAGAGGCCGCCGTCAGGCGCTTCACGCGACCATCTGCAAGATCGCCCTGTGCTAACGCACCATTCACCGGAACGATCATGGAATTGCTATTGATTCCTCGCTTTTGTGTCCATCTATCTTCTGACGATACAATCAATCTTCTGTTTTAAATTCCAAGCATGTAGTAATTGGACGGAAACCTTGAGTAGCGTTAGATCTGGACATGGGTTTGTGAAATGCCTTGTACGGCAATGGTAGCACGAAGAAGCTTTCCCTGCCACAAACCGTTCGGATACTACCCGGTAAGTCCCCAATGCTTGAATTCAAGCTTGGCTAGCATACGGAAGTGTATCGATCGGCGCTGGGCGTGTCTTCGAGTAGGATAGCGCAACCGTATCACTACATCCACCAGGATTTCTTGATATTGAGAAGCCACGAACGGCGACAGAAATCTCCGACTCTCCGACCGTTATATCGAACTCACGAGGGGTTACTCACATATTCACCACGCTCTGACGAGTAAGATACATCAGAGCCCGATGGCACGGGCCAGGGACTTCTTGACAGCTACGGCTGTCGTGCGGGCATCCGTAGGCTTGGCATGATCCTCGTATTAGGCATGCAGATTGGCGCAGAAGCCATTGCCCTGGGTACTTTGATGCTGTAAATGGCCCTTCATGTCGTAGGTTATCGAGATGTGTAACGATGTCCGCTTGGAACCGAAGTATCCTAGCCGCTCTTGTGCACTCCAACAGCCAGTCATCTTGCTTAGGGCTGCATATGTTGCATCTCGACGCGAGTAGCCACGTTGAACGCGTAAGCTTGTCAAGCAACGAGCCTGCAGGAAGACGTCTTGGTATCGGCTTTCTGTCGTTGTGACACCGAATCATACTGCATATACCCACCCCTCGAATAAATGGCCAGAAGTAATCTGGTTAGAACCTTCATCGGGTAAAGGCCTCCATTCTCGGAACAGGTTTAGGGTTGTTGAAGTCCACATCAAGCGGCGATCGTAAGAAAGCGTTACCAGTTGTTCGGATGCGGAGACGGGTTTGGAGGAATCAGCACGGTCACTGGGGTCAACGAGACATTGTACGCTCTGAATAAAGCGGCGCCTTCATAGTGTGACGAAGGACTTGCATAACGTCCGCGGAAAGAGGAGAGGCGAAGTGATCATAAGGAAGAGGTCGAGGTACGTGCCTCAGTACACCTTGCGTTATCCACGGCGTTACTTGTACCGATACAAGCATGTTGCAGGCACAATAGTACTTGATTCAAGTCGAGAAGCCCAAGCATGACGCGTTGGTTCTTTCGACGTCCTTCGGTATTTCTCCAATCTGTATTGAGATCCTCCGCTACTCTCATATCTTCGCATATGATGAGTATGCGTCTTTGTAGGTCTAGCCTGTTACATACTATACATGCTTTGAACACCCCGCCGCCGTAGTGCCGCCCCTACACACCCACACCCACACCCATACACACCATTCGCACTCCTAGCCGACCCCGCTATCAAGCCTCCAACCTCGAAAAACACCAATTACTCACGCAACGGGACCCCTACCCTGCTTACACTTGAAACACACGCGCGGCTTCAGGGAAAACGGAGCGATGGAACCACCCGCAGACGGTGATGACGGAGTGGCTGCGCGGGAACAAAGGCTATATGTGTTGTACATCAGCCGTTACGCATAACACTCATCACACCCTCGGCCGTCGTGCTACGGAGGAGCCCCGCATCCATCATCACGACTTGGAAGGAATCCATCTCAACCTTAGCGTCACCTACAAATAAACATGGTCAGTACAGTTTTACTGGTAGTTGGAGCAAGGAGGCACCCACTGTTGCTTGCAGCAAGCCCTTCGAGAATCCGCTGCAATTGCATAACACTCATCATCAACAACACTCCTCTAAGATACATAGGTTCGTCATTTCGTTAACTGTTCGGTGCTATTTGATCATCATGTCTATGTACTATACATTATGGACTGCATTGCAGTCGTCTCTGATGACCGCATTTCAGGAACGAAGCAACCCGGCGACCGAGACGGACATCACTCGACGCCGACGCTATGCTTATGCCCTTGAACGCCAACCAACGCTTGGAACCTCGCGCATATCCCTCCCAAGCATTCTGAGATGCTGGTTCTGATGAAAACCACCGAAAAGAGATGGAATGAGATAGGAAGACGATAAGATGAGTAACGCCGGTACACCCGCTAATACACTATGCGGCCGTGCTGGTATGATAAAAGGTAAAGAGAAGAGAAGAGACGGAAGGGGAACGTTAACCTCGTGCGAGTTTCTCGAGTTTACTACGAATGCCATCGGAGAATCTGGTGGCGACACCCTCATCGAGGACATCGATACAATGCGACAGAATAGCGAAGCCGTTATCCAAGGAGACGGGTGTGCCATCGCGCTTCGTTAGAGAGGGTATGCCCTCCCTTCGAGACATGTACCTCAGTATGGTGGGGTGGTCAGCGGGAAGGCGGTCCACAGAGAAGGCGGAGTTCGATGGCTGATATGTTCCCTGATGGTTGGGACTCAATGACTCGTTATGGGCCAACGAATCAGTCCAGAAGACTAACCCTGCGCGGTAGACAGCACCAGCCCACCACGGCGGGCGAATGCCTCGTGGCATCTCACGGATGAGGCGGAGAACCTGACCGGCGTGGGTGATGGCCTCTTGCACATCGGATAAGCACTTCTTGTGCATCCACAGCATCTGCTGGTATGAGCCATCCACGCCCTCTCGTCGCGCAAGGCGCTCGATCTCTGGGAAGTTGGACACTGCGTTCATACTGATAAGATGGAACATTACAAGGTTGGCCTGCATCATCGGGCACACTGGGTTGGACTTCATGTACCGTTGTGCCAAATCGAACCAACGCCCAAGCAACGCCTGCACCTCTTCGAGACGCACACGGGTCGACGCTGCTGTGAGCGCCCGATTGCGCGACCGCGAGGCGACGCTGTCAGAAAAGCAACTGAGGAGTTGGCAATACTGGCATACAAGCGTCTGCAGAGGGTGAAGCAGCAGCCGCAGGTGCATAGGGGTTAGATGAATCTCTTGAACATCTTGAACAACGATCTCGTCGTCTAGGAAATAGCGAAAGAGATCTCGAAGACTGGGCGGCCTTGCTCCAGAGCCAACGGAGGAGTATCCATTCGAGAACTCATGGACTTGGTTGAACATCTCTGACCACTCTGAGGCGGTCTGCGACTGCCAGAGTCGGTCCGAATCAGGCATTGGCGCGCCGAACTCCGTTACGGAGAACAGGGGAGCGCTGTCGTGGAAGAGCGACAGGTCTTGGTCTACCATGACCCAAGAGTAGATGAGGCTGCAACAGGATTAGTAAGTTGGTTCACGTGACGGCACCGAGATTTTCAGCACTTACCGACTGCGACTTTCTTGCTGAAGCCAGTCCTTCCACAACGCGTCCGTCGAAGTATTTCCGTTCATATGAGGCGTTGTCGGCGGTCGCGCATCGAGAATACCGGAATGTCGCAGCATCGAAAAATACATGCCACGCTGACCCATAGCGATGTCCATCTGCCATTTATCGCCACTCCACGCCGCTTGGACAGTGAAGAGAAGGGCTGCACGCAGAACGATAGGATCGCCAGCCATGATGATGTTCTTCTCGATGAGATCAAATAGCGATATCCGGCATGCTTCGGTGAAGCCACCAGTCAGCCATCTCGCTTCTATCGATGGAATGGTCATGGCGCCCTGCGCAATCATCATGAGGATGAGCAAACTTGATGCCTTGTCATTGTAGTTTTGCATCAACTCATTTGTATCGAGAACACCTCTGGCGGAGGTGGGATAATAGCGTTCGAAAGAGTTGGCATATGACTTGAGAAAGTACTCCAGGACGCGAGCGGGTGGCAGAAGAACAAAGTTCGAGTGAGAGGCGGTAGATCCTGGAGACTCGCCACTGCTGGATGAGCTGCTACCGTCTTTGTGAATATCCAAAGCTTTGTGGAGGAAGCTTTGGGTGATGGCGAGAAGTTTGTCTCGTGTGGCTTCCTGCAGCTTCGATACCGCGATTTGTCCACCTTGTTGAAAGTCGGATTCATCCCACGATGGGGTCCAGTTAGCCCAGCCCTCATGGTTCTTCAGGCTCAACTCTAGACGCTCAAGATTTAGTCTCGCTGTGCGGGGACATGAACTCGAAGCGATGGAAGGAGTGCAACGGAAAACTGTCCAGCCATCTTGAGCGGCGATGATGGCGCCAAGATCAGGGATGCCGGCGTCTGCTATCGAAGGGTGTCTGTTGGAGGGGTAGAACATCGAAGCCGAACTACCAATTTGCAGGTCCGAGAAGGACTCGTCCATGCGAGGTGTCTGGACAGGCTGTCCGAATGTCTGCGCAGGTGACATTTCAGGGATCATACCAAGGATGCTATCCTGTGGCGGTCCCATACTCATGTCCATACTCATGCTCATCATCAGTGCAGGGTCTATCCGCATGGGATCAAAAGTCGTATCCATCGGCATCCCGTGCCAGGGATCCATCATGAATTGCGGGCTCTCATTATCAGACTGATCCCGCACCGTCCGAACGAAATCGTCATACCCGGACATGGGTGTTGAAGTGACGAACCCGCTCATTCCGGTTACCGGTGTAGGGAGTGGTGAGAGAAGCGACGACGATTGGGTGAGTCCGTTGGAAGGGGACTGGTCGAAAAATGGAGGCGTATCCGATATCGGCATATGCATGTGAATCGACTTTTCCTCAGGATTTATGTGTGGTGGTGGTTGTACCGGCTGTGAGATGGAAGGGTTTCGTGAATGAGGGGCTGAGGGCGATTGCGATTGTCTTTGTGACGGGGGCTGACTGTCAGCAATGTGGGACGATTGCTGGATTTGAGAGGGAGACGACTGTGTGGTCCCTTGTTTTGGTTGGTTGTCGTGGTTTGGAGAAACATTGCCGGATGTGTTGTGGTTGTCAGCGTTGCTGCCACTCTCGCTCGAGTCCCCACTCCCAGCTTCAGGAGGCCCCCCCACCCGCTGGACACCTTTCGATGCCCGCCGTGTGGGACGCAGAGTGCATTTCAGATTCCTCTGAGCACACCGAGTGCACGGAAACTTCTTGTCACACTTCGTCTTCGTCTTTGCACAATTACTACAGGCGATGGGCGTGCGGCCGGCGGACTTGGGTATTATTCCTTGTGGCGGGAGACCCTCTTCGTTATTCTGGTTGCGGCCGTGTACGGTATAATGTCGTTGCAAAAGATCCCTGGAAATTGCGTTAGCGCTCCATATCAGACGGCCGATACAAACGGACAAGAAAGAGTAGGGAAGCGGACAACGGATGCAACGTACCGTCGAGCAAAGCTCATATGACATGTAAAGCATTTGAAAGGCTTGACGTTGGTGTCTGCTCACCCAGGAGTGATTAGCGGACATCTCACGGAGAGACCGGATGGCAGTGGATACTGGGAAGAACAATTGGTAGCGAGGACAGAGGGGTCGACGTACGAGTTAGGATATGTCGTTCGAGATGCTCGTCTCTTGTGAACGACTGTCCACAATATGTGCAAAAAACCATGTTGGAGTATGGATTAGGCGTAAAATCCCGGTGAAGCCTGGGCAGGATGGCTGGTCGACGCGACAATGGCCGGCTGAGATTCGGTAGGAGGGGTCTGAGAAAGATGTGCTGTACCAAATTTCAGACGGAGATCAATGCCATAGAATCCAGGGTGGGAGCGTCAAGGCGAAAGAGAAGTCGACAAAGGTCAATGCAGTGGGGTAAAAATCGTGGTGTAATGGGTCCGAAGTCCGGTAGTCGTGGAAGGTGTCGAAAACGGGGCGGATACGAGGATCAGTCTGGAGCTAGGAGGAAATAACAGACGTCAAGCCGACAGCTAGACGTTTTACGTTGGGATGTCAGAAGGAAACCGTGTGTGAAGACGGCTGCGGAGCTGACTGCAGTAAGAGTTGAGTAGTAGTGGCCTGAGAAAGGCGATGTCAAGATCAGGCCCAGTGGTACGGCTGCAGTCAAGCAGGCTGAGCACTCTTGGGTGGTTGACAAAAGATGGATAAAGATAGAAGATGATCACGAGAAGTGAGTTGGCGTGGGGAGAGGTATTTCTCAGGTTCGAGTACGTATAGAGGTAGCAAATGTAAGAGCGGGTTTAACTAGCGGGCTTTCTCAACAGGGACTGTTGATTATGCATCTGAGCAACGATGAATTCATCA
>JAESFQ010001036.1_pt1 | contig 10137 bp, 11 predicted proteins | sample 9269431 | NCBI WGS metagenome assembly JAESFQ01 (sample SAMN14502588, study PRJNA617103) | algae metagenome | isolation source: Plectolyngbya sp. WJT66-NPBG17 and co-occurring heterotrophs from well... | place: USA: Mojave Desert, Joshua Tree National Park, California | collected 2006-08-06 | reverse complement strand
ATATCTTGCTGCAGATCCTTTGGGAAGAGATGTACTTTCCTGTACTTCTCCTCGATAAGGTCATCAAACTCGGTGTACAGCATCCTTATAATCTCCGCACTCTCATTGCTGACAATCTTCTTGGCTTTCTTGTCGTACAGTGTCGGCACCGTAAAGCGTCCCTCGTAGTCTGGGTTCTGCTCAAAGTAAATATCCCGCAGATGCGTGTAGCCTTCATGAAGCGGATCCGGTGTTGTGTTACCCGAGACCTGTTCGTCCGAAGTCGCGAATCGCCAGCCCTTTTCTGCCATATGCCAGTGTACGCTGGTGTATGAGATGATGTCTTCCAGGCCCTTTAGTTGGCGGACAATTAGTGTGCGGTGAGCCCAGGGACAGGCGTAGGAGACGTAGAGATGGTATCGACCCTTTTCAGGTGGGAATTCGGCGTCGGGTTTATTCTGAATCCAGCTCCTGAAGACGGATGTTTGGCGCTTGAACTCGCCGCTCTTGTCACCAGGTTTGACCTGTTGTCGTAGTCAGTTTGATGGTGCTTAGGTTCTCATCTTTCCAATATCCACCAACTCTTTACAATCATCTAGACCAAGAGCGCAGTTGCCACGTACCCAGTCGGTGATGGATCCCTTTCCATCCTTGCCATCTTGCTGGGGCGCTTTATCCATGGCTGCCCGGCTTGGAGTAACAGAGTACAGTCGTGTGTATCGTAATGGGAATGAAGTGAGTTTCGCAATGGGCCCAAGTCGCAGAGCACGGCAGAACATGGGACAACGATTTGAGTTAACAGAGGTGTGTTGCGGCTATATAGCTGTCATTGAAGCTCGCAGCCAGACTGCGGTGGAAACGTCATAGCGTCCTTCGGTTCCGATTTGGTGGGGCGCGTGTTCCGAGAGTGGAGTTTACTCAGCATTGGAAAGCTTGACTAACGTTTGGCGTGACAAAGCATTTGATAGTGATATCCCGCAACACCACTAAATGGTGGGTGAGGGAATACGTGCTCATCAAGCGACCTGAAGCGACTTGCTGAATTGGACGAGGCGATCACAATGCTAGCATGACTCTCGGACTTGGGTGGGTATCTCATGCTTTTTGCAAATCCCTCCGACGTCTACATGCATGGCATCGCAACCCAAAAATCACAGTGCCTGAGCCATGTTCTACACAATAAGCTTTCCACGAACTTGAACGCTACCTGGACATACGAGAGTTGTAGTCAGGTTATGCGCTTTAGAGCAAGGCGGCACCAACATTCCCCAACGTCTGCTTCGTCACCTCATCCCTGACCTGACCCACCTTCTTCGCCGAGTCAAGGATAGCACCCTCAATGGCCTTGAGGGCTTCTACCAGCTCACGGCGCTGATCGCGTGGTGCGCTTCGGCTGCCCGTCAGTTGCTGCGCCTTCTCCACAGTGCCAGCCTCCATTGTTCGTAGATGCGTTTCGATCTCGCGGATCTGGCGCTGGTACACGTCTAGAGTGCGGCCGAGTTGATCAGTGCGGCGGTTGAAGTAGCCCATGAGGTCGACAGGCTTGGTCGGATCGTCATCGTCGAGAGCGCTGGTAGCCGGGGTCTTTGCGCTTGAGGCTGTCAGGTTCGTGTTGTTGCGGTAGTGGAACTGCGCCGGTAGTCGCTGGTTCTCAATAGCGCGGAAGCTGAGAGTCGCGTCGTCTGCGTCCTTCTTAACAAGACTTTTGAGGTGTGCAATATTGGCGGAATCGTTGTCAAGGCCGACTTCGACGGTGGAAAGGAAGGTCTCAATGTATGCTACATCGGGCGCAATGGTGGATATGTCGCGCTCACTGCCGGGGAGTGCCTCGCGAATCTGGCTGCAGAAGTTGACCTTGCGCTGGATGCCCTCGTCGAATTGCTGGATGAGAGTCTGGAGTTCGGGATGCAGGTCGTTGAAGCGCGTCGTTCCTCGTATTGAGTCGAGCGTCATCTGAACTGGCTGTGCGCTTGATCCCATCTGGTTGCCTCCCAATGTCGAGCCACCGAGCGTGTTGGACCTATTCTGAGTGCCCATGCCGCCGCCGAAGAGACTATTCTGCTGCTGGGGCTGGGCTTGCTGTTGGGTCGAACCGAAGAGTGAAGGAGTCGGCGTTTGGTTTTGCTGGGTGGAGGCGTTGTTTCCGAACAAAGAGGGTGTGGTTGTCTGCTGTGTTGACGAGGCGCTAGGACATGCAGTTAGCCTTTGTGTCACCGCGAACAACCGTCGACACTTACAATAGCGATGGCTTCGACTGGGCGCCTCCGAAGAGTCCACCGGATTGGGACGTGGTCTGAGTCTGGCTCGGTGCGGTCCCGCCTAATGCGCCGCCAAACAGGCCTCCGCTCTGCGATTGTGTTGACTGCGCTGTAGACGAGCCGAAAAGTCCTCCGCTCGCCGGCGCCGTCGTCGCGGGCTTGCTCGGGTTGCCGAAGAGGCCACCGCCTGAGGGTTGCGAGGACTGGTTTTGGGCCTGGCCGCCGAAGAGCGAGCCTGGCTGTGCTTGTTGTGGTTGCTGTGCAGACCCGAAGAGTCCCCCGCTGCTCTGGGGCTGGCTTGCCTGCTGCCCTTGATTCGCATTGTTTCCACTGGCGTAGTTAGTCTACTGCATTAACATGTCGCGACTGCCTGGCAAGCTGCAATGCGTGCACTATGAAGGGTGGTGGCACTGCCAACTGCCAACTGCCGAGGAGAGCAGTCGAATGGAAAATACGGCGACACATACAACAGACCACCGCCAGTATTAATACTCAGCGAGTTCGAGCGCCCGAAGCCCGCCATTTCGTCCGAAGCTCCTTTGTTATCCCCGGTCGCTTCGCCGTACAAGTGCAGTCGTTCGCAATGCCTCCACAAACGCAAAGACGTGACAGAGGATGACCGGACCGCGCTAAGCAACTCGCAGAGAGGATAGCCACGATTGAAAGTGAGAGCGTGTGGGAACAGTCGCGTTTAGTTGTGCAAAGGTCGTGTGCGAGGGTTCATGGGCACCGTCTGCGTCTGTTTGGCTGCGCGCCAGTAGCAGCACAGGCCAGAACGCGTTCAGTCTACTCGGCTAATCATTCCCTCATTCAGCAACGCAACGAAGCTCACGTTCATTTGTGGAACGTCCGTTGTCGGTCTTGTGTAAGACACAAATCTCACCTGCGATCCTGCTTCAGACAGCAAACGTTGCCGGAGACACAAACAGAGCATCGCGCGAGCTCGCTCTATCAAGGAAGGACGTGAAAGAGCTGGGCACACGCCAATCCCTTGGATACGCCCGGATTACGGCGACGCGCCCTACGACTGGTGAATCGAAAAGAACGGTACCATGGCAGACGAGTCCGACGACGATCTCTACGGGGACGAGACCACGACGCAGCAAAAGAAGAAGGCGAAGAAAGAGGAGGACAACTCTAGCGGCGACGAGCCAATGGACGAAGAGTCGGGCGACGAGGAAGACAGCGATTCGGTATGCCGCATGAGAACCCTACAAACTGCTAGGCTTCCAGCTAACAAAGCTATAGGATATTGATATCATCATTGAGAAGGCGCCAGCACCCCCTAAATCCGCAGCGTAAGGCCCTATCAAGCTCCGAGCACCCACACATGCACTAACACGTCGGTCCAGCGCGCAAGCACCTCAAGAATCCAAAGCCATAAAGATCGAAGCACCACCCGCCTCCTCAACTACCCCATCGCAACAAATACCCCCAAAGACGGCTCCTACAGCCGGCGGCACTGTCCCTCAACTGTCCGCCTCTGCCCTCTCAGGCACCGCCTTCCCCGTGCAACGCACCTCGACCATCGACGTAAATGGCAACCCCGTTTACCCTCCCCAAGGCAAGGAAATACTCAGCGTAGACATTGATGCCGATCTGGCCGAAGAGCAGAAGATCTGGCGCCGACCCGGCGAAGACCAGTCGGATTACTTCAACTATGGTTTCGACGAGTTTACCTGGGAGTTGTATCGCCAGAGGCAAGTCAGCATGGCGAACACCCTCCAGGGTCAAAAGAACGACATGGCACAGATGCAGGCTATGATGGGTGGTGCACCGATGCCGGGTATGCCTGGCATGGGCGGTGGCCCACAGAGCAATGGAGGACCGGGCATTGTGCCGCCAACAGGGCCTGCAGGAGGCGGCGGGGGTGGTGCCATGGGACCTGGAGGTATGAATGAGCAGCAGATGCAGATGATGATGCAAGACATGATGCAACAGGGCATGGATCCCAGTCAGATGGATTTTGCCTCGTTCATGCAGATGGCAGGACAGGGCATGGGCGGCTTTCCCGGTGGACCTGGAGGTCAGCAAGGCGGAGGCTTCCAGCAGGGGCATCAAGGTGGTGGCGGGAGAGGTGGACGGGGTGGCAGAGGAAGGGGGTGGTAGCAAGGAAGATCTGACGACATGTCTGATGAGGGCAGCAGCATCAATTAGGGTCGAGTCACGATGGTATACGGCATCACGGCGTTTTGAGTGTATTACTACGATACCATGGGTAGGAAAAAGCCTCCTGGCGCAGAGCAATCTGTTTTCGTTCTTGCAGATGAGTCTATTTCCAACTCGCGCGCTTCGGTGACGCGCTTGCACAACTATCGTGTCGTCGCCACATCTTCTCCATGAACATTGCCATTTGGCGCGCGCCTTCAAAACCTCATGTAGTGCACGCGAAAGCCTCTTGGGCGTCACGATGCTCGCGCGCCTCCTTGTCCTCGTGCCTTAATGCGGAGGGTTCCACGCCGTCGTGACGTGCAATGTCCTTTGTCAAGCACATATTTCCATCCCCATCAAAACTTCCAAGCAGTACGGGCGAGGACTAAGTCTCCATAGATTCTCCGCCCTCGAGGATATGTGCTGGTATGCGTCCTTCAGCAAAGTCCTTCTCCAATCTGGCCATCTCCGCCAAACTGCTTGCGTTGAGAATGGCAGCCCGCATGCGCTTCTTCTCCTCGTCGGTGTAGATGCGCTCTTTACCCGAATCAGCGCCGTTTGCGTATGAGGGCACGACGAAGCCCTTGGACTTGGTGCTCGAGATCTAAGAGCATCAGCGTCGGATCGAACATGGAGGCAGTTGCTGGTACACACCTGACTTGCAAGTTCTGTAGGCTCCTCTGCAGTGCCGAACAGCTCCTTGGCCTTCTTTCGCTCGACATCGCGCACCTTGGTAAAGTCTAGGAAGCGCACCGTCGGACAGCGCCAGATGACCCAATACCGGTAGTTCTGTGCAACGTCAGCATACTGCATTCCATGGTTTAATATCATGCGATGCTAAGCCGGCCAAATAGCAACGAGTGGCTCACCCTGCATCATCTCTGATTCTCAGGCTCAAGTGTGCTTGTGCAACTAGGCTCCAAGGTTTATGGCTCAAGGAGGTATGGCACGTACCTCTTTGCTTGTAACCGGGTTCCCTATCAACGACAAATACACCAGGTGCTTGAACCCCGCCAGCGGATCCAAGTCGGCCAACTCTGCGATCCTGTTCTTGTTAAGGACCAGTGTTCGAAGGTTGGGTATGCTCGAGGAGAGATTGGATTGAATGTTGGAGATGCGGTTTTGCGCAAGGAAGAGGGTTCGTAGACGGGGCTGCAGAGGAAAGTTGCCGAGCTGTGCAATATCGTTGTCGGTGAGATCTATGGCGTCGTTGTCCTGTAGTTTTGTCAGTACACGGGCCCATGTTTGGAAGATGGGTTCAACTTACTCTCGCAGCTCCCATGTTCTCAATGGCGGAAATCTTGTGACCTAGATTATACGAAATTGATATCAACTCAGCTCTCAAGTGTAGTATCTGTTCTTTTCAACGCACCTCGCAGATCGAGTTCACGCTCCGTAAGACAGTTGATGAAGGAGAGGGAGTTGTTGATGAGGTCCGTTGTCAACCTCATGTTTGCGGTTTGGTAGCTGTGTATTGCGGCTTGAACAAAAGGTTTTAGGTATTTGCCGCGAGCGAGGGGGCACCGTGTTTTGTTGTGCGGGGGATTGCGAAAGTTGATTGTGAAGCTGGAGCTGCTCTTGAAATTCACTGAACGCCAAGAAGATACCCACTAGCGCGACTTCCACCTCATCGTCACCTGGGCACCCGTGGACCTGGAAAACACATCCTTCCGTTGAACTCGCGCCATAAGAGAGACTGCTTCCTTTGAAGGTACGTTCTATTCTGCTACCGTTGATCCGACACGCTTTCTACCATTTATATGCCATTCGCATATGGATGTTATCAACAAGGCTCAAGCCAAATAATCAGCAGCCACGATGCCTGATGTCATTTCTTAGCACACCGGTGAAGATACCGTCTCGTTATGTCTTCTCACGATAGATGTGCCTTTCTCGCCTATCGTCCATTGGCTCTTCCGTGCCGTCTCATCTGCCATTGGGTCTGTCCCATCCGGTGAAGCTGCACGCCATCAGGACCGCTCGTGTGTGCATCTTGGCGTATTCCCCAGTCATTCGACAGGCTGTATAACAAGGCAGTTCGACGCCCACAAACGACTTTGCGTTCTGACCCAGCCTTGTCACAACTCAAGTCGACTCAACATGCCGGTATGCGTCGTATGCAGCAAGCGCTTCCGAGGCCCCGGGACCCGATGCGCCCAACACAGCTCTACTAGACGTACATACAATTACAACAGTGACTCGACAGACCCCAGCAGCATACATGGTCGCATGGGCGACCGAACTCGCCCTCGGCACGCTCATTTTGTAGACAACCACGACATGTACGGATACTATGATTCCAACAACGCTGTCGTACGCTACGGAACCCATGGTGACGGGCACCACTTGGATTCCCAGTCGACAGACTTGGCACAGTCTGTCGTCCAGGTTTTCGACACTTCGAGCACCACCCATGCCATCGCGGCGGCAGAATACTCTGTCAATCCGTCCACGGGCGCATATTCCTTTTCAGCCCAAGCGAACCTCGACCGCGAACAATGCACCGTGTGTCGCCTGTGGTTCCCAAACCACTACAAACTGGAGTGCCACCAACTGGATTTTCCAATCGGATGTGAGGAGTGCGGAGTCTGTCTGAGGCGCGACAGTGTCGCATGGCATGCCGACATGGAGAAACATGAAAGATGTTTTGTAAGGGAATGTGTGAGTGGCTTTAGGGTGTTTGGCAACTGGAAGTACCGCTTTGTGAAGAGACATATCCTGGAGACACATTACCGGGGCTACTAGGTACATATAAACAAGCGGATTAATGATGAGGCATGGGTCATCTCAGATGAGCAAACGCCGGGCTTACGACCTACGACTTTGAAAGAAGACTGTGTCTGGTTTAGAGGGCTACGATTTTTCTTCTTCCATGTACTTCACTTGTACTCTTACACAACTGTTGGATGATTATGAATGTGCGGAATTGCGAATGTTGGTAGAGCAACAATGCTCGCTCGATGCTCGCTTGATGCTGGAGTCTATCCTTGGCAAGCCTGATGCATAGTGAGGCGATGTAGGAGACAGTGATGCACCTTGTTCCAACAAAGTATGCCGACATGGTTACACAATGTCGACAAGTGCCCGATCACTTATCGAGTAACGGCAGTGTCGATAGTGATTTGTGCTTGCTGGGCAGTGTCTGTAGTCCAATAGAAGAGCAAGGTCCGGCCGTTCCGCCCAGGCTGATAGGCAGGCCGCGGAAGTGCAAGTTGTTGATATCGAAAGTGCGGGTTGGCGTGCGTCGGCCTGTCAAAGAGAGGCGGAGGATGGCACCAGGACGGTTTGGAAGAGGATGCATGCTCGTCGTCTGGGGTACCCCGGGAGATGTGCAGCCATGGTCGCTCAAGGCCGACGGCGGGACATGTCGCTTTGTGATGAGCGCAGGACGATGGAGCACTCACGACACCGAAGCCTATCAGTGTGTGGCAGAAGGGGGCTGTCGTCCCACCGGGAGGACGTGTGATGATGAGAATTCTTGGGGTGGAGACGCGGTGGAGGGGTGACGTGCAGCTGTGATGTGCGTCGTGGGTCGATCTTGTCACGATAGTCGGCATTCGTCTCACCGCCCTTCGAGGTATAACTAAGCAGCGGCCGGCTACCAACCAAAGCCAACTAGCAGCGAATCCACTGCGTTACAGCGCGCTCCCCCTCACCCAACACACGACCCGCACACTTGCACTTACACGCACACGCATACGCACACGCGACACGCTTCCTTTTTCTGTGGTTGAAGCACCCCGCTGCTGAGGCCCGTCTCTCGTCGACTGCTGTCTCGCGAGTGCCCAGTGCCCTGCACCTTCACCTTCACCTTCACCTTCGCCTTCGCCTTCACCTCGACCTCATCAGTCCTCTTGCGCCCACCGCCTGCACCCGCCCACGACGGCCGTCAGTCTCGTCCCCCACGTAGACCACCCAGCAGCAACAAGCGCCTTTGACTGCCATGGGTCAACCAGCACGTCGCACTGCTCGAGCCCGCCACACCCACGACGCCCCTCTCGCTCGCTGCTGAGACAACGGGCGCGCTTCCATGGAGGAATGCGCCCACTGCCTGACATGATCGGACACCTCTTCAGCAGCCGAAAAGGCAGCAGCGCGTCCCACGCCACGACGCCGACGGGGCTCGACTCTGCCACCGAGGAGAGCCACACGCGCCACCTGCTGTATCCCGACATTAACACGCTCCACCACCCCGAAGGTCAGCCGTATCCCTTGCATGCCGCGCCTTTGACCCCCGGGAGCGCCCACGATGGGCCTCTGCCGGAGATCGACCTCGACTACCCGCGCGACTGCCGCATCATCATCGCCCAAGACGAGACGCCCGCCATGCCCAAGACGATCCTGTTCGACTCGAAGCCGGCCCCGCCACGCCTCGACGCCGCCACGTCGCCGAATCCACGTGCGCGAGCATTTGGCGGCATCAACGCCGCCAACACTGGCACAGCTGGGCCGACGTTTGGCGGACTGCATGCCCGGACATCGTCGCTCGCCACGGAGCCCACGGCGCCGCCACGCTCGCCGACGACCGGCGGCTTCACGCGCATTCGCACCCGCGGTAGCTCCATATCCTCCATGCCCAACATCGACGAGCATGCCCACGTCCAGGCTAAAGCTCAGGCGAGAGCCAAGGAGTCGACCGACCTGGCAAATATCTGCCTCGACTGCATGTTTGGCAACCTGGCCATGAATTACCGGGGCAACTCGAACAAGATACACATTGTACCGCTCGACACCAAGCCAGCAGACGCCTCAATACTGAGCGCCAGCGTCCAGGATGCTTCGAGCTCCCTAGGTCGCGCCGAGGGCCTCCGTCGCAGGAGTCACCTCGCCAAGTCCTTCACGCCTGCGAATCTCCCGACCCATCTGCCTCGCGCCGACTCCAACGAGGGTATACCGAAAGAGCCCAAGCGACGTACCATCTTCATCACGCGCATGTTCTCAGTCACCATACCGGAAGAGGAGCACCACGACCGCACGCCGACCCCGCAAAGCTCACTGCCAAAGGGCAATGGTTTCCCTTTTCCAGCAACAACCACTAAGCCAGCGTCCTCAAAGCCGCCATACCCTTCACACGTGCGAAAGAGCCCCATGTATGCCATCACCATCATCCTCCAGCTTCCCATATCGAACACATCCCCGAGCATGAGACCGTCGTCCCGGAGTGCCAACACCAGAACTCCTGTGCATCTCTCTACCTCTGCTCCTGCACACGACTCTCTCGGCTCTTCTCTCGACTCGGATCGACGTGCGGGCTGGGCCTTTATCGACTCTAACCTGGGTGTTGACTCGCTCCTATCCTCGTCGTTGTGTAGCGATGTTGATGACCGGGTTGATGTCGTAGGGCAGCACTGGGACGTCATCATGCGTGCGCTCAGTAGTCTGCAACACGTGGTTCAAGAGCGCATACTTGCTCAATTCCAGTCACCGAGGTCGCCAGATGGCATGGCCACGTCTGTGGCCCATCATCAGAGAAACCAGCCTTCACGGGCGAGTCTCCGGGATGCCTCTCTGCAGCCTAGCCGGCGTGCCCTAAGATTGCTGCCCAACGCCCTCATGATGGACAAGGAGATACAGAACGCGGCAGAGCTGACCGGCAATCGTGTCGTGAGCGGCATGAGAATCCCTCGCGTAATGACGGGCCAGGGAAAGTGGGGTGTTTGGCGCGAAGAGGCCAGGTGGCTTGGTCGTTGGGCAGGTCGACGAGAACAGAACTTTTTCTTCTTTAACCTCCTGACTGCTTTTCTGGGCA